>Ga0302325_10002364_pt1 | contig 45923 bp, 42 predicted proteins | sample Palsa_T0_2_FD_201948 | JGI IMG/M metagenome (GOLD analysis project Ga0302325, IMG submission 201948) | Peat permafrost microbial communities from Stordalen Mire near Abisko, Sweden - Palsa_T0_2 | ecosystem: Environmental > Terrestrial > Soil > Palsa > Peat permafrost | place: Sweden: Abisko...
GCTCCATGCGGAGAGCGGGCGGCGTGACGGTCCGTTCGTGGCCATCAGCTGCGCCGCCATGCCCGAGAGTCTGCTCGAGAGCGAGCTTTTCGGTCACGCCAAAGGGGCGTTCACCGACGCCCGGGCCTCGCGCGCGGGGCTCTTCGTGCGCGCGACCGCGGGCACGCTCTTTCTCGACGAGATCGGCGAGATGCCCGCCGGCATGCAGGCCAAGCTGCTTCGTGCCCTGCAGGAGCGGTCGGTGCGCCCCGTCGGGGGCGACGGCGAGCAGTCTTTCGACACGCGCATCGTCGCCGCCACCAACCGCGACCTCGACACCGAGGTCGAAGAGAGACGCTTCCGCGAAGACCTCTTCTACCGGATCAACGTCGTGCGTATCCACGTGCCGCCCCTGCGCGAGCGGGGGGGCGACGTGCACGTCCTTGCACAGAACTTCATCGATCGTCACCGGGCGGCTGGCCATCGCACGGTCGTGGGGATGACGCCCGCCGCCTCGGCGCGCCTCGCCAAATACCCCTGGCCCGGCAACGTGCGCGAGCTGCAGAATTGCATCGAGCGCGCCGTGACGATGGCGCAACTCGATTGCATCGACGTGCACGACCTGCCAGAAAAGATCCGCGACCATCAGGCCGCCGGCGCGACGCCCGACTCCAGCGACCCGAACGTTCTGCTTCCGATGGAAGAGGTCGAGCGCCGCTACATCCTTCGGGTGCTCGAAGCCGCAGGCGGCAACAAGACCCTCGCGGCCCAGATCCTCGGATTCGATCGACGCACGCTCTATCGAAAGCTCGAACGAACGAAAGAGTGACATCCGAGCGTCGCCGGTGGCATTACCATTGCAACTACCGGGAGAACCTCTACCGGAGCTGACGGAGGTAGCCGCCATGCCGCACCACGCAACCGCCCTCTTCGCCGACCGACATTCCACGCGCGCAGCCGTCGAGCAGCTCGCTCAAGCGGGATTTGCGCGCGACTCGATCAGTGTCGCGATGTCCCAAGCCACGCACGACCGCCAGTTCGGCGAGTCGGGGCGGCGACACAGCGGCGTACGCCCGCGCTCGGCGTGGCACGATGGCCTGCTAGGGGCGCTCGTGTCCTCGCTGACGACTGTGGTCTCGCCGGGCGAAGTGCCACTTCGCGTCGGCGGGCCGCTCGCGCCGCGGATCGTCCTCGCGGGCGCCCTGTCGCGCGCCCTCGTTGCATTCGGTCTCGAAGAGAGCGACGCGCGCGCGGTCCGCGCCGGCCTTCGCGACGGATACATCGTCGTGGGCGTGCAAACCCAGGGCGATCGAGCGAACCTCGCAGCTCGCTTGCTCGAGCTGGCTGGGGGCTTTGCCCTCCAGGCTGCGTAGACCAGCCCTCAGCTCACTGCGGTCCGAGCGTGACCACGCCGCCCGCGCCCTGGTTGGACGGGGTGATGCACCCGGACAGGTCGAACAGCATGAACTCGAGCGCCTTCTCCTGGTCCGAGAGCATGCCCTGCGTGCAGCCCGTCGGCACGATCGCGGGCTGATCGATGAGGCCGTAGCCCGTGCCGGACGTCTGGTACCCGCCGTAGTCGTTCGAAGCGGCGCCCACGTGCAGATCGCTGTAGACGACGCGCCCGCACTGCTCGGCCGGCGCCGTACCGAACGGCGTGTCGAAGGAGAAGTACTGCGTCGCGCCGGCGGGATTGGCGGTCTGATCCGCCACGATCCACGGCAGGGAGGGCGTATTGGCCGACGTGACCACCGCGTTGTGGCGCGCCTGCTCGATCTGCAGCTCGCCGTCGGGCTCGAGCGCGTTCACGTTGGCGAGCCACGCGGCCATGGCGACGCCACGGGGGAAGGTGCCGCCACCGGGAAGCGTCTGCTCGATGACCGCGTCGATGACGCCGTTGGCCGTCGTGTACGTCTCGGCCGTGGGTGTCCAGGCCGCCAGGTTCTCGGGGATGAACGGGTTGGGCGTCTGGGTGTTGGTGAACCAGGCGTAGTGAAAGTGCGACGCGAAGACGCGCCCGCCGCCCTGCGCGTAGTCGAACAGCGTCTGCGGGAGCACGCCGTCCGTCTCGGCGCCTTCGCACGTGAGCAGCACGATGTCGTACGGCATGATCTGCGAATCCATCGCCCAGAGCGATACGGACGACGTCGGCGCACCCGGGCTGGTGTTGGCACCGGGCCCCGAGCTCGGGTTGTTGGTCGTGAAGATGTGGATGCGGCCCGTCCCGGAAGGGCCACCCCCGTACTCGGACTCGTCGACGCCGATGCGGACAAGCAGGCACTCGAGCGTGTCGGCGGCCCCCGTGGAGATCGCGATGGCCGGGATGTCGCCGACGGCCTGGCTGCTGGGGAGCGCGAGCTTGGTGTTGAGCAGGGCGGACGCGTCGTTGTCCGTGCACTTGCTCACGTTGGGGATCGTGTACTGCCGACGCCACTTGCCGACTTGAATGACGAGCGGGATGTTCGTGCCGTCGGGCACGCCGCTGATGGTGAACTTGCCCGTCGGGTCGGTGACGCCGTAGGCGATCGGGTTGCCCGTATAGAGCGAGTTGCACGACGTGCACGACGCGCCCGTGGTGATCGGGCTCGGCGTGGTGCTCGGCACGTACGCGACGATGCCGTAGAGTGGATCGTTGCCGGCCGGGTCGTAGACGACGCCGCTGATGCTCGTCGTCCCACCGCCCGGGCAGGTGTTGTCGACGCACTGGCCGGTGGCCACGATGCACTGCGGCGCCGACGACCCGTCGTCGCCGCTCGCTTCAGGGACGACGAATTGCTGCCCTCCCCCATCGGAGCCGCCGTCGATTTTGGCGGTGCCCGCCTCGCCGTTAGAGCCGCAGCCCGCAAAGGCCGCCGCGAGGGCCACGCTGACGAGGGTACCTACGGAGCCAAGGCCAAGGGAGCCAAGCGAGAACAGTCGACGATCGTTGCCCATTTTCCGGGGTCCCCGAACCTCCAGAATACCACGCACGGCCGCACCCCCATCCGCGCGGACACAAATTGAGTCCTACTGGGCCTACTGGAGGAGTGCTCGTGCGCGGTGGCGAGCATGCGTCGTCCCATGTGCGTCCCAGGGCCCCGCACAATGCGGGCTGGCGCGTTGTCGAGCGGGGTTCGACATGTAAACTGGAAGGATGCAATGGTACGGTCGCGCCGCATCGGGCGGGTTCATCACGGTGATCGTCGGGGCGATGGTCGCTTGCGCGGCGGCTGGCGTCGGCGAGGGGCCGGAGGAGCTCGTCGGCGGAGACGGGGCGGTGGTCATCAGCTCCTCTGGCGGCGGCAGCGGCAGTGGCAGCAACGGCGGAGGCAGCAGCAACGGCGGAGGCAGCAGCAGCGGCTCCAGTGACGACGAGACCCAGCCACCGCTCGACGACGGGGGCGGGACCGACGCGCCCGAGGATGATGTGGTCGAAGAGGAGCCGGACGAGACGGGGCCCAGCTCGTCGTCGTCGTCGGGCGGCTCGTCGTCAGGCGGAGGCGGTGTCTCGTGCGCGGGCACCACGTGTCCCTCGTGCAGCCCGAACTTGCTGATGCAGCCGCAGGTCGCGTGCTGCAGCCTCCTTGGCGGCGCCTGCGCTTGCTCCACGAGCGCCTCGTCTTGCTTCTGACGGCGGCTCCGTGGGCGATCGTCAGTCCGCGATCTTGAGGAGCTGCTTGCCCTGATTCTCCCCGGCGAAGAGGCGGCGCAGCGTGGCGGGCGCGTTCTCGAGGCCCTCTTTCACGTCGACGCGATCGACGAGCTCGCCGCGCTGCACCCACGAAAAGAGCGGCATCACCGCTTCCGGAGCGCGCTTCATGTAGTCGAGGACGAGGAAGCCCTCCATCCGGCCGCGTTTGACGAGCAGATTCATGTAGTTCTTCGGGCCGGGGCGCAGCTCGCTGTCGTTGTACGTGGCGATCGCGCCGCAGATGACGATGCGGCCGCGCATCGCGAGCTGCGCGAGCGCCGTATCGAGGAGATCGCCGCCGACGTTGTCGAAGTAGACGTCGATGCCCTTGGGGCACAGCTCGCGCAAGCGCGCCGCCACGTTCTCGAACTTGTAGTCGATGGCCGCGTCGAAGCGCGCCACCTTCACCAGCCAGTCGCATTTGTCCTGGCCGCCCGCGATCCCGATCGCGCGGCACCCCTTGATGCGCGCGATCTGCCCGACCACTGATCCGGTTGCCCCCGCCGCACCCGAAACGACGACGGTGTCGCCCGGGTTCGGGCGACCGACATCGAGCAGCCCAAAGTACGCGGTGATCCCCGTCGGACCGAGGGCGCTCATCGCGAGCGGGATCGGAACCCCCGGGACGATCTTCATGGGTGACCCCGGCCCCTTGGCCGGCAATCGCGCGTAGTCCTGCCAGCCGACCATGCCGGACACCACGTCGCCCACGGCAAAGTCCGGGTGAGTCGACTTCTCGACGCGGCCCACGCCGATCGACCGCACCACGTCGCCGATGGGCACCGCCGGCAAGTACGTGTCGCGCGAGATCCACCCTCGCTGCGTGGGATCGACCGAGAGGTACAGCGTGCGCACGAGGACGTCGCCATCGGCGACCAGCTCGGGCAACGGCGCCTCGGCCCAGCGAAAGTTGCGGTCCTCGATCGCGCCCTTGGGGCGCTCAGCCAGCAGCCACTGACGGTTCTTCGGATCGCTCATGCCCGCGCACTCTAGCGCCGGCGCGTCTTACCGTCGCCCGTCCGAGCCCCCCATGGCGGGCTGCGATGGCCTGGACGGCGGGGCCGGCACGGCGGGCGGCGGGGACAGCTCGATGCGGCGCTCCTCGCAGCCGTAGGCGGTGGGCTCGAGCTCCAGGATCGTGTGCAGCGGGATCGACACGAACGGACACTCGGTCGGCGGCCGGTCCATCATGTACGCATAGAGCGCGCGCAGAACCGCCTGGTGCCCGATGACGAGCAGCGGCGCCTTTTCCCTTTCGAGCTCGAAGATGACGGGCTCGAGCCGCTGGATCACGTCCTGGTACGACTCGCCGCGAGGGTATCGATAGCGGAACTTGTCGGCCTGGCGGCGCTCGAACTCGTGGGGCATCTGCTCGGCGATCTCGGCGTACGTCATGCCGTCGCACACGCCGGCGTCGATCTCGTCGAGCGCGCGCCACGTGCGGTAAGGCACTCCGATGACCTCGGCGGTTTCGACGGTGCGCCGCAAGGTGCTCGTCCAGACGACGGCGCCGTCGCCGACGCGATCGCGCATCACCGTGGCCAGGTGCGACGCGTACGCGCGACCCGCGTCGCTCAGCGCCGCGTCACCGCCGATCTGCCCCGACACGTTGAACGAGCTCTCTCCGTGGCGCGTGAGCCAAACGCGCCGCGGGTGCACGTGCAGGTTGACCAGGAAGTGCACCACGCGGGCAAGCAGGTACCCCTCGATCCGGTGCAGCTCCATCTTGCGCCCGACGTCGATGATCTTTACGAAGGGCCCCTCGTCGTCGCCGACGCGCCGGTACTCGCTGTCGTAGTGCGCGATGCGCTGACGGAAGTCGCGCACCGCCTCTTCGGCGGGCATGCCTTCGTAGTCCGGCGAACGTGCCTTGTTGGCGCGGATGTTCGACTCGATGATCACAGGGTCGTCGCAGATCGATTCGACGAAGACGACGTCGACGCCCTCGGCGGCGCAACGCGCGTGGACCAGATCGCGCCGGGCGCGCGTGTTGTTCGTCGCGTCGTAGATCGCGATGTCACCGCCGGTGCGCAAGAACGCGAGCATGTCGTCGAGCGCCTGGAGCGCCACGTCGCGCCGCGCCGCGAGCCCGGCTTCGTTGCGCGGATCGAAGAACGAGTGCCGGTGGCGCCCGAGCAGGGCGCGCCGGTACGACCCGACGTTGTAAACCTGCGTCTTATTGCCGAGCCACGAGAGATAGCGCGCGATCTTGCGCGCGATGAACGTCTTGCCCCGCGCGGGCAAGCCGACCATGACGAACGCGAGCTTGGGCGTCTGGGCGGTCGTGGTCACGAGGCGAGAGAGAGAGCGTACCCGCTCGTGCGCCGCCCGTCAGTGCGTTCGCGGCTCAGTCGCTCGCAGACATGTAGTGCTCGCGAACCGACAAGCCGGAGTGCGGCAAATTGATCGCCGACACCTCGGCCACGTAGTCGGTGTAGCGGTACGACACGGTCGAGATGCTGGCGGCCGTGGGTCCGCGCAGCTGCTCCGCGCCAAAGCTGCCGACGCTCTTGTCGGCCGGCCCCAGCCGGGCGCTGAGCGAGTCGACGATGACGTGGGCGGCCTGCTCGGCGCCCTGCGGCGTGAGGTGCCCGCGTGTCGTCGTCTCGTTGGCGAGCGCGCCGTGCTGGTTGAAGCCGAGGGCCAGCTCGTCGATCGTCCCTTCGGTGTCCGGCAGTCCGACGGCACCTGGCTTCACGTCGGTGCAGACGACGAGGCCCGGGTGCCTGTCGTCGCAGCTCACGTGCTCGCGAGCCGCCCACGCGTGAACGTCGGCGGGCGAGGTGCGGTCGAGCACGAACCCCACCGCGGGGCGCGCCGGAGCGGCCGTCTTGCCGCGCTCGACTTCGAGGGCCATGCGTCGCCCGTTGTCCATTTCCTTGGGCGTGACGCGCGCGCCGGCCATGGGGCACCCGCCGAGGCGCATCAGGAGCGACCGCGCGAACGGCATGTGAAGCGCCCCGATCCCGGCGGTCGTAAAGACCATCGCGCCCGCCGCGATCGCGAGCCTCTTCACGATGGGCTTACTGCTCGACCGCGCCATCGCTCGCTCCGATCGTCGCCGCCGCGTCGCCCGGGAAGGCCTGATAACCCGCGTCGAAGAGCGACGGGGTCACGACTTCGGTCTTGGTGCTTACGAGCGCGCCGGCCAGCGTGGTGATGTCGTCGGGGCACACGCCCGCCGTGGTCAGGACGCCGCCGGCGATCGTGATGAACTTGTCGAACGTCCCGCCCGAGATGAGGAGCGGCGCGTGAATCGACTGCATGCTGGGGTTGCACTGGAAGGTGCCCGCCTCGTCGCTCACGCCGCCATCGGGCGGATAGCTCTCGCCCGGACCGCCGACCGCGGCGCCCACGAGATCCGTGAAGCACTCTTCGATCTGGTCCGCCGTCGGATGTTCCGCCGGCATCGGCGTGGTCGTCTGAAAGAAGAAGTACGTGACGATATCGGGGTCCGCGAGCTCGGCGGCCACGATCGCGTTGACCGCCCCCCGGATGCCCGCGTGTCCGCCGAGACGGGTATAGATGGTGCCCTCGGAGCAGGCGCTCGCCTCTCCCGACGCGTCGGTCACGCCGCCGCTGCTGCTGCTTCCGCCGCTGCTGCTGCTGCTTCCGCCGCTGCTGCTGCCGCTTCCGCCGCTGCTGCTTCCGCTTGCGCCGCTGCTGCTGCCGCTTCCGCTGTCGGACGCCGAGTTGCCCGCGGGGGGCGAGCTCGAATTGGAGCTGCACGCCGCGATGCCCAACGAGGTGAGGGCGGTCACGCCCAGGATCCACATCTTCATTGTTTTGCGAAGCCTCCGAGAAAAAGAGCACACGCCCCCGCGACGTCTGCGATCCGCCACGTACGGTCTCTAGGCGCGACAGAGACGGCTTACGCACCATTGGCCCCCCGGTTTCGTGGCGGGCGCGAATAAGATCCGATTTCCCGTATGTCGTCCCCCGTCGCGTCCGCCGCCCTCGTTGCCGCACTCGCTTCGGGAGTCATCCTGTCGATCGACTCGCCCGCGACCGTGAGCGGCGCGCGGGGCAGGGACGCGCCGACGAAGGGGACCGCGTGCGATGGCGCGCGACCGCCGCTGGCGCATGCGCTCTTCTTCGAGCTGCGCTCCGGCGCCTTCCCGGGGACGGGCCATCCGGACGCGGCGGTTCACGTCCCGCCGGGATTCGACGCGACGGAGAGGCCTGGGCTCATCTTGTACCTGCACGGCTGGCGAGGCTGCGCGGCTGCGGCGTTCAGTTCGGACGCCGGGGCCTGCGACGACGCAGGAGCTGCGGGCGTGGACCTCGCGTCGCAAATCGACGACTCGGGGGTGAACGCGCTGTTCATCGCACTCGAGACGCGCTTCTTCGCGGCGTCCGGGGAGCCCGGCCAGCTCGCCATGCCGGGTGGCGGCCGCGACTTGATCCGCGAGCTGCTCTCGGAGCGTCTCGCTGGCCCCCTCGGGTGTCCCGTCGCGCTCGACGCGATCGATCGCATCGCGGTCGTTGCTCATTCGGGTGGCTACCAAGGCGCCGCAGGACTCCTGACGCTCGGCGATCTGCCGCGCGTCTCCGAGGTCGTCCTGCTCGACAGCCTCTATGGCGCCGACGACACCTTCGCGGGATGGATCGAGCATCGATCGCGTCGCTTTGGTCCCGGGCCGAGCGGTCCCCTGCACTTCGTCGACCTCTACACTTCCGGCGGCGGCACGGCCGACCCCTCCCGCGCGCTGGCGCGACGAACCCGCGATGCGCTCACGCGGGCGGCGATGCCGAACGCTGTCTTCGACGATGACGCCGAAACCGACCTGCTGCCAACGATGCTGGGGCGCCCGGTCGTCTTCAAGCGCGTCCCGCTCCCCCACTCCGCTCTCCCCGGCGCGTACCTACGCGCCGTGGTCGAGGCCGCCGGGTTCTCCCGAATCCCGTCCCGCCCCTGATCTAATCTTCCCCCCCGTGCGCCTCCCCTTCCTCGCCCTCACGCTGACCCTCGCCGCCTGCGGAGCCAGCCCTGCACCTGCGACCTCGACCCCGACCTCGACCCCGACCTCGACCCCGACCTCGATCGCCCCCCCGCCCGATCCCACCGCCGCCGTTCAGGCGCTCGCGTCCCAGTGGCGTGAGCAGCACCGTCTCATCGACATGCACATGCACATCGACCCGACCGTCGAGCATATGGGCGCCGCGGTCCGCATCATGGACGACGTGGGGATCGGCGTGGGGATCCAGCTGAGCGGCGGCACGGTCACGCACAAGAAGGGCCAACCGTCCGACTTCGAGCAGACCAAGCGCTTCACCGACGAGCACTTTCCCGGTCGTTTCCTCGAGTACATGAACTTCGACTACGCGGACTGGGACAAGCCCGACTTCGCGCGGCGAGCCGCCGCGCAAGTCGAAGAGGGTGCAAAGCTGGGCGCCGCGGGGCTCAAAGAGTTCAAGCGGCTGGGGCTCTTTGAGCGCGACGGCGCTGGCCGCCTGCTCAAGATCGACGACCCGCGCCTCGATCTCGCGTGGTCCGCGCTCGGCCGTCTCGGTATGCCGGTCTCGATCCACGTGGCCGACCCGAAGGCGTTCTGGGGACCCTACGACTCCACCAACGAACGCTGGACCGAGCTGAAGGACCATCCGCGCTGGTGGTTCGGGGACCCCGCGAAGTACCCTCCGCGCGAAGAGCTGCTCGCGGCCCTCGAGCGCGTCATCACCCGCCACCCGGAGACGACGTTCGTCTGCGTCCACCTGGGCAACAACGCCGAGGACCTGGCGTGGGTCGACGCGCAGCTCGAGAGGCACCCGAACATGAGGGTCGACATCGCCGCGCGCGTGCCCGAGTTCGGCCGTCACGACCCCGACCAGGTGCGCGCCTTCTTCGTCAAGAACCAGGACCGCATTCTCTTCGGGACCGATTTCCAGGTGTATGACCGGATGATCCTCGGCTCGGGGGGCAACGGGCCGCCCCCTACGGAGGCCGACGCGGTCGCCTTCTTCCACGGCCACTGGCGATTCTTCGAGACGGCCGACAAGGACTTCGCGCACATGACCCCGATCCAGGGCGACTGGACGATCAGCGCGATCCACCTGCCGGCCGACGTGCTGGAGAAGGTGTACTTTGGCAACGCCGAGAAGCTGCTCGCCGGGCCACTCGCCAGGCTCCGTGCACCCGCATCGCCGCGTTGACCGCGAGGCTGGCGGAGCACTTCACTCCGGCGAGGCGTCGGCGGGATCGGGCGCGAGCAGGTCCTTGGCGACATCGCACGTGAGCACGTCGACGCTGCGGGCGGCCTCGTTCAAGATCTGGGCGCGGTCCTGCGGCGTGGCGGCCGCGCGGATCGGCGGGCCGAGCGCCCGGACCGGGGTTGTCGCTCCCTCAGCGTCGATCCAGCGCTCGATCGCCGCCGCGCGCTCGCCACCCGCGAGATCGATCAGGTCGGGAAACGTGATGCGCGAGCAGAGATGCTGCATGTCCGCGCGAACACGGCCGTCGTCGACGAGGCGGTCGTAGGCCGCAGCGAGGGGGCACGAAGGGATGCCCAGCGCCGACGCCGCGAGGGCGAGACGCGCGGACCGCTCGGCGACGGGCAGGTCCTCGAGCGTCGCGTAGAGCGCGTTGCCGTCGGGGGTGCCGAGGCGGGCTCGGGTCCAGTCGGCGACGGCAGCCATGTCGCGTCGCAGAGGGACGCCGGAGAGCGCCTCGGCGTTGCACATGGTCTCGACGTCCGTGCCGTACGAGGCGTGGAGGCGCCACACGACAACGGCGACGAGCGACGCGGCACCGGCGCAAGCGACCAGCCCGAACCGACTCCACCCGCCCCTCGGCTGGGAAGACGGCGGCCGCGAAGCCCGCTGGGCTGGAGCTCCCACGGCCCCGCGATAGCACCGGCGCGAAAACTTGGCCCCCGGGCTCGGGCGGCGTCAGAGTCGCCGTCCCATGCCCCATCCCGTCACGGACGAGGTTTCCGGCTCCTCTTGTTGCGTGTGCGGCATCGTGGACGCCCGCTCGCTGGTGGACGTCGTGCTGATCGGCGGGGCGAGAGCCACGCTCTGCGGCTCGCACGCCCTGATGCACCGACGCTCGCCGATGCAGGCCCGATCGAGCGCGCAGCTGCGCGAGATGCTTGGCGAACGGCGCGACCGCCGTGACCGTCGCAGCGAGGGCGACGAGCTCGGCGCGGCCCTGACGGCAGCCTTCAGCGGCGATCGGCGCGCGGGCGATCGACGTCTCGCCGGCTAAGAGCCTATCCCGTAGGCTTTCATGGACCACATGGAGCTACGCCCCCTCCGGAGAGAGTTCACAGGAAGGCGGGAAGACGGGAAGGATGACCTCCAAAGCTTCCCGTCTTCCCGCCTTCCTGTAAACAATCACTGAGCCTACCGGGATGGCCCTTCATCTGATCACGGGCGGCGCCGGCTTCATCGGCTCGTCCATCGCAGAGACGCTCCTCGGGCAGGGGGAGCGCGTCCGCATCCTCGACGACTTCTCCAGCGGGCGGCGGGAGAATATCGCGGCGCTGCGGGCGGGCGCGGGCCAGCTCGACGTCGTCGAAGGGACCGTCGTCGACGCGGCCACGGTCGCGCGCGCGATGAAGGGCGTCGAAGTCGTGTTCCACGAGGCGGCGATCCCCAGCGTCGCGCGCTCGGTCGAGGACCCGCAGAGCGCCATGCTGGCCGGCGCGCAGGGCACCACCGTGGTGCTCGACGAGGCGCGCAGGGCAGGCGTTAGGCGGGTCGTCTTCGCCGCGAGCTCCGCGGCCTACGGCGACGGGCCCCTGTCGCCCAAGGTGGAGACGATGCCGCCGCAACCGCTCTCGCCTTACGCGGTCAGCAAGCTGGCGGGTGAGCACCTGATGCGCGTCTTCGCCGAGCTCTACGGCATCGAGACCGTGAGTCTGCGGTACTTCAACATCTTCGGCCCGCGCCAGGATCCCAAGAGCGAGTATGCGGCCGTGGTACCGCGGTTCATCACGGCGGTCATCCGCGGCGACCGGCCCATCGTCTTCGGCGACGGCGATCAGACGCGCGACTTCTGCTTCGTCGACAACGCGGTGAAGGCCAATCTGCTGGCGGCCACGACGTCGCGCAAGCTGCACGGCGAGGTGGTGAACGTCGCATGCGGGCAGAAGACGTCGCTCAACGAGCTGATCGCCTACATCGGCGATCTCGCCGGGAGGCGTGTCGAGGCGGAGCATCGGCCCGCGCGCGCCGGCGACATTCGCGACTCGCTGGCCGACGTGTCGGCTGCGCGGGCGCTCCTCGGGTACGAGCCGGCGATCGACGTGCGCGAGGGCCTGCGCCGCACGTTCCTCGCGTTCGCGCCGACCAAGACGTCGTAGCGGTCAGGCCCCAGCCGCACGCCAGCCCCGGACGATCTCGCGCAGCTTGGGGAGGTCGAGCGGCTTCTCGAGGCAAGGCCGATCCACATTCTCGAGAAACGCGCGCGCCTTGGGGCTGAACGCGCCACCGGTCATGAAGACGAATCGGCCGCCCGCCGCCGGGATCCGTCGCAGCGTCTCCGCGTACAAGTCCATGCCCGAGACATCCGCCATCATCACGTCGGAGAGGATGACGTCGTAGGGGCCGCGCGCGGGGTCCAAGAGCATGCCAAGGGCTTCGCGACCGGAGCCGGCGAGCGTGACGACGAAGTCGCGGCCGAGGGCTCGGCCGAGCGCTTCACGCACCTGCGGCTCGTCGTCCACGATCAGCATGCGCGCCCGGCGCTGGCCGCGGGCCACGGCGCCGTCTTCGTCGCCGGGCGGCACCGCGGCGCTGCGAGGCGGCAGAATGACGCGAAACGTACTGCCCACGCCCGGCGTGCTCGCAACCGTGATCTGTCCACCGATGGCCGCGACGGCGCCGTGCGCGAGCGACAGGCCGAGGCCCGTGGACATGCCGGCGGCGTTCATCGTGAAGAACGGGTCGAACACGCGCGGCAAGAGCGCGGGCTCGATGCCGCGCCCGGTGTCCGCCACCTCGACGACGATCTGCCCGCTGCCATCGACCATCGTCGTGACGCGCACCTCGTGCTCGTCCGGCCGGCCCTCGGGGATCGATTGTGCCGCGTTGACGAGCAGGTTGAGAAACACCTGGCCGAGGCTCGCTTCGTTGGCGAAGACAGGCGGAACTTGAGCCAGGCTGCGCACCAGGCGCGCGCGGAACACGATCTGGTGCAACGCCACCTGAATCGCCGACTCGACGACGCCGCGCACGTCGATCGCGGCGCGGCGCTCGACGTTGCCCCCGCATGCAAAGAGGGTGAGCTGCCGCACGATCTGCCGCACCTGCATCGTGCCTTCGACCGAGCGCGAGAGCGACACGATCATCTCCTGCATCTGCTCGGCCGTAGGGGGCGAATGCCCCGCGCCGATGACCCGCAGCTCGCGCAGCACGTGCTCGCAGTTGAGAACCGCGTACGTGAGAGGATTGTTGATCTCGTGCGCCGTGCCCGCCGCCAGGGTGCCGAGGGCCGCGAGGCGATCGGCCTGCAGGATGCGCGCGCGCGCCTGATCGCGCTCGGTGATGTCGGTCCACACGGCGACAGCGCCGTCGGGTGCGCCAGTGGCCTCGTCGAGCTGGGGCACGATGCGGAGGTCGAACACCAGGTCGGCCGAGGCGCAGAGGCCCGCCACCCCTTGCCCGCCGAGCGCCAGGCGGATCGCCTCGGGCAGCGGCGTGGCGCGGCCGTCGACGTCGACGGCGTGGAGCGACTCGAAGACGTCGAACGCCGACCGACCCACGACCTCGCCCGGCACGAAGCCGAGCGGCGCACGGCAGCGGCCCTCGCTCACAGTGATCGTTCCCACGCGGTCGAACGCGCAGAACACGACAGGCGCATTGGCGATCACGGCGCGCAGACAGCGCGCGGCCGTCGACGGTGACTCGTCCGCGAACGCGTGCTCGAACTTGCGCATCGTCCCGCTGGCGGTGCGCGGCCCCCCCGCCGGGCCCAAGTCCGATGGTGCCTTGTCCCCCATGGGCCCCCCCTTTCGATGCTCCGCGGTCATGCTGCACCGCACCCTTCCCGCGCCACCAGGGTGCCCCTACCCTGAGGCACGATGCCCCTTCCTCCCGGCCCCGAAACACACCCTGTCCTCCAGATGATGCGGTGGGTGAAGAACCCGCTGCCCGTCATGGAAGAAGCGCATCGACGCTTCGGTGACACGTTCTCGTTGCGGTTGGCTGGCATCCCCGAACCCTTGGTGTTGGTATCGCACCCGGAGGTCATCAAAGAGGTTTTCGCGCTTGGCCCGGATCAGGCGCACGCTGGTAAAGCAAACCTCGTTCTCAAGCCATTCCTGGGCGTCCACTCGCTTCTGCTCCTCGACGGCGCTGAACACCTGCGCCAGCGCAAGATGATGTTGCCCGCGTTCCACGGTGAGAGAATGCATGCGTATGGGCGCAGCATGATCGACCTGGCCCACCAGTCGATCGACGGCTGGCCGATCGGGCGACGGTTCTCCGTCCATGCGCCGATGCAGCGCGTGACGCTCCAGGTCATCATCCGCACGGTGTTCGGGATCGGCGAAGGGCCCCGCTTCGCCGAGCTGGCCGACGTGCTGACTCGCACGCTGCGTGTGGCCGCGTGGCCGGGCCTGCTCTTCGCGTTCATGCAGCACGACCTGGGGCCGCTCAGCCCGTGGGGGCGCTACAAGCGCTTTGCGGGGCGTGCGAGCGCGCTCCTTCGCGCGGAGATCCGGTCCGCCCGCGACAAGGGCACGGCCGGACGCACCGACGTCCTCGCGATGATGCTCGATGCGCGCGACGAGGGCGGCCGGCCGCTCAGCGAAGACGAGATCCACGATGAGCTCATCACGCTGCTCATCGCGGGGCACGAGACGACGGCGACGTCGCTGGCCTGGGCGCTACGCTGGATACTGCCCGACGCGGACCTCGTGCGGCGGCTGCGCGAGGAGATCGCGACCGCGGGCGACGATCCGCAGGCGCTCGGAAAGCTCGAGCTGCTCGACGCGACGGTGAAAGAGGCGCTGCGGCTCCAACCCATCATTCCGCTCGTCGCCCGCGTCCTACAGGAGCGGTTCGTCTTCGGAGGCCTGGATCTGCCGCGAGGCTCGGTGGTGGCGCCGGCGGTGCACCTCGTGAGTCGGCGGCCCTCGCTCTACCCGGAGCCCGAGCGGTTCGTCCCGTCGCGGTTCCTCACGTTCAAGCCAGCGCCGTGGGAGTGGCTGCCCTTCGGGGGTGGCCTGCGCCGCTGCATCGGGGCCGCCTTCGCGCTGTACGAGATGAAGATGGTCCTCGCGGCCGTCCTCGCCCGCGTCGACGCCCACCTCGCGACCCCCGACATCCGCGTGAAACGCCGCGGCGTAACGCTCGCACCATCCGAGGGCCTTCCCGTCATCGTCACCTCGCGCCTCCCCCGTCGCGAGGCCGCCTAGCTTGCTTCCTGGAGTCGCATCGAAGAATTTCAACAGGAAGGCGGGAAGGATCGTTTTGCCGGGAAACCTTCCCGTCTTCCCTCCGTCTTCCCGTCTTCCTGTGATCTCAAAATATCAAGGTTTCACGGACTCAGGACACTAGATCCCCTCGTCGAGACGGCGCATGCCTTCGAGGAGCAGGGCCTCGGCGGATTGATTGATCGTGCGGTTGGTGGCCTTGAACGAGGGATCGAGGGCGAAGTCGCCGTCGGCGAGCTTGAGCATGGCGTAGAAGGCCGTCTCGCCGCGCATGTCGGCCCAGATGGCGTCGAAGACACTGCCTTCGGCGAAGTGGATCTCACCGGCCCCATTCGGGGCGCGAATCTGCAGGCGCCCGCTCTTGCGGCCGTGAAAGAGGACCTGGACCATGTCAGGCAGGCCCATCTCGCGGAGCGATCCGCTCACGCCGCGCGTCGATCGCGCGGGGCTGGCGCTCGCCTTCTCGAGCATCGTCTTCAGCTTGGCGACGAGCACGTCGGCCGACGCGGGCTTGCCGACGTAGTCGAGCACCCCGAGCTCGAACGCCTTTTGCGCCACCGCGCGCTCCTGGCGACGCGAGTAGATGACCCACGCGACGTCCTTGCCCCACGTCTGCTTGCGCGCCTCGGCGAGCAGCGATAGCCCATCGCCCGCGCCGAGCTCGATCTCGCTGACGACGAGGTCCGTGGCGCCCTCGCCCAGGATCTTGAGCGCCTGCTCCACGCTGCGCGCGATCTTCACGATGAAGCCCTGCTCGATCATCCGCAGCTCGAGCACCGTCGTCTCCTCGGGATCGACGTCGACGAGCAGCGCCTGCGATCGATTGGCGAGCAGGCGCGCGGTGAGCTCTTCGCCGAGCACCATGTTGCGGAACAGATCGACGAGGTTGGGGTCGAAGATCGTCTCCTTGTGCTTCGCGAGCTGCACGCACGCCTCGGGCGGCGCGAGCGTCTTGCGGAAGGGATTGCGCGGGTTGCTCGTCAAGTCGGCGTAGGTGTCGCAGATGGCGAGCACGCGCGCGCCGAGCGGGATGTCTTTGCCGCCGATGCCGTCCGGGAAACCCTTGCCGTCGTAGCGCTCGTACATGCGCGTCGCGGCCTGGATGGTTTCGGCCGGCAGGCGCACGGGATCGAGGAGGCGGGCAGGCAGCTCGCATCCTTTTTGCGCCGCGACCTTGTGCCCGTCGTACTCGGCGCAGTTGAGGGGCGTCAGGTGATACTGGCCCATCTTGCCGAGGTCGTGGATGAACGCGGCCGAGACGAGCATCGCCGTCAGGCCTGGATCGAGGTTCATCTTCTCGGCCATGCGGCGTACCAGGCGCGCGACCTCACCCGAGTGGCCGCGGAGATCGGCACGCGAGCTCTCGAGCAAGCTGACGAGGATGTGCAAAAGCTCGACGAACGACGCGTCCGACACCTTGCGATCGCTCGACGTCTGCGTGGCCGACGCGGGCGCCGGGCTCGCCGCCTTGGACTGCTGCCGCGCCGGCTGGGGCGCGATGGATGGCTCGCGCGCCGCCCCGGCGTCGCGGGCCCGCGCTTTGGGCTCCGTGCGCGCAGGGGGAGGCGCGGACGCGGCAGGACCGTCGCCGTACGTGGCCCGCATGGCGCCGGACTCGAAGCCCGAGACCGACAGCGCGTTCATGCTGATCTGCGCCTGCCGCTCGAGGACCGCGAAGCCCAGCGTGTCGGCCAGGTACGTCTTCGCGATGAACGCCTTGACGCCCGCGGGCCGCGCGAGCAGAGGCTTGACCTCGCGCGCACCGGAGACCAGCTGCGCCTCGCCGATTTGCTCGAAATCGTCAGGGTCGGCCGTGAGCACCGTGAGAACGTTCTGCTTCGCGTCGTACAGAACGGGGCAGATCCCGGTCTTGTCGGCGAATCGTTGCGAGATGAGGTCGCGCACGCCACGGGCCACTTCGACCTTGGCCAGCTTCTCGACCGAGACGAAGTTGACCTTGTAGTGCACGGCGAGTGCCTTCAAGAGCTCGGGCTCCGAGATCATCCCGAGCTCGAGCACCGCCTCTTCGGCGCGCTCGCCCGATCGCTGCACCCGCGTCAGCACCGAGTCGACCTGGTCGGCGCGGATCAGCTTGTCCCGAAGCAGCACGTCGCACACCAGCTTGTTCTTCAGCGAGGTGGCCGTGGCGGCGGTGCGCAGGTTGGACACGGAGGACTCAAATCCTAACAGAGGCGCTCCGCCTCCGCTCGACCCTCTAACCGCGAATGAGCCACCTCAGCGGTCGCCGGTAGTTCGTGATCATCCTGTCGGCCGGGACCTCGTGCCCGAGGCCGGGTGCGATTTTGACCTTCACGTGGATGTGCGCCGTCTTCAGCATCTCGCCGGCGCGCACCGTGTTCTCGGCGACCTGGTCGTCCTCGCCGGTGAAGAGGTAGACGCGGCGGATCTTGGAATGGTTTTGCTCGAGCAGCTGCGGGGCATCGCCGAACCAGTAGCGATCGTTGGCGGCCAGGATGAGCCATCGGTTCCAGCGGCTCGGGTCGCGCATCCCGAGCTGCTGTGCGATGAACGCCCCCTCGCTGAACCCGATGAGCACGTTGCCGCGCGCCCGCACCCGACCCTTGTACTTCTCCGCGAGCGCCGCAAAGGTGGCGTCGACGATCTTGCGCGCGGTGTCGGCGTCGTTGCTCCAGGCGCGGCCGCCCGTGTCGGTCGTGGCGGGACCTTGTGGGCATACGACCCATCCGAACTGACGCGCGACCCGGGCCCACTTGCGGCAATCCTCGAACGGGTTGCCGCCCCGACCATGCAGGTAAACGAGGACCCGTCGCCGCGCCTTGCTCCGCGGCTTGTAATAGTAGGCTTCGGGAAAGCCGGGCACGTCGAGGACCATCGCGTCCGGCGTGGCGGGCGCCTCCTTGGCCTGCGCCGAGCGGGGGCCACAGACGAGAGCCCCGAGGACGACGAGGAGCGCCGTCACGAAGCGGGGAATGGGGCTCGGGTGCAGCAAGGAGGGGGCCGCTAGGATACACCGGGAGCCATGGCAACCGTTACCTATGCGACCCGCCGTTCGGCCCTGGCCCTCGCGCAGTGCCGCGCGCTCGTGGCCCGGCTGAAGGCGGCCCACGCTGGCCGGCAGGCCCTGGAGACCCGGGAGCTGCTCGTCGTGACGACGGGCGACCGCATCGTCGACCGCCCGCTCGCCGAGATCGGGGGCAAGGGCCTCTTCGTGAAGGAGATCGAGGAGGCGCTGCTCGACGGCCGGGCAGATTTCGCCGTCCACTCGATCAAGGACGTGCCGGCGACGATCCCGGAAGGGCTCGTGATCGCGTGCATCCCCGTGCGCGAGGACCCTCTCGACGCGCTGGTGGCGCCCGCGGCGAGCACCGTAGCCACGCTCACCACTCTCGCCGGCCTGCCGCCGGGTGCCCGCGTCGGGACGTCCAGCCTGCGCCGGATGGTGGCGCTCCTTGCCGCCCGTCCCGACCTGACGGTGCTGCCGTGCCGCGGCAACGTCGACACGCGCCTGCGCAAGCTGGACGCTGGCGAGTTCGACGCCCTCGTGTTGGCGCGCGCGGGGCTGGTCCGCCTGGGTCTCGAAGGGCGGGCGACGCAGGTACTGGGGCCCGACGTCTCCCTTCCTGCCGTCGGGCAAGGGGCACTGGGGCTCGAGTGCCGGGCGGGGGACGCCGCGATCCACGCGCTACTCGCGCCGCTCCACGACGCCGAGACCGCGACCTGCGTGGCGGCCGAGCGCGGCGTCCTCGTGGCCCTCGGCGGCGACTGCAAGACCCCCCTGGCCGCCTACGCACAACGGACCGGCCAGCAATTGCGTCTTCGCGCGTTCGTGGCCAATCCGGATGGGTCGGGGCGGCGGAGCGCCGAGCGCGAGATGCCGTGGCCTTCCGCGCCTTCCGCCGAATCCGCGGCCCGCGACCTGGGGCTCGGCCTCGGGGGCGAGCTACTGGCGCAACGTCGCCCGTCACTTTGACGCAGTTTGTTATTCGTTATCTTTCTGCATCCGTTTCTCAACAAATAAGGCACGCGCACTCCGCGCGGTTTACCATTGTCACTCGATGGGGTTGGAAGCCGATTGCACGGTGCGAATGGGGAAGAAGGCGCTCGTCGGCAGGGCCTACCTCGAGGGAGAAACGTTGTCATTCCGGGGTGATACCCGCCTCGATATCCCGTTCGACCAGATGGGCGACGTGAAGGCCGAGGGCGACGCGCTCATCGTCCGCACCGAGGGCCAAGAGGCCCGATTCGAAGTGGGCCCCGTGATCGCCAATCGATGGGCGCGTCTCATCAAAGAGCCAAAAGGGCTGTTCGAGAAGCTCGAAATCGGTTCTCAGTCGCGCATCGCCGTCGTCGACGTCCAGGACTCGATGTTCCTGCTCGCCTTGCGCGAACGCACGACGGGCCTTGCCGAGGGACGCGTCCCCGGCGACTCACCGACGATCTTCTTCGGCGTCGAGACCCACGATTCCCTGCGAAAGATCCAGCTGCTACGCGCCCGCATGATGGATAGCGGGGTACTCTGGATCGTGCGCCCCAAGGGCAGCAAGACGCTCTCGGAGGCCGACGTCTTCGACGCCATCCACGGCGCAGGCCTGGTCGACGTCAAGGTCGTCAGCTTTTCGAAGACCCACACGGCCCACAAGTGCGTCATCCCCGTCGAGCTCCGGGGTCAGCCGATCCGCATGCGGCCCCCCATCGTCTCGATTCCCCCCTCGGCCCCTGCCATCGCCACGAAGAAGCCGGGTAGCGCGTCGAAGCCATCGACGAAGCCGACGGCCAAGAAGCCCAAATCCTCGGCCCGCGCCGCCGCCAAAAAACCGACCTCGAAGGCCAAGGGTGGCAAGGGCGGCAAAGGTGGCAAGGCCGGCAAGCGGCGCTGAAGATCTGTTTCTCCGCCTCTTCAGTGAGATACGCGCTCGTCGTCGGCTGATTCCGCGGGGGCGTCCCCACGGGCATCGGGGTCCGCGTCGCCACCGATCTCCTGGAGGTCGAAGAGGTAGCGAACCGCCAGGGCGAGGTCGCGCGCGTCTTCGCCGTCGGCGGCGCGGGCTTTCAGGCGCGTCGTCGGGGCGTGAAGGAGCTTGTTCACCGCGCTCTCGACCATCTGGGTCAGGGCGGCGCGGTCGGCCTCGAGGTGCTTCAGGCGGCCGCCGAGGGAGCGATCGAGCTCCGACAGCAGGATGGCGCGCGTCTTGGTGCGCATCGCGACCACCGTCGGCTGCACCTGCAGCCCGCGCGTCCATGTGGCGAACTGGGCCACTTCTTCCTCGACGATCTGCTCGGCCGACGCGCGCTCCGCGTGCCGCGCTTGCATCCCCCGCGCGACCTCTTGCTCCAGATCGTCGACGTTGAACACGTACACGTTGTCGATCCCGTGCACGGACGGCTCGACGTTGCGCGGAACCGCGATGTCGACGAAAAGGAGCGTGCGGCCCTTTCGCGCCTTCATCGCGCGCTTGACCATCTCGTGGGTCACGACGAACGTCGGGCTCGCGGTGCTGGCGACGACCACGTCGGCCTGCACCAGCTCCGTCGCCAGCGTGTCCCACGGCACCGCCGCGGCGTGGAGCGTGCTCGCCAGCGCCGCTGCGCGATCGAAGCTGCGGTTGCAGATGCGAAGGGCCCGCGCGCCGTCGCCCAGGCTGCGGGCGGCCGCCTCGGCCATCTCTCCCGCACCGACGAGGAGCACCGCGTGATCGCTCAAGCCGCCGAAGACCCGCCACGCGAGATCGACCGCCACGCTGGAGATGCTGACCGACCCCACGCCGAGCGCCGTCTCGCTGCGCACCCGCTTGGCGACCGAGAAGGCGCGGCTCACGCAGCGACCGAGCGTCCCGTGGAGCGCCCCCGCCGCCACGGCGGCCTCGTACGCGTCCTTCACCTGGCCGAGGATCTGCGGCTCGCCGAGCACCATCGAGTCGAGGCTGGCGGCGACGCGGAACAGGTGCCGGACGGCCTCGTCGCCGCGCTTGTCGTACTGGTACGCCGTGAGCGCGTCGGCGCTGGGCGCGCCGCCGTGGCGGGCGAGCTCCTCGCGGATCGCGAGGAGCGCCGGTTCGACGCCTTCGGCTCCGGGTCGCGGCAGCGCGAACACCTCGACGCGGTTGCACGTCGAGAGAAACATCACTTCGCCGAGCTCGCGACGCGATGCGAGGCGCGCGAGCAAGACCGGCAACGCGTCGGCGCCAGCGGCCAGCCGTTCGCGCACCTCGACAGGCGCGGTGCGGTGCGACAGGCCCACGACGAGCATCATGCGTGGGGCCCCACGCCACCGCTCACCTGCACGATGCTGCGGACCAGGTATGCGGCGAGGACCAGCAAGGTGAGGCCAAAGCCGAGGATGGTGCCAAAGGCCGCGCGCCGCCCGCGCCAGCCCGCCGCCGCGCGCAGCAGCAGCACCCCGCCGATCAGTGCCCACGAGGCGTAGGAGAGGCACGCACGGGCGATCGCCGCCGCGCCACCGGCCTCGATCTCGCGGGCCCAGAGCGTGCCCGTGAGGATGCCGATCGTGAGCAGCGGGAAGCCCGCCACGAGGAACGCGTGCTCGGCGCGATCGAGCGCATCGATCGGCGGCAGCCGCGACGCGCCGACGAACCGCTTGTGCTTCAGGCGGCTCTCCTGGAGCAGGTACGCAAGCGCCGCCGCGAAGGCGAGGGTGAAGAGCGCCACGCCGAGGAGGTTCGCGATGACGTGGAACGGGAGGAGCACGCTGCGCAGCCGCGGCTCGTCGGTCACGGGCCCCACGAACCGCGAGGCGAGCAGGAAGGCGAGCGCCTGCGGCGCGACGAACGCGCCCACCACGTCGACCCGGTAGCGCCGGCGCGCGAGCACGTACGCGAAACACGCGAACATCGACGCCACACTGAGCGCGAAGTGGATCCCCTGGACGGGGCACACGTGCAAGAAGAGCGACCAAACGACGATCTGCGCGGCGTGCAGCGGCACGCCGACCGCGACCAGCCGCGCCCCCCACGGCGCCGCGCGGCCCGCGCGCCCGAGCAGCTCGGCGATGAAGATGAGCGACGCCACGAAGTACGCGACCGCGGTGGCGGCGAAGAGCCCGTTGGCCAGGTCGAGGTTCATGCCGCGCCTGCGAGCAGTTTGCTCAGCACGTCTTCTTCGGCGGTGGGTTGCGGCATACCGGAGCGCGCGCACGCTTCTTTGCAGGCGTCGGAAGCGGCAAAGTCGGCGAAGGCGACGGCGGGGATCCCCAGCCAGCCGGGCTCCACGTCGTAGGCCGAATCGCCGATGAGCATCGACGTCTCCACGAGCTCGGCGCCCAGCTGCTCGAGGTAGGCGCGCGCCTTCACCAGGCCGACCAGCTCGTGGGTATCGCCCGTACCGCTCACGTCGCGGAGGACGTAAACGGCCTCGGCCAGCCGGTATTGCCGCCCCGCCGAGAGCACGGTGAGCTCCCCGCCGTGGAGCTCGACGGAGCCGTCGACGATCCACTCGTCTAGCGCGGCTTGGGGAAAGAACACTCGGTTTTCCATGCAGCTGCCGCCACGTTGAGGGTACACGAGCCTGCCGTACGTGCCATCCTGCGCCGCATGACGTCGGCCCTCGTACGCGGCGTGCCGTGACGGTGCTCGCGGCGGCCACACGCATCGTGGAGCTAGGGGGCGCGCGCGAGCGGCAGGCGGCCGTGGGCGCCCTGCGCGCGCGTTTCGAGGGACGAACGGGCGCCTTTGCGCCGGACGACGCATGGTTCGAAGAGCGCAGCCGGGCCTTCTGGTGCGACGCGCTGACGCGCGGACGGTTCGGCCGGGAGGTCGCGGCCGACCTCACGCCCGCCGAGCGCCGATGGCTCGGGCCTCTCGAGCGCGCGCACCGCGGCCTTTTTCGCGTGGCCGTGGCCGCCGAAGAGGGGCCCGCGGGGCGCACGCTCGTCGACGTGTGGAGCGGGGCCCAGCTGGTACCGACGGTCATCGACGAAGAATCGGGGGCCGAGCTTTCCGCATCGGCCGGGCAGCTCTTCGACGGACGCGTCGTGGGCGCCGGCGAGCCGTTCGTCCTCGCGCTCCTGCCCGGGGCGGTGTTTCACCCGCGCCACGCGACGCCGGCCATCGAAGGGGTCATCGCCGCCGCGCGGTCGAAGGACCTGACGACGGACGACACGCTCGACGCCCTGCTGCGGATGGAGCGGTCGCTGCGCGCGCTCTCGCGCGTGAAGGCCGCGTATGCGTACCGCCTCGAGGCGCTGGCGTTGCCGGAAGCCCACGGCGCCGCCCAGCGACCGGTGCGGCGAGCGGCAAAAAGCCCTACATAGCCGGGTGATGGCGGCATGGCCTCCGACGTTCGACGCACGCCTCGTCCGCACGCAGATGCTCGCACCGTCGGTGCGCGAGCTCACGTTCGAGCGGGTCGACGGTCAGCCGATGGTGTTCGGCGCGGGCCAGTTCTGCAACGCGATCCTCCCGCTCGCGCACGAGCTCGACGGCTCGCACATCAAGCGGTCCTACTCGATCGCGTCGCCCCCCCGAGCCACCCCCACCTTCGAGCTGGCCATCACCCTGGTGCAAGACGGACGCGCCTCGGCATGGCTGCACGCGATGACTCCGGGCACCGTGCTCCCCTTCACCGGGCCGCATGGCTTTTTCACCCGCCCCGCCGCCGCCGCGAGCCCCTCGCTCATGGTCGCCACGGGCACCGGCGTGACGCCGATCCGAAGCATGGTGCTCGACGCCGTCGCCGCGGGCTCGCAGGCCCCGATGTGGATCCTCCTCGGCGTCCGCCACGAAAAGGATCTGCTCTACGAGCGCGAGCTGCGCGATCTCGCCGAGCGCCACCCCTTCGTCCGGTTCGAACCGACGCTCTCGCAGCCCCGAGGCGCGTGGGCCGGACGCCGGGGCTACGTGCAGACCCACGTCCGCGAGCTCTGGGAGGCGCTGGCGGCGCGCACCGAGCAGCCGCCTCACGGCTACGTATGTGGCCTCGAACGGATGGTCTCGTCCGTGAGAAGCCTTTTACGAACCGAGATGAGCGTCCCGCGCGCCCAGGTGCATAGCGAGCGGTACGACTGAAACCAGCCGCGCGATTGGCGTCACTGCGGCTGTTGGGGCGGGGGGAGCATCTGTGGCATCGTGGCAACCGACACGCACGCCGACAGATCGAAGAAGAGAAACTCGAGCGCCGCCTCTTGCGCCGTGAGCGTCGCGTTGGTGGGGCACGAGCCGGGCACGCCGCCACCCGTGCCGCCACCGCCGAAGATCGTGGTGAGGTTGACGCCCGAGCCGCCGGCATGAAGGTCGCTGAACACGGCCTTGCCGCAGTACTGCGGCGTGGAGCTCTCGGTCGTCTGCGCGTCCTTGCCCGCGTCGGCCGCAGTCTTGATGCCGCCGATGGGGGTGAGGATGGTCATGTACTTCGTCTGGCCCTGGGTGGAGCCGCCGTTGTCGTCGTAGATCCAGCGCTGCGCCGCCGAGGTGACCGCGCCCACGCTGCTGGCGACGCCCGTCAGAGGGATCGAATTGCCGGTGATCCCCAGGCCCGGGATGTTGGCGAGCCACTGTTGCAGGATCTGGCCCCCCAGGAACGACGTATCGATGGTGAAGTTGTCGTCCTGATCGCCACCCGACGTGCCCAGCCAGTCGGCCGCGTTCACGAAGTCGGTGCAATCGGTGCAGCCGTTGGCAGGGCCGTCCTTGAACCAGGTGTAGTGGAAGTGCGTGGCGAAGACCTTGCCGCCGTTGTCGAGCCACGTGTGCATGTTTTCCATCGCCGGCGCGGCCTTCGTCTGGTCGTTCGTGCCCCCCTCGCACGCGAGGAGCGCGATGTCGTAGTACTGCAGATCCTGCATCGTGCCCCACAGGCCGCATGTCGCGTTGCCGTTGCAGGCGCCGGCCGTACCGTTCGTCAGGCCCGCGCCGCCGACGCCCTGGTAGACGTCGAGCCGGCCGCCCCCGTGGGGAGCAGTCCACTCCGAGCTGTCGATGCCGATGCCCGAGAGGAAGCACCCGAGGTTGTCGGCGCCTCCGGTGAGGATGGCCATTTGCGGCATGCTGACCCCGGCCGTCCCGTCGGTCTTGCTGCCGGGCAGGCGGCTATCTGCCGCGGCGACCGCGTTGGCGACGCACGCCTTGACCTCCGACAGGAACACCTCGCGCCGCCACTTGCCGATCTGCACGACGAGGGGCACGTGCGTCGTGGCCGGCACGCCGGTGAGGGTGAACTCGCCTTTGGCGTTGGTGAGCGTGGCGGCGATGTAGTTGCCGATCGACGCGTCGCACGTGTTGCACGAGTTGGTTCCCGTCGTGATCGTGGGCAGCACGCCCGTGGTGCTGTCCGGGACGAAGACGACTGCGTTGTAGATGGGGTTCTTGCCGGCCGGGTCGTACACGACGCCCGTGAGCGAGGTGGTGCCGTTGTTGGGGCACGTCTTGACGTAGCAATTGAGCTCGCCGCCTGTCGTGCACGCTGCGGCGGCCGACGAGTCCGCTGCGGGAACCGTGAATGTGCCCCCATCGCCAAACGTGCCTGTGACGGTGCCCGTGCTGGAGTCGTCGCTCGAGTCTGCCGAGCCGTCGTCGTCGCCCACCGGACTGCCCGACGTACCGGAGCCGAGGTTGTCGTTGTTCGTGCTGCCGCAGCCGCCGATCCCCATGGCCGAGCCGAACGCCACGAGGGCCCCCGTGAGCAGCGGAAGGAGAGCGGATCGCATCATGCCGGTTCGTGTCGTCGTCATTCGGAAGCTCCAGAAGCAGGATGGACGTCGGGGCATACCGCCTACTTGCAGTGCTGCCGCTTGGCTGTAACACCCCGTCGGGCCAAGCGACGAACCATGCCACACTCTCGGCCAACCTTCACTCGTCGGGCCTCTTTTTCGCGTCTCGATTTGCTTGCCGCTGCCCTCGCTCGTGCTCCTCGGCTGCGACATCTCGACAGCAGCGGAATCCCGTCTCGTAGAAGCGAAAATCGGGACCGTGGGCGTTATTGGTCGAGTGGCACGTGGGCTTGCCCCCGCCGTAGCAACCGGACCAGTAGCAACCGATGAGGATGTAAGGCCAATCGTTCGCGTGGTCGCGCGTGCGCACGACCCACTCTTCCACGTTGCCTGTCATGTCACGCACACCGACCGACGACACGCACCTGCGTTTCGAGCCGCTCGCCGTCGCCTGGTACAGCTCCTTCGCGTGCATCTTGGCCTCGGGCGCCGGCCACTTCGCCAGCAGCGCCTCGTCGACCGCGCGCCAGGGTTTGTCGTCGGTGCAGCGGCCGTCGACGTGCTCGGCGCCATAAGGATACGGGCGGCGCTCTTCCCCTTCGCACGCCGCGATCCATTCGTCTTCGGTGCACAGCCGCTTCTTGTGCGCGCTGCACCAGGCGTTCGCGTCGTTGGCCGTCTGCATCACGAGCGGCCGCGCGCCCCGCCGGTTCGGCGCCTCGAATCGATCGATGCAGTATTCACCCGCGCGCACCATGTTGCGCGCGCATCCGGCCTTGGGCCTGTTGCGGCCGGCGTCGGCGTGCGCGAGGGGGTCGCCCTCGTCGCCTTCCACGCCGTCCCGCGTGGCGGCCGGGTCGTCGTCGGCGGCGTCCTCATCGTCGTATTCCCACGCGTCGTCGCGCACGTCGTCGCGCGCGTCGTCGCGCACATTGGCGTTCGCGTCGTCGAACGGGTCGTCGGCGCCGCCTGCGGCCGGCGAGTCGTTCGCGTCCACGTCGCTTTCGGCGGGACGAAGAGGCCCGCGATCGCGACCGAAGGCGACGAGGGGGGCGGCGGCGGCGAAGAGAACGCCGAGCGAAAGGACGGCGAACGACGGACGACGCACGGGGAGCGACCCCCGTTTACCGCTAGTAACCCTTGCGCGCCACCACCAGGTCGCCCAGCTCGATCTCGAGGCGGGCCTGCCGCACGAGGCACACGGCGGTGTCCTTCTTCACGTCCATCACGGTCATCTCGGCCGTCACTTCGTCCGGATATTTGTCCGCCGATAGCTTGGTCCCCGGCGTCATCTCGAGCGCGGGCATCGGCCGCTCGTCGTCGGGCGACACGCGGTAGCCGGCCGCGGGCGTGACGAGGCTCTGCCGCCACGCGTCGCCGCGCCGCACGACGAAGAGGCGATTGCCCGGCTTGAGCCCCGCGGCCGACCCCTTGTCGATGAAGACGACCTGCGACTGGCCGAAGAACTGGTTGGGGTGCAGGCTCGCGAGCACGTGCGCCTGAATGTCGGCTTCGTTACGACTCGGGGGCACGGCCTCGAACTTGCGCGCGAGCGGCCCCACGAGCGCGCCCCGCTCGATGACGTCGAGCGATTCGACGACACGCGCGCGCGCCACATGGTCTTGCGGATCCCACTGGTCGACGCGCACGGTGCCGAGGATCTGCACGATCTGTCCGGCGGCCGCCGTCGTTCGCGGGCGAAAGACCGTCAGCTCTTGCCCGAGGCGCACGTCGTGGCCCTTCTGCACGCTCAGGTACACCTCGTTCGGGGTCGAGAGAAACATCGTGTCCTTGTCGGACCCGGCGACCGCACCCCAGACCTCGTCGGTCTCGTCGTGCACCCAGCCCGAGTCGCGCAAGAACACGGTCCCGTTGGGAACCTGCCGGCGGCGATCGACGAGCGACATCCCGTTGCCCGAGCCGAGGGCCGTCGACTTGCCGCCTGCCCCGAGCCCTATCCCTTCGCCGTTGGCCGAGGCCGCGCTGGTCGAGGCCTCGCCACCCTCGCGCAAGCGGATCTCGTCGCCCGGGTAGATCCAGTTCGGGTTCTTGATCTGCGGGTTGTACGACCAGAGCCTGGGCCACTGGTACGGGTTCTGGAAGTACGAATCGCAGATGCCCCAGAGCGTGTCGCCGCGATGCACGACGTGCGACGAAGGCGTCTCGCCGACGCCGCCGCCACCGAAGTTGGGCCTCTGATGGGTGAAGAACACGGGGCCACCACGCCCGCCGTGCGCGGCCGCGCCCCCCCCGCCGCCGGTGCCGTAGTCGAAGGTGTCTTCCTCGTCGCCCGTCACCGGGTGAGAGCTCGACTCGGTGGCGTTGCCGCCGCCGATGGTTCCGTTCGACGACTGCGGATTGCCTAACCCGAAGATGCCGTGGCCGGGTCCCTGAGCGCCTTGGGCGCCCTGGCCGCCGCCTTGGGCGCCCTGGCCGCCGCCTTGGGCGCCCTGACCACCTTGCGGCGGGGTCGCACCCCCGGCTCCCTCGCCGGCGCCGCCCGCGGGCTGATCGCCGGAGCCCCCGGTTTCGTCCGACTGGGCGGCGGCAACCGTGGGAAGGAGCGCTCCGGCGAGCGCGAAGCCCGCGAAGAGGCCGCGGCGGAGTCGGAACGACGGGGAGATCTTCATTTGTGGTCCTCGGGCGGGGGGCCGGGCGGGCTGGCCGACGGGGCCGCGGACGGAATGCGTCGCGCTGCTTCGCTCTGCGGGTATTGCTGCGCGAGCCGATCGAAGTACGAGCGCGCGCGGCTCGGGTCGCCGGCCTTCTGGGCCCACAGCCCCAGCTTGAGCAGCGCGTCCGGCACCTTGTTGCCTCCCGGGAAGCGGGCGAGCACCCCTTCGAACTGCTCGGCGGCGCGCCCGTACTCGCCTCGCGCAAAGTACGCCTCGCCGCGCCAGTACATGGCGTTGTCGGCGTAGGGGTGATCGGGCCATTTGACGAGGAACGCCGCCAGGGCGTCGAGCGCCTGCGGATATTGGCGGGCGGCGACGAGCGCGAGCGCGGCGTCGTAGGCGCGCTTGGCGGCCGGGTCGAGCGCCTGCGGCTGCGTGGTCGGCGTCGCGTCGTCGGCGGTGCTCTGCTCCACTTGCTCCTCGCCGTGCCACCCGCCGCGGCCCGGCCGGGGTGATCCAATGACGCGGATGCTGGGGCGAGGCGCGGTGTCCTCGGTGTCGGCGTACTCCTCGGGAGTGTCGTCGAAGGCGCCAAGAGTGACTTCGCGGGGGGCTTCGACGGGGCCCTCGGGCCTCGACGGGGCAGCGCTGCCCTGCGCGGGCGGGGCCACCTTGGCCGTCGGCGGCGGCGTGTCCTCGTCTTCAGGGGCCAGGATCTTGCGGTCGGCGTCGTCCCGGGTGCTCGCGATCTCGTCGAGCTCGACCCGCATGCTGTCGAGGTGCTTGTCCTCGCCCGCGCAGCCGAGGCCCCCCCACGAGGCGAGCCCCGCGAGGGCGAGCCAAGCCACCGGCAGCCCGGTTTTTCGAGGTCTCATGCGCGAGTGCTTTCGTCTGTTTTCGTCGATACTCGGCGCAGCCGTGGGAGAACGCGCCGTCCCCGGAGAGTACGGCCCACCCGCGGCCCGGGCCAATTTCTCGCTGGACGAGCCCAGGCGTCGTATCTTTACGATTCGTCGTTCTTGCGGGAGCATCCCGCCGCGCGTTTCCCCGAGGCCCATCCGTTGCCGCACCCCCGTCGCAAGCTCGATCTTCGCAAGACGCTGTTTCTCTTGCCGAACATCATCACGCTCTCCAGCGTGTTCTGCGGGTTCGACTCGATCCGCCTGAGCGCGACGGCGCAGAGCGACGACGACTACTACCGCGGCTCGCTCTTGCTCGTGTTCGCGCTGTTCTTCGACATGCTCGACGGACGCGTGGCGCGCCTGACCAAGACGCAGAGCGCGTTCGGGCTGCAGATCGACTCGCTCGCCGACGTGATCTCGTTCGGCGTGGCGCCCGGGCTGCTCGTGTTCAAGTGGTCGCTCTGGCAAGTACCCAACGTCGGCCTCTTCACGTCGTTCGTCTTTGCGGCGGCGGGGGCCGTGCGGCTCGCGCGCTTCAACGTGCTCTCGATGGGCGAGACGGGGGCGCCGACCAAGCCCGGCAAGTACATCGTGGGCCTGCCGGTGCCCGGAGCGGCGGGGATCCTCATCTCGCTCGTGCTCGCGAACCACGCGATGGGCGGGACGCTGCAGCTACCGAGCCCCCGGTACGTGTGGGCGATGATCGTCCTGACGCTCTTTCTCAGCTTTCTCATGGTCTCGACGATTCGCTTTCGCAGCTTCAAGGACCTGCGGCTCAACGCGCGCACGTTCGCGCTCGTGGCGTTCGCGGTGGGCTCGAGCGCCCTCGTCAGCCTGCAGACCAAGCCCGCGTTCGTGCTCGTATGGCTGCTGACCTGCTACGTGCTCATCGCCCTCTTCGAGACGGTGCTCAGCCTGATGCGCAAAGCGGCCCGACGCGAAGAGGCCGCCCGGCGTAGCTTTCCGCCCGCGCACTGATCGATCTTGATATCCGCTTTACGCTGGAGACGCACAACGGAAACGTTGCAAGTCCCGGCCCGGCCAAACGATTTTCAAGCAGCCAGGCCCGTGCCCTCGTTGACGCGCTCCGATACTTCACTACTGTCGTCGCAAATCAGATGGCCAACAGGATTCGCACGTTGCTCTTCGGGGCACCGAAGGACGTGCACTCCGAGCACACCTTTCACAGCATCTCGCTCGTCGCGATGCTGGCGTGGGTCGGGCTCGGGGCCGACGGGCTCTCGTCTTCGGCCTACGGCCCGGAGGCCGCGTTTCGCGAGCTCGTGGCCGACGGGCACGACTATTCGTCCCTGGCGGTGGGCCTCGCGCTCGGCACCGCGCTCACCGTCTTCATCATCTCGTACGCCTACTCGCGGATCATCGAGCACTTTCCTTCCGGCGGCGGCGGATACGTCGTCGCGACCAAGCTCCTCGGCCCGCGCTTCGGCGTCGTGAGCGGCGGCGCGCTGCTCGTCGACTACGTGCTCACGATCACGACGTCGATCGCGTCCGGCGGCGACGCCATCTTCAGCATGATCCCGCGCGCATGGTTCGGCTCCGAGGCCGTACGCCTCGCCGCGGACGACGTCGGGACATGGTGGGACCCCGTGCAGCGCACCAAGGTCGTCGTCGAGATCGGGTCGATCGTGCTGCTCACGATCCTCAACATCCGCGGCGTCAAAGAGTCGGTGCAGGCGATCTTGCCGATCTTCATGGCCTTCGTGGCCACGCACGTCGTGCTGCTGCTCGTCGCCATCTTCGGCCACATGGGCGAGGTCGGCGCGGTCGCTCACCAGACGAATGTCAACCTGGGGCACACGATCGCTTCGCTCGGCACTTTCGGCGCGCTGATGCTCTTCGTGCGCGCGTACTCGATGGGCGGCGGCACCTATACGGGGATCGAGGCCGTCTCCAACGGCGTGCAGATCATGCGCGAGCCCAAGGTACGGACGGCCAAGCGCACGATGGGGCTGATGGCCACGTCGCTCGCGCTCACCGCCGGCGGCATCATCCTCGCCTACCTCCTCGTGCACGCGATGCCCGCGGAGGACAAGACGATGAACGCCGTCCTGCTCGACCGCGTCGCCGGGAGCTGGAGGTTCGGGTCACTCGACGTCGGCCAGTGGTTCATCACGATCGCCCTCGCGTCGGAGGCGGGCCTGCTCCTCATCGCCGCGCAAGCCGGGTTCGTCGACGGGCCGCGCGTCATGGCCAACATGGCCGTCGACTCGTGGCTGCCCCATCGCTTCGCGGCGCTGAGCGAGTCGCTCAGCATGCGCAACGGCGTGCTCCTCATGAGCGTCACGTCGATGGTTGCGCTCCTCTACACGCACGGCAACGTCGAAAAGCTCGTCGTCATGTACTCGATCAACGTGTTTCTCACGTTCTCGATGTCCAACCTCGGGATGACGAAGTTCTGGATCCAGCACCGCAAAGAGCACCCCGACTGGTACCGGCACCTGCCGATCCACCTGATCGGCCTGGGCCTCTGTCTCACGATCCTCGTCGTCACCGTGTTCGAGAAGTTCGCCGCGGGCGGCTGGCTCACGCTCGCCGTCACCGGAGCGCTCGTCGCGCTGTGCCTCTCGATCAAGAGCCACTACGGCCAGGTGGTCGATGCCATCAAGCGCCTCGACGTCGAGCTCGCGGATCCACTGAGCGCCGATCCCTCGGCCGGCGTGCCCATGCCCAAGCCGAGCCGCCCCTCGCTCGCGAGCGACGACCCGAACACGATCGAGCCGAATCAGCCGGTGGCGATGCTCTTCGTCGGCGGCTACGGGGGCCTCGGGCGCCACGCCCTGCTGACACTTTTGCGTATGTTCCCCGGGCACTTCAAGGGCGTAGTCTTCTGCTCGGTGGCCGTCATCGACTCCGGCAATTTCAAGGGCGTCGCCGAGGTGCACGAGCTCGAAAGCCGCGTGCAGCAGGCGCTCGACCAGTACGTCCGCTACGCCAACTGGCTCGGCCTGCCGGCCGAGAGCAAATTTTCGACGGGCATCGAAGTGGCCGTCGAGGCGCAAAAGCTCGCCACGGATCTGATCCGCAAATACCCGAGAGGCCTCTTCGTCGCGGGCCAGCTGATCTTCGACGAAGAGACGTTCGCTTCGCGCGCGCTGCACAACGAGACGGCCTTCATGATCCAGAGGCGCCTGCAGCACGAAGGCGTGCCCATGATCGTCCTTCCCGTGCGCCTCTCGCTGAAGAAGGGGCCTCGCCTCGCCGCTCCGAGCTTGACGCAAGAGCGCGCGTGACAGGCGATCGAGGGTCACGCGGTCCGGCCGCGTGGCCGGTGTCTTTGCGGTGGTGCGTGGTCGCGACCATCCTGGCGGCGTGCCGGCCAATGTCGATCGCGGAGGCGGAGGCCAAGGGCGACGTGCCCTGGCTCGAGCAGAACGGCACCCCCGACGCGGTAGCCGCCCTCGGACGGCTCGGCGATCGCGATCCCAGGGCCATCGAGGCGCTGCGGATTCGCACCGCGTACGACTCGGGCGCATTCCACGCCGCATGGATGGCGGTGACCCGCGACGCGCCCTGGGGGGCCGAGATGCTGCGCGCCGGCTTGAGCGAGCCGAAGACGGCCGACATCGCGGCCGCCGGCATGGGCAAACACGACGCGCACATCGTCCCTTTCATCGACTCGCTCGACAGTGCCCTCGTGCGCCTCTCGGCCAGCGCGCAGAACGGCAACATCGCGAGCACCCTTGCGAGCCTCCACGCGTGCCCCGCGGCGGACGACGTGGTCGCGCGCCGACTCAGCGACGCGTCCACCCGAAGCGCCATGTGCCTGGGCATCGCCTCCAAGTACGGCGACGCCGACGCGCGGGCGGCCCTCTACGCCATGCCCGCCGCGGCCCGCGATGCGCCCGGGTGCGTCGAGGCCGTCGTGCGGCTCGCGGAGCAGGACGACTGGTCGCTCGGGTGGCTCGCCGAGAGCTCGGAGCCCGGCATGCTCGGCGCCGCGGGCAAGATGGACATCCTCTCGTGCGCCCATCTCCACGTCGCCTGGGTCAAGGCGCTGGCCGCGCGCCCGACGACGCAATACACGGCCCTCGTCGTCCCCCTCGGCTACGCGATCGCCCGCTGCCCCGCCCAGATCGACGGCATCCTCGCCGACGTCATCGTCCACATGCCGGCCGCGCGCGGACTCGTCGTGCAGGCGATCGACCCGTTCGCCCACTACGACGAGGGCCTCCACGCGACCTGCGAGCATCTCCATGTCGTGGCCGACGGACAGGACAGCGCCATCGTGCGCGAGCGAGCCTCGGACGCCCTGCTGCACCTCTGCGAGGCCCCGCAATAGGGCAGCAACCGGAGAGCCGGAGACGACAGCGCTATTTGACGACGCGCAGGTACGGAGGCAGCTCGCGCCGCTGCTTGTTGCGCGAACCCCCATGGGCCGAACGCGGCGCCGCGCTGGGAAGCGGCGAGACGGCGGGACGCACGGGCGCCGCTGCGGCGCGCGCGGGAACGCCCACCTTGGGCGGAACCGCCGCTTCGCCATCGGGCACCGCCGCCAGCGCCGGACGCTTGCGAGGCCGCTTCGGCTTTGGGCTCTCGACCGCCGCCACGGCCTTGGCCGCGCGCTCGCGACCCTGCAGCGGGCGCTGCGGCGTGGCCTCTTTGCGCGGCGCCGATTCGACCGGGCGGACTTGCGCCTGACGGGCCACGTCGGCCGGCACGTCGTCGGGCCACACCATCCCGCGCCCGTCTTCGCCCACCATCGCGAAGACACTGGACCACGGTACGACGCAGAAGAACGGTGCCCGGTTGAAGCTGAGCGTGCAGCTCATTCCGTCGTCGTCCAGGCGCAGATCCGGGATGGGCACCGGCATGTTCAGGCCCACCTGCAGCACGAGCTGCGGCTGCTTCTTGAACCAGGCCGGGACGGCCACCGGCTCCAGCCGAGGGTCGAGGTGGACCAGGATGCTCGAGCGTTCGAGCAGCGCGAGCGCGACCTCTTTCTTCGGGGGTGGCGGTTGCGTCAGCGGCATCGGGAGGCTTTCCTGGGACCTGGAGCTGAGAGCCTGTAGCGCGGGCTCCTTACGTCCGCAAAGCGGCGGCGCGCCGATGCCCGACCGCTGATGCTACTACGTCGACGTGAATTTGGCCCCCCAGCAGCGACCATGGGCGACGACGCTTGCGACGCCGCCCCTGCCCTGCCTGGTCCCCGGCGACGTCTTCGACGCGTTCGGCTGGTGCGCGAGCGACGCGCTCGAGTGGCGCCGGCCGGCCTCGCGAGCCGCGCGATGGGACACGACGCCACGCGTCGACGGAACCGACCCGGCGCGCATGGTCTTCGTGCTTCGCGCCGCGTGCGACTTTCTCCCCCAAGAGCTCGCGCGGCTCCACGCCTTTGGCCTGCATCTGACCGACGAGCTTGCCCTCGCCCCCTGGGCCATCGATGACGCGACCGATCACCTGTACACGCGCGGGGCCCGCCCGCGCGACCTGCTCTGGCTGGCGGCCGACAACCTGAACGCACTCTTCTGGGGCCTGCACGACTGGGCCCACTTTCACAACCATGGTCCCTTCGAGCGCCGTGCGTGGACCGAGCTGCAGTGCGACGCCACCGCCCTCGCATGGCTGTGGCTGAATCGGCAGAGCGTCGAGCTGGACGAGGCGACGTGGAGCGAGCTGGCGCGGCAAACGGCGGCGCTGAGCCACCATCGCTTCGCGTCGGAAGAGCCCACTGTCTCGCGGGGCGACGTCGACGCCGTGTTGACGTGCGCGCGCCAGTCTTTATGTTCAGCCCCGTGACGGACCGCTTTTGAAGAAGGGGGGCGACAGGTTTCGACGGAGACTGCGAACTCGTTGCTGCGTACCGTGGCGCGCAGGCCCACGTAAAAACCCGCGCACGATTGATTGCGAACGATAACGCGATCGCGCTCGCTGCCTAAACAGCACTGAACGCCGTCCGACGGAAGGGTCCTCCAGCACCCCCCGAAGGGCGTAACCGAGCTGGATAGCCAAGCGCCGGGTCACCGGACGGGCGGCGAAAACAAACAGGTGACTAGCCTTGGGGAAAGCCCGCCGGCAGGCGAGCCCCCGGGCGATTCAAAGTGCCGGCTACGTACGTAGATGCGCGAGGGAGAAGTTTTCGGACCCGGGTTCGATTCCCGGCGCCTCCACCTCTGGTCGGGGAGCTGACGCTCCCCTCCCCAGGGCTTGGTCATCGCCGTTCCTGTACTCCGGCCCAGAGCGGCCTCCGTACAGGAACGGTCGATTCCCGGAGCGTCCACCATGCTTGGGGAGCGCAGGAGCGCTCCCCTCGCTGGGTTTTTGCGACGCCGCCCACCGGACATGCCGCGTCGAGTGAATCGGGCTATTCTCGGGTCATGAGCAGCGCACGCGCGACGGAACCCGAGGCGCCTTCCTTGATCGCTGCCCGGAAGGCTCCGAAGGGCGAGCCGCTGTCGGAGGAAGAACGCGCCCGGATCGAGGCGGCTCGTCGGGGTCGCGGCGTGCCCCACGCGGAGATCCTGCGTCAGCTCGAAGAACGCAAGCGCTCCGGCGGATGAGCGTCGTTTGGTCTCGCGACGCCGAGGAGGATTGGCGGCGCCTTTCCCTCGCGGACGCGGAGAGGGTCGCCCGCGCGGTCGAGCGCTGGAGCGCCAGCGGGGAAGGCTTCGTGTACGCCGCGGGGCCGACCGAATACCGGCTGGTCGTCGATCATCTTGTCATCGTCTTCTTCCTCGACGGCCAGAACATGCACGTCGCGCAGGTCCGGCGCGCATAGCTCGCGCCCCTGCTGCGTGGTCACCTGGTGGGAGAGGCGACGATTGCCGGAGACTCCACCTCTGCTCGGGAGCCCCGCAGGGCTTCCGCCCTGCGGGGCAGGCGGCGCTGCCCGGTGTATTCTTGCGTGAGCGTCCGTGAACCGATTCGTCGTCGCTATCGCTGCATTCGGGCTGGGGCTCGTTCTCAGCGGATGCGCGAACAATGCTGCGCGAGCGCGGACGGCCGCCGACCGGACCATAGCCGAATGCCGCGCCGCGAGAGACGCCGGCGAAGATGATGGGTACGCCCGCTGCCGCTTCAAGCTGTTGGGCCAACTGCACGATCTCGACGTTGCTCGGGACGAGGACGAAGCCCGCCGGCGGACCTGGCTGGCCGTGGGCGCGACCGTGCAGGAGTTGAACGGGGCCTGGCAAGCGAGCCACGACACGGGCGTGGTGGGCTCGGGCCTGCGGCTGGTCGGCGACGGGTTGCAGAAGGGTCCTTCTGCACGTCGACCGTAGCCGACCAGACCGTCGACACGAGCTGCCGCTAGGACCGCGGCGAGCCCCTACGGCGTCGCGCTCGATCGAGAGTGAGCACCCCTCCCCGGGCCAACCGACGCGCCTGCAACTCGCCAGCCAAGAGTGCCACGCGGCCCTCCCATCCAGGCCGCCGCTCGTGCAACTCCGCGTCGATCGCTCGCGCCAGGGCGCCTTCCACGATGTCCCCGGAAGCCGAAACCTCGCATCGCCTTTCGTCGTCTTGCGTCGTCTCCACAGGCCCTCTCTGGCGACGATTGGCGACGCTTCGCACGGACGTCGAACCCGATTCGATTCCCGGGGATGCCCCAGAGCCTGTTGAATTCGTGAAGTAGCGGCGGCTCCTCGCCGGCCTGAGAATCAGGTCTGCCAGGACTTTGAGCCCCAAGGGGCAAAGGAGCCGCCGTGAAGAAGAGAGCCGCAGTCAAGGGACAGAAGCAAGAAGAGAAACCGGTCGCGATGAGCGTGGCGATGCAGCAGCTGATGCTGCCGCTGCTGCTGGCGATGGATGCGACGAAGAAAGGCCTGTTGTCGTTCGTGCAGCAGATGGGGATGGTCGTGCTGTCCGAGCTGCTCGCGGCGGAGGCCGGGCAGATCGCCGGCCCGAAGGGCAAGCACATCGAAGGGCGCACGCATCACCACTGGGGCACGGGCACGACGCCGGTTTCCTTCGGCGGTCGCCATGTGTCGTTGCCGCATCCTCGCGTTCGAGCGCGCGGCAAGGGTCGTGGCAGAGAAGTCGCGCTGCCGAGCATCGAGGCACTTCGTGATGGCGACCCGATGACCGACCGCGTCGTCGAACAGATCGCGCTCGGAGTGTCCACGCGCGGCTACCAACGCAGCTTGGAGCCGGTGGACGAATCGATCGAGACGCGCGGTGCGAGCAAGAGCAACGCGTCGCGCGCGCTGATCGACGCGACGACCGAGAAGCTCGCGCAGTTCGTCTCGCGCAAACTCGATGAAGTCGACCTGGTCGCGATGTTCATCGACGGCATCGAGTTCGCGGGGCACGCGGTGCTGATCGCCCTGGGCGTGACGATCGACGGCACCAAGATACCGCTCGGCCTCTGGGCGGGCTCGACGGAGAACACCGTCGTGGTGACCGAGTTGCTCTCGAACCTCGTGGCTCGCGGTCTTCGCGCCGACGCCTCGATGCTCTTCGTCATCGACGGCAGCAAAGCGATCCGCAAGGCACTGCGCGACGTCTTCGGCGACCGCGCGATCGTGCAGCGCTGCCAGGTGCACAAGGCGCGCAACGTTCGCGAACATCTGCCCGAGGCGCGGCGAGCGTACGTCGCAAAACAGATGCGTGACGCATACGATTCGACGACAGCATCGACGGCGAAGAAGAAGTTGCTGCAACTCGCCTCGTGGCTCGACTCGAACGGCGAGGACGGCGCGGCAGCGAGCCTGCGCGAAGGGCTCGACGAGACACTCACCGTGCTGCGACTGAATCTTCCTGCCTCGCTGCGGCGCACGTTCGCGACGACCAACGCGATCGAGAACATGAACGGGTCGCTCCGTCGCATCGCTCGCAACGTCAAACGATGGAAGGACGAGAAGATGATCCGCCGATGGGTCGCCCTCGGCATCGCCGAAGCCCAGAAGGGATTCCGGCGCGTGAAGGGCTACATCCACATGCCCTCGCTCGTCGCCGCCATTCGACCCGTCGCCGCCATCGTGGCGTCCGAGAAGAAGGTCGCGTAGAGAATTCGATGAAGCCGTCGCTGCTACGCGAAGTTCAACAGGCCGCGGGACGTTCCCCGATTCCCGGCGCCTCCACCTCTGGTCGCGGGCCCCAACGCGGGCCCGCTCCCCAGCGCTTGGTCATCGCCTCGCCTGTACTGCGGCCCAAAGCGGCCTTCGTACAGGCGAGGTCGATTCCCCGAGACTCCACGTTTTGGTCGTCGTCTTCGTGATGCTCGCCCTTCCGAAGTGCCGCGGGAGGACTTGAAGCCGTCACGGTGCTCACGGACCCGCGTCGAACATCCTGGGGGCGTACCGCAGGCAAGCGCGATCCTTCAGGTCGGGCGCAGGGTCGGTCGGATCGGGAAAGTCGGCCAGCAGAGGGCTCATCGTATCGGGACCCAGCACCGACGCGATCGCAGACAGGCGCGCCCCCGCTCGCGCGACGTCTTCCCCGCCGAGCGCATGGCGGCGCGCCAGCAGGTGCGCCGTGACGTAGTGGCGCACCGCCTGCGCCGCGAACAAGTCGAGGTAAGTGTGCAGCCCCCGGAGCCAGGCTTCCCGCATCGTCGTCACGCTTTGAGCCACCGCTTGCGCGGCATTCGCCGGTGGAGGTCCAAACCCGTTCAACAGACCGGCTAGGCGCCGGGCGGTCGCCTGCTGTTCGGGTGTCAGCGTCGGGTCGGCGCGACGCAGGCTGCTCCACAAGCAGTCGAAGAGGGCGGCGATGCGCGCCTCGCTTCGAGCGCTCCATCGAGGGTCCGGGTGGTCGACCTCGAAGCGTTCGACCTCCTTCTCGATCTCGATCGCGCGTCCCAGGTCGCCGTCCACCGCGTGGTGGATCCTCTCCTCTCCTCTCCTCTCCTCGCCGCGACAGCAAGGGCAGTGAGTCGTCCGCTCACCAGAGCGTCATAACACTCGTCCCTTCACGCGCTGGGGATACCCCGCCCACTCGCGTCACGCAAACCGTGACGCGAGAATTCGACAACGTCATGCGACGTGTCGCGATTGCTAGAGCACGACTGCCACCCTCGCCGTGCGGCCAGCGGGCACGGCGCCGTGGTCTCAGGGATAAACAAACCGCGGATCCTCGATAGCGAGCTTCTGCGAGTTGATGGCCACCGCGATCTCGGACCGCAACGCGTCTCGCTCGGCGCTTGTGGGGTGCCCCGTCTCGAAGTCACGCTTCATCCGCGCGAAGTCTTCGCGCGATAGACGGCCCTGCGCGGCAGCCCTATGGACCGTCTCGGTTGCGTCCGCGAGAGCCTGCTCTTGGGCGTCGGTGCGTGCGGATGGCGCGTCCGTCGCTTTGCTATCCGACGTCGCGGACGCCGCCGCACGCTTGGCCTGGAGCGCGTCCACGCTGCGCGCGATCGCCTGAATGGCACCGGCGTTGAGGCCACACTCCGCCTCCGGTGCGCGGACCTCGGCAGGCGCCTGGACAATCACGGGCTCACGATCCGATCGCATCCGGGTGAGCTCCCGATTCAACGCCGTCAACGCACCGGCTTGGGCGGATGCCCGCGACTCGAGATGCAACAGTATCCCAAAGATGCCGGCCAACGCGGATAGCACGGCAAACAGCACGGCTTTGGTCACCATGACTCGCTGTAATATGAGGAAGTATAGATATTGACGCTGCTGCAGACGCCCGGCGTGGTCCAGCTGACATAGAAGTAGTTCGACGCCGCAATCGTCGACGGCCAGGCCGACAAGAGCGGTGACCCGCTGGTGACGGTGCAAGAATATACCGTACCATTGTAGCTCGCGATAAAAGCACCGTAGCTCTCGCCCAGCTCCGTAACAAATTCAACGTAATCGGTGCCGCTGTTGTCGTTCGAGCTGTCTCGGAAGCCGAGGAATGTTCCTTCACAATACGAGGTGCCGCCGCTTGATCCGCAATACTCGTACGGGGAGAATTGGAAGCCGGCGTGCGCCTCGGTGGTGAGGAAGCTGCTTGCTCCGACCACAGCCACAGAAGCCAATGCGAAACGAGTTTTGATAAAAGTCGTCATTTCACGTCCTCCGTGCGAGTTCAACTCGCTCGTTGCGAAATAGAACAACAGTGGCGAAAGGGTTGCGAAACCCTCGACGAATGGCTGATACTACGCGCCGGTTTTGCACGTCAACCGAATCGTCCGTGTGAGACGCGATTGGTAATACGACGCGGCCCCGCGCCCATCGGTTTTCAGCCTTTTTTTTGCGCGGATATTTCTCGCGCATGTCAGTACGACGCGGCACGTGGCGTCGCCAAGGTCGATGCTCTGTAAGGTGAGCTCTGCGCGTCGACGTTGCGAGGGCCTGCAACTCGACTTCCGTGCCCTTCCCTGTCTCAACAAGCAAACAACCATGATTTCCTCGACTTCCAGAACGACTCAGGATGTGCGGGTGGAAGCCGCCCGGAAGTTCATCGCCAGCACCCCCGAGCTGGGGACCGTCTACATGGAGCGACACGGAATCGTGGTGCGGCGCGTGCTGATGCCGAAGACGGGAACCACCTCTATTACGAGATCGACCGCGAGAAGGGCATCGCCTTTTAGGGTTTCGATTCCCGGCGCTGCGCCGATCGGGGGGCACGGGAGGCGCGTTCGACGCCGAGGCGCAGCTCGTCGGCGCCCCTCAATGAATCTTCCCGTCCCTCAGCGACAGGGTGACGTGCTTGCCGTTCGCGAGCTTGAGGGCCACGGCGCCGTTCTTCGCCGAGAGGGCCGTGCAGCCGCCCGCGTAGTCGGAGCCGGCGGGCGTGTCGGCGCCCGCGTCCTCGGCGTCGACGGACGGCGAGGCGAGCGTCGTGTTCCACTTCCACCGCGCGTCGACCGACGACCACCCCGTCGCGTTCTTGTCCGCGACGACGGCGACGATGCCGGTGTCGCACGCCATCCCCATGTGCGTCGGCGCGACGACGTCGCCCCAGGGCGGCAGCACCGCGCCCGCCACGACCGGGAACCTCACCCAGTTCGACGACGTCATGAACCCTGACTTGCTCTGGATGCCGAGCTGCCACGGCGTCGTGCCGTCGGACGGCGGCGCTCGCAGCGACAGGGTGACGAGCGGCGTCGACGCAAGAGGGGCAGTGCATCCTCGCGACGAGCGTACCATCACGCTCCTCGCGTGTGGCGGGCGACCGTCCCGTTTGAGCACCCAAGACCAACCCGAGCCCGTCGGAGACGGTCGGGCCTACTTACGCCACCGTGAGCCGTGTTTGCGAGGCGCGGTGCCAATGATTGGCATATCGCCACCTCGCAGACGGATTCTCCGGCGGCGCTGCCGAGCGGCGCCGGCTCGGTAGTCGGTGTGGGCCGGCGCGCGCTCACGTTCGCCGAATGGGCGTCTGACCAGGCTGCTGCATTTCGGGCTGACGGCGACGCCGATCGCGCGGCGAAGAGCTCCTGGAGCCTCTGCTGCGGCGACCAAGACCGGTGTCATCGCGTTCGACGATCTTCAGCCCGGCTCGACGACCAGGAAGCGGTTTCCGTCGATGTCGCGAAAGAAGAACTGCGGCGGCACGGGATTCCTGACGGTGACCTCCATCGATACGAGCCCCGACCTGGATTTTCCCTTGCGCGCGATGCCTGCGTCCACGTCGACGCCGCGGGCGCGGAGCGTCGCGTGGTCCGCCTCGATGTCCACGGTTGCGAACGCGCAATACGTTTGGTTGCCACCTGCGGCCTTACCCTCGCTCGGCGGAACGAGCGCGATCGTGTTCGCGGCGCCCGGCGGGGCTACCTCGATCCAGCGACTGCCCTCCCCGTAGGCGAAGTCGGCGCGCTTCTCGAACCCGAGCTTGTCGACGTAGAACATCAGCGCCCGGTCCTGGTCGGCAACAGGAACGAAGACCGTCCCAACCTGCGTGATGCGGGTCTTCTTGGCAGTGTCCATCGTACGTCACTCCTTCGGGTTCGTGAGGATGTCCTTCGCTACGCAACAATCGCGCCTCGGGCTCGGTGGCGAGGTGGAGAATGGCCCGCGGCACCTCGCCCGCCGAGCTCTTGCGATGGCGCCAAGGGCTCACTCAGGGGCCCCCGCGTGCCAGGCGCCTTCGACGGACCTGGGTTGCTCTCGTGACATGCAGGCGAACGCCATCGCGGGCATGGCCGCCATCTTGATCATCAACACGCTAGTAAGCGTGTGTCGAGGAGCGCCTCGGGATGCTCATCCTCGTCGCCTACTTCGAGGGGCGTACGGAGATAGGAACATCCTCTCTTTGTTGGCGTCTAGTCCTTCGGGTTTGCCTGACCGATGGCGAGAGGGCTCGCAACGGTGGGGAGCGCGCGAGCATGGCTGATGACGTGGGGCCTTCGAGTCGGATCGCGAACGGCGGGGCTCGGGACGTGGGGAGTTGAGCTCCGATTTCGGGCACCGTCGTGCATGGGCGAATGGGCGCGGCTCGAGGGGTGCGATCCTCTCGAGAGGGCGGGGGCGCGCAGGTCGGATCGGCGAATCGGAGCGTCCGGATTAGGAGAGCGATGCCTCCGGACCGAAGAGCGATGCCTCCGGACCGAAGAGCGATGCTTCCGAACCGAAGAGCGATGCTTCCGGACCGAAGAGCGATGCTTCCGGACCGAAGAGCGATGCTTCCGGACCGAAGAGCGATGCTTCCGAACCGGAGACCGCCGCTTGCGCGCCAGAGAGCGCCGCGTGCGCATCAGAGAGCGCCGCGTGCGCATCAGAGAGCGCCGCGTGCGCACCAGAGAGCGCCGCGTCCGAACAAGAGAGCGTGGCGTCCGAACAAGAGAGCGTGGCGTCCGAACCGGAGAGGGCCGCTTGCGCGCGAGAGAGCGCCGCGTTCGAACCGGAGAGCTCCGCAGAAACCTCGGTGCGACGATCGAGTAAGTGCCCGTTCCCCCTGCCCGTGTCATGATCTCGGGCAGAGCCGTGGACTTCCGACCCTCGCGCTGGCGGTGGTGGGCGCAGGGCGCAGCGATGGTCGCCCTGCTGCTCGCGATCCGCATGTACACGCTTCGCGGGGTCGCATCGGGACTTGCGCCCGCACTCGTCGGTCGCGACCTCGACGGACACGCGGTCTCCCTCGTCGACCTGGCGGGCAAGCCGATGATGGTGCACTTCTGGGCCACGTGGTGCCCCGTCTGCCGAGCCGAGAGTGGGTCGATCGACGCGCTGGCGCGGGAGCGCCCGGTCGTCACCGTCGCCACGAGCTCGGGTCAGGCCGAGGCCATCCGCGCCGCGATGGACCAGAGCGGAGTGCGCTTCCCGGTCGTCGTCGACGCCGGGGGCGACATCGCTCGGGCTTGGGGCGTGAGCCGGTTCCCGACGAGCTTCTTCCTCGGTAGCGACCGGCGGATCCGGTACGCCGAGTCCGGATTCACGACGGAGATGGGGTTGAGGGCCCGGCTGTGGCTCGCCGGACTGTGAGCGCTCCGTGATGTCGCCCTGGCGTCAGACGACCTTGGGCATCGCGACACGCCCGGTTCACTTCGTCATGTCGATCGGCTCCGCGTCGCCCATCCCGAGCGCGGCCGTGTCGAGCCAACGGTCTTCGCCCGCCAGATAGACGCGGAGTGCATCGTTCGTCAGGTAGGTTTTCGCGACGCGGGCCACGTCCTCGGCGCTCACCGCCGCCATGCGCGCGGGGGTCTTCTGCGGGTCGAACGGGGCGCGACCCAGCACCGACGTGGCGTACACGTGCCCGGCGCCTTCGAGCGTAGACATCGCCACGCGCCACCGCGCCACGACGACCTCGCGCGCCACCGCCAACTCGTCCGGGCTCACGTGGCCCGCGCGCACCTGCCGGATGGCCGCAAGGATGGCCTCTACCCCGTGGATGGCCTTGTCGCTGTCGAACGAAGCGCGGATGGCGAGCCAGGTGACGCCGGGCCCCGCCGCCATGTCGCCCTCGGCCGCGTAGGCGTCTCCGGACTCTTCTCGGAGCTGTTCGAAGAGGCGCGACGAGGTCGCGCCGCCGAGGATCGCCGCAAGGACGGGCAAGACCACGGAGTCGTCCGAGGCCGGATCGGGACCGCGCGCGAACACCGAAGCGTGGATTTGCGCCAGTCCACGAGAGCGATAGATCGAGATTCGCGGCGACTGGTGCTCGAGCGGACTGGCCACCCCGACGACCGACGTCTCTCCTTTTGGCCATTCGCCGAACGCGCTCGCGACGGCCGCGTCGAGGCGATCGGGCTGCACGTCGCCGACGACGACGAGCGCCGCATGCCCCGGCTGGAAGATCCGGTCGTGGAGCGCCTGCGCGTCGCCGCGCGGCATCGCCTTCATCGGCCTTGGCAGGTACCCCGCCGGGTTGATCTCGCCGAACAAGATCTTCCGCTCCGCGTCGACCGAATAGGTACCCCGCTCGCCCGTGGCCTCCGTCCACTCGGTCGACCGGTATTCGTATTCGTCGCGGGTGAGGCGCGCGCGATAGGTCAGGCTCGCCATCGCGTCCAGCAGGTCGTCGAGCGCCGCGACCGGTCCCCTGCCCCGCGCACCCAGCGCGCCCGTCCGCACGGCGAAACCGCTCGCGGCGGCCGCGCGGGTGACGGCCTCGAACGTGTTCTTGTCCCCGCCTCGCTCGAAGAGGTAACCCATCATCTGGAGTCGCCGGCCGCCCGCGTCGTCGGGCTCCTGGGCGCGACTGTCGACGAGAAGGTTCGCGGCCACCAGGGGGTAGCCGTGGCGCTCGACGAGGACGACGGTGAGCCCGTTGGAAAGGGTGGTCGACCGCGTCGCCTCGACAGGCGGCTCTTGAGCCGGCGCGAGATCGGGCGATTGCGCGCGCGAGCCGTCGTCGGCCGCGACCGCGGCGGGCGCATACCGCAGCGGAGGCACCAGACGCGGCGTCGCGCACGCCACGCTGCTCGCCGCGACGGCCAACAGAAGCGCGGATTTCATCGGGGGATCACCGTGCGCTCGAGCACCATGCCGCGCGGCGGATAGCGCGAATCGGCGAAGACCACCGTGACCACGCGTCGCTCCTTGGCCAGCCAGGTCGCAGCGGCGCGCGAGACCTCGGCCGGCCCGATGTTGGCGTAGCGGTCGAGACCCCAGTGATCGTCGGGACCCTCGGGGCAGCCCGAGGCGCGCGAATGGGCCAGCCGCATGGCCCGCGCCTGAACCGTCTCGAGCGATAGCAGCGTCGAATCGGCGCGGACTGCCTTTGCGCGACGCACCTCGACGTCGGTCACCGACCGCGCCAGCTCCGCGATGGTGTCGCGGGTGGTATTCATCACCGCCTGCAAGTCGACGCTCGGCGCCGGCTCGATGTCGATGGCGAAGAGGGAAGAAGCGCGGCTCGACGCCTCACGCGCGCTCACCCGCATCGCCAGCCGGGTCGCGACGAGCTGGGGCCCGAGCCGGGTGTTCCCCGGGCCGGCGAGCACCGTCGACACGAGATCGAGCGCCGCGTCGTCTTCGGTGCAGTAGGCGGGCGTGTGCCACGCGACCTCGATGAGGTCGTGCGGCTGCACTGCCGCGACGCGCAGCCACACGTGCTCGTTCGACCAGGAGGGCAGGGCCTGACGCCGCGGCGGCGCAACGGAGGGCAGGCCGCCGAAGTAGCGATTCACCAGGTCCACCGCCTTGGCCGGATCGAACGCTCCCGCGATGGCGAGCGTCGCATTGCTCGGCTGGTACCAGGTGCGCAGGAACGCGAGCACGTCGGTCGCCCGTATCCGGTCGAGATCGGCCTGCCACTCGACCGGGGGAAAGTACGGATGCCAGGGGGGCAAGAGCTCGTCTGACCATTCATCTCAATTTGCCGGCAGCCCGGAGCCTATCGAGTAGGAGGGCAGCATCGGAGACTCTCTCGAGGCCACGTCCGATCTTCATCGCGCCA
>Ga0302325_10002365_pt1 | contig 45923 bp, 45 predicted proteins | sample Palsa_T0_2_FD_201948 | JGI IMG/M metagenome (GOLD analysis project Ga0302325, IMG submission 201948) | Peat permafrost microbial communities from Stordalen Mire near Abisko, Sweden - Palsa_T0_2 | ecosystem: Environmental > Terrestrial > Soil > Palsa > Peat permafrost | place: Sweden: Abisko...
TGAGATTCGTAACTATACTACCAGCAACTCCAACGCGACTCCGTCTGGCATATGGATCACAGGCTATGGCACTGGCGTCAGGATACTGAACAATCGGGTGCACCACATTACGACGACTTCGGAAGCAAACGGCAATGCGTTCGGCATTTCCGCTTACGGCACCTCGCAGATTCCCATCACCCAACTGGTCATTAGCGGTAACGAGGTCTACCAGCTAAAGACTGGGCAGAGCGAATCCGTGAACGTGGATGGAAACGTTACCCATTTTAGGATTACCAACAATCTCATCCACGATAATGACAACATCGGCATTGACGCGATTGGATACGAAGGGGTAGGTCCCGTAGGCTACGACGAAGCTATGTATGGGGAGATCAGTGGAAACACGATCTATAACATCAGCGGGATAGCCAATGCAGGTGAGGGCAATGAATACGATGCCGACGGACTTTATTGTGACGGGTGCGCATATGTCACATTTGAGAGGAACGTGATCTTTCAGGTCGACTACGGCATCGAGACCACTAGTGAGAATCAGGTCTGTCAGGAGAATGGGACTGAGTGGTCTGGCGGGAATACGGGATCCGGAACCGCTGCCACCGGCAAGCATCCGTGTTACGGCAGGTATGCCACGGTGCGCAACAATCTCTTCTACAAAGCAGATTCCTGCGGTAACTCCATCGGCGGGTACGCCGCCGCCACCAACAGGGGGGGCGGGAGCAATGGAGGAGGCAGCAGCTACCACGATGTCTTTGTCAATAACACTCTTTACGACAACGGCGCGCAACCGGGCAACGCAAGTGAAGGCACACCAAGCGGAAAATTCCAGATTCAGTACCAGGTGGGCAAGGATCAGGGGAACATCTACGAAAACAACCTTCTCTACGCCGGTTCACCTAATATCTGGATCCACAGCTACATTCCTTGCGGCTCGAGTTACCCATGCCCCCCAGCCACGCTCAATTGGAACCTTTACTACTCGGTTGCGGGTTACCAGGAAGGAAAGTCAATCTTGTGGGGTGACGTGAGTAGCTACATGAGTTTTGCAAACTGGCAGAGCACCACCGGGGAAGATGCAGAATCCCTGAATGCGGATCCTCTCTTCGTGGATCTGGGCGACACGCCTCCGAACTTTGACACCACGCCGTCTTCGCCTGCCGTTGGCGCCGGCGGCACCAGCCTCACTTGCAGCGTTGGGTGGTGTGATCCCAATGGCAGTTCTCCCAACTCGATTTACGGGGGTACGGACTTGGTTGGAAACCCCCGGATGACCCACGGAAGCATTGATATTGGCGCCTACCAACGCACTGGAATCAGCAACACATTGACAGTGAATTTGACCGCGGGGACTGATAATCTCGGGCCCAATCGGGCGACCACTTTGAGGGTCGCGGTGTCCGCCATTCCCGGGGGCGCCGGTGTGCCGAGCGGTACGGTGGACTTCATGCTCGGTTCGAACTTGCTGGCAAAGCAAACGCTGCTGCCGACCAGCGCGACGACCTCGGCGGCAAGGATGCCGATCAGCGCATCTCAGCTTGCGCAAGGCGCTAACACGATAACGGCAGTGTACTCGGGAAATTCGATCGCATCGTGTTGTAGTCCAGCGGAACCACCAGGAGGGGGAATACCCGTTCCGGTATATCCAAGTGCAACCTCGGCACCCATCACGGTGACGGTAATGCAATGATGCTGACCTGCCGCCTTCATCGCTACAAGGTTACGGCAGCGGGCGCTCGATGCGAAGCGATCAGGCGGCGCCGAAAGTGAGATCAAGACGGGCCCCTCGCAGCCTCTGATGGGCACCTGGTGGTTATGTCCCAACTCTCTGAGCGCGTGTGGCCGGCTCTTGTTTCCGCTCCAGCCGGGAGGCTCCTGGTTTAGTCTTCTTGGTCTCATCGACACGGCCACGTCACACGCACGGCTTCCGATGACGTAAGCGACTATCGCTCCATGGTCTGGCTGTCCGAGGGCCGGATTCTGGCGCTGCGCATCGGCCTGCGCCCCACCCTCTGGAAACTTCAGCCTCCGAAATAGCGGAATGACTTCATGGGCTAAGTTGGCGGCGCCGCGATTGAACGATTGTGTCCGAGTGGTCGTTTTAAACCGGCCAAATGTTCTGAGGGGCTGGCGGCCAACGACGTAAAAGCAGTATTCTTGTTTTCGTTCGAAACTGATTTTACCGGAGGGTGACGGCCCGGCCAGCAGATCGAAAACTTGGCAGAGAACGGTCACCGGCGGCCTTCACGCCAGCCGTGATTCTCTTTATCGCACTGACCAGTGTCCGGTTTGCCGTGACCAAACGATCATCGGTCAGGGACAGTGGCTCCGTCAGGCACACGATGAACGAACGCATTTGGGTGCGACGCGGGATTTGTCGACCGTGCCATAAGACCTTCACGATCTTGCCCGATTGGCTGGCGCCTGCGGTGCCTTTCACCTTGCGGTGCCGGCAGCAGGCCTGCGCGAACATTGCCGCCGGTGCTTCCGTTGAGCAGGCAGCGCCGCACTGGAAAGATCCGTCGCACTCGCCCGATCCATCCACTCTGCGCCGATGGGCACAACGGCGGCTGCTCAGCGTGTGCTGCTGGATGAAGGCCGGGGTCATCTTCGGCGAATACTTTTTACGGACTCACCATTGTTGCCTGGGATTTCGGAGCGGTCTGCCGTATTCTGCTGATCGAGGCAAGCAGTCCGTGAATCGCCAAGCTCTCGACGACTTGAGACAGCAAATTCCACTAATAGGCTATCTGCAGGCACATGATTGGCACCCGGCACGGCCCCTTAGCCGTGGGCCGATGGATGGGGCTGTGCCCGTTGCATGCAGACCACCAACCCAGCTTCCTCGTGGATCCCCACAAAGACCTTTTCTACTGCTATGGCTGTGGCCGCGGCGGAGACGTGATTCGTTTCGCGGAACTCTATCATCAGGTGAAGTTCTCGCAAGCCTTGGTGTTGCTGCACCGATGGCGCGGTGGTGAGCCTCTGCTGCGTGCAGCGACACGTTTTTTTCGCATCCAGTTAGACCGCCACAGCGAAGCCGTTGCCTATCCGCACCAACGCGGAGTCTGTTCCCCGGAACTGATCGAGCACATGGGGATTGGTTACGCACCTGGTAGTTGTCTGCGAGGCTGGCTGACGCAGTTGGGCCATTCTTTGACCGCTCTGCGTCAGGCCGGCTTGGTGACCGGTGTGGGTTACGACGCATATGTACGTCGCATCGTCTTTCCGTTGGAAGGTAATCTTTATGGCCGCAGTCTTTCGGATGCGGCGCCGCCTCACCGATTCTTGCCGGGTACTAAGGGCGGTTTGTACTGCTGGGACCAAATCCGGCGATATGCAGAAGTGATTCTGGTCGAGGGGCTGTTCGACTACGCCGCGTTGTGGCAGGCAGGATTTCAAAACATCACCTGTTCGTTGGGAACTCATCTCTATGCGTGCCAGATGCGGCACTCTGCGATGGCCCCCGAACCGTCTATCTGACCTTTGATGCGGACGGCAACGGCAGCGGCCAACAGGCAGCGGAGTGCCTCTCCCGAAGTCTCCGGGAACGGGGCGTCCCTGCTCGCCTAGTCTCTCTGCCCGATGGTCACGATCCCAACAGCTTCTTTGCCGACGGTGGCAGTGCTCATGAGTTTCACCGCTTGTTGGTCGTCGAATCGTGGGTCATGCGGGGGTAAACCGGTGTCGGGCAGTACGGGATCCCGCTTTGGTGCTGAATACATATTGAAACTCCTCACAGGTTTGGAAGACATCGTTTCTAGCTATCGAAGGACAATAGCATTGGCACCATCTCGTCGGTCACGGCCAGTGCTGCGCCCCGGGTGGTTCAAGCATAGCGCCTCGGCCGGACGGGAACCATTCGGGACGGGCGCGACGACGCAGCTTTTCGCCTACCGATATTACCTGTGAACTCAGCCTCAACGGGCCGCCGGCGGCAGCTTTCGGCGGGCGATCTCGTCGACGTAGGCCCGCTTCATACGCTCGGCCCTGTCAAGCAGAGCGCCCCAGAAATCTTCTGGGTTCAACGCGCGCAGTTCTTCGTCCGAGAACGCCTCCAGTTGGCTCCGCCACTCAGCTTCGGCTATCCGGTTGAAGACCCTCCGCTCGACCACGCTGCAGGCGTGCGCGCCGCGGTCTCCCGGAACCATAACGCAATACAGGCTGCGCGACGTGGAAGGCGGCTCCGGCTCCGGAGGCTTCACCACAATGCGATTCGGAATCCCCGCATCCCGCAGAGCGGTCTGAACCTCTGCTCCGGTGACCATGTAATCGCCATCTGGATAAATGTAGGCGGACCAGGGGCAGGCCGCGTCTCCCAGCCAGGCGGGTGGTGGGCCGTCGTCGGTATCGGCGCGGAGTTCGCTCGCGAAATCACGATCTGCGCCCGCCTTGAAGATCGGTAAGGGCCGGTGGTAGGCTTCCACTTCCTGCTCCGGCGGGTGGTCCAAGCCCCGGCGCGTGATCTCCTGGTCGTAGATCCCCTGCGCCACTGGAGCGAGGTCGGAACGGTCGATGTCCAGGAGTCCCTCGTCGGAGAGCGATGCATAGTGGCCCCGCAGGTCTTCGGGATCGATCCGCATTCGGTCACCTCGCTACCAGCTCCAATTATTGTAGTCCGGTGTCCGATATCTCTGCACAACCCGCGCTTGTCGCTGCACGGTATAGAACGGAGTTCCTGATGGGGCAGGACAGGTCGCGGAAAGCCGCCGAGACGGCTGCCTTCCAGTTGCTGAAGTCTGGGATGAAGTATTCGCGGACCTCGCGAGCTGAATTTTACCCGGTGTCGGCATCGAAAGCACTGGCACTCCCGAACTATTGAGAACGGCATTCGGGATGATGAAGGAATGACGCCATTAGCATTGCTCGGACGAGTGATCCTGCCGGACCGGATTCTCGAAGAGGCCACCGTGATTTGTCGGGACGCTCACATCGAAACTGTGAGGCAAGGCCGTCACCCTCCACGCGGCGCAACGGTGGTCGACGTCCAACGCGGATGGATCGCACCCGGTTTCGTCGATATCCACCTGCACGGCGCGGCGGGAGCCGATTACATGGACGGGAATGCCGACGCCGTCCGGACCATCAACCACGCTCATCTGTCCCGTGGTACGACCACAGTCTTTCCCACCACTACGACAGGTTCGCCCGCCCAAGTGCGACGGATGCTGGATGCTTGCAGCGAAGTGCGGCGTGCCTGGACGCCGGCGGATGGCGCTCGCATCGGCGGGGTACATCTCTATGGTCCCTACTTTGCCGAAGATAAGGTGGGTTGCCACACGGTCGAAGGCCGCCGGGATCCGAGCGTGAGCGAGTATGACGACTATTTTGCTCGCGGCATTGTCCGCATCGCGACCTGTGCCGCGGAACTTCCTGGCGCCGAGGAGTTTTATCGGGCGGCAAGGCGGCGAAAGTGTCTGGTCACGTGCGGCCACTCGAACGCGACCTGGCCACAGATGGAACGGGCCTTCCGCGCCGGAATGAGGCACGTGGATCACTTTTGGTGCGCCATGAGCTCTGTGTCGTCACTGCGGGCGCGTTACGGTACGCCGATGCAGGCGAGTATGGAGGAGTTTGTCCTGTCCCATGACGAGATGAGTACGGAGGTCATTGCTGACGGCGAACACCTTTCTAAAGAGCTCCTGCGATTTGCTTACAAAATGAAGGGGCCAAAGCGTCTCTGTCTGGTCACGGATTCAAACCGCGCGCTGGGCATGCCGCCCGGTCGCTATCGTTTCGGACCGATGGAAGACGGCGCGTGGTTCGAGAGCAACGGAAAAGTCGGCTTCGTACCGGGGTCGGGACTGGCGAGTTCGGTAGTCGCGCTGGAAACGATGGTGCGAAACATGAGAGCCATGACTGGAGCGCCGCTCGAGGATATCGTACGGATGGCCAGCCTCACGCCGGCTGAATGTGCTGGGGTCGCGGACGAGATAGGGAGCCTGGCCTCCGGCAAGCGCGCGGATATCGTAATTCTCGATCGACGTTTGCACGTTCAGCGTGTGATTGTGGGCGGAGTATCGGTCTTGGCCTGAACGCTGAGTGACATTGGCGCGTCAGTTAGAGAGACAAACGTATGAAGATCATTCTGCTTGCTGGAGTTGCTGTCTGTGCAGCTATCGCGCAGAGCCTGACGGAACCGCCGCCGCTGTTGCGCTTGCATCGTCAACTGGGCACCGTTTCGGCTCCCCCGTATGCGGATACCCGCATCCCCGTAAACGTCGTCGGCATGACTGCCATGACCGGGGCGCCGGAAACTTGGTTGATCGAAATGCACGACTCGTTCGCGAGCATCGAAAATGCGGACAAGTCACTTCGCCCTGTAGCCCCGTTCGGGGCCATGGCTCAGGCGGCGCAGCCTTCGGCCGATATTCTGGCGGGTTCCAGAAGCCTGATCGCGGTCTTCCGGCAGGGTTTCAGCTACCGCTCCGAGCAAGCGGTTCAGACGCTGCGGAAGGCGCGCTATTGCCAAGTCTCGATCTATCAGGTGCATCCCGGAAGTGAATCGGATTTCGCCGAACTCGTCAAATCGCGACGGTTTGCGTTCGACAGCGTTAACCTCGACAGACCCGATATTAGCTACTCTGTCCTTTCCGGGGCGGCGTCCGGAACATATGTGTTCCTCGCTCCTTTGGGCTCCCTCAAGATGTTGGATGACACGCCAGCGAAGGCCTACGCGGAAAACATCGCGGCGCAGGCTATTAAAACCGATGGGCTCACGCGTGAGCACTTACTCTTCCGGGTCGAACCCTCCCTGAGTTGGGTGTCGGACGACTTCGCCTCTGCCGATCCGGAGTTTTGGCACGGCAAGGCCAAAACGCAATAGATCATCGTGCCCGTCCGCCGTGGCGCGCGTCATCGTCATCTGATGCAATGTAGAGCTGAGTCATCCGCACCATCGGGTTCACCCGTCCCGTGTGGGACACCTTCGTCACTAAACTGAGCGGCGACGCACCCGGATTCTCCGGTCCACCTATTACGGAGGCTCTAAGACGCGGAAGCGTTGGAGAGACATCTCCGTGAGCAAGGCGCGGAGAAGGCTGAGACCACGCTCATCGTGAACACGATGACGTATATCAGGTATAGGTCGTGCACGAACACCAGCGCCAGCACCAGCACGCCGCGGATTAGGTCGCTTGCGATCATCGTCCGCTTCAAGTGCCGAGGGGCGGCATGTGGACACTGGAGAGGCGTCCCGCTCTCGTGAGTCCGAAGAATGGACGAAAGATCCCCCTGCGTCCCTGCTGCACCCAGAGGTTCGGGCCAGTTTGTGAAGTTTGATTCGATACAGAGGTGGCATAATGATTGTGGATGAGGAGAACGACCTTCCTACGGCTGCTGGTCTGATCGCAGCTGCATTGACTGAACGGTCCACGAGTGAGCCAGGAGCACCTCATGAAACTGGCGTTCCTTTTCGTCGCATGGCTGCTTTTCGCCGCGCCTTCGTTCGACCGCATCACCGTCCCGGCCGGCAACGGCCCTGGATCAGTTGCCATCGCCGACGTCAATCATGACGGCCATCCCGACATTGTCGCCGTCAACATGGACAGTCGCACGCTGACCGTCCTGCTGGGCGACGGAAGAGGGCATTTCCACGCCGCGCCTGGCCCACCCTGCCCAACGGGACAATCCCCGAACGACCTCGCGTTTGGCGATTTCAACGGTGACGGCAACATCGATATCGCCATCGCCAACACCGAAGTGCCTTTGATCACGATTCTGCTCGGCGACGGCAAGGGCGGTTTTCGGCCATCCGAGCATTCGCCGTTCACCGTCGATTCGCATCCGCACGTACACGGCCTCGCCGTGGCGGATTTCACGGGCGACGCCAAGCTCGACGTGGTCACCGACGATTGGGGACGCAACCAGGTCCGCCTGCTGGCGGGCGATGGCGCGGGCAATCTGATCGGTCCCGGAAAGCCGTTCGCCACGGGCAAGCGTCCGTATCAGCGCGTGCGCACGGCCGACTTCAATCGCGATGGCAAGCCCGATCTGGTGACGACGAATCTCGACGACAACACGGTCTCCATTCTCTTGAACGACGGCAAAGGAGGTTTTCATAGCGCGGCGTACCCGGCGGGCGTGTTCCCATGGGCCGTCGCGGTGGACGAGCACAACGGCGATCTGGCCGTGATTCCCTACGACCGCGACATCCGCGACCCGAAGCAGCTTCTGGTGACCGTCCTGATCAACGACGGGGAGGGATCGTTTCGCGCCGCGAAACCGCTTTCGCTTGCGGGATGCCGCGGACCGGACCGCATCGCATCGAGCGAGGGCGTCATCGCGGTAACCTGCGCCTCGAACAGTAAACTGTTCGTTTTTGAGGGCGGCACCGCATCCGTGCTCGATGTGCCGACAGGCTGGTCCGGCCTCGCCATAGGCGATCTGAATGGCGACGGCAAGATCGACATCGTCGTGGCGAACAACACACAGGACACGCCGCACGGCCTGACGATTCTGTTCGGCAAGTAATGTGGCGCGGACGCGAAGGTCAAATACCGCCGAAGAAGCGCCGCCTTTTTCTCTGAAGGTTGACGGAATTCGTCACCGAAACCGCTTTTGCCCACCCGTTTCATGCCGCACATTTAGCGGCCCCAGGGAAAAAAGCCATTCTGGCGGGAAAGTGCTTTACCTATCTAACGGTGCAACCAGCGAAAAGGAGTGGCCGGCGATGGTGCGTGTACTGCATACGGGCGACTGGCATATAAATTCCGTTCTCATGTCGATTCGGCTACACTCCGTTCGACGTATCAGCAGAGAGCCAGCACGAAAGCGAGCAACAGCGGTCCAACTGCGCTCTCAATCTGAGTTCACCGGTTAGCCAACAAAAGCTAAATCCGAAAACAAGCCACCCAACCATCGCTCAACCCAAAGGAGATTTCGCAATGCGATTCATGGTCATCGTCAAAGCAACCCCAGAGTCAGAAAAAGAGGGCGCCCTCCCCGATCCACAGCTCATGGCCGAGATGGGCAAGTACAACGAAGAGCTCATCAAGGCTGGCGTCCTGCTCGCCCTCGATGGCCTCCATCCCAGCTCCAAAGGCGCACGCGTCAAATTCTCAGGTAAGTCTCGTACCGTCGTCGACGGCCCCTTCACCGAGGCCAAGGAGCTCATCGCTGGCTTCTCGATCTTGCAGGTCAAGTCCCTCCAAGAGGCCATCCAGTGGGTCAAGCGTAGCCCCAACTGCAGCGCCGGCGACTACGAAGTCGAAATCCGCCAGGTCTTTGAGATGGAAGACTTCGCACCCATCCTGTCCGAAGAGCAGATCCAGCACAAAGTAGCGCTCCGAGCTGAGCTGCCAAATCAGACGGCCAACAAATAGCCGCTCTTGCACCCACGGTTTGAAGCTGGTGTAGATCGGTAGCAGTGTCCGCTACCGATCCACATCAGGTCTTGCATCGCACCATCGAAGCCGTATGGCGCATCGAGTCTGCGCGCATCTCGCGCGGGAAGCACTCGTCGCCGCACTCGAACAGTGGCCGCAATCTGGCGTCCCCAATAATCCCGCGGCATGGCTCACCGCAACCGCCAAACGCCGCGCTGGTGGCCGCGGCCAACGACCGACGGCAACGCCTACGACGGAATCCGTCGCCGAAGGCCGCTCGTTTGAATACCGCACAAACGGTGGCGATGAGCATGGCGGCGCGAAAAGCGCGTTCTCTATTCAAGCTCCAGCCGACAGCCGGAATCGATAATATGGCGGTAGTTGATGCGTGGATGTATCGCAAATGCTAAGATTTTAGCACTGTCGTGTTAAAGTCGCTGCTCTTGGTAGAATTCGATCACATCATGCAATATGCGAATCCTATCTTTAAGGTTAAGGAATGAATCTGGATTTTAATCGCAGGGAGTTTTTAGGTAGCGCCCCCGCTCTAGCTGCCTTGATGCGGCCCGAACGGGTGCTGGGTGCCAACGATCGTATCGGAATGGCCGTGATCGGTTGCGGCGGCAGGGGCTTATTGAAAGAAGCGCTGCAATTTGCCGAGGAGAGCAATCTTGATATCGTCGCAGTTTGTGACACTTGGCGGGAGCGGCGGGAGGCCGCAGCGACGGCTGTAAAGGCGAAACTCGGCAAAGAACCCGAGCAGCTGATTCATTACCATGATGTACTGGCGAAGAAGAATGTCGACGCCGTAATCATCAGCACGCCCGATCATACGCACTGCACCATCCTGACGGCGGCGGTGCGCGTGGGCAAGGATGCCTATTGTGAAAAGCCTCTGGCGATGAATATGAAGGAACTGTTGTCCACGGTGGACACAGTTAAGAAATCAGATCGTGTCGTGCAAATCGGCACCCAGATTCGCAGTTTACCGGCATCTTTTGGTGCGCGTCAGTTCATTATGGACGGAAGGCTCGGGAAGATCTTCAAGGTGGAGCAGTCGCGCAATGCCTACAAGCCGTACTGGCAGGGATATGCGCGTCCCGAGTTGAAGGAAGAGGAGGTCGACTGGAACCAGTTCCTGGCGAATAAGAGGTACCGGCCCTTCGACCCGGACCAGTACAGTGCCTGGATGGGATATCGCGATTTTTCACAAGGACCGCACTCGCAGTTAATGGTGCACTTTATCGATCTGATGCATTTTGTCACCGGCGCGACCGTTCCGAAGAGGGTCATGGCGATGGGTGGTACGTTCCGTTGGAAGGATTCTCGGAATGTGCCGGATTCCCTCGAAGTGGTTCTGGAGTATCCAGAAGGATTCCTGGTGCGCTACAACTCCACATTCGGCAACGGCAGCAACAACTTTCTAAAATTCTTCGGCACCCGCGGCGTATTGGATGCCAGCCGTTGGAGTTGGGACGAGCCGTTCCAAGTCACTGGCGAAGGAAGCAGCGAAGCTGACAGGATTCAGCCCAGCGACACCGTCCCGCTCGGCCAAAGCGTACACCACATGAAGAACTACTTCGATTGCATCCGGTCGCGCAAGCAACCCAACGCGCCGATCGACGCGGGCTACCAACACTCGGTCGCTGCCATCATGGCCGACATCTCCTTCAGCCACGGACGCCAAATTACGTACGATCCAGCCATGCGTAGGATTCACATCTGACAGGCCGGGTTGGTTGTCGTTCACCTGACCGCGCTGCGACCTGAGCGATCCACTTTGCGGGTTCTGCCGCAGAGAAGCTCGCCGGCACTCTCAAAATTTCCAGGGCAGATTCAAGAAATATTTTCGACGAACGCGCGCAAACGGAAGTTTGGCCCCCGATAAGGCGCTTTGCGCGCCCCATTTTTTATGCGGCATTGTGTCTTTGGCTTGGCCGAGGGATTAGCATGGTGGAGGTCTGATCGCGAGGTAGAAGGAGTTCGGAAATGAAGGTTGGAATCGACAGTTATTGCTATCATCGCTTCTTCGGGGAAGTCTATCCGCAGCAGCAGCAACCGCCCAGCCCGATGTCGCTCGAACATTTTCTGCGCCGGGCGAAGGAACTCGAAGTCGACGGCGTCTCTCTGGAGTCGTGCTTTTTTCCGTGCCTCGAGGGGGGCTACTTGGCGGGAATTAAGAGCATCCTCGATTCGTATGGACTGGACAGGGTGTACGCCTGGGGACACCCGGACGGACTCGAAGGCGGGGCGAACCAGCGGGCGTACATCGATATGGTGGCCAGCTTTGAACGCGCCAAGGCAATCGGCGCGGATGTCATGCGAGTTGTAGGCAGCAGCCTTATGTTCCGCAACCAGCCGCACGAGCCACAACTCGAGCGGCTCACTCGGATGTTCTCCGAGGCGGTTCGGATCGCCGAGCAATATGGTATCCGCATGGCGGTGGAAAATCACATCGACTTCACGGCAGATGAAATGCTTCGGCTCCTGACCGCGGTCAACTCGCCATACCTGGGGATCAACTTCGACACCGGCAATTTCGTGCGGCTGCTCGACGATCCCATAAAAGGGATGGCGAAGCTGGCGAAATACGTTTACGCGACCCATATCAAGGACCTTAAGCCGCAGAAGGGTGTAGGGGCCGACGAGTGGTATTTCTTCTCGAGCACCCCCGTCGGGGATGGTATTGTCGACAACATGGAACTGGCGAGACTGCTCGCCCGGGCTGAATACCAGGGCTTTCTGGCGGTCGAGATCGATTTCTTGCACCCGGACTACGATGGGGACGAGGACCGCGCGGTCGCCAAAAGCATTCAGGAGTTGAAGAAGATCGCTGCGGCTGTGGAACTGGAGAATGCCCTAGCCAGGGGCAGGATAGAGCGATAAGAGAAACTGAAATATAGCCATCTTCGACACCCTGCGGCCAGTTTCACTCGTACGTTTGGGGCCAGGGTTCCAATCTGGGCGAGGTGACGATTGTCCCGGTTTTGCGGACGGGCGAGGAAAGTGGGTCTCTGTGTGGAAACGGCTTGGACTGAAGTGAAGCTTGCAGGCAAGACTCGCTTTCAGATCCTAACGTACCGATGCGTCAAAGTCTGGAAACTTGGAGTCGGATGGGAGTGAGGCAAATCTCGCTGAAGCTGAATGGTGCGTCGGCGTTCCGCTTTTGTGGCAGTCGGCGATGCCACTTCCCGCGGCGTCCGAAGGGGTTCGCGAGGCTGGAGTGCGAACCGGATAGGGGATAGCGCCTTTTCGCACCGGCGTGCTCATCGCCACCTTTCGTTGTGATGCGCCCTGCGGTGTGGAGCGTTCGCCGATTGAGCGGCGCATCGTGGTCAGCGGCGATGGCGGCCGACGAGGGCGGACGCCAAAGGCTCATCTAGTCCCGCCTACGATGGAATTCGTCACCCAAAGCCGCCCGTCTGGATACCGCACAGGGAAACGTCTTCGCGTTCGAGCGGCAGCCTCGCGAACCGAGTCGGATGCCGCGCGTTCGACGTGTTGGGGCCACGGTGAACGACCGACGGCAGCGACTACGATGGAATTCGTCACCGAAGACGCTTTTGCCGACTGGCGATGAGCACGCCGGTGTGAGGCCAGCGCTATTCGTTCGCCCCGAGCCTCGCAACATGCAATGCTGGTCCTGTGCGAAAAGCGTCGAAAAACAAGCGGTGGCAGGTTGAAGGATCTACTCAAGTCCGGAGTGAGTCCGCCGGGCAGCAACTCTCCCTAGAGGAACAGGAACGGGCCAGCCTTGGAAGGATCATGTCGGAGATGGGCTATCGGGGCAGATACAAAGGCGGTAGGCGGGCACCGCAAAACCGGCTAATGAGCACCGCCATGCATTGAGCGGCCGCGAAATCGTGGGCCCATTCTTTGCGATGACCTCGCGGCACGCTCCATCGCCGGCCACGACGCCGCCCATCGGCGAACCCGCCGCAACGTGCGGGCGCACCGCAACGCGAGAGGGCGATGAGCGCGCCGGTGGACAAGCGGGTGTTATCCGTTCGAGCTCCAGTCTCTTGCCGACCCCGTTTGGATGCCGCACAGAGAAACGTCTTCGCGTCCTCCTGGTTCCGACAACGAAAACGACGTACCCTCACCCACAGCTGCACGGACACTCCTTTTAGTCAGGAGCCTCCGTCGGCTTGAGTGTGGTGGATATATCAAGCGGGCGGTCAATGTGCATCGTATCGGGTCGTGAATTCAATAAGTAGCTGACGATCCGGATCGTTGTGGGCCTACGGATCCTGCAGCTTGGAATCGGAAACTGATACCAGAAGGGCAATCGTGGTCAACCTACATGAGAGTGGTTCGGATGCGCGACCCCATCGCGAGGTCGGCCGAGAGCCAAGGGGCAGACGGAAAGCGCCTGCCCCACCGGGACGTTGTTAGTTGGTGCAGGGGCCTGACTTATCGGAGGTGACTGAGTCGTTCTTAGCCTGAATGAGCGTCTGCACGCAGGCGTTGTTGCGGGTGTTGGTTTGCAGATAGCGGCTCTCCTGGGCTAAATCCTCGTCCGTAATTAGATCCTGCGTGTCGGCGCCAACGAAGGATTGCGTAAGAGCGGTCGAAATGTTGCCTGGTCCGTTGGTGGAAGTATCGTAGGCTTGCTGCACGGCAATAGTTTCATCTTCGTCGCCATTCGATGCCGTACCCAAGCCGAGAGATACTTTCAAGGGATAGGTGTACTGGGTGGTAATGGTCTGGGTTGAGCTACCCAGGGTCACAGTCTTCGTAGAGTTTACGGTCGTAGTTTGCACATAAAGGTCCGCGGAATCCGTATAGTCCTGAAAGTTGGAAAAGTCGACGGTTTGATTCAGCGTCGTCGTTACTTTCCCGTGCGAAGTATTTACGTAGCCGGAGATGGTGAACTGGCGATCGGAGGTAACCAGGATGGTTCCTACTGGAACATCGTTCGAATCGATGTTGATGTTTTCCTTTACCACCGGATTCGGACCGCTGCCGATAGTATTGGTCGTGGTCGCGCCGGTGACCGTGGTTGAGCCATGGTCTTCATACACCAGCAGGGTAGCGGTGACGGCGAAGTAATCGTCGGCGTTGTAGACACTTAATCCGATGGTGTGGGGTTGGCCATTGCTGAGCGTCGCCGCGAAGGGCGTGAGATCGACACGATACGGAAGGAAGTTGAGCGTCTGCACGCCAGGAATGGGAAGCCAGAGGTTGGGATCGATACCGCCGGTGTAGATCCACGGGTAGACGGGCGCCACGCCGGCGGGCGTGCCGTCGATGGTGATCTCGGTTTCGCGAAACGCGGTGTTGCCGCAATCTTCCAGTTCGCCGGCGACGTCGTTGGGGGCGCAACTCCACCAGAACTCATCGTTGCTTTGGCTCTGCGCGAAGACGTCGAGATAAGCGCTCTCGATGTTAGTGGGGAAGGTGTAGGTTTGGGAGAGGACCGAGCTGGTGCTATCGAGTCCAACCGCACCGCCCGGTGCATCGGGGTAAGGGTAAACCGCGTCAGCGACAATCGGTGCGGTGCCGCCCGCGGGTACGGGATAGAAACTTAGCGTGGCTGTGCCTGAAATCACACCCGTGTACTCGCTATTCACCAGATTGCCGAGATCGACTTCGCCGGGTTGAGCGGCGGTGAGCAGCGGGGTGTAATCGGTTAGGTCGCGAGTCACATTCCAGGTCGGGCCGAAGGAGGGATCGTCTTCGCGGGTGGTACCGAAATAGATGTTGACGTAACCCAGCGAAATTTCCGCAGTGCGGTCATATTGGATGCCGGGAGTGATCGCGAAACTTCCGTTGAAGAGCACTTTCGCCCACGGTCCGGGGCAGGACGGAGTGTAGGTGAAGTATTGCGCGTTGAAATTGACGAATTGGAAATTGGAGAACAGCGTGACCGTACAGGGAGTTCCGGCAGGGGAAGGCGTTGCCGCGTCTGTCACGGTAGCGGAACTGGAAACGATAGGAGCTTTAATAACTCCGGCTTTGATTTTAGGTGAGCCAACGCCCGGTGTTTCGGCGAAGGCGGAAAGGGAGAGCACGAGAGACGCGCCGGCAACCAGCGCGAATGAGAAAGAACGAAGCAATGTTTACGCTCCTGGAAAATACGAGACTCGGCTATTCTAGCATGGAGCTTTCTAAGTACGGGCGATCCCGGCTTCAACCCGGCTTAAAATCGGGGCGACCGGGAGCAGCGCTACCGGCAAATTAACCACCACCTGAACGACGTCTCGGTCCCTTTCTTCGCCAGCTTCGAATATGACCCCGAAGGCATTCTTGTCCTCGGCAAAAGGTATCCCATTATGGTCATGGAATGGATCGATGGCCGGCCGCTCGACGTCTATCTCTCAAACGTCGTGGCCAGGGCCGACATGCTCAATCCTGCCAGAGCTCTGGCTCAAGGTTCTCGCGTCGCTTCGGAACGGCGGCATGGCACACTGCGATCTGCAGCACGGAACATCATCGTGGACGCGGGCAATTGTACATCGCTGAAACCGTTGGATGCCCATAGCGCCATGCCAAAATCGATCAGCCACATCTCACCGCGGTGCGGGATGGGCATCTTCCTCGTCGAGGGCTTCAAACAGGGTCGCAGCAGCTGCGCCAATCTCTTTATCCGCCAACGGGCCGGAATCGAAGGGCAGCAATCGGCGGAGAATCTCGCCAGTCGGACATGTTGTACTCGCGAGAGAGCGATAAAGAAGCTTATGGAATTGTTTTCGTGGTATCCGGGGTTGCCTCGTCCGGAGGGGGAGGCAAAAGTTCTGCGGTTCCTCTCTTCATAAACCGCAGCAGGTACCCGACAAGCACGCCTCCGAGGAACGTGAGGACATACCCGATGGAGTGATACCAGTTGCTCGGCGGTGGGAGTGCTTGCATCCTGCAAGTATACGACGCGGTGGGCTCTAACTCGCGCTTCGAGCGCTGTAACGCTCTCGCGCTTATAGGGCGTTCCCTCCGCCGGTGGTAGTTACGGATGACAATGCTGACGTGATCCGGGGTTGTCCCGTCCAGAAATGCGTTGTCGAGGTAAGTCGATCTCGGGCCTCGGCCCATCCTTGTCGCCCTCCCGGACCGCTTCGGCGCGACCGGTCTGCGGGCGGTGTCAAACTTGTTGATGTGATCCCATAGGCCGGGCGTCCAAGCGGGTACGTAATCTTGCATCGCGCGGTCCTCTGCAGCGCGCACGTGCTCCGGCACGCCAACCCGGGGGCTGTCGAGGCGTTGGCCTTCCCGGAGGCGCCCACCGCACAGAAAGTAAAAAGCCGGACGGAGGCAGCGATCAGTTCTTCAACTCGACCACAACCGCCTCGAACAGCTTGTCCATTATGTTCCTCTCGCGATGCTTTGCCGGGGTACCGCGGGAGCGGCCGGGACCGAAGCGGTCCTGCATGCCTTACTGGGGGAGCCCACGAGTGTGTTCCCGCCGCCGGCCTGGCGCTCGCGAAGGGCAGCCGATCTTACGGTACCACTAATAGCGGCGGATCTGTTGTAAACTGTGCGGGGCGAATCTGGTAGGGTAAAACCGTGAGACAAAAGCGGCCGGCGCCGAGACTTGGAGGAAATCATGGCGGAACGTGGGCTGTCCGTGGACCACGTGACCATCTGGCGCTGGGTGCAGCGTTATGCGCCCGTTTTGAATCAACGGATTCGGCGGGAACTACGGCGTTCCAACGGGTCCTGGCGAGTCGATGAAACTTACGTCCGGATCGCGGGCAATTGGACCTACCTTTACCGGGCCATCGATTCAGCTGGCGAAACTATCGATTTTATGTTGTCGACTAAGCGCGACCTGAACGCGGCGCACCTATTCCTGCGGCGGGCATTGGCGGCGAGCCATGTGAGCCGGCCGCGCGTAATCAATGTGGACGGGCACCCGGCGTACCCCCGAGCCATCACTGAACTGAAGCAAACCGTCGAATTGGGGCACCGGCGTCGCTGTCGCACATCGCCTTACTTGAACAATATCATCGAGCAGGACCATCGCTTCGTCAAGAAGCGCATTACGGCGAGCCTTGGGTTCCGACGCGGTTTGCAACAGATCCAAACAAGGGGGTAGGTTTATGAGGCTGCTCAAAGGCTGTTGTAATAGTTCCTTTCTTTACGGCGTTCTCGCGCTAGCATCTCTGCCATCGGTGATGCTTTTTGGTCAAGGTTACTTTGGGACCGTGAGCGGGGATATCACCGACGCGAGCGGAGCCATAGTGCCGGGCGTCCACGTTAAGCTGGTCGATCAGCAGAAGGGCTACCAGTTCAACGCCACCTCCGACCACAACGGGCGATATTTGTTCACGTCCATTCCGCCCGGATTGTATTCCGTGTCTGCGGAAATGCCCAGCTTCGAGAAAGTAGAGCGCACCAACGTCCGGGTGAACGTTAGCGAGAACGTGACGGCAAATCTGGGTCTCAAGGTAGCTACCTCGAAGCAAGCCATTGAGGTCCTGGGATCGGCGCAGCCTCTTGAAACCGAGGACGCCGTGACGGGCCAGGTGGTCAATCGCCGATTCATAAACGACTTACCTCTGGTTGACCGCTATGTTCTCGACTTGATTGGGATCGCACCTGGTATCAACGGCCAGAGCGACTCGAACTCTATCGGCGATACCGGAACGAACTTCATATCCAACGGCAGCCGCGGCGCCAGCGCGGACATTCTAATGGATGGCGCCTCCATCACCAACTTCGAGCCAAATGGCGGCGTCACGAACGTAACCTACACCCCGTCCGCGGAAGCGGTGGAAGAATTCAAGGTGCAGCAGTCCAACTTCAGCGCGGAATATGGATTTTCCGGCGCAACGATCGTGAACATGATCACGCGTTCGGGCAGCAACTCCTTCCACGGCAGCGCCTACGATTATCTTCGCAACAAGATCACCGACGCGAACAACTGGTTCAACAATGAGAACGGTGTTCCGCTCCCTCCGGTGCACCGCAACAATTACGGCGGCACTATTGGTGGTCCAATTTGGAAAAACAAAACCTTCTTCTTCTTTGATTGGGATGGCACGCGCTCTTCCAATTTGGGTGTATATCAGGCGGGTGTCCCGAGCGCTGCCGAACGCACCGGCAACTTCGGTGAATTATGCGCGGCGAATGGCGGCTCCTTCAATTCCGCCGGGCTCTGCAGTGTGATTGCCGGCCAGCTCTACGATCCTTATTCCGGCACTTTCCAAACTCCCGCCAACGGTCCTGCCGGCCCGTACCGAAGCGCCTATATCCCCTTCGACAACCTCAGCTCTTATATCAGCCCCGGAAATTCCAAGCTGAACGGAACGCCATATCAGTTGCCCCACACCCCCGGAAACCTGATCGATCCTGTTGCCCAGAAGATGATGAATCTGTTCCCAAGCCCGAATATCGCGGGTGGCAGCATTTACGACAACTGGATCGGATCGGGAGCATCGGGCGGCTCTAACGACCAGTTCGACATTAAAATCGACCACCGCTTCAACGACAAGAATTTGTTAAGCGCAAAGTATTCGCGCGACAAGAATGGCTCCACCCCCTTCAACTGCTTCAAGAATTTCACGGATCCTTGCGGCAGCGGACCCAATCAGGGTGCGGCGCACCTGTTCGCGCTTAACGATACCCATACCTTCAGTCCCACCATGATATTGACCAGCACGTTCGGCTTCACGCGCGGCTCCACCGAAATCGATGCGTACAACGCCAGCCTGAACCCTAATCCCCTCGGCACTCTTGGTTTTCCGTCTTATCTGCAGACCAACGGTTTTCTCGGCGTCCCCGCCACATTCATCGGCAGCGGATATTATTCCGCGGGTTTCACGAGCATCGGACAGGATCCTTACGGTAACTACCACCAGGGCCAGGATACTGGCCAGCTTAGTATCCTGCTTACCAAGATCCGTGGCAGACATGAGCTGAAGTTCGGCTACGAAGGCCGGTTGCACCAACAAAACTATATTCAGACCAACGCTCCGCTCGGCTATCTTACTTTCGGCAGCGGCGGCAGTTCCCAGTGCCCCACGCCCGACATTACGGTATGCGGCGGGGATGGCATGGCCAGTTTCATGATGGGCCAGTTGATCGGCGGCGGCGCTTTCTACGAAAACCAGTTCGAACCGGCGTCGGAAAGCTGGCAACATGCGGGATTTGCCCAAGACAACTTTAAGGTCACTCCGAAGCTGACTCTCAATATCGGACTTCGCTACGACGTTAACCTCCCCAGAACCGAGCGCCACAATCGCATGAACTGGTTCGATCCGGATGTGGTATCCCCACTCACCGTCCCCGGCCTGGGTACACTGCATGGCGGAGAGATGTTCAACAGCCCCAGCGTGCGCAGCGACTGGCTTACCGATTGGAACGACTGGCAACCACGTTTCGGCCTCGCCTGGCAGCTCGACAACAAAACCGTCATTCGCGGTGGCTACGGCATCTATTTCGGCCAGTCCCGCGGCGGGGCCAATGGCCTGTTAAGCTACGGCTCCCAGGGCTTCAACCAATACACAACTGCGGTCACCACCTATCAAAACGATGGTGCGACGCCCTATATCCATCTGAACAATCCCTTTCCCAATGGACTGATCCCACCCCCCGGAAGCTCACTCGGTTTATTGAACGACGTTGGTTACGGAGCCATCGGACCGCTACGCACTTCCGCGGCGGCGAAGATGCCCTACGAACAAAGCTGGACCTTCGAGATCCAGCGCCAGGTAGGTTCCAATCTCCTCATCAGCGCGAGCTACATCGGAAAGAAGGGGTCTCGTCTTTATTTCGCCGGCGACAATAACCTCGACGTCCTGGGACCGCAAATCGAGAAGCTGACTCCAACTCAGATCGGCAACCTTGGCAACTATGTGACGAATCCATTCGCCTCGGTCCTCACCAACCCCTACTATGCGAACAGCGTTCTCACCAGCCCCACCGTCCAGGCTTTCCAATTGATGTTGCCGTTTCCACAGTTCACCAGCGTGACCACGGACGAGCCGCCCACCGCCAATTCCATCTATAATGCGTTGCAACTCGTGGTGGAGAAGCGTTACTCGAGCGGCCTGCAACTTTCGGCCAGCTACACCTGGTCGAAGTCGATCGACAATTCCTCCATCTACGACGGCAATCTGTCCTGGCTGGCCAATGGCCCCAACTCGGGCTCGAATATTCAGGACCCGAATCGACCCTACCTCGAACGCAGCCTCTCCACCTTCGACATCCCGCAGCAACTAAAAATAAACTACACCTACGATCTACCGTTCGGCAGGGGGAAAATGTTCCTCAACAAAATGCCGCGAGCATTGGATCTCGTCCTCGGCGGCTGGAAAACCGCCGGCGTCTGGACCATTCATGACGGCTTCCCGCTTCAATTCACGGTTTCGAATGGAGGAACTCCCATTTGGACGTACGGCGCGCAGCGCCCCAATCTCGTCGGCACGCCGGAGTTCTCCGGTGGTCCCGAATCCAATTGGATCAACAACTATTTTGCGAACCCGAACGTGTTCCAGATACCGGCCCCGTACACTCTAGGAACTGCCTCGCGTACTACCGGAAGCGTGCGCACCCCGTTCTTCTTCACCACCAACTTGTCCATCCTGAAGGAATTCGCCTTGTCCACCAGCCACGAGAACATGAAGCTGGAATTACGCCTGGAGGCGCAGAATGCCTTCAACCATCCCATATTCGGTACGCCGGACACCACCGTTGGCGATCCAAACTTCGGCGTGATCAACTATACGGCAGTGGGGCCAAGGCAGTGTCAGTTGGCTTTGAAATTCGAGTTCTAGCAGGCGGAGCCGTGACCAGAGGGAGCGGCAGTCACTCGCGAGGTACAGCCGCGCCAGCTTCCATTTTGCTCAGCTCCTCGCGCACCACACAAGCTTCCGCCTTTCGCGAAAATTCGCGCGGATTGGGCTGCCACTTCTGATGGCATAATAGGAGGTAGTCTTTTTGGGCGGATTGCGCGCACGGCAAGATAACCTCGAGTCATCCGTTGAGACGCAGCATTGTTTCTAACAAAGGACGTCGTGGAATCGAGAAGGTGGGGGCCCGGATCCTCCTCGTCGATGATGAGAACTCTATACAGGATATCCTTAGCCTAACTCTACAACCAGCCGGATACAGCGTTTATCCGGTTGCCACCGGTGCAGAGGCTCTTGAGAAATTTAAACTGGCCCGCCCCGAACTTATACTGCTCGATTTGTTTTTGCCCGACATGGACGGTAAAGAGGTATTGCGGTGCCTGCGGGCCTGGACGTCCACCCCCATCGTCGTGATGTCGGTACGGGATCAGGAATCCGAAAAGATAGCGTGTCTCGACGCCGGCGCTGATGACTACCTCACGAAGCCGTTCACGATGGGGGAGCTGCTAGCCCGGCTTCGAGCTGTTTTACGCCGGGCGTTTGGTGTTTCGCAAGGTGAACTCTTTACGGCGGGGGCCCTCAGAGTCGATTTTAACCGGCGAGAGGTCTTTGTCGGGGCGGAACAGGTCAAATTGTCAGCGACGGAGTACGATCTTTTGAAGGTTCTCATCCATCATGCTGGATTGGTTAGGACGCACCATCAACTGATTCACGAACTCTGGGGTGGCACGCATTATGGCGATGCCGTGCACCTATTGCGAGTCACGGTAAGTAATTTGCGCCAGAAACTGGCGCGTGACCCCAGGACCCCGCGCTACATCATTACTGAGCCGGGCGTAGGTTACAGGCTTCGCACCGATTCCGATTGGGCGCAAATGAGAGAAAACCTGTGAGGCGGACCAAGAGTAATTCCATGAGATCCAATGCGCAGGAACTTGAGCGCTCGCTGATGTCTCTTCTCCGCCTGAGCGACAGGCTGAATTCGACGTTCGACCTCGATAAGATGCTGGATGTACTAGTCGAACAGGTGCTCGAACTGACCAATGCGGAAAGTGGATGCGCGGGTTTGCGCACAGGCGCGGGAATGTCGTGCAGCCATTTTCTGCAAGGATCTGAAGTTGTACCTCTATCCTACGATTACGGGTCCGGTACCGGATGGCCGGGTTGGGTCATGACTCATAAGACTCACTACCTGACGAATGACGCTTTGAATGACACGGTAATCGCACCGGCCGTCCGTGAACGATTCGGCGTCACATGCGGAATGTGTATTCCGATAATAGGTGGCGAGAACGATGTCATCGGTTGCTTTGAGATCTATAACAAGAAATCGAGTAAGGAGTTTACTCAGCAGGATTTGAAGAACAGCTTGGGCGCGGCGCGGACGGCTGCACCGGCCATCCAAAACGGGTTGACGTACAAAAACCTGATAGCCCTTGCGGCCTTCAACCGCTCACTGACCTTGGCGGGCGACCTCGAACAGATTCTGGAAGTCATTGGCCATCACTGTGAAAAAACTTTCGACTGCGGTTTAGTCCTTCTTCTGCCAGCGGAACACGGGCTGGCGGTACGTTTTCGAACGCCGCAATTGCTGTGGACCGACAAAGAGCTGGAGGCAGCGACCTGGTGTTGGGAACATGCCCGAGAGGCTTGCGCTGAAACCCCACCAATGCCGGCTGTACTGGCTCGTTACTTACCGCTCATCGTGAGGGAGCAAGCAATCGGGGTCCTGGGGCTGGAATCGACGGCCAAGGCTCGGCTTTCCACCCCGCAGCGTGAGCTTCTGGCGGGATTTCTGGCGCAGTCCGCTTTGGCTATTGAATATGGTCTCATTGAACAGAGAGTGCGCCGCCTTTGTTTCCCGGATGAGTCGGAGCGGCTGCAGAATGCACTCTTGGCCGCGATCCCGCATGAGGTACGGGCGCCCATTGCGGCTATCACGGCGTCGGTAAGCGCATTGTTGAGCCCCAGCTTTCCACTCGATCGAACGCGCGAACGCCAACTTTTGCAAACCGCTGAGCACGAAACCAAACGTTTGCATCGCCTGATGAACAACCTTTTAAGCGTCACGCGCATTCAGGCGGGCTTGTCACGGTTGAGACTCGAACCATGCGACTTATCAGACGTTGTCGGAGCCGCGCTAGAAGAACTTGGGACATCGACACACAAAAGAAACATCTCCATTCAAATCCCCTCAGATCTGCCATGGGTGCCTATGGATTTCGATTTGATCACGCAGGTCTTGGTCAACCTGTTCAGCAATGCTATCAAGTTCTCTTCTTCTCAAGCGCCGATCGATCTCCGCAGTCAAATTGTCGACGGTAACTTGGAGGTGTTGGTGGTTGATCGAGGGCGAGGCGTACCTGCAAAACATCTCGATCAAGTCTTTCAGAAGTTTCACCGACTGCCCGAATCCGCTTCGGTCGATGGCCTCGGTCTGGGGCTCGCCATCAGCAAAGAATTTGTGGAGGCGCATCGCGGTCAAATCCGATTAGAAATGAATCCCGAAGGCGGAACGATCGCGAGAATCGTTTTGCCGTGTCAAACACCACCGGCGGTTTGACATTCCGAAAAATGGTCCGCGCCGCGGAGTAGACAGGCTATTCTTGCGCTCCTCCGTCCTTTCGTTGATCGAACTGGTTACTGCCTTGTGACTTGTCGGGGGTGTGGAGAACGGCGTTGACCATCTCCACTAACTTTCGCGGTACGAACGGTTTGCTGATGAAAGCCCAGCCGTAATTGAGCACCAATAGGTCTCCTCCGGTGAACCCCGACATAAGCATAACGCGCATGTTTGGCCTACTTTTCTTCAGTAACTCGCCCAACTCAGGACCGGATGTTTCCGGCATCTTGACGTCCGAAAGAAGCAAATGGATTGTACCGGCATAATCGGCGGAGAGCCTTATAGCCATTTTTCCGCTACTGGCCTGAAGAACATCGAAGTTGGCAGCCTTAAGAATGGCAACCACCACTGTCAAAACGGCGGCGGTGTCGTCTACGACAAGAATTGTTTCCAGGTTGGTCATCGACAGGTAGGCCACGGATCCCGGTTTGCGGCTCGCGATTTACTCAACTGCATCTTGGTTGCCGGGCACCTTATCGCTCGTGACCAGCATGCCGATTGTACGGGAAAGGTGGTCAAAACGCCGTCAAAAAAACCCTTCCCGTGTGGCGCGGTGCCTGCGAGCACAGGGCTGGCAGCGGTTTCGAGAGCGGGTGGGGAGCCGTCTGGATTGGCGTTAGAGTTTGCAAGGAGTCCTTGCCATCGCCAAGTTTCGAAGAGAGGGTGTCGCGGCGTCGACAGTGGTGTCTTGAGGGTGACCTTGCCGGGTCGTTTGACTCTGTGTTGGAGCGGCCTTGCAATCGGCCTCGACCTGTTGGCCGCGCGATTGCAAAGATACGTGGTAGCGAGGGTAGTGGGCCGCGCTTCGCGAAGCCACAAGGAAGGAGAGGGACACGAGGCGGCCTGAATCACCCTCGACAAAAGGAGAATACGAAAGTGAACAACATCAGGATCGTTACATTCGTGTGCCTTGGAGTGCTAGTGACAGCGCTCCCGAGGGCCAAAGCAGACGAGTGGGACCAAAAAACCGTCTTTACGTTCAGCGGAGCCGTGGAGATCCCCGGACAGGTCCTGAACTCGGGCACGTATGTTTTCAAACTTATAGACTCACAGTCGGACCGCAGTATCGTGCAGGTGTTCAACAAGAACGAAAATTACTTATACGGCACTTTCCTGACGATTCCGGACTACCGTCTGAAACCGGCCGGCAAATCAATCATTACCTTCGAAGAGCGGGCGACAGGATCTCCCGAGGCGGTGAAGGCTTGGTTTTATCCCGGCGAGAATTACGGCCACGAGTTTGTATACCCCAAGGTCAAGGCTGTTCAGTTGGCCAAGGCGAACAACCAACCGGTTGCGTCCATGCCGACTGAACTGGCCGCCAATACCACCATGCCTGCCACAACTATGAAGGAGTCCCACGTAGTGGCGATGAAGCAGGCGCGGCTAAAGGCGCAGAAGCCGACGGAGGAGGAGGTCGAGGTCGCCGAAGTTTTCCTTCTCTCGCCACCTCCGGAACCGGACAGTTTGCCCCAGACCGCTAGTTCTTTGCCCCTGGTGGGTCTGATCGGGTTGGTAGCGCTCGGGATCGCCGGGTTGCTCCGCCGGGGAACTCCACCATATCGGTGGCTGTGAACCTGGTTGTGCTGCACGCCCATGCATATGAGGATGGCGCGGCACATGGGACGAGATATTCGTCCAGAACTTCGACGAACGGGTATCTTTCGGGCTAACCGATACCCAGCTTTTTTCGGCCAGCGCCGGAGAACTGGAGGGAGCGCTCAACGGCATTCCGGCGGGTGGCAGGACGGCGCTATACGATGCATCGCAAGATCCGGCTACGTTGCCTCGCCGGAACGGACGGGCCAGCCTTTAAGTTCCTAAGGGAAACTCCCATGAGAGTTGTCCTCGGCGCAATTCCAGCCGGACGAACGCTGAAGGTGGCACAGCATGCATTGACGATGATTGGCGCTTTGGCTTTGGTATACTGCCTGGCAGTCTTCCTGGAAGCGAAGTTTTATCAGGCCCGGGAGGAGCGAGATTTCGCCAGGGAGCTTCGCTTGAAAAATGCAAACAAAGCGGCGCCCGTAGATTCCGTTGACTCCGTGGCCACACCTGACAAGCATGGTGTTGTTGGCAGGCTTGAGATCCCGCGCCTCGGTGTTTCCGTGATGGTCGTCGAAGGGGTGGACGGCAGCGACCTCAAACGAGCGGTGGGCCACATACCCCGGACAGCGCTGCCCTGGGAGTCGGGGAATATGGGAATTGCCGGGCACAGAGACACATTTTTCCGGCCTCTGCGGTCGATCCAGCGTGACGATACGATCACCGTGAGCACTCTCCAGGGAGCGTATCGCTACCGCGTAGTATCCACGAATGTGGTCAGGCCGAAGGACATCCAGGTGCTGTATCCGACCGGGCGCGATAGCTTGACTCTGGTCACCTGCTTTCCGTTCGAATATGGTGGATCGGCGCCGAAGAGGTTCATCGTGCGCGCCGAACGAGCGCCGGGAATATGACTACTTGACTTCTGATGCACACAAGATCCCAGGTTCAGGAGAAGCGATTACATGCGAAGGCGTCAGACGAAGCACTCGAACAAAGCGGGCGCGTTGCTCGTGTTCCTGGCAATCTTCTGTCGTGCGGCCACAGCAGGCGCTACGGAGCCCGCGGGCGCGGCTCTCAGTCCAACGAACATTTTCGCTCCTGTTTCGACGCCGGCCCAGTCGATCTTTGACCTGTCTGTCTTGGTGTTGATGGTCACCGCAAGCATCTTCGTAGTCGTTTTCAGTTTGCTTGCCTACGCCGCCATAAAGTTCAGGAAGCGGCAGTCGGAAGAAGGGTCCGAGCCGGTCCAGGTTTATGGAAGTACTCAACTGGAACTTGCGTGGACGGTCATTCCGGTTCTCATTGTCGTGGTCCTGTTCCTGGCGGCTGCGCGAGTAATCGCAAGTATTCAGAATACTGCCCATCCAGGCACAGCTATTGAAGTCACTGTCATCGGGCACCAATTCTGGTGGGAGTATCGATATCCCTCCCTAGGAGTGGTGACCGCGAATGAACTCCACCTTCCGGTAAGCGATCCGGCGCACCCGACCCCGACATTCCTCACGCTACTTTCGGCGGATACGGATCATAGCTTCTGGGTGCCCCGCCTGGCAGGGAAGACGGACCTCATACCGAACCACCCCAACAGTATGTGGGTGGACCCGCATGAAACAGGGCTTTACTTGGGGCAATGCGCGCAATATTGCGGAACCCAGCATGCGAAGATGCTTCTGCGCATCTACGTGCAGACGCGCGATGAGTTCGATCGCTGGATTCAGAACCAGCGCCAAGCTGCCCAGCCCGGTGAAGCTGTCTCCGAGGGGCAGCGCATTTTCGAACGGACGGCGTGTATCAACTGCCACGCAGTAGCGGGTACCGCTGCAAACGGGCGTTTCGGCCCCGACCTGACCCACCTGATGAGCCGCGACACATTGGCATCCGGCGCGGTGGCGAACACAACTGAGAATCTGCGGCGCTGGATTCAAAATCCTGCCGTCTTCAAGCCCGGATCCAAAATGCCTTCCATGGGATTGAGCGATCCGGAACTGAATGCCGTGACCCAATATCTGGAGACTCTTCGCTGATGTCTACCGAATCAGTCGCCTTGCCGCTCTCCGGCGCTTCAAAGCTCCCCCTGGTGGAGCAGCTTCACCAATGGATGACCACCGTCGACCACAAACGGCTGGGCATCCTGTACATCCTTTACGCGCTTGTCTTTCTTATATTCGGTGGGGTTGAGGCGACCATCATGCGGATCCAACTCATACGTCCGCATAACGATTTCGTCTCGCCCCAGGTGTTCAACCGAATGTTCACCATGCATGGCACGACCATGATTTTCTTTGTGGCCATGCCGATCCTGTTTGGGTTCGCTAACTACTTTATCCCCCTGATGATTGGCGCGCGCGACATGGCTTACCCGCGCCTGAACGCGTTTAGTTTCTGGATGACAGCGTTCGGCGGACTGCTTCTCTACTTCAGCTTTGTCGGCGGTGATGGACTCTATGGGGCCGGGAACGCCCCGGACGTGGGCTGGTTCGCCTACGCTCCTCTGACCTCGCAGACATTCTCGCGCGGCCACAGCACCGACTTCTGGATTTTGTCGCTACTGATTTCCGGCTTCGGAAGCGTCGGAACGGCGATCAACATTATTGCCACTATTCTATGCATGCGCTGCCGGGGAATGACGCTGGGGAAGATGCCGCTGTTCGCCTGGTTGAATCTCGTAATGGCCGGACTCGTGGTCCTCGCCGTGAGCCCGCTCACGGCTGCGCAATTGATGCTGCTCGTCGACCGCTACCTGGGTGGACATTTTTTCGATACGCAAGCCGGAGGATCAGCGGTGATTTGGATGCACTTCTTCTGGATCTTCGGCCATCCGGAAGTATATGTGCTTGTCATTCCCGCTTTTGCATTCGCTTCTGAGATCATCCCGGTCTTCTCCCGTAAAGCGATTTTCGGCTATCCAGTCATGGTGGCGGCGACGGTGTGCATCGGCTTTATAGCTATGAGCGTCTGGGCCCACCATATGTTCACCGTCGGTATGAGTTCAGCCGCAAACACCTTTTTCGTGTTGTCGACGATGGCCATCGCCGTCCCAACCGGGATCAAGATCTTCAACTGGCTCGCCACCATGTGGGGAGGACAGATTCACTTCAAAACTCCGATGCTGTTTTGTGTAGCTTTTCTGTTTCAGTTTTTGATCGCGGGACTGACCGGGGTCATGATGAGCGCGGCGCCGTTCGATTGGCAGCTCGGAAATTCGTATTTCGTCATCGCGCACTTCCATTACGTTATTGTCGGAGGCATTCTCTTCGCGCTCTTTGGGGCCTTCTATTATTGGTTCCCAAAGATGTCCGGAAGAATGTATCGCGAGTCACTCGGCAGATTGCACTTCTGGCTATTCATCATCGGATTCCATCTGACGTTCGATTTTATGCATATACCGGGTATTCTCGGGATGCCGCGCCGAATCTATACCTACGAGCCGGGGCGCGGCTGGGACATCTGGAACCTCATCGTGACGATTGGCGTCTTCTTTCAGGCGGCTGGCGTGTTGGTGTTTCTTGCCAACCTGCTTTGGTCGCGCTTTCGGGGTGAGCTGGCCGGAAGCGACCCTTGGGACGCGTGGACGCTCGAATGGTCCACAAGTTCACCGCCGCCACCCTACAACTTCGCAACTATACCCGAGGTCCGGAGCCGCCGTCCCCTTTGGGACCTCAAGCATCCGGAAGATCCCGATTGGCAGTACGAGTGAGTTATGAGCGCACCGTCTATCACTGCCCCAAATGTCGAGATCCCATGGAACCTCCCCAAGAGGGGGCCCGTGGGAATGTACGGCCTGATTGCCGCCGAGGCCGCGATTTTTACTATCTTTGTCGTCGCCTACATTTTCTACATCGGCAAGAGCCTCACGGGTCCCCAGCCGCGCGATGTCCTCCACGTTCCAATCTTCTTGACGATTTGCTTGCTTTCAAGCAGTCTGACGATTCACTTTGCAGTGCGACTGCTGAAAACGGGGAGAGTGCATTACTTCGCGTTATGTTGGCTTCTGACAATCGTGCTGGGAGCGGTCTTCCTGGCAGGCACAGTTCGCGAGTGGCGCCATTTGATCTACGACGAAGGGTTAACGATTCAAGCCAACTTATTCGGCACGACCTACTACTCGCTTGTCGGGCTGCATGGGTTCCACGTGACGGTCGGCCTGCTGGCTCTTGCGACGGTATTGCTGTTTACACTCCGTGGGGATGTAGGACGACAGCATGCGGAACGCATCGAGGTTCTATCGATGTATTGGCATTTCGTCGATGTCGTCTGGGCGGTGGTCTTCGTCGTCGTATACATTGTCGGGCGCTAAAAGAAGGAAGCTAATGGCTGTCGAATTAGTCGATCAGAGCGGCGGGGGCACACCGGGCACGGTCGATGTGCCGGCGCCAACCCCTTGGCCGATTGTGCTTGCGTTCGGAGCAATGCTGCTGTTTGCCGGACTAGTTACGAGCGAAGCCGTCAGCATACTAGGAGCGATCCTCGCCATCGCCGGTGCGGTTGGCTGGTTTCGCGATGTTCTGCCGGAGGAAGCCCACGAAGCGGTGTTGGTGTCGACGCAAGTACCGGTCGTCACGACGATGCGGCGCGGTGTAGCCCGGATGGAGGTCGCGCATGAGTTGCAGAGAGCGTGGCTGCCGGTGGAGATCTATCCGATTTCTGCGGGAGTCAAGGGCGGTTTGGCCGGATGCGTGGCCATGGCGGGCCTGGCGATGTTCTACGGTATTCTGAGCCGCACTAGCATTTGGTATCCGATCAATCTCTTGGCTGCCGGATTTTTCCCTGCCGCCATAACCGAAAGCACTGCTGAAATCTCCGCATTTCATCTGCGGGCCTTGCTCATCGCTGCTCCGATTCACCTGATAACGTCTCTGCTGGTCGGGTTGCTTTACGGCGCGACACTGCCAATGCTTCCGCGCCGTCCGATCCTGCTGGGAGGCTTCATCGCGCCCATCTTATGGTCCGGCCTGCTCCATAGCATTCTCGGAATCGTGAATCCCGTGCTTAGCCATCGTATCGACTGGCTCTGGTTCGTGACCTCACAAGTGGGCTTCGGGATTGTCGCGGGCATCGTCGTTTCCCGGCAGGAGCGCATACGCACGTGGCAGCGCCTGCCGCTTTCTTTTCGCGCGGGTATGGAAGCGACCGGAATGGCGGAAGAAGACCGCGGAAGGGACGGAACGCAATGATGCGCCTGGCAATTCCTCTCGCGGCAGGGTTACTGGTCACGATGGCCTGTGGCAGTCGTCACAGCGCGCCAGGGCAGCCTCCGGCAAACTCACAGTTGATCGCCCCCATCAGCATTATGGACTTCAGCACCCTGTACGCGAGGAACTGTGCCGGGTGCCATGGGCCGGATGGAAAGGGCGGGGCTGCGATCGGACTGGCCGACCCGGTTTACCTGGCAATCGCCGACGATGGCACCCTTCGTCGCGTAACTGCTGAGGGAGTCTCCGGAACTGCTATGCCCGCGTTCGCGCAGCATGCCGGCGGTATGCTGACCGACACCCAGATCGACGCCATCGTAACCGGAATTCGAAGTCGTTGGGCCAAGCCGGACGTTTTGCGCGATGCCGATGCTCCGCCATACGCAACGCAAACTCCCGGCGATCCGAAGCGCGGAGCGGCCGTGTATCAAACTTTCTGCTCGTCATGCCACGGCGCATCCGGACAGGGAGGGCCGCGCGCCAGTTCCATTGTGGATGGTTCGTATCTCGGGCTGGTGAGCAATCAGGGGCTGCGGACGACGGTAATTGTCGGCCGGCCGGAACTAGGCGCGCCGGATTGGCGTGGCGATGTTCCCGGCAAGCCACTGTCGCCGGTGGATGTTTCCGATGTTGTGGCTTGGCTTGCCGCACAGCGCCCACAGTTTCCAGGCCAGCCTTATTCCAGCGCACTAAAGCCAGAGGGAGGTGTTCAGTGAGCTTACCTGATGGACTTTCGCGACGTGCGATGTTGGTGAAGCTCGGAATCCTCTTTAATGCGGCCGTCGGGGCGATCCTGGTGGTGCCCATCGTGAGCTACATCCTTTCTCCCGTGATTCGCCAGCGGAGACAAGGGTACGAGTCCTGGCTCAAACTCGGCGCGCTCGATCAGTTTCCGGCAGGCCAGACGCGCCTGGCGGTTTATCGAAACCCGGTGGTCAATCCAACGGATGGGGAGACCGCGAATATTCCCTGCTGGGTAAGAAATGTAGATGGCGAGAAGTTCCAGGTCTTCGCGATCAATTGCGCGCATCTCGGGTGCCCGGTCCGCTGGTTCCCGCAGTCCGGCCTATTCATGTGCCCCTGCCACGGTGGCGCTTACTATTCGGACGGCTCCCGCGCCTCTGGACCGCCGGAGCGCGGCTTATTCGAATACCGCTACAAGCTGGAACAAGGGAACCTGTTCATCGATGCGGGCCAGATGCCCACCGCCGGCGCGCCTACTGCGGGCCTTACGAATATCGGTGTCGGGAGGCCGCCATGCGCTTGATTAAGAAGGTGGGCGGCTGGTTCGATGAGCGCCTCCAACTCGCCACGCCGATTCGCGAGACCATGCAGCATCCGGTCCCGCGCCGGACCGCGAGCTGGGCTTATGTTTTTGGCAGCGCCGCGCTCACGGTGTTCGCTCTACAGCTTGTGACCGGCATTCTGCTCGCGCTCATTTATGTCCCCTCCGCGGGAGAAGCATGGAGTAGTCTGCAAGTTCTCAATCACCAGGTCACACTCGGCTGGTTCATTCGTGCCCTCCACGGCTGGGGTTCGAATTTCATGGTCGCGATCGTCCTCATCCACATGGTGCAGGTCTTCCTTTTCGGCGCTTACAAATTCCCGAGGGAGCTCACCTGGGTCGTGGGAATCCTGCTTCTACTCCTGACGCTCGGCATGGCCTTCACCGGCCAGGTGCTGCGATTCGATCAGGACGCGTACTGGGGACTGGGTATCGGAGCGTCGATCTCCAGCCGCATACCTGTCCTCGGGCCGCGGATCGTGAACCTCCTGTTGGGAGGCCCGATCATAGCGGGTGCCACACTCTCGCGGTTTTTCGCATTGCACGTTTTCGTGATCCCGGGATCGCTGATTGCGTTCGTGGGCCTGCATTTGCTCTTGGTGCTGAAACTCGGAATCAACGAATGGCCGATGCCTGGCCGAATCGTTCGGCGCGCGACGTACATAAAGGAATACCACGAGCTGACGCGCAAAGACGGCATTCCCTTTGTGCCCGGCGCGGTGGCGAAAGATTTGTTCTTCTCTGGCTTTATCCTTCTTTGCATCGTCGCATGCGCCTTGTATTTCGGCCCGTTCGGACCGAGCGGGCAACCGGACCCCACCATTATCCAGACCGCGCCGCGGCCTGACTATTTTTTTCTGTGGCTGTATGCAGTGCTGTCCTTGCTTCCGCCGTCGATGGAAACTCCGGCGCTGCTGATCGGACCGGTGATCGCCCTTGGCGTGCTTCTGGCGCTTCCGTTCTTCTCCGGTGAGGGCGAAAAAAGCTGGAGGCGGCGCCCCATCGCGGTCCTCACAATTTTGCTGGTTGCCGTCGCGCTCGGCACGTTCACACGTTTGGCCGGCAATGCCCCATGGAGTCCGGTAATGGACGCGTGGAGCGGCGATCCTATTCCAGCGCGATACTTGAAGGGACGTACCGCCCTGGAGCGGCAGGGCGCGCTTGTCTTCCAGGCGAAGCAGTGCCACAATTGCCACGCCCTGGGCGGCGTTGGAGGACAGCGCGGGCCAGAGCTGGATCGCATCGCCGTCGAGCTAACGCAGGATCAGCTTATCCGCCAGGTGATACAGGGCGGCGGAAACATGCCAGCCTATGGAAAGAACCTGAGCCCCGCGGAGACCACTTCCCTGGTTGCGTTCCTTGAGACGCTGCACCCGGCCGGGCAGGCACCGGCCCAGGATGCCTCCCGTCTCGGTCAGCTCGGAGGACGCCCATAGGCCGTCATGCCACCCGAACTGTCGTTCCCAATCGCGGTTACGTTCGCGCTGATTGCCGTGGCGCTGGTCTATTTGTGGGGCTGGTATCGGATGCGCAAGGCCCTGCCAAACTTAATATCCGAGTGGCGCGTGGCAGCGTTTATAGGTGGACTGTCTCTGGTGTGGGTCACCGTTGGGTCGCCTGTCTCAACTCTAGATCATCACCTGCTTACGGCGCATATGGCGCAGCATCTCCTCCTGATGACAGTCGCGGCGCCGCTGATTCTGCTGGGAGCGCCGGCGATCGCGTTGCTGCATGGCCTCCCACAGAATCTCGTTCGCAGGGCCCTTCGGCCACTGGCGCGATCCCGCGCCGTCCACGGGCTCGGAGACATTGCTACGCACCCGTTATTTTGCTGGCTTGTCTCTACATCCGTCGTGATCGGATGGCATATACCCGCCGTGTTCCAACAGGGCATGCAGTCGTCAGGGTGGCACGCGGTGGAACACGCGAGCTTTCTTGCTGCCGGCCTTTTATTTTGGGGGCCGGTAATCCAACCCTGGCCGAGCATCGCGGAGTGGCCGCAGTGGCGCATTCCCTTGTACCTCTTCCTGGCGACCTTGCCATGCGATGCGCTTTCCGCATTTCTTACGTTCTGTAACCGCGTTGTGTATCCCCACTACTTGTCTGCGCATCGGATCTTCTTTATCTCTGCTCTCGCAGACCAGGAATGCGCGGGCGCGCTGATGTGGGTTTGGGTTACGTTTGCCTACCTGATTCCGGGGGTCGTGGTAACAATCCAGATGCTTTCACAGCAAAAACGCACTTCACAAGTGGAGGCAATCTGAATATGCTGAGCAGCCGCGCACACTCGAAGTCGACGCGAATCACTACGACCACCGCCACGTTCAGTGCGACTTGGCGGCAACAAAAATGCGGAGCTTACTAATGGCACTATGGTGGTTCAACCGGATGCCAAGACTGGACCGCACCATCATGGAGAACTGGAGACGGCCTTTACGTGGTAAAAGGACGAATTCGAATGCGGTGGGGCGATTAACTGGAATTCAGCGAGGAAGCCAGGCCGGGCGATTTTATTTACGTTCCACCTTACGTGCCGCACCAGGAGATCACTTCGAACCTGGGCCTGCCGCCGAACCCCGCGATGCCCTATGCGCGAACTTTCTCGACGACGGCGTGTGTGGATTTCTGGAAGGCGCGGAGAATCCGGATCGAGAATGGTCCCCGCTAGCCAAATCCTTCATCGGTAAATATAAAACTCCCACCTTGCGAAATGTCGATAAGCGGCCCCGGCCCGATTTCGTGAAGGCCTACATGCACAACGGCTATCTGAAATCTCTGAAGGAAGCAGTCCATTTCTATAACACCCGAGACGCGCTCCCGCATTGTAAGGCCGGCGATCCTGGAGAGAAAGTGACCTGTTGGCCGGCGCCCGAACATCCCGAAACCATGAATCGAAGGCAACTGGGCAACCTTGGACTTACCACCCGGCAGGAGGATCAAATCGTGGCTTTCCTAAAGACATTGACGGACGGTTATGTAGCGGCCGGAAAGTAGAGAAGTCCGTTATGACTTACAAAATCGCTGGCTGCTCGCCGCCGCGGGAATGCTGATGCGGATCGCGTTTCGCGCGGTATATACGCGTGGAGGATGAAGCGGAGCGGACCGCGACCGTCTCGCTGGCATCCGCGGTACTCAATGGGCTGGGCGCCATACTGACGGGCACCGCGCACAGTTTGAGCATGCTGTTCCTGGTGTATGGCGTAATCGGCGGCGCCGGCATGGGGGTGCGCCGCGGTGTTTGTCCGAGTCTGGTGGCAGGAATTCGCCATGCCACCGGCCACTATCAGCGCGCGGTGCGGCGGGCGTCACCCGGATTGCGCGTCCATCAAAGGTCGTGGATCTGGTTTCCGCGGTCGGCGAACTCTCGACAAGGTAACTAAGCGAGTGACCCGGCGCGAACTCAATGACCGATTCCACAAAACCGTGTCTGCGGACCAGAGCGACTTCCTTCTGTGTAAGCCGCAGACGCAGAGAATTTCCGTGAAGGCGAAGTTTCATAAGAGTCCTCTAATCCGACGGCTGTCGACCAATCGACACTTGATAGACACTCAGGCTCAAACCGCTCCCGACGATTGGGCCTAGGCAGCAGGCGGCAGAGAGCTTTCCGCCGCTAGCTGCTCTTCCATCCGGCGAAGAACCGCCGAGAAATCCTCGTCTCTGCCGCTCGCGGTCTCCGCAGCGTTGACGGCAGCCGCCGCTTCTGTGGCAGGCAGGGAAAGGCCCGCGCGCACGGCGGCACTCAGAGCCAATCCGAAATCTTTGTGCATCAGGCGAATCGGAAACTGAGGCGTATAGTCGTGCCGCTTAGCGCTGTCTAACTTACCGATTTGCACCGGCGAGACGACCGCAGTCCTGGCAAGCGTATCAAACAGAAGATCTCGCGGCAGACCTAACGCGCTGCCGAGCGCCACAGCTTCCGCCACCGCTTGCATGCTGTTGCCTAACAGGGTGTTCACTACCAGTTTCATGGCAACGCCGCTGCCGCTCGGGCCCATATAGAACCACTGTTTCGCGATGGCTGCGAAAATAGCTTCGGCCGCGTCGAAGTCCTGGCGGTCGCCGCCGCCCAGAAGCGTCAACGTGCCCGCCTCGGCGGCAGGAGCACTGCCGGAGACGGCAACATCCAATACGGAAATCTTCAGCTCACGGGCAATGCGATAGAGCTTTTGAGAGGTGTCCGGAGCCACCGTGCTCATTTCCATAATCCGTGTGCCGGGTTTCGCTTTTTGCAGGACGCCGCCCGCGCCCAGGTACACAGCCTCTACGGCGGCGCCGTCCGCGATGCAGGACAATACCACATCGACTTCGGCGGCCAGTTCGCCCGGGTCGCGCGCGACTTCGGCGCCGAGAGCCGATAATGCATTTGTCTTATCAGTATCGCGATTGTAGACCGCCATCGGGAATCCGGCGGCCAGTAACCGGTGCGCCATCGGCGACCCGAGATGTCCCAGGCCAATGAATCCCAGCCGGCAAAGCTTGGTGATTTTTTCAAAACGTGTCATAGCTCATCAAGTATATATGCACTTTCGTTACCAACACTGTCCGCGCGGCAAGCGCACAGCGGAGGCGGCATCATCAATTGACCGGCAGGTGACTCCGAAACTGTGCGGATGCCGCCTCATTCAGTAGCCCCACGATACTGTACACCGGATCACTGACCCTCACCAGTGACCGTCGTGGAACTCACCTCGTCTAACTCGACGCAACTCGTTGTTCGGGAACACTTATGTTGCCGTGTGAGTGCCGGGCAATCCGGCTTGTTGGAACAGCGGGAAGGCGGCTACTATATCCCTGGCACATGGATCTCGATGGACAGCATTATTGGCCTGTTCAAGGACGGCGCGTCACCCGAGGGCATCCTGAGATCCTTCCCACTGATTGTATCGTTGGAAAACGTTTATGGAGCGATCACATTTTATCTCGCGAATAAGGGAGCCGTCGGGGCGTACCTTTGTGAACAGCAGCGCTTGTCCGAGGAGTTGGCGGTCAAACAATCGCCCCTTCCCGAAAGTCTATCTGGGAAGCTGAACCGGGCACGCGAGCAATCTCTTCCGAGGTAGGGTTGCGAGTTCGTTTCCTGGCCGACGCCAACCTTGATCAACATATCGTAGCCGGTATTCTCCGGCGTGAGCCGGAAGTTGATCTTCGAATTGCCGCAGGGCATTATCTCTGAACGGATGAAAGATCCAGAAGTTCTCGCTGTTGCGGGATCGTTGGGCCGGATTCTAGTAACACATGATGTTCGCACGATGCCGCGGCACTTCGGAGAGTTTATTGCTAAAAGCGAGTCTCCCGGTTTGATTTTGATTCCCAGGTTCGTGCCCATGGGGCAAGCGATCGAGGAGGTCCTACTCATCTGTCCTGTCTCCGAAGCGGAGGAATGGACGAACCTTTTTCGCCGGCTTCCGCTATGAGTTTTTCTAATGACTTCACCGGTATCCCGCTGTGACACAGGTTCCGGAAGAGGGAAGGATGAGCGCGTGGGCGGGCAGAAACCGTTAGGCGGACTGCGGAATCCGTCCCAAACGGTCGCCGACGAACGCGCAGAATGGATAGGAGTCGAAATGGATTTCCGCGTTGAGCACGAAATCAGGGTGATCTGGAAAGTGGTGATGCACGTCGGTTTAACCTCGCGGGGGGAAGCTACGTCGGAGAGGCTACGTCAGCCGCTCGAAATGTTCTTACGGAAATGCCGATCTCCCGAAGGCCACTATGCGGCGGCATGTAGAGCCGATTGCATCATCTCAAGGACAGCAACTCGAATGTTCAAGTTCACGGTTACGTCGGTACTGCGCTCCGATGCTTGGCGGAAGTAGGAGCGCAAGGTGTCAACCGGGAAGGCCGATTGCTGACAATGGCTGGCAGGCAAGCCGGCGAATTTCGTGCAAGTGTTCGAAAAGAGTGGTTGCGGGGGAAGGATTTGAACCTTCGACCTTTGGGTTATGAGCCCAACGAGCTACCAGACTGCTCCACCCCGCAATCACATCCTACTCCACCGTAGCGGCGACGTCAAATTGCAAGGCGCCCGGTCCGCGGCGCGCCCATAGTACAATGGGTACATCGGAGCCACTGAAACACAATGAAGCATCCCATAGGCGCGATTTTGCCGTGTATCGCGGCCCTGGCCTTCCCTCTGTTTGCCGAAGATGTCCCTCTCGCGCCTCCCCAGATTGGCAAAGTGGAGATCTTTAAGACTTCCGACCTAAAGCCCGGCATGAAGGCCACCGCCTGGACGGTCTTCTCCGGTACTGAGCCCGAAGCGATTCCTATCGAGATCATCGGGCTGTGGAAGAACCAGTGGGGGCCACGGCAGGACATCATTCTGGCGAAGATGGGCGGCAAAGCCATACGCACCAACGTTGCCGGTGGGATGAGCGGCAGCCCGGTCTACATCGACGGCAAGCTTTTGGGTGCGGTGGCGCTGCGTCTTAGTGTATTTTCGCCGGATGCGATCTGCGGTATCACGCCCGCCGAGCTGATGCTCGAGATCAACGATTTTGACCGGTCGCGGCCGGCCGATGCCCGTACGCCCGATAAAGTTGCCGTGGGCAATCAGGTGGCTGTGCCCGGCGAGCTGCTGGCCCAGGCCGTCGCTGCGGGCGCCTCGCCCGGTCTGCTGCAGCAGATGCCTTTGATGGTGCCCATCGAGACTCCTCTGATGTTCGCCGGCTTTCACGAGAATGTGCTCCGCAATTTCAGCCCCTTGTTCCGGCAACTGGGCATCGCGGCGGTTCAAGGAGGCGGCGCCGCGAGCACGGCCTACACGGCCAAACCCGTCAGCGGCTGGCAGAATTCGTTGCGTCCGGGCGATCCCGTGGCCGGGGTGCTGGTCTCCGGTGACATGAGCATCTCCGGATTGGGAACCGTAACTTACAACGACGGACAGCACGTATTGGCCTTCGGACATCCTTTCTTTAATCTGGGCCCTGTCGACATGCCCATGAGCAAAGGCGAAGTGCTGATGACGCTAGCCTCACAGTTCCAACCCAATAAGTTCGCCAATGCCACCGACATTGTGGGCGCGCTGCAGCAGGATCGCCACAGCGGCATTATGGGCGTGCTGGGCCGCGAGTCTGCAATGATTCCCGTCACCGTCAATGTGCGCTCATTCGGGGAGAACAACGCCACGCGCAGCAGCAAGACCCTGCGCTTTAACGTCTTCGTGCAGCAAAAGTGGACGCCTTACCTGATGATGATCACGCTGTTCAACTCCATCTCCGAGTTGAACGAGTTCATGGATGAAGCCACTTACCGGTTGAGCGGCGACGTGGAGTTGAACGGCGGCCCAAACCTGTCGCTGTCGACCATGCAAGCCTCCGGCGAGATGCCCATGCCCGCACCCATGGTGCTGGCGGGGTGGTGGGGCGATAAGTTCAACCGGCTATACCTGAATGCCGTCAATCTGCCCAGCATCAAGCGTGTCAGCGTAACGGTGGACCTGCTTCCGGAGCGCCGCGTGGCCAGTATTGAAAATGCCTGGGCGGCCGCGCCGGAGGTGCGCCCCGGCGATGAGCTGCCGGTCAAGGTATTCCTGCGCCCCTATCGCGGCGATAGTATCGAGCGCGATTTCAGCGTCAGAATACCGGCCGGCCTGGCGAAGGGCGAGCACCGCATCGTGCTGAGCGACGCCGAGACGATTAACCGTATGCAGAGCATCGCCGGCGCGATGGACCATTACATCGATTTGCCAGATACCATCTCGCTGATTAATCAGGAGCGTAGTAATAATAAGTTGTATGTCTCGCTCCTGGAGGCCAGCCCTACCGCGTATTATGATGACAAGACTCTGCCTAGTGTGCCTGCCTCCGTGTTGAACGTGATGCAAACCGGACGCGCATCCAATCGTTCGCTGGTCACTTCACCGGAGAGCGCCTCCGAGCAGATGGCCCTGCCGTTCGATTACGTCATTACCGGTAGTTACTCACTCAAGATCGCCGTGAAGTGAGAAACGGACGCTACTTATAATGCAACCTTTATCGTGGCACGGGCGTCGAAGCTTGCCCGCTATTCTGCTGGGACTAAGTATCCTTGAGTCGTGCATAGCGCCGCTTCCGGCGGTGGCCGGCCAGACACGTACCTGGACTCAGAGCGAGTATGACGATTTTGAAAAAGGCGTCATCAAAGATGTCTCATTGCGCAGCGACGGCCTGGTAACATTGGCTCCCAAATTCCGCGAAATCCTGGATACATCGTCCGCCTATTTATGGGCGCTGGCGCGGGATTCCAAAGGTAACTTATATGCCGGAGGGGGGCCCGGGGCGAAGCTCTACCGGTTTACTCCCGGTGGGGGGAACAAGACGCTCGCCGAGTTGGATGGGCTGGAGATCCCAGCCATCGCTATCGACGCCCAGGACCGCGTGTATGCGGCGTCTTCACCCGACGGCAAAGTTTATAGGGTCTCGCCGGATGGTAAATGCGAGGTCTTCTACGATCCCAAAACCAAATACATCTGGGCTCTGGCTTTCAATAAGGAAGGCGATCTCTTTATCGCTACCGGAGATCCCGGCGCCGTGCACCGCGTGACTCGCGACGGCCACGGCAGTGTCTTCTTTCAGAGCGACGAGGCACACGTGCGATCGATGACCATCGATCCTGCCGGCAATGTCCTGCTGGGTACGGATCCGGGTGGCTTGCTGATACGGGTCACGCCATCCGGCCAGGGCTTCGTCCTTTACCAGATGAGCAAGAAGGAAATCACCGCGGTGGCGGTGGCCAAAGATGGCTCGATTTATGCGGCAGGGGTGGGCAGCAAGCTCAATGCATCCGCGCCACCCCCGTCCGAGAATCCCGCACCCGCGCCTGCGCCCGCGGCGCCGGGCGGCCAGCCGGTGCTTCGCGCGCAAGCCCCACCTCCTCCCAGCCTGGCGCATTCGGGGAATGTTTCTGTGACCGGCTCCGACGTCTATCGCATCGATCCCGCCGGCAATCCGGAGAAAGTCTGGAGCCACGCCCAGGATATCGTCTATGCCATAGCGTTCGATGAGACGGGTCGCGTTCTGCTCGGCTCCGGCAACAAAGGTTACATCTACCGCATTGATTCCGATGTGCTTCACACCGCGCTATTGAACGCCCCCTCGACACAGATCACCGCTTTCCAAAGCGCTCCGGACGGCACGTTGTACGCCGCCACGGCCAATGTCGGCAAGATCTACCAGATCGGACCGGGACTGGCACGCGAAGGTTCGGTAGAAAGCGACGTTTTCGATGCCGGCTTGTTCTCGCAATGGGGGCGGCTCAGCTTCGAAGCTCGCTTGAATGGTGGAAGCGTCTCAGTCACCACCCGCAGCGGAAATCTGGATGAGCCGGAGAAAAACTGGAGTCCATGGTCTTCCCCGATTACTTCTCCGAAAGGCGCCCGGGTGGCTTCGCCTCCGGCGCGGTTTGTCCAATGGAAAGCTACTCTCGCGGCCGCGGGCGGCCCATCGCCCGAGTTGGAATCGGTGGATGTGGCCTATTTGCCGCGCAATGCCGCGCCGCGCATTGAGGCCGTCGAGATAACACCGCCTAACTATAAGTTCCCGGCGCCTGCGATTGGCCTGCCGCCTTCGCAAACATTGACGCTGCCGCCTATTGGCAAGACCTCCTCCAACGCTTCACCGGCTCTCTCGCTCGATTTAGGCGTGCCGTCCATGCCTTATGCGAAGGGCTTCATTGGGGCGCGCTGGGCAGCTTCCGATGAAAACGGCGACAGCCTCATCTATAAGGTCGAAATTCGCGGAGTCCACGAGACCAACTGGCAGCTTCTGAAAGACAAAGTGAAAGAAAAGTATGTGAGCTGGGATTCCACTGCCTTTCCCGATGGCGAGTACCGTATTCGCGTTACAGCCTCGGACCTGCCCGGCAATCCACCCTCGGAGGCGTTGTCCACTTCCGCCGAGAGCAACCCCTTCCTGATCGATAACACGCCGCCGCGGCTGACCAACCTGTCGGCTACACGCACCGGAAGTAAGCTGCACGCCACCTGGAGCGCCTCCGATGCGCTGAACGACATCAAAAAAGCCGAGTACTCGCTCGACGGCGGCGACTGGGCCGTAGTCGCTCCGGTCGGTAGGCTTTCCGATTCGCCCGATCTCGCGTACGACCTTACGCTGGATGCGCTCTCATCAGGCGAGCACACGCTGGCGGTGAGGGTCGAAGACGATTACGACAATCAGACGGCGGACAAAGCGGTCGTGCGCTAGGACGCAAAGTCGGCCGCTAATCCTGCCGCAAAGTGTCCGCGGGATTGAGGTGAGCAACTCGCAGCGCCGGGAGAATGCTAGCTGCCGAGGCCACCGCGAGCAGACCCAGGCCAACAGAGCCGAAGGTAAGCGGATCGCCAGCCTGGACACCCCAGATGAGGTGGCGCAAAAGTTGGGAGGCGAATCCAGCCAGTAGCGAGCCTGCGATAACCCCGGCCAGCGCCAGCGCCACACCCGGCAGAGCGGTCGCACGAATCGCCTGGACTGCGGTCGCGCCGAGCGCCAGCCGGATACCGAGTTCCCGCGTGCGCTCGGCTACAGAGTTGGCGATCAGGCCATAAATTCCTACCATCGCGAGCAGCAAGGCCAACGCTGCCAGCGCCGCCAACAGAGTGGCTTGAAAACGTTCCTGGCCAAGCGAACGATAGCGAATTTCTTCCATGCTGTGGAACCCTGCAAAGGGCAGTTGCGGATCGACCGCCTGCACGGCGCGCTGCATACCCGCGATCACTCCTTCGGGTGGCCCTGCCGTGCGTACGACCCAGTCCGGGGCAAACCATGTATGCACCATCTGGAAAGATCTGTCGCCAGTCTGCGCCGCCGGAATATAGACGGCCGGCATGGGCGCCACCGGACCGAACTGCTCGCCCCAGCCGCTCTTCTGCTGGATATCGCCGACCACGCCGATGACTTCAGAGCGATCGCCGCCACCAAAATCCAAATGCCTGCCCAGCGCATCGTCATCCCGCAAATACATCTTCACGAAGGCCTCACTGACAATGACAACCTTTGCCGCGTTGGCGTTGTCCACATCGGTGAATGTGCGGCCCCGTAATAATGGAATGCGCAGAACCTGGAAGTAATCCGGCGTGAGATAAAACAGATTGGTAATCTGATCTTCGGTATCCACGTGCCGGCCATCCAGACGCCGGAATTCCGTGTTGAGCGCACGCTCGTATGGCAGGCTGAGAACCACCGCCGCCGATTCCACGCCCGGCAACTCGCGTATACGGGCCAGGCTTTGTTGAAACAGCCGGTTCACGTGCTCGCTCGTGGCATATCGCGCATCCTGCAACGAGAGGCTGGCGGTGATCACATTGCGAGCGTCGAAGCCGGGGGTGAGCCCTTGCAAGTGGGCGAACGTGCGAATCAGCAGCCCGGCGCTCACTAGCAGCACCATTGCGAGCGCCACCTCGCTCGCCACCAGCAGCCGCCGCGGCCAAGGATTACGCGGCCCGGACACACCCCGCCCGGCCTCGCCAAGCGCCGCGCGGATCTCAATGCGGCTCGCCGCCAGCGCAGGGTACAGGCCGAATAGGATGCCGGCAAGCAAAGATGCGCACGCAGTCGCCGCCAGGACGCGCCAGTCCAGTTCCACTGTCTGCCAGACGTTGAGACGATTGAGTGCAAGTAGCTTGAGAGCCTTCACTCCTAGCCATCCTAGGACAGCTCCCGCGGCGCCGCCGCAGAGTCCGAGAAGGATGCTCTCGGCAAGCAATTGTCGAACCAGGGCCGCGCGTCCGCTGCCGAGAGCCAAGCGGGTAGCCAGCTCCCGCGAGCGTCCGGCGGCGCGGGCCAGCAGCAGTCCGGCGATATTCGCGCACCCGATCAGCAGCACCAGCCCCACCGCCGCCCACAGCATCAACAGGGGCCTGCGGAGGTCTTCCGTTATTCCACGCTGGAACGACATCAGACGCAGGCGGGCCGAAATACCGTCGCCCAGGGGTTCCTCGCGCAGAAGGGGCGCGCCCACAGCTTCGATCTGCGCGTCTGCCTGCGCCCAGGCAGCGTCCGGGCGCAAACGTCCTACAATGGCGTAATTCGATCCGCCTCCTTCGCCAGTCGCGGATGGCCGTAGAGGCGTCCACAGGTCGGCCGGAATGCTACTTTGAAAATTCGCCGGCAGCACGCCGACGATAGTGTGGGGCTCGCCGCGCAGATTTACGGCCCGCCCGACCACGGCGGGATCCCCATCAAAAGCGCGCTTCCAGAGTGCATAGCTCAACACCGTCACGGCCGGACCGCCGGGATGATCCTCATCCACCGAGAACTCGCGCCCGACAAGCGGGACGATGCCCAGCACGTGAAAGAAATTGGCCGAGACGCGCTGCTGCCTTACGTAGTCCGCCTTGCCTCCGGCGGCAAAATTAACACCCATCGAACTTTCGCTATATACGGCCCTGTCCAGGTAGGTAGCACCGTCGCGGATCGCCTCCCAAAAGCGGCCCGTCAGGTTGGTCTGATCTCCAGAGCCGCCTTTGCCCTGGACGTGCGCAGCGATCTGAGCCAGCCGCTCCGGCTGCGGATAAGGCAACGGCCGCAATAGCACAGCGTCCACCACGCTGAAGATGGCCGTGTTGGCGCCGATGCAAAGGGCCAGCGTAGCCACCGCCGCGGTGGTGAATGCCGGGCTCCCGCGCAGCACGCGAACAGCATAAACGACATCGCGAGCGAATTCATCGGGCCACCGCAGGCCCACGGCTTCGCGGCACTCTTCGGCAGCAGCGGCCAAGCTTCCGAACTCGACGCGCGCCAGGCGCCGCGCCTCTCCGCGTTCGATTCCGCGGCTCTCGAGATCCGCGGCATAGCGCTCGATATGGCCGTCCATCTCCGCGGCCATTTCCTCGTCGAGGCGCGGCCGCCCGCTTAGCGCGCGCCACCAGGAACGCACTTGCGCCAGCATGTCATACCTCCTCCGGCTCGGCCGCCAGCACGTCGGCAATGGCCAATGCCAACCGCTTCCACTCCTTGCGCTCCGATTTCAACTGCTTGCGGCCCAGCGCCGTCAGGCGGTAGTATTTGGCCTTGCGCTTGTTCTCGCTCTCGCCCCATTCGGCGGCGATCCAACCGCGATGCTCCAGCCGGTAGAGGGCCGGATAGAGCGATCCCTGCGGAATCTGCAAAGCGTCCCGGGAAATCTGTTGGATGCGGAGCAGGATACCGTATCCGTGCAGCGGCCCCAGCGATACCGCCTTCAGGATCAGCATGTCGAGCGTGCCCTGCAGGATGTCGACCTGTTTTCCCATGTCTCTCCTAGGTATTCTAGGCCTAGCATAAGTGCGCTCTCCTAGAATGTCAAGTAGAGCGGGTTTCCGCCACTTCCAGTTCCCAACCGAAGCCCGGCCGCTCGGATGGACGCATATAGATGCCTTCGGGGCCCCGGCTAACCTGGTTATCTTCCTCGAAGCGCCGGTAAACTTCGGGCGGCCCTCCCGGCGCCGGCATGAACATTTCCGACCAGGGCGCGTTGGGGGTGGCCATGGTGAAATGCACGCAATCCTGTACGCCGCCCGCGTGGGGGATCACGGGGATGTCATATGCCGAAGCGAGCGCGGCGATGCGCCGCAGTTCCGTCAATCCGCCGCACCAGTGGATATCCGGCTGCCAGATCGCCGCCGCATGATGTTCCAGCATCTGCCGGAAGCCGTAACGAAAGTAAACGTGCTCACCCCCCACAATGCGCGTGGACTTGATCGTCTCCCGTAGCCGCCCAAAGCCCTCGAAATCATAGGGCGGCAGGCACTCCTCCATCCAGTACACACGGTAAGGCCCGACCATTTCCGCGAGCTCAATGGTGTACTGCTCGTTCAACGCCATCCAGCAATCCAGCATGATGTCTCCATCGGGACCCAGCAGCTCGCGCGTGTGCTTGACCAACGCCGTGTTCTTCTTCAGCCCCTCCTGTCCGTCGGCCGGGCCGTAGGGGACCGCCAGCTTCAACCGCTTGTAGCCGAACTGGATGTGCTGCTCGATATCATTACCAGTGCAGTAGGTGGGAATGCGCTTCTTGGTCTCGCCGCCCAACAGCTTATATACCGGCACCCCCAGCGCGTTGCCGATCAAATCCCACAGAGCCAGGTCCACACCGCTGATGGCGTGCGGGACAACGCCCGCCTGCCCATAATACATGCTGGAGCGAAAGAGAATGTCCCATATCCGCTCGATATTGAAGGGGTCTTCGCCGATCAGCAGCTTGGTGAAA
>Ga0302325_10002366_pt1 | contig 45921 bp, 44 predicted proteins | sample Palsa_T0_2_FD_201948 | JGI IMG/M metagenome (GOLD analysis project Ga0302325, IMG submission 201948) | Peat permafrost microbial communities from Stordalen Mire near Abisko, Sweden - Palsa_T0_2 | ecosystem: Environmental > Terrestrial > Soil > Palsa > Peat permafrost | place: Sweden: Abisko...
CTAGTTCGCGTTAGACGATGGCGGCCGTGGAAGATGGGGTTGTAAGATTGGGGGTGTATATATTATACCTATGGACGGTTTGGGGATGATATCGGGGGAGTGTGAGTATTTAATCATATATATATAGTCTTGCATCCTTAATAGCATTCAAATTCAAGAATTTGACCTCTCTCATTTTTGTTCCAGATTCCTGTCGGGGGGTACTGTATGTTTGAATTAGTAGCCCGCATTCATGGACCTGGGGTTCATCAATACCCCAGGGGGGGAGCGGGTTCAAATCGGGTAGTTGCCCGATGTGTACATACCACTTCTCCTCTTGACCATCCTCAGGCCCCATGTCCAGAACCCCACTTAACATAGAACCTGTATACGTCGTCGTCGTTGACCGCAACGACAACGCCGCAACTTATATACCTCGACAGACCCAAGTATTCCCCCATCGTCAATTCCACAACGCATATCAGCGCTTCTGAGAAAGAATATCACGAGTTCTTTAAAGCCCCGTACATGGAGTATAACTCTCTCCGAAGACTTCTCCCCTTTAGTATCAGTGTCGCTGCGCCGTTCTCCATTTATCTAAATTTCCCTGAGAACTGAAATGGGTGGGGGCATAGACGGAAGGATAAGGGGCGAGTAACTTGGAGACTAGGAACACTGCCAGAGATGAATTCAAGTTTTGGTGATCTTATCAATTAAGGAAAGACAGAGTTTGTAAGATGTTAATTAATGTTGAACGACAAACATAGCAAGTACGGGGGAAGTGAATCTAGCCCCCACGGTGATGAAAACTTCCCAGTGCGCGCACGGACCTCAGATCCCAAAAAATAGTCCCCCGTGCTTTTCCGACATCCCATTCCGACAATGAGACATGCACACACAGCCCCAACAACCTCCCCAAGGCGGCAGCTGGGATTGATCTTGGGGGCAGAGGGGTGTTCAGGTTGAGGTTGAGGCGGTCGATGATGAACCGGAAGAGGTGCGTTGCTTGCCCCCACTGTAATAGGATGGGCTCTTGGTGCAACAAATGTTGGCTCATGCTTTGCACTCCCTCATCTTCAACCTGAATACCTCACCCCCTCCCGGATCAACCCCAATTACCGCCCTGGTGACTCGCCAGAGTGGGCTATTGATGCAAAGGTTGGTGTATCAAGAGAACTTGGACTCCGATACGGAAGACTCTGGAGGTACTTATCAGTAGGACGGCCAACGACGCGCTCTGCTCATCATCACCTTCCTTATACGCGGCATATTCATTTAGTTCCAGCTATTCCCACCGCTGGATCAGTCGGCCGCGGGCACTGTACCGTTATTGCCGAAGCTTTCGCAGCAGGAACAGAACTTGACGCACGGGGAGCGGAAGAGCACTTAATCTACAGGACTCAGAGTTTGGGTCTGCTGCGATCACTTCTACTACACCAGCAGCTAGTACCTCCCCAACAACAAAATCAATTCACGTATCTCAACAACCACTCACTCTGCGCGGCAGACATTGACTACAACAACGGGCCCTTCAACATCTCCAGCACCCTAACCTACGGCTCCTGACACGCGCCTCCCTCCTGCCCCCCGAACCATTTCAGCAGCCTAATCCCTTCCACAGCCATATCTACAGCAAATTCATCGATCCAATCCTCTGTCAGCCTGACCACCTCGTCTCCTGGTACGATCCGACACGTCAATCTATCCGTATGCACTGGGAAACCTTCCTCATCTGTGCGAACATTCCACCCAATGGTATACATATCTCCATCCAGAGGTTCGGCATGAGTGAAGATAAATCGGGCCGGGAGGACATAGAGTATACCATTGGGTGGTATGTTGTCCACATATGACGAAAGTTTCCCGGCGCATACGCATAGAGTCGAAGAAGGGACCGTCGAGTTTGTTCTTGGCGCAAGAGAGGTAGTTATCCAACCCAACCCAACCCAACCCGACCCAATCTCCCTACTCACAGCAGCTTGTACTCAGCGAGCCGACCTCCAGCGCCACCTTCTGCACCGGTCAGGATACGGTAACAACTCCGACATTCATGGCTCCACAAACGGCGATGATATCAAACATGATCCATCGTACTGGGATCAGAACGCCGGGCACAAGTTTACTTGGTAGGTCTTCCCCAAGAATGACGGGAGGGATAATAACTTGTTAGTTTCACATTGCTTTGGGCGCCCTTTTGTTGGGGGGTAAGAGAGTCCCGGGCCTAGGGCCCTTGTTTCGGACTTGTATCTCGCACTTCCTACGTACGCATGTTGTTTTCACTGTCACGGGAGGGAGGGACATAATACATGCCCCCCGATCAGGAACTTACTCTTTTCATACCAAGGCTGGTTTCCCTCCGACTACACGCCCGTTTCATCGTCTCAATCGTTTCAATCTGTTTGGCATTCTGGCGGATTGGGCGATTGAAACTATGAAGCGATGCATGCAGTGAGAAGGGGAAAGCGTTTGGCATGAAAAGCGGTAAGTTCGATGACCGTTTCCACTGTTTCCTGATCCTTTACTTTTGTTCGCGCGCCCGGCGGGGGGCTGATTGGCTGCTACTAGTTTTGTGAAGGAGCAGAGGACGACGTACTAAAGGGATTGCCTTTGTAACTTATGGGACAAGAGCGATGGGGGAGATGTATTAGTCTTTTGAGACGGGGAATTCGGGATTGGGATATATTGAAGGTTATCAAAACGTGTTGTCCCTAGGAAGTGTTTTAATATGTATACATATATAGCTTCTCGAAGATATCATCGAGAATACTAGTGTAATTAAATGAGAGCGAATACGAATCCTTATGTTGCGTAACCATTAAAAACGGCGGGGATCGTCGGACCCTGAACGCCACGGAAAATTAAAGCTTAATTTCAGGGGTTCCATGACGAAGTGAGAGAGATATTCCAAACAAAGCTGCCTTTCGGAAGTGGAAAGTTCTCCGATCCGCCATTATTAAAACTAGCTCAACAAAAGGGTGAGGTGTTGGGTTTTAGAACTGATTTCTCTGCTTCCAATCAAAGAGGTTGGCTCGACGACGACACAATTTTGAACCCGATATCTGCAATTGACTTTTCCGTGAATAGGCATACTACTGACCCAAACGTAGCTGAAGAACGAATGGAACTCACGGCTATGAATACTTTTTTAACGATGCCTGCAAACTTTCATATAATACTTCGAAGCCGGTCAACGCAACGGCAGCGCCTTGAACCCCAGCGGCCGCCCGTGAGACTGATGTTTCGCCGGCAAAGCAATGTTAGTCCCCCTCTCACTGAACACAAGTTGCTGAACCGGTTGCAAAATCACACACCTCCCCCCATCCTTCTCCTCGATCCAGGCAGTATGAAAACTCTGTTCCTGCACCACCAGCGCCGGCACCCTTTCCGCTTTAGCAAAAGTAGCTAGAACCTCGGAATTTCCGAAAATACGTTTCAAGCAAGGCATTTTGTCGAGTTCGAGGAGCACGTCCCGGATCTCGGTTTGGAATTTGCGGTCCAGATTGTGTTTTTCGGCGTAGGCCTGGAGGGATTGATTTGAGGCGAGGAAACGGAGCGTCGTAAGGGCCACGACCCGGTTGTTGCCGTCGGTGACGACGTTGTATGTCTCATGCGTGCGGGGGGAAGTGATGCCGGAAACGGTGATCGGTGCGATAAGACATTGCCCTCCCTTGGTCGCTTGAATGATTTCTTTGATAACCTCCACCACTCGTGAGGGCAACGAGAATTCAACCCGATGAAGTTTGTCCAATTTAACGTATACGTACGTCAACTGCTGATGCCCTCGGAAATGAACATAAACCACTTTTTCCAATTTCTTGATCGCCAGATACGAAGATTCCAACGCTAGTTGTGCGACGATTGCTTGCCATGTATAACATGGCAACTGTCCGGAAATATCTTTCTCCACTTCCACCCAGAGGCTATTGAAGATCATCCCCTGTCGCTCGAAATCGTTGAAGAGACCGGTGAATGGGTCTTTGAGAAAGGCGTGAATTTCGAGGAATTGACGCACGTGGTGGAAGGAGAGGTTTTGCAATTGCTGGCCGAATTCGACGGTGGCCTTTTTCCAGAGCCGGAGGGCCAGGTCGGGAGTCGTAGAGTACGGGATGGGAAAACGACAGAAGGTATCGACGTTGGAGGGCCCGGAATTTGTCGTCGTAGCGACGAGATTGTTGTATGCATCTCTGGCGTCAGATTTGATTTTTCCAACAACACTCGGCCAATGAGTGAGGATCGACTTCTCCAACAGTTGTTCCACTGTTTCCTTACAAAACATCGGCAATTGTCTTGCACCGTGCTCGGTCAAAGTATACGTCAGACGAGAGAGTTCCAATTCCATATTCCCGAACTCAAGCCAATCGTCCAATGGAAAATAAGCCTCTTGAATCCTTTCTGCATGTGGATACAAAATAGGCGGGGGATTGAATTTATTCTTGTGAATGATGTCCGCGACTCGACGTTTTGCCAAGTAGAACAGATCCATATGTCCCGGACATTCCAAATCGGGCATTGATTTCCTTCGAGTAGGGAGTCGGAGTAATTTGTTGCAGACCGGTTTACGCACGTAGGTATCTGTGCAAAGGGGATGACAGTCGTTGCTCCGAAAGGACTGGCAGAAGGGGGTGACAACACACTTCTTCTCCTGTTGAAGATAGAAGTTGAGGGTTTCCGCAAAGGAAGCGTATTGTTGCAGATGATTGTGTGCTTGAGCCGAGATTCGGAGGACTCTTTTGGGATGCGCAGGCCAGGCGTAAATAGGAACTTCGATCTGATGTTTTTCCCAGAGTGTAAGTTGTAATGGGAGCATGCCGATGCTTGGCGGACCAAACGAATCGGGAAGGGGGACGCTCAGCATCGATGTCGTCAATTCCTCCTCGCAGGGGAACGGAATTCCCAATTTCTGACAGATTATTTTCCCTGCATCTACCGCGAGTTGGCGATTCTTCTTGACCAGAGCGGCGTGTCCGCCAGGGACAATTGTCTCGAGGAATCTGATCGACGCTGGCAAGGAAAGCCAGGCCGAGGGATCGAACGTGCCCTGCCAATCGAATTGATGTTCCAATGCATCGTGCGCGGTCGGATTGCCGGCGTGGGGACTCCTTGCAATTACCAGCGGCTTGATGCGATCGACTCGATCACGACGAATGTGAATGAAACCGACGCCACGGGGAGTGCACATCCATTTGTGGCAATTTCCCACGTAGTATGGTGCATTGATCTTCGAGATATTCAGGGGAAGCATCCCTGGAACGTGGGCACCATCGACAAGCGTATCAATTCCCCGAGCAGCGAGTGCGGCAACCAATTCTTCCACTGGGAAGATAATTGCGGTTCGACTTGGAACGTGGTCGATTAACGCGAATTTTGTGCGCTCCGTGACACAGGCCATAATACTTTGAAATATCTCCCCCTTGGTTCTAACTGGAAATGGAACCTCTGCGACTACCACTTTTGCGCCATCACGTGTTGCCACAGAATCAAGCAAGATTTTGACAGAACTGTACATATGACTTGTCGTGAGGATCTCATCGCCCGTGGCGAATTTCTGACTCTGGACAATAATATTGACCGCCTGCGTCGTTCCAGTTACGAGAACGATTCCCCTAACGTCGGCATTGACGAATTTCGCCAATGCGCTCTTCGCACCTTCGATTGCAGCTGGATATCGACGTTCGAAAAAATCGTGTGGATCCGCTTCAATTGCGCGCCGGATCTCCTCTTGCGTTTCCATCACGGTAATTGGACAGCCGCCGAACGCGCCGTGGTCGAGATACATCACGTTTGGGTTGATTGCCCATTGCGCTGTCAAGTCAGATTGCGCAGGATCCATCGTGCTCAGAGGAGGATATAGCGTCAATTGTCGAGCGGATGGTGTCATGAAGAGCGGAAGGCAGACTTGTTTTCCCCAGAAAAAGTGGGCGAACAGGTGGGATGGCCTACTTCGGCGTCACAGACCCCAGCTTCCGTATTGCCATTGCAGCGAATCACATGGGAATTGCAACAAAATGATAAGTTGTGCAAGGGTCATTGGATGGCGGATACGAGCTACAGAAAGGGAACACGGGGTTGCCCCATTGGTCAAAGTCATGTGCCGCGGCCGCCAACGGTCCCGTCCCCGGCCAACCTAATTCCCGCCACGTACGAACGGTGACCAACACTTTTTCATTTCTCACTCTTGCAACCGCTATTCTTTCCAGAGCATCCGAAGTGCAGCACTTGCCCATCATTCACCATGCGGACCTTGGGACTCATCGGTGGGATGAGCTGGGAGTCCACCGCGACCTACTACGAGGCCGTCAACAAGCGTGTCAGGGAACGCCTCGGCGGCCTTCACTCGTCGAAATGTATCATCTACTCCTTCGACTTCGAGGAGATTGAACGGCTGCAGAAACTCGGCGACTGGGAAGCAGCGACCGATCTCCTTTGCCACGCAGCTGCAGGACTCAAGCAGTGTGGTGCCGACGGGATAGTCATCTGCACCAACACAATGCATAAACTTGCCGGACCGGTGCAATTACGCGGTGGATTGCCGGTGTTGCACATTGCCGATGCAACTGCAGCTCGTATCAAAAAGTCAAATTTCACTCGGGTCGGTCTGCTCGGCACTCGTTACACAATGGAACAGGATTTCTACAAAGGGAGGTTGGTGGCGAAACACGGGTTGGAAGTCGTGACGCCGGATGCACCTCACAGGACTCTCGTGCATGATGTAATCTACGAGGAATTGTGTAATGGCATTGTGAGACCCGAGTCCCGGCAGGAATATGTAAAGATTATCAAGAGCCTGCAGGAAAAGGGGGCGCAGGGAGTTATTCTTGGATGCACGGAGATCGGGTTGCTTGTCAAGCCAGGGGATGTTGATTTACCGCTATTTGATACCACCTTGATTCATGCGGAGATGGCAGCTGATTGGGCCATTGATGGGGATATGAATTAGCCGACGACATGCTGCCTCGTCTATTCTGGTGTTCCAAGAGTATTTTATCGGAATCAAATAGAAATTGCAAGCAGTGATGCCCCCACGCACCACCGGAAACTTACCACCATATTGGTTCTCCGTAAAGGTATCGGACACGGCCGCGGGTACCCTTGTGCCAATCGTGAACTTGATTGTCCTTATCATTACGCTCACTAAATACCTCCCTCCACACCGGCGCCAAGAAACTATATGATGAGCGGTAGCACAGATCAACATGCTCCTCCGAGCCAATTCCATTCGGCCACCTCAATTGCCGACTTGCCGGATCCTGCCGAGACCTACGAACTATCCACCGAGATCGTCTTCGTCGATACTCTCTCGACCGGCGGCAACAGAGACCAGCACCTGTCTTCCAGTCCTCCGATTTACCAAACCGCCACCTTCAAGCAAGTCACTGTCTCCAATCCCGGCGACTATGAGTACACCCGTAGCCAGAATCCTACCCGCTCGGCACTCGGTATTTCCCCACTGCTTTCAAAGGTAATCTAGAACGCCACCTGGCGAAGATTATGCGTGCTGAACGCGCGTTGGCGGTGAGCAGTGGAATGGCTGCCTTGGATGTTATTTCGCGGTTATTGAAGTCTGGAGATGAAGTGATAGCGGGAGATGATTTGTATGGTGGTATTGAACACTGATAAGCTCACCTTGCTGACTTTAGGAACGAATAGGTTGTTGAAATATTTGAAGACAAATCATGGGATTGTGGTTCATCATATCGACACCACAGATGTCCAGGTCGTCAAAGCTTGTCTCACGCCCAGGACATCCATGGTCCTCCTCGAAACACCTACAAATCCGCTTATCAAAATCGTCGACCTGCCCACCATCGCAAGGATAGCCCACGAAATATCCCCCGAGTGTCTCGTCGTCGTCGACAACACTATGATGTCTCCGTACCTAATGAACCCGCTTCAATTGGGCGCAGACATAGTCTACGAATCCGGCACCAAATATCTCAGCGGCCATCACGATCTCATGGCAGGAGTCATCGCCGTCAAGGACGCCGCACTCGGAAACGTATCCCCATTCCCAGAGTAGATGGTTAATTGTTAGAAACTACACTTTGCAGTCAAAGGGTATTCGGGTAGTGGCTTGTCCCCCTTTGATTGCTGGCTACTCCTCCGCGGTGTCAAGACACTTGCCATAAGAATCGAAAAACAACAATCCAACGCGATTCAAATTGCACATTTCCTGGAAAGCCTCAACAAGTTCAAAGTACGCTACCCAGGTCTTGAATCACATCCTCAATATGAATTGCACAAATCCATGGCACGTGGCCCAGGCGCCGTCCTGAGTTTCGAAACTGGGAATGCGGAACTTAGCGAGAAGATCGTTAATTCTACTCGATTATGGGGAATCAGTATGAGTTTCGGATCAGTCAATTCAATCATCAGGTTTCTCTCAGAGATAGTACGGGGTAACAGTAGTATGCCTTGTAAGATGAGTCATGCGAGTATTGATGCAGAGACGAGGAAGAGCAGGAATATGCCTGAGGATATAGTCCGTCTTTGCGTTGGGATTGAAGATGTTAGGGACTTGATTCGGGACTTGCGGAATGCAGTACACCCGTACTATAGCGTCGTTAATTCTAGCTCGTATTTGTGGGCGCTATTGCGCCGGAGGCTAAGTAACATATGCATAGATCCGAGTCATAGCAAGACTAAAGTGGATGGAGGGAAGACAGTATCTTATAACTCAATCTAATTCTATTCTCGTGGTACGCGTGTATGCTCGGGTTCGGACTCCTGAGCACGCCATTTTTAAACTTTATTTAATTTCGGGTAGCCACGCTTATCGCATCCATAAATGGAGTCATGGACAGGTGCAACTTACCTTGTCCGTCACGCTTCGGAAAGCGGTCCAATACCCGGCCGCCGATAGCTTTCTGGAAAGCCGTGCCGCCGAAAACAATCCGTCATCCATCTTGCCTTCCATTTGCGATTTTGTTTGATGTCGACATATCGTTCCCTGCTCGACTCCTTCCTAGTCGAGAACCCCTCCGTTGAATTCATCCGGTATCAATGGCTCGACTATTGCGGCATTCTCCGGGCGCTATTCCTCCCGGTGACTTCCTCCCTTCACAACTCGCCCTTCAAATTATCGCCCAACGCTATGACTGTCGCGACCTTCCAGGACTTCATGCCCGACCACATCCACACCGGAGTCAACTACATTCACCCGGACTTTACATCTCTGCGTGTCTGTCACTATGCCCCTTTCCACGCAATCGTCATGTGCGCCGTCTTCGAAGACCGCGACAGGGGATTCAATCGGGACCCTCGCACCCTACTGAAGAACATCCTTTTCGAGGCAAAGGATTTGGGTTTGAAAGTGGGCTTCGAGATCGAATTCAGGTGTCTGAAACTGGATGGAACGTATTTGGATGAGTGTATGAGTGCCTGGTGGACAACGGCTGCGATGCGGAATAAATGTCATCCGATTTTAGAAGATATTGTGCGATCGTTACTAGCATCTGGAATTGACGTCTGTCATTATCACGCCGAGGGGGGAACCGGGGTATTCGAAATAAGTACTGGACCCAGCGATATTCTTCGGGGCATTGACAACCTTATCTACACAAAGGAAACGATCAAGGAAATATATGCCAAACACGATATCCTCACGACCACTCATCCTTCTCCTGCGATCGGACATCATCATGGCTTAGGTGCCCATTTTCATCTCTCGGTAACGTCGGGTCAAGAATCGTTTCTCGCGGGTATGATGGATCGGCTTGCTTCGCTTTGCGCCGTTGCAATGCCATTGGAGGAGAGTTACACTCGCATCAATGAGTTTCGGGGCGAGGCTGGCTATTATTTGGCTTGGGGAACGGAAAACCGTGATATTCCCATCCGACAAGTCAAAAAGGGACATTGGGAGATCCGTTGTGCTGATGGCGCTGCGAATATGTACCTCGTTCTCGCTAGTTTCATTGCCGCTGGTCTCAACGGCGTCAGGAAGAGCACTAAGCTGGTTCAGAAAGATTTCTTTGGCAATCCGAGCAAGATGGACGCGGAAACCAGGGCGAAGGCAGGGATCACGAGGACTTTGCCTTTGAGTTTGCCAGAGGCGTTGGATGAGATGGAGACAGCGGACTGGAAGGAGCTGGGATTGGAGATGGCAGCGGAGAGATTTGCTCAGATGCAACGACAGAACATCATTGATCTGAAGCGTCTTACAGAGGCTGAAAGGAGACTACATCTGCTTCGTTTATTCTAGATACTCCTTAAGAGCCGCTATTTCTCCATTTCCATAATTTATACCTTATGTGAGGGCAAAGAACGTCCAGTAAACCAACTTCCGATCTGACTGAAATATGTAGACCAATACCCCTTCTCAGCACAACATAGCCCTGGCCACGATGCCAAGGAAAATGATTTCCCATTGACTTGGTGCTTTATCTCCGATCCGATCATACCCGTCAACGTCCGCCATGCCTCTTTCCGAGTCCCAGTTCGACGAGTCTTCTTGGAAGTTGCTTTCGTACTAGCTATAGTAGCCTCTTCTTTTAGGGCTTCCAGCGTCCTCTGCAATTGCTCCGAATCAATCTCGACTCCATCATCGATCTGTTTAACAAGGCCTTTGAATACGTGTTCAATTCGTATCAAAAAGTCTGGACTCTCGCGGCTATAAAAGAGAACGTACTTATCGTGAACAAACCCCCACAACATTCGTAGCACCGGCCAGTGCTTCTCCAACGGCAGACCATCCAAGATCTTACCAAATTCTAGTCTCCTGACAATCGAGAACGAAATCGGAAGGATGTTTTTTGCCCACCATTCCGGCGAGGGCGGGCTTTCTGAACTCATGATCCTTTTCGACCGAATGGGACTGTCTTGGCTGACCCACTTGCCCTCGAAAGGCAATTCCAATCCTCTGAACGCAGTGTTCATCAATTTCACCCTGGCATCCATGAACTTGTTCAGTCGGTCCCAGTCAGCGCCATTCCGAAGACACGTCAATGGAACGACTTCTCCTGCGAACGGAATCCAACTGCTCATCTCGAAAATACTCAAGTACAGTTTCTCCTCCTTTTTCGCGGCCCAATAGAAGATATTTCCCGGCGCAACAAAATCCAGATTCATCCCGATTTCCTTATGGGACCGAGGATTTCGAATGAATCGAGGGTTGTTAATCCGATACACCCAGTCCCCCATGTACGTCTCTTGAATCGTGATCCGGAAGAAATCTTGTCCAGTCTCGGAAAGGGCGTCGTTAAGTCGATCGACCAATGGTGTGTACTCTTTTCGAATGCCCCGAAAGAATGCGGCGGTCCGAGCACCGGCGAAAACCAGCGTTATGTTTAACTTGATGTCCGTCGACTCGGGCTGGGACGAATTGAACTCGTCGGGGAGCCACGTGAGATAAGGGCGAAGAGACTCTAGGTCAAGTTGCGGCGCCGAAACGTTGCCGTAGAGGTACACGTCGGTCATTGCGGTTAGATGGTGTCGCTAGAAACGTCTTTGACTTGACGGGACAAACTCGAAATAGGGCTGTCAGTTCCTGGTTACGCTGGTGGTGGGAGTTTCGTGCAAGAATTTAGTCCGATTTTAGCCTGGCGGGTTCTCAAATTTCCGCCGAAAATTTCATTACTTTCCGGCGGCGAACTCCGCCCCGTGCAGCCAAAATTGAGTTGTAAGTTCGGTCTGATTGCAGGGTGCTCAACCTAAATGGTTTATCCCTAAATGGTTTATCATATGGGCTCTTCGGAAGAAGGAAGCAGAGCGATGATCATTGCAGAGGGCCTCTTATGCGTCCGATGAGTTAGAGTGCTTAAGTGACACAATAGCGCCGTTGCCGGAAGCGGTGTGCTGTCGTACTAATCAAGCCCTCCGTTAATTGGAACCTCAATTCAGTTCCCCGACCAAGTCTATTGCTCAGTCTTTAGTAACGATGCCTTGCTTGGATGCTACCTGCAATTTTAAGTCTCCCTATGGCTCAACAACACCTCCCGCTGATCATCCTCCGTAAATCTAATTTTCGGAATGAGTGAAGATGGAATCCGTCGCAATTGAATGTCGCCCGCTGCCTCCTCATCCTCTACCTCCATCGACTGTTTACCCGGTGCTCTAGGCTTCCTAACGCTTAGCAGTCCTTCGCAAACCGCATCCTCTCTTTCCCGCCCTTGGGAACAAATACCTATGCTTATGGCTCCCTCGCCGAGCATGCAATATTCCATCCTGAAGCACCTCCATGACCGGAACAATCAACGAAATCAGCGACAAGATCTGTCCAAATCCCCAACTATCTTCGCTCCCGCCCACCAGATACTGTTGCGCAAACTGCACATTATACTCCACATAATAAATCAAACCCCCGGTAGCCATCAGAACTGAAATCTGGCACATCACAGCCAAGATCCGTCGAGCACGGAGACTCCAGGGCTGGGACCGATACCAAGGGAGTAGGGAGAGGGCCATGAAACTTAGCCATCCTACGACACAGATTCCGAGGCCCAGCCAGACTATGAGAGGCAAGCTCGATGGTCCCATCAGATATGTTCCGTTGAAGGAGCAGCGATCTTTGAGTGCCAAGACAGAGAACATGATTCCGAAAATAAGCCCGATACAAATACAACTTAATACTACTGTGCTCCATGGGAGTTTGTGTCTCTGTTCCTGTCCGTGGCGGACCCTCATCCATAGGGCGCGGGCGCCGAAACCCAAGATAGCAGGAAACATTGTCAATGTAATATGATGCGCCAAAGAAAGATGATAAGACGATATCTGCCCCCTGGCCCGTTGAATAAGTGCCGTCAAACATATCGCCATGACAGTCAGACAACCCGTGTTGATGAACGAGTAGAACGGGTTGTCTGAAAACAAAAGGATGAGTTGTATCGACAGGACAAGGAAGTAAACCGATATCCGTACCTACCGTCAATACCCCTACGACTCCTTTCAGGGGTTGATTACGCCGATGCCACAGACGTCAGGGTCTGCGGTAAGGTCCACGCCATGGCAGAGGGGGTATTGCATGGACATCACAGCGGATGAAAGAAGTGTCGGAGACGCCTATGGCTCAGGAAATGTGGCACTGAAGGCTATTTTGGGCTATTAAGTTAAGCCGAGGACGGTTTCGGGGTGGTTATCCGGCGCTGCTTTGTTGGGTTGCAGTCCGAGCGCCTATGCATGGACTTGGATTGGCGCTCACGGAGCGCAATTTAACTTTATTTACAGAGGATCCGGGAATTATATGCGCAGCAAAATAACTTGTAGTCCCGGAAACGGAGATATCCGAAAATGACAGCCTTCATAGTGATGAAGACACAGAGTACGGAAGGAAGTTGGGAGCATGCATATTGATCTCCAGCGGAGCACACAAAGGAACTTTTAGAATTAAATCTCTCAAGCAAGCATTGATCATGAATTGTTCCTTAAATCTAGCCACAAGGGACTACGATCCTAACCATAAGTAACAGATGGATAAGCTTCTTACCTCCGGTACAAAGCGCCACTCGTATCATTTTCCAACCGACAATAACCCTACTCAACATTATATCTCTCAGATACGACAACGTCTAGCGGTGCGGTATCGCTCGAACTTAATGCATTTGGAGTCAACTCCTTCTTCAACCATGGCAATCACCCACCTTTGATGCCTTTGATAAGTCTGATAATGCTGAAGATGAATTGAAACAACCGGAATTGGATGAAGACTCGGATAATATGACCGCTGTTTGCTCCAGCGTTGATTGCAACGTCAGGTGCCTTCAAGCTGAATTACCGTTTCGCATAGCGGTTAGGAATTATGGGTAAAATCTACGAAACAGCGGTAGCGTTTAGACCCTGAGAAACAGAACGGATAAGCCCGTGCGGAGAAGGCTTGTAATAAAGGCCTCATTAGCCGACGAACTAAAGCAGTGTCGTTGAACGTGAAGCTAGATCGTGGTTGAACCAATGCTGATGGTCCTATACATACAACTTACCAGAAAGGACGCGACATTCCTGCCGACAATTCGTCAGTGCAGCGGTCACTAATTGGCCGTCGTGAAAGAAAGCAAAGTCTGTTTGCCACCGCCCTTCCACAATCCGTTGCAATCTTTCAGGGTGAACCAATTATATTGCTTCATGTGGTTGGTGAACTTCAAAAATACGGCGGTCTTCTGCAACTTGACCCGCGCCGCATTGCCATCCCCCTAAATATACATGAAGTCAATTTGGACTTGCCGTCTTTCGCGCAACCATTACGCACCTTGTGACCGACCATCTCCCGCCTCAGGCCGATATCGGTCTCTTGCAGTATTGCGGCGCAATGACTTAAGCCGTGGGCATGCCGCATTTCAAATTTTGCCTTGCATTCATCGCATTTCAATTTCCCTCCGGTGCATCTCATTGGCGTGCCCGGAGCACCGGGGCTTTTTAATCCGAACAGAGTTCCTAGTCCGTTTGTTACCAAACGTGTTCGGTGGCAAAGGTTGACTCGTGCTATAAGATCATACGTAGTTCTCCCCGAGCGATGCGACACCAAGAAATATGCCGGCCTTCAAAACTCCTTCCGACAAGGAGACTGCTGTCAACTCGACAAGTGAGAAGAGCAGCACAGGACAAACAACCCCGCCATCGCTGGAAATTGATATTGCCTTAATGAGTGGACGGCGGAACATTCAGCGGCGCTCCCTTTTAAGCCTCCTTTTACCTTGTATGGTTCCTGCAAGGACGGATGGGGCTAGGGAAGGCACTCCGATTACATCCGAAACCCAACAATATCTCCCAACATACGCCTGGGCGTTCACCACCCTCTTGTTGTCGATCTTCGCATTCTACTTCTTATCAATCCCTCGTAACTGTCAAGCCACTTTTGGGAAACCTCTTTTTCTCTGCCTCTACCACCGTCTTTGTTATCAACATTCTTTCGCAGGGAGTTGCTTTTAGTTTGCGAGTGTTGTATTATACTGGGCTCCAAGAACTTCGCTGGGCATTCGCCTCAAGGACGTCTGGGGTGTCGTTGCCTACCTTTCTCGGATTAAGCCCTGGGACATCTTTGGTTGGAGTTTGGAGGTTATTGTGGATCCCCGGTAAGCACCGATTTTGGTGCGCGCAACGGTACCTGGCATAATATTCCTACTCACGCTAGATTACTCTACCCCCTATTTCTCATTCTCGTCTCGGTCATTCTTACCTGTATACCTCACATCACGTTGTGGCTAACCTGCTATAATCAGCATCGATTACCAGAACGTCTACACCGCTGTCACTACAATTCCGGTATTTGCTGGACTCACTCCTCTCAACGCGACATTTGCTGGACTCGTCCCAACGTCCGTTATGTCCATTTACTACATCCAATGGGCCTATGTCATTCTCGGCGTTTCAAAGTACGTCGTCGGAGTTTCGCCGTCAACGTGTCAGGGATATGGATCTGATTGTACCGCGGTCTTTCTTCCTGGTGGAATTGAAACAGCCCGCTTGCAAACGGGAAACCTGAACTCGACTTTGCTCAATGGCACAATCTTACAAGACAGCTCGGCGATGCTTATCAACAACGCGCCAGGATACCAACTCGAATTCTTCCCGGTTGGTTACTATGACTTTGACCCTTCCGAGTGCGTCGTTTATGGACAAGAACAAAATGATAGTTTGAAAATTTGTCTTTCGTCACAAGGCTCGACGATTCTAGCAGGTTCGTATCCGATTACAGGTAGGCTAATGTAGGATGGAGTATTTGTCCCACTCCACTGTACCAGACAAATCGTTGCTCTAATTAACGACACATCCTGGACAAAACAGCTCAATCAAGTGACCTCTATGAACGTTTTGAAGAGGTACTCGACGGTGGCATACGATATCGGTAATTTATCTATCCTTAGCGTTGTGTCTTTGTCCGAACCAGAGGTCGTCAGCTTCACAGCAGAAGAATATCTTACAGCCTTTTCATTGGTATTGGCACCACAGGGCTCTGGTCTCTCACCCAATGACCATATCATGTCGAGTGCGTTCATATTCGAAATTGGATGGATTCTACGATTATATCAAGACGACTTTTCGGGCAGCGACGATGCGCCGCTCTCATTCCTACGCGGTATGCTCACAGTACCACTTCAGTTTTCGGTGGCGGCCTGGCAGTGGGTAAACGCGACAGTCTTCGCTCTTGACCCTGAGTCTAGTCTATATGCCTTGCCCGAGGACATGAAGACAACGGCCTCCTCAGCTCAAAGAACCTATCGCGCGTTAACGAAAGTATGGATTATTTATGTCTTCATGCTTTTGGTTTCTAGCTTGTTGATCTACGAGATTTCCCTCTTAGTAATCGTGGGAACTCAACGCGAAGTTGCACCAAATACATCCTCGTTTTCGGAAATTGATGCTAGCTCAAAGTCAACTTGTCCCCTACAACAAAATTCCTTTGTTGACTATGCATCTGAGTTGCAGAGAAGTCGTCTCGGGAACGCCTACTCCGATGAGATTGTTCAGGGTGTGAGGAACAAGAAAATTCGTGTTGTGGAAAGTGATGGGCCAAGAGCAGATCAAAAGTCAATCGTAGTTGCGGTGGAGGATATCAACGAGGACGTCAGTCATTTGCCGGGCTTGTGTAAAGGTGTGGAATATTAACTTACTTTGTAGTTCTCGCGAGTGCAACTCTTATAGCAATAAGTGCTTTATCATTAAATGAACAAAAAATGGAAGCTCTTATCCTCGATTGAAAATGTGAGATAACTCGGTCTTCCCAACGAGCATCGCTTGTCCTTGCCGAAAAGCGATGGCCAGAGATTGCCACATTGTCAGACATACGGCCACCCTGGAGGTTCAGAGCGGACTGGGACGATGTAGTGGTCCCGTTATCTGTTGATGAGTATTCTTATGCGTTAGGTCTTGCAGGGTCACTTTTGATTCATGCTGGCTGTTGATGAGGTATATGATGCGGAAAAGACATTCGGCAAGGTGTTAAAACGCAAGGGCGTATTCGCTGCTTGAATGTCTGTATAAAGGAATTCTGCCAAATCGGAGGGCAGATCGATCCTTTAGCGGACATTATGCCCGTTGGGTTTTACTGAAACTGTTGCTCCAATAGCGCTTTTAAAGCCGTGTTTGCGGTGCAGACGTCAGTGGTCTTGCTTTGCGCGGCCAAGTACGCCTTACTAACGTAAACGAGTCACGTATGGACCACGATGACCCACTTGATCTTCAGCGGACGACACAAAGGGACTTTGAGAATTAAATCTACTTACTCTGCTGATATCAAGCACGCCTTGAGATTTAGCCACAAGGGACCACGATCCTAACCATAAGTAATAGATGGACAAGCTTCTTACCTCCGGTACAAAGTGCCAGTTGTATAATACTGGTTAAAGCCTAACCCGCTTTCAGGAACACAAATCTGAACCACCGACAAACTAGATGCCTTAAGCCTACCCATCGTCAGCCCAGATGCACATTCAAACGAGTCTACGCATAACAAAATGTTTGATGCGCAATGCTGTTGGAGATTAAAATCCACACACACGCCGGTCCCAAAGACGAACAATACTCCGCGCAGCGTCCGAGAGGGTCTTGCTCGAAGGCACCGTAGGTTTGACCGCCGATGATCAGGCTCGGATTGCCGTCCAGTTCGCATTGGCTGTCTATGGCCACCTCAAAGTTACTTTCGTAGTCTATCTGTGGGCGTCCGAAGACAATTCTGCGTTGGTCAGCACAGCATCTCAGGGCTGATTGAAGTACCTCTGATATACATCAAATGTAAAGCCGTCCACCGCAGGACACAGCTCAAGTGGAACTATTGAACCCGGATTTTGGTCCTCACCTGGAACAGGCGGGCCGGCAGTGAACCTAAAATCAGGCTACGAAACACAGGCATCGGAGGGGTACGTAAAACAGACATATCCATCGACGAGACCAAAGTACGCACATTGAACTCCTTGTGATTCGCACCTTGCGGCACATGCGGCAGGGCCGTATAGGTCCCCGAGGAAATCGTCGGAGATTATTGGTAAATTAGGCTGACCGCAACCCGTCCCTATGAGGTTGAAGTCTGAAAGAATTGGTGGGAGAGAAGGCGCCACAGAGCCTGAACAGACTGATGGGTAAGGCGCGATAATGTAGGACTGAGTTGACGAAGGAGTCATTGAGGGTTGCGCTGTAATTGGCTGCAGGGAAGCCAGGGAAGAAGGAAAAACACTGGACGCGATACTGAAAGGGAGACTTGACAGAGTTGTGGAGGGTACAAACGACGGGAAAAACAGCGTCGAGGAAGCTGGACCGGAAGAAGCTAGGCTGGGCGATAATGGTAGAGTCATAGCTATATTCGGGATTGAAGGATGAGCGAGTTGAACCGAGACAATAGAAGAGTGCGCAGACACAGAAGGAAGTGGACCGGATTGCGGGAGCGTGGATGCGTGACCATGCGAGAGAATCGACGAGGATGCGATCGATGCGACAGACACGGGGGTGAGAAGACCAGAAACAGATTGACCATGAACGGAAAGGGTGCTAGAGGGATGATTGAGTGAACTCGACGGAATGCTAGGCGATTCAGACAAACTAGCGATTGACGACCGCGCGCGACATACTTTCTTCTTGTGATGACTACCCCTGACGCGATGTTTCCCCAAATGTTGATCCCCCGGAACTCTAATATCAGCGATCGAGACTGTGAGAAAATACCCAAATACTCCCGAAGAAAACATCGAAAGGAGAACAAGTAATATGCCTGCCCCATGTGAAAAATACATTGCAGCAAAGTGAGCGACCAGAACAGGCACAAAATGCAGGAAACGAACGTGTTCAAAAGGCCCAAAAGAATGACTGTTGAACGGAGAACGTGGGGGAAGGGACGCGCTTTATAAAGGAGCAGAGAAAGACACGAGACAGATTCTTCTGGCCGATTTTATTGGTGGGCTCGCTTAATTACGGGAACGCCGAGGAAATTATCGTTGGCGGGGTACGGAACGCACAGGACGCTTTGACGTGGCAATTTCCCCGGATCTAAAAGAGGCCCGAGCCATCTCAACACGAAGGGGGCAAGTTACATATTCTTGGTGCACTGGACATGCATGGAGACGGCCGGATTTGCAGATCACGAGGGCGACGAGGACTCCAGATTTTGCACCGAGAGTTGGCACAGCAATTGGAGACTGAGAAAGGCTGGATACATAAAAGGTTAGATTGCAATATAATGGAGCACAGCCGCCGGAGCTGTGCTGATGGAGGCGTTCATGTTGCCGTTCTGTGGCACTCCATTGGGTTGCTCTTGAAATAAGCTCAGATTGTCCCGTCCAATTTTAGATCCAAAGGGATACTAATTTTAGATCTGACGATATCAGAAATCATCTGTCGAGTACCCATTTCGATCACCAGCAGGCCTTATCTAACCCCAAAACCATGGCACGAGAGATAGTAGGGTATCATAACATGTCATCAAACTCGCCCTGGCCATCACCCATCATCACCCCCCAAAACGCATTCCCATCAAAATCAAATTCCAAATTCGTACTATCAACGCCAACCGGCGTATCATTCAAGAACTGCGAAAGACTCACCCTGCCAGGGCTCTCATTCGCGGGCTGCTCGACCCTCTCCAACGGCAACCCCGAGAGTAATTCACTGAGTAAATCCTTCGTCTGGCTTGCTTCGCGTTGGGCGCCTCGGATAGCCGCCTCCATCATCTCAAAGATATGATGGTACCGTTTCGCGCTGGGGTCTTGGTGTGCGTAGGAACTCATGATGCGGTTTGAGTTTGTGATGGCCGGATTGGACAGATTCGCCGGGTCGCGGTAGGCGTCGAGGAGGACAATTAAACCCGCCATCAGCATGAAGTAAATTAAGAATGGAGGACGCGCCGGACGAGCATTGGCGATGATGAGGGTATGGACCATATCGACTAGGCGGGTTGCGGAAAGGAGACATGCGTTGGCCAGGCGGGCGACTGTGCCGTTCCGGGTTGTTTTAGTCGACGCAGCGTGGTTGCTTACTGCTGCAGTGACAACGTAGAAGAAGAAAGGCCTCGTAAGAAGGATGACAGAGTTGAGATGCGCCATGTGTAGTCTCTGCAGGGCGTGTCGTTCAATCAAGGCTCTGCTACTATCTCGAATGAGTGATTCAACCGAGAATTCCGGGGGAAGTTCATCGGTCCATTGTTGCAGTCGACGGGCTAGTGTAGAGGCTGTTGACATATATCCCCTTGGATACGCGCAATTCGCGTCATTTGAATTTGTAATCTGGCATTCTCGGTCTCGTTATCCGCCTCGTCGTCATCCCAGTCTCCGTCTTGAATTGCATACGGTCGGCCCAGCGCCGCCGAATGAAAGCGATCATGGGTGTACAATGTCCTCCATACCCGCCGTCGAAGAAGTCGTTCACGCGGCGGTAGAGTCTGAATCGCAGACGCCTGATGTATCCCCAGTGCCTGACCAAAGCGTATACTCACCCCTAGTATATTAGTCGGAAAAACTTATCCAAGGTAGTACCAAGTGCTATCCAGAAAGCATTCCGTTTGCAAATAAGTTGGTAATACAACGAAATCAACAAATATGCCTGCACACACCAAAAGTCCCCATCCTCAACACAGTCCGTACACAATCCCAATCCGCTCTCAAAGAACTTCCCATCGTCAACATCAGGTTTATACACCGCGGCAAGCCCGAACGCCAAATGAATCAGACATAATCGACTAGCATGGCACTCCAGCGGGTTCGCATACGTCTCGTCCACCGCACGACGGAACTCGTCCATGTGGAACACGTAACTGAATGGCTGAACGCGCTCTTCGAACATATCGACCAACTCATCCGCCAGGGCCCGAGAGGGCAGTTGGAGGGTGCGTTCGGAGTGGGTGTGTGCCGGGCCGTCTGTGAGCATGAATCGGTCGACGTCTTGTGTGAAGGCGGACTCACCCGATGTTTGCCGAAAAAGATGGCGGATTTGTTCCATGAATGAATGCGCGCCAGACTTGCCGACGAAGCCTACATATATTAGAATGGCTTGTGTCCAGGGGATACGGAAGTGGCCTCGGGGATCGCGCAGGAGGCGGGAGTTTCCTTCTCCCACAGAAACCATTTCTTCATCCGTCGTGGATCCCGACCCAGGCGAGTCGAAAGAGACAATGTCCCCGGATTGGCGCTGAGCTTGTGCGGAAGTCTCGTGAACAGGGAGCTGGAATTGGGATTCAGAATGCCGCCGCTCGGAGCGAAGGAAGACACATTCATCGTTGCGCCGTCGACAGATGCCACACGGGTATTCTCCATCACACTAGCCTCAGTATTCAACAGTGAGATCGACCAAACCTTCTGCTTCCGCTTCTTGCACTGCTCGCATGCGGCTGCGACTCGTTTGCGCTGTGATGGATCGACTCTTCGTCGGAGACGGCGTTCGGCGGCTCTGTCCTCGGAGGATGTGTATTTTCGCTTGGATCTCTGCGACGGAGATGCATTGAACGCTGAGAACGAGCCACTCGCCGGGTAAGGCGATGCTTGCACAGAGACGGTCGTCATTGCAGGCATCAGTTCACTTTCCGTCAGCCGTTGTTTGTAGCCGATGCCAAGTGCGGAGTGCGGGGTAACCGGGGTCAGATTGATCAGGTGATCTGTAGCCCAACAGCGGGCACCGAACATACAGTACAGTCAACGCATGCATCCGAAGGGCTAGTGACACTCCCCACGTATTTGAATAGTAATATAATGCCATGTTTTAAATTCTATATACTGTATATGATCGTAACGACCGTGAGATGAGAGCCCCAATTATCTACAAGAATCTCGGAATATCCGGCGACAACAGCACGCCCGCATCGTTCTCGTACTGTTCCCAAAGTCCAACCATCTCCTCCATTTTATCTTTCTCCTTCGCCGCAAGATCATATATCTCACCCGGATCCTCGTCCAGATCATACAACTCCCACTCGCCCTTCCCGAGCGGCGGCGGAATAAACAGAGCCTTCCATCTCCCTTGCCGCACCGCTTGTTGCCCGAATAATTCCCAGCCTGTGAAAGATGTCTCGTTATATACTTTCCCTCGTCCCTTGAAATGGTTGATCCAGCTTCGACCGCGGACGGGGACCACGCTGCGCTCCTTGAACTTTCCCTTCGGCTGCGGGATTCCGGCCAACTCGAGGCATGTGGGGTATATATCCATCACGGTGGTGAATTCATGGGACACCGCACCCCCGGGGAATACACGAGGGTATCGCACGATGGCGGGACATCGAATCCCGCCCTGGGTGATATATCCCTTGTTCATACGTGAGGGAGCAGTTGCCGCTTGCGCCCATCGAGGACCGTACCAGATCCACGAGTTGGCATTGCCAAGATTCTCATAGGAGTTATCATAGAAGGTTTCGATGGCTTTCTTGAACGCGGGGCCAATGACCGGAAGCGCTTCAAGAACCGCACCCTCCGCACCATTATCCGAATGGAACACAATGAAGGTATTGTCCAGTTGTCCCTGCTCTTCAAGATAATCAACCACCTTGCCGATATTGTAATCCATCCGCTCCACCATAGCCGCATAAATCTCCATCGTCTTGGCACTATACTTGCGTTCATCCTTGCTCATCTCAGCCCACGTTTTGCCCCCGACAAGAGGATACGGTTCGACCCCCTCGTCCAGCAGCCCCAGCTTGACTTGTGCAGCCAGACGGCGCTGTCGCAACGCTTCGGGACCGTCGTCATATTTGCCTTTGTACTTGGCGGTGATCTCGGGTGGCGCTTGGAGTGGCCAGTGCGGTGCAGTGAACGGGAGATATGCGAAGAAGGGTTTGTCTTGGGGACGTGCGTCGAGGAATCGGATGAGCTGGTCTGCGTAGAAATCGGACGAGTAGAAATCTTCGGGGAGATCAGTGAGCAATTTGAAAGGTTTATCCTGGCCTACGTCGTAAGTACTCTTGAACACCGCCTGGTGTTTTCCCCCGTCTTTCAGTTCGATTCGATAGTGATTTCCACCTACTGTTACAAATGCGACAGACAAGAGAGTACCTCCTTGGAGAAGACTGAAGACTTTTTCGAAACCTTTGGCGGAGGGGCATTGATCTTTGGTGCTGCCGAGATGCCACTTGCCAGACATAATTGTGCTGTAATTTCCCTCTTTCATGACTTCAGGGAGCGCGGCCACGTGTTCATTCAAGAACCCTTCGTACCCAGGCTTCCCCTTAAGCGGTCCCATGAATTCCGCCCTAGCGTCAGATGGCACTGTGGTAGGGGTACATTTGTCCGAGGCCAGCGATATGGTTGTCTGTTCCCGAGAGAAGCATGGATCGCGTCGGAGAGCATGCCGAGGCAGTGTGGAATTGCGTGAGGATCGTGCCCTCGTCCGCAAGCCGCTGGAGCACAGGCGTCGCGATCTCGCCTCCGTACGGCGAGGTGTCCGAGTAACCTGGAGTCAGTGGTCCCTTCACCCAGGCTTCTACCGAGGTCGTCAGCGACAATGACCAGGAAGTTGGGCTGTGTAGCGAGTCTCATGGCTATCGTGTCCCCTGCGCGCACACGGGCCCTTTTGACTCTGCTCCATGCCCACACAATCCCCACATTGCGTGCGCGTATCCGCAGAGTCCCGTTCCGCTGACGCCATCCGCCGCGAAATGAGCGGATCGACGGCAGCTGTGGATCGGATATGGCACCGACCCGCGGATCGATGGTCGCGGAAAAACATTTCGCCCAGCCACCAACAATACGCCGATCCGAGTCCCGCGAATCACAGCTCGCGCTCCCCGGTCATTCACTCTCGCCTGGACGCCGAGTCTGGGGAAAAGGCGGGGAAGAACGAGACGTGTTCCGCTGCTAGGGCGGATACTTGTCGCGCATGTTGCTATAAAGCGACACGCCAGGCAATCGTATCTCTCCTTGAACGGGCCATGGAGAAAGTCGAATCAGAGCATGTTGAGCGCAGAATCGAACTCACAAAGGAACATGTTCCCGAGCTCGAGATCGCCGTCGATATCAAGAGTGCGGCCCCCGTGCATGGCGACTGGACGCCCAGGGAGGAACGTCTCGCGAGGCTGAAGTCTGTCACCTATGTATTCGAACTAGTACTGATATCAGAATCGACTTCATCATCCTGCCGTTGCTGATTCTCGGGTTCTTTATGATGCAGCTCGACCGGGGGAACATCGCCAATGCCTTGACCGATACGATCCTGCAAGATCTCAAAATCACAACAAACGACGTCAACACCAGATACCAGCTTCTCAGCATGGGAGTTCTTCTCTTCGAAATCCCTTCCAATATTGTCCTCCAGACGGTAGTCGCTCTGTAGACCCGCTGACGGCAGATCGGACCGAGGTTATGGATCACAGGCCAGATCCTGGCTTGGGGAGTAGTCGCTGGTCTTCAGATGTTTGTCAAAGGCAGGTCGACATTTCTGTTGACGGGGTTTCTGATTGGCGTCCTCGAATCGGGGTTCATTCCCGGCTCACTCTATTATATCTCGACATGGTACAAACATGACGAGTACGCCGTTCGAAACACGGCTTTCTTCATCGGCAATCTCGGTAGATCCATCGCTGCAAGAGGCTAAGAGATAGGTGCCACTGCTCTCTCTGGAGTTATCTCATCTGGAATCCTGTCGATGGCAGGACGAAGCGGCCTCGCAGGATGGCAGTGGCTTTTCATGGTGGAAGGGGTCATGACAGTCGGCATCGGTATCGTATGGTTATTCCTCCTCCCTGACAAGCCAACCTATGCCTCTCCGGTCTTATTACCCAAATGGAAAATGCTCAATGAGCGACAAGCCTTGCAACCCGAGTCATTATCGACGACGCACAAAAGTCCGCCGGCTCTCGCGTCCATATCAGTCTTCGCGACACGTTGCACGTTCTCGCGAATTGGCGCCTATGGCAACATGTCATGGTTTCCCTCGTCGGCATGATGCCCGCTCAGGCACTGGGGCTTTACTTTCCATCCATCATCCAATCCCTCGGATTTCCCAAGCTAAAGGCAAATGCGCTCTCGGTATCCCATATCCATACTTGACCTTACTTCTAGTCCGTCGGGGGATTCGGCTGTATTGTTTTCGTCATGACCCTCGCTTGGATCAGCGATAAAACAAACAGACGCGGACTGACCGTTATATTCTCCGCCGCGTGCCTGACAATCTTCGAAGGAACTCTCTTCGCGCTCCCAATTAACGCCGGCAAATGGTCAAAGTTTGCAGTCGTCTGTCTCGTGCAGTCATTCAATACAAACATGCACACTCTCAATATCACATGGCTGTCGACGAATTGTGTCACCGTCAAGGACCGTGCAATTGGTCTGCCTATGGTCGTCATGGCGGCCAACGCCGCGGGTACACACTCTTCCTTGACTTGACTTACTTACTTAGGGATGATTGGGCCTTCGATGATGAGAGCGAGCGATGCACCTCGCTATCGAATTGGATTCACCGCCGCAATCACACTGACCTGTCTATGTACGGTTATTGCGATTTGTTCGAGTATGGGCTACTTGTGGTGGAACAGGAAACGTCGTACTCAGGGATTGTTGAACGAGGCCCATTCCACGGCGGTCTGGGTCGCGGAAGTAGAGGGTGAGATTGAAGAGGAGGAAGTCCGCAAGAGGTTTGTGTATACTTGGTAGACTGTAAATATATTCGTTCATATACATACTACTGTCCTGTACTGTCCTGTGGCAGACTCACCCGAAGCCGAACCTCGACCCGCATTTTTTAAACGCCACATCCGAAGTCCGCCGAACAACTTTGCATACGCCCTCTTACCGCACTCTGACCTTCTCTTTGCCAATTTTGGCTTAGATCAATATCGGTTCTTTCAGGTTAATCACCCCAGGGACTATCATTATTCGTGCCATTGCTGGTCCTTGAAATTGTCAGTAAGAGTACTTCTGGAAGATATTAACCACAGACTAGATCAAAGAAATTCGCAAGTCTCCAGATTGGACGAGTAAATTGAATGAATGGTATATATTTCAGTTTGTAACTACTGACGCCAAGTTGCTCCACCCTACTGTGCATGGTTCCTCCACAGTGCTCCCGCGCCAATCGCCGCTGCTCCGACGGCCCCAAGAACCTGCTTGAACCTCTTGTTGAGACTGTTGAACGACTTGCGCTGATCCCACGGCTGAGTAGTAATACTCGCGGCCAGCATTTTGTCGTTGGAGTAAATCGCGCCAGGTATGAGCTCCTTTGTCTTCTAACCATCCACAACAGCGTCACTGGTACACTCCCCCGATGTGTCGCTAACAATCTATAGAGAACTTGAAGCCAACGGGTCTGATTCATCGCAATACAGTTTCTTTTACGGTTTTGGTGTTACAGCTCAAATAGTATCATAATAAGAGACCAACATCATACGAAGTATTTCTGCTTTATGAGGGCCTGCTGTTTTTTTCTTCAACTGCCATCTCTCAATTCAGCTCTAGACTACTCAACAACCAGATGTTATTTAGTCACGAAAATCGCTTGCTCAAACCATGTTATATTATCCTTAGCACACCCACATTTGATACCAGGCTGAGGCTTAAGCGGTCGATAATTTCCACACGGGCGTTGTAGAGTTTGAGCAGAATTGGGTTGGAATCCGCTTCCAAATTCCGAGCCAAGGACGGAACTGCGTTTCCCCCGGGTGGGATGGATATTGCCCAATCTCTGTGGGTGAGTTTATACCCCCACGCAATGCAAATTCGACCCACGTCTGCACCGCAACCACGGCTTTCAAGACGCGTCCACAGCTATCCGAGCAACAGTTTCAGTCAAACCCAATGGAAATCCTCAGAATGTCTGATAAAGGGTGGATCCGCCCTCCGATTTGGCGCGAAGTGGCGGAATTCCTTCAAACAGACATCCAAGCAGAAGGACACGAATGCGCCCTTGCGTTTTATGACCTTGCGGAACGTCTTTTCGGCGATGCTCCCAAGTTTGTGTCCGCTCTGTCGCCCTCTCAATACAATTCCATGCGGCTTATCCAAGAATGGTGGGCCAGTTCTATCGAAGAGGACGAATGGTTCGCAACAAACACCGACAAACTGAAAGCATTGCGAATCCTCGATATATACCCAGCGCTCGATTACCCGCCTATGATAGTCCAGATGGTTCTAGGCCTGGGACCAGTCGTACCGAAAGTGTCGACTTATCGGCTCGAGCTTTTCCGGTTATTTCAGATGGAATTCGATCCTCGCGATGGTCAGGGGCAAGACGTAATAGCATTCCACGGGTACCTGCAGCAACAAAGGGAGCGGTCAGCTTTCTACGCCTCGATTCAGAGAATCACATATTCTTTCACAAAAGAACAAACCGCAACTGAGCATCTTTCCCGACCACTGCTCGACGCAGTTCTTGATACCCGTCCATTGGGGGCGACCATCGAGCCTTGTCCCTGGTTGAATTTCAAGAGGGACAGAAAAGGTCATCCGTTTTATCTCTGGGACGTTGACCATAAATGCACCATTGTGGTTGACGAGTTGGAACAGATACCCGCCTATATCTGCATAAGTCACACGTGGGGCCGATGGCAAGCCGACGAACCCTTTGTCACAGTACCCAACGTCCCATGGCTAGTGCCTCCAAACACTCGCTTCCGAGTAAATGTATTACCCGAGACCCTTGCAGCTGCTTTTCCCGGCAAACATCTCTGGATCGATTTATTTTGCATCCCGCAAGATCGATCAGAGCGGGCGCTCCTCGAGATTGCGAGACAAGCCGAGATTTTTGGGAACGCGACCGCGGTTGTCGCATGGCTGAATGAGATAACGGATTGGACGGGTTTGCGCAAAACAGTCGAATGGCTCAGTCTTTACGGCCTTCAAAATCGTGGCGATACTAACGAAAATCTGCCATTGGCAAATGTGGCGTCCCCGACAGGGTTGATATTGGACGATGACAAACTCGATAGCGATTATCTAAAGACGCCTAGGAGTTGGTTTACCTCCCTTTGGACGTTGCAGGAAGCCTGTCTTCGTCCCGATATGGCACTCTGCAATCGCAGCTTTGAACTTTTGACAGTTGGCGACGGCACAATTGTCACGTTAGACACCTTGGCGGCCCTTTTCAACTTCGTCATTGGACTATACAGCCAAAGCCCCTTCGAAACAGTTCTAAATCGAACAAAGGCATCAGAGACTCTCGAGGCCGGTACAGTGGTGGAATTTGGAGAGGTAAACCTGCCGGGGTCGCTGAGACGGCGTCGAGTTCTTCAGAAATTGCCTGAGAATGCGACCGGGGTGGTTGAACTACATGATGCGCTGATTGCATCTGGGATGAACAAATTGTCCACAATCTCACCTCCCGCCGTGTTCAATCTCGGACAACGTCGCGAATGTACTTCCAATCGGGCGGAAGCCATCATGTCAATTGTTGGTGCAACGAATTGGTATCATTCGCATATCATGAAGCATAAAGAAGCTCCTTCCGAGCGGGAAATGGTTCTCAATTCTTACCCGGCTGCCTTCCTTAATGAAGCCGCTCAACTCACGGGCGCCAGATTTTTTGCCTCGGTTGCATCTGATCTGGCGAATTTAAATGGAGTTGTCGATATTGAAGAAGGTGCGTGGATTCCCACTGAAACTTCTACGGCAATCGGTTCCCTCCTTCCATTTACACTTGGGCACACAACTCTGTTGACGCCAGAGCATGACAACCTAGACACGGAAGATCATCCTTCCACGCTCACCTGGACTGTGCTTCCGGATGGCAAAGTCAATCTGACACTCGTGGGCCTTCTATCCTCGACAGATAACGCTTATGGTCGACCGGAGTTGCCAGCGAGTGTTCTGGTCCCTGGAATCTTTACGACGACCCCTGGTGGAGAGATCAACCTTCACGACTGGACTCGTACTTTTCGTGTCGCTCCTTCGGCGTACAACCATGCGGTCTGTGTTTACCAACAATCCAGGAAAGTCCTATGGGGAGTTTTGCTCAAAGAAATCGGTGCAACGAAGCGTTTAGTCAAGGTGGGCACATTTTTTACCGGTGCCGTGCATGTAAGGGACATCCCATCACGAGATGTTGATTGGATCGTGTTATGATAGGAAGCTTCAGCTTACGCACAGTCGTAATCATAGTAGGACTATTGACCTAGATATGGGTTAAAGACGAGAGAGTTTCTATATTACTGTTAGTCTCTGTGGGCCTAGCAAATAGGAATTGTATTTCCCATATCTAATCATATTAAGACTCCGATCGACAATCTATCCCATCTTTTTTCCTCCATTGCTAGCTGCAACCAACGAACGTATAAGCCGAGGCCGTGATCTGCGAGACGAGTTCTGACGTGAGTTGAAGAAGTTTCAGACATTGACTTCCTGTTTTTTTTTCCATGCTGATGGTAGCGTGGGAAACTTTCACCCGCGGCGGAATGTAAAGAAATTCGAGAGTGGAGGCACTCCGGGAAGCCGGAAGACAGGACTAGAACTCGACCCGAGAGCGTCCAAGCATTGAAATGATTTGAGATCTTACTCAAAACAACTATGTTATTCAACAAATAGAAGCGTTTGATTCGCGCGAGGACAACTATGTATATATCGAAAAGAATTGGCAGCAACCCGGAAGAAGTACAGTACGTACGATGAGGCGATATCAATTCTCCACCGAGATTCAATGCGTTCCGAATCTCTTGGATCAGGGAGCACAAGTGAATCTGACGAGCTGGACTGGAGCTCGTTGTCAACAATGATATGCTTGATATCAATCAAGGCAAACGATTGTTTAAGGAACAGTATGCGTTCAGAAGGGATGCGACTCTACACTCCGCACAAAGCGGGATTCGAAGAAAGCGGGATTCGAAGCTTAGTAGGTATGTGTGGGTGGAGTGCACGATACTGCTTCAGGGATTGTTGAATGAGGCCCATTCCGTCTGGGTCGAGGCGGAGATTGTCCGCAAGAGGTTTGTGGCAGTCTGTAAATATATGCAGTTGTTTTCACATATATATGTCTTGTCGCGGCACACTCGGCCAGCATATATAGCTACGAAGGCAGAAGAATACCACTTAAGAAATATTCTCGCTCCACTATCCCCCGCATAACTTTGTCGATATAATTAGTCGATGAACTTCTAGATCCTCAAATTCTCTGTCGAGACTCTCCCGATAAGCCTCCAATTCTTTTACCGAGCTTTCCAATACTTTGCAATATTCTTTCCCTGACTCGGGAACTTGATCTTTCGCCGATTCAATTCTCCTCCTTGTTCTCTTCTGTTTACGATCTGTAAACGCTTGAGCTTTCTCACTCTCAATAGCATCTTCGGCCCTATTGTCAGAACGGCCAAAGGAAGCATACTGTGTCCAAAACTCGTGAACCCTGACAATGTTGACGATTTGTACGATATTTCAGCGGACCGAGTTGGGTCGGGATCATCGTTGGCGGGGGAATTTCGATGTTCCAGTCAAGTTCGTATTAAGACCTCCCTCCCTGCAATAACAGGAATGCCTAATTGACATGATGTCGGCCAGGATTGCTTCCCCATACTAATGTCAGCATTACCTGTCCCATTTTGTGATCAAGGTGCCACGAGTGCCACACGTGAAATTGATGTCGGAGTCCCAAATATTCTGTGGTTGACTACGTGGACAAGACTCGTCAAGGCGCCGCGGGGATCTGACGTCAAAGCGGAGCTCAAAGGACACACGTGCTTTATGGCGAACTAGACGTGGGACCCTCCTTGTAACCAATTGCAACGTATAACACATTTACTGGAAAGGGCTCCGAGTACTTTCTGTGACGGAGCTACCGGGTCGTCGGTATGGGCCCCCTTCTTATCGGCTCTACCGTCGCCAGGCTTACTTTGTTCAACCTCTTCCACGGATTCGTTTTCATTACACACCGTCCATAAACCCATCTACCTCAGCGATTGTAACCCCATGGTGCGGGTGGCTACTACGATACTTCGATTTGTCGCCCCATCGTCACACCTTCCAACATCTCAAGTCTTCCGAGTACTGATGAGTACTTTACTAGGCGCACCACGTCACGGATTGTCATTCCTGTCCCATTTTTGTGGAAATATGAGCCAATGTAGATACAAGGATAGTGTTGTGTTTGACCCGGCAGTTTTAACTTTTGTTGAATTGTTTGGTCGAAGGAATTTCCTTGTGCAACGTGCTGTCTTAGGAGGTCGCATAGGTCTACAACTCTTAGTAATACTCGGAAGGGCTGTTACTTAGTATTCGCCCGGCGTTCTCCTCGAATGTCCATCTTGCTGTATCCTCTCGGGCCTTGATCACTCTCCCCCGTTTCCAATCTCACGTGAGCCTGGGATGCGGTGGGGATCCGACGGCGACGATGGGCGAAATTCCCTCGTAGAAGTAAGGGATGCGGTGGGGATGCGGCTGGTGTGGTTCGGGGCTCTGCGGGTTTGACTGTGCTAGCAAGAGAAAGCTCTTGCCGGTGGTGTCTTGATGTTGGTGATGGTTGTTGTGTGGCGACTAATGGCTGGCCGGGGGTGGGGGAGACGAGGGTTTGAGAAGTAACGATTGGAGAGGTTGCTCATCGTACTGCAGAACGTACTGCCGAAGAATCTCCTTAACCAATGCTGGCGGGAGTTAAGGAAACTGGGCCGTCTGCGGATATGTTCCGTGAAGATGGACGGGGACCTTTCTTGAATGGAGACGATGGACAACAATTTCGGTGAGCGAGAGAACGGGCTCCGTCAGGGGGACGCTTCCTTCCGTCTCACGGCCATATTTGAGTTTCTGGGAGAGCGTAACAGATGGGGATATGATGGGGGCTGCAGTGGACGACGGGGGCTGTGTGGAAATTGGATTGATTTTGGTGGGGTTTTGAAATGGGTTCAAGCCCTCAAACGCAAACTCAACACCATCACCAAATGAGGATTTGCTAATAAGACAAGCCCATAGATTAAATCTCAAACCAGGCCAGTGTTCATGTCGATCGTTTGCAGTCGTACTCGCGAAAGCGTCCTCGCCGCGTTCATCTCACTCACAAAAAGAGTTTCGGCATTGCTACGGATTAACGCCTTATATCTGAGATCCTGGGGCTTATACGATTTCAATGGTATTTTCAAACTCAGTGCAACTCCTTGATCAATTCTATAAATCCATAAATGTCATTTCTCGCTATATGCCCCCAATGTCCATGAAATCATACCAAACGCCAGCAAACTTTAAACCCATCCAAAGAACCCGAACGCCCAACCATCCGACAACGAACATATCAATTAATCATCAATCACCTCCACCTCCTTGAAATAATTCAAAGGCAACGCCGCAAATGCAAATACGTCCCCATTCTTGACGACCGGAATTTCGCATTGCTTATCCTGCATTGCGCAAAGATCGCAGGCGCTCCCCCATCCTGCAGTGAATTTGCAATGCTTCGACCGCCTGCTGGCCGCACAACGTCAACAAACCTAATGTCAGATGAGCAAATAAATGAAGCGCACCCATGATATGGTCAATATTTGGTTTATCAGTTGCGTATATAGCTGCAGACTCGTATAATTCTAATTCTTCCTCCGTCTCCACGGCGGATTTTCCCTTTCGTAGTTGATGACCTTTTGGTTTGAGATAAATCAAGCAGCTGGCGCTACCGTTATTCAGATTGTCAGATGAGGATATCATCTCGTGTTTGAATACCCTGTCAGTGCGTCCGTATTTGCAGCTGCGGCCGCGCGCACCGTCGTTTCCCCTGACTTCTTGAAATCGTGTGGGTCGGCGCCAGAGATCTGGAGCAGGGAAATTGGCGGGTTGGGGGTGAATATCGACAACCTTGGACAACCTCTTCTTTCCCACCAGAGAAATCAACGTAACTCGCACTGTCGCCGTCTCCTCGACATCATCCTCATAGACTCCATCATATTCGAGGGGGATCTCAGGTGAATAGGCCCGTCTTCGTTTTCTGGCGAATTCGATCTCTGCAGCGGTAGGAGTTGGTGTGACGAGATTCAGGATGTTGGAGTGGGATTGGAAGGGTCAGCATAGAGTTGTGGAGCTGTGTGGGGGAGACATCGGATGGATCTGACTAGGCGGCGGCAACGTCTCGTCGCAAAGACTTTGCTCTCTGTTCGCTGAACAATTCCCTCAAAATATCGACCGGCGGGGGAACTGTAATCGCCGAGATGGCTGCCGATATTCGGATAGTTTTGTCGGAGAGGTCTTTGGCGTTTTTGTTGAGGCCGTTGAGTCGATTTTCGACAGAGGCGAGTGTGGTTTGTGTACCAATCAGCGCGTCATCGAAATTAGTCGCGGCTTCGATTCGCGGTCCAAGCTCCTCCTCCCGCGCTGCCGAAGCCTTTAGTCTCTCCCGAATGGTATCTACCTCCCTCTTCATTGCAGCTAAGTCCTGGGATCTGAGAAAAATATGCATCGGCCAGATCTGGTTGGGAATTACATCGTTCAACAAATCCGCGTTTTCCTTCATCAATTCTCGATTCTCAGATTCGGCCGCCGCAGACGTCTGACGTAACTCGTCCTTCCGCGACTTCATTGCAGCCAAGTCCTGGGAATTGATAGATATCTGCATCAGCCAGATCTGATTAGCAATTACCTCGTTCAACAAGTCCGCCTTTTCTTTCCTCAAGTGTCGATTCTCAGATTCGGCGGCCGTAGACGTCTGGCATAACTCCTCCTTCGGCGTCTTCAGCTGTTTAAGTTCCTTCACCATTTCCACCTTCTGTAAGTTCAACTGTTGGATTGCCTCTTCCGACTCGTCTGGATTCCTGCCAATCTCATGTTCAATTTCCCCCCGCTCCGCGGCCAACTGCCGGATCTCCTTCTCGTGAACCAACAAGGGCCTCAACACACAGAGTTGTACCCGTTTTTACTCGCAAGCGGCAGACAAATAGTCGGGTTGGGCTTGCTGTTGGCGGATAGTGGATTGGAGGGAAGCGTTGGTGGATTGATTTGATTCGATTGTTGCTGTGAGGGAAGCGTGTTGAGTTTGGAGCGTCGTGAGATCGCCGAGCAATGTACTCGATTCCGCCCCTATCGTACAGTTCGTAGTTTGCCAAGTGTTCTTCCTCTTTTCCAGAGCCTGGACTTCCTTCTCTAGTTCCGCTCTCCTGTCTGTTGCGAGCCGGCAATCCTCAAGCGCCGCGATCTTGGAGTGATTCAACCGGTCAATCTCCTCGCGCAAGCCTGCCATTTCCTGCTTTGATCTGACTCGCCTTCGCCGCATTCTCATCCCCTTGCAGCCGTCCAAATCGAAGCCACACTGTTTTTCAAGAGAGACGCTGGCGGGAGTTTGCACTTTGGAGGAGTGTCGGGATTCGACGATGGTGAGAATCGATTGGATGCAGGTGTCAATTGCTTGATTTCCTTGGTACAGACTCGCAACGGCGCAGACTTGCTCGTCCAAACGCTTGAAACATCTCCCCAACAAAGATTCGACATGCGGTGGGGTTTTCTACTGTCAGCAGATTCGTTACGGTGTATAATACTACCAATAACGCATTGCGCATGTTGAGCAGCATTGCGGATTCAGCACTGTTTGGAGGGACTATAGGATCCAATAATGCAGATATTGTGTCTCTGTTGGTGGACTGCAGAGCCCCCAACTGCGCGGCGCATTCTTCGACTTCAGCGAGGGTGGATTGAAGGGGATTCGAGGCTGTGAGCAGTTGCTGGTGATGGCGTATGCCTTGCCAAGTCAGCTAGTCATCCAGGCCCATACCAGGTTCACTTCGTCGGCAGCTGTCTGGCGCGAGTGTTGGATGGATGATAAAAAATGAGTGGGTGACGGGTCGTATCTGACATAGCTGTGACCGAGATCGAGTCGATAAGTATCTAGGGGGCGATCCCGTACAGGTGGCGATCTCAGACACCCAAAACCGTTAACTATGGGGATCCCCACACAAATTGGTGATTTTTCAAAAAGTGACCTTCATAAATTCCGCCTTACCAGGCCCACCACAATACCAAAAAATCTACTTCTGAGGTATTATATAGGAAACTATGTCCAGAATCACTAGGACTCCTCAGATTGCCTCAATAGGAGGTCCTGCTTCCATTGGTGTCTTTCAAGTGCCAAAAAAGAGCCCAAATTTCGACATTATTTTGATTGAGACCGGAGATTTTGTGTGGGAAAATTCAGACTGAGGCTCATAAAGTGAGTCATAACTTAACAACAAGAAGGCTCTAGCTTAAATCCTTGATTCTGCAGATAGCCAGATGTGTTTACCATACAATACCTCGGATCCAGATTTTTCCCGGTGGTGTGGTGGCTCCTAGAGCCATTCTAGTGCAAGGGACAGATTTTGAAATTTTGCTTAAAGCTGTGATTTCCCATATATAAGCGAGATTTGTGTACGAGATCACCACCTGTACGAGATCGCCCCCTAGATACTTAATCACCTGACCAGGTCGGCTCCGGTTTCGGTTTGGTTCTTGGACCGACCGAATGCCATTACTGACTAGGGACCCTTGTGCAGGGAGGTCCCTGCAGCACTGTCTACTGTTAGGTTTGACATTGAGCTCCGTTGCTGCATGATATGACGATCGATAAAGGCCGGATCGAATTCCATCTACTGCTTGCTGGACACGGTCATTATAGTCCGCAACTTCATTTGCTTTTTTCTTCGACTTGGTCATTGTGGGCGAGCCATAGGGCACTTTTTTACGAGTTAAACGCGGTTTGATTTGACTAATTGCCTCGTTTCTGCCTCCGCCTCGGATCCCCCCCCTTCTACATATAGGTGCATGCGATGGGCCACGCCGCACGAAAACAAAAAATTCGAACCGTAAAAAACGTCCAACGTCCACAAAATATAATTTTATCGGCAAAACCGCCGCATATATACCAACGCCTCGATGACGTGCACAAAATTTTGGAGGCTTCTGTTGCTCCAGAATCTTTCAAAGATCTGAGCATCGTATTCGTGTCGTATAGTCTCGAGTTGCTCGAGGATTAACTGGCCAACTGACAAATTAGCAACATTCATAAGGAGTACATTCAGTGAGGGTATTGAGCAGCGGGAAGTATGCAGCCTCCTAACAGTAGATAGTTGTTTGGCCAATAAGTAACCTGTGGATAATAATTGATTTGAAACGTCTGCGGAATGATGTGCTTCGATTGCAGAGATGCTCGGATTAACTCTGCCCATGTACTGTCAACCTCGCCGAGGGCCTCTGATATTGTATGAAATTTCAGCAGCTTGATCAGTTGCCTAATGCCCCGTACCCCCAGCACTGAATGAGCTATCAATATCTCTTCGTCTGTCAGAACCTCCCCTGGATAGGGGCGCTTCTCCTTTGACCGGATGGCATTCAAGAAGACCGAGTCGTTTAATTTGCCTCCGACGGACTCCAGAACGGACTCAATCGATTCTCGCCTCACAGGATCTCGCTGCAATTCTTTTTTGGCAACGTTGCCCAGACAATTGAGTATCAACCATGCGGAATGCATCACTGTGTAAAATATCGACTCTACCACATCCGATTGCCAGGCTTCTGGAGTTCGACTGAGTTGACGGCACATGGATTCATATATGACACGCTGTGCAAACGTTGTCACACAACGACATAGAATCGCGAGTGGGGCAGAAAACGGATCTGAAACGCAGACACTATCTGCAACAGTGTCGACCGCAGCTGCACCGAATTTGATAAACAAATCGGACCGACGCCGTAATTCCGTGTTTTCTGACAATTTGCGAAACAAGAAGATAAAACGCTCGGCAACCGCCACGACCCCTTCATCCCAATTGCGATAAGCCGCCTGGGCGTAGATGATCAACGCGGCACCAAAGAAATCTTGTTCAACGATCTGTCCCGGGTTGTTAATTTTGCGTTCTAGAGTTCGAAGGGCAAGCTTTTCGTGATACTCGAATTGCTCTTGGCACTGCTTTTGTGGATGATAAGCCGCGGCTAGGGCGTAAGTAGCGTGTCGAAGGCTGACATGGCGTGGTAATTGGCCAAAAGCTCTGACTAGCTGAGTTAGGAACGTCGAATCCCAGGCGTTTGTGGTAGCAAATTGTTCCGAGTTTACGTACTCCAAGAGCATCTGCTCTTTTTCGTTTCTTCGGGGGCCATTGTGTGCTCTCAACACACGCGACGGGTTGTATTCCATGGCCGTTATTTTTATGCAAGGTACTTCTTCATTTCGGAGTACGCAAAGCGTACACATCGTTTGAAATGAAGAGTAGACACACTAGTAAGGTAACGTCAGTAATATCGCCAAGAAAAGTGTGTTACCCTCCATCGACGATTTCGGCAGGGACGACATGCCCATGTGCCACCCCTGCCGTAAGGGTTATTCCCCTTGACCGGCTTTTTGATAGTTCGTGTCCTATTATTAGTCATTTTTACGTGCACCGCGACCGTGGGTTCTTGACTTGTTTTGTTGATGTGCTTATTTCTGTGGAGGTATCCGCGACACTCAACGTCGAGCGATCTCCCGAGACGGATTCGCGACAACATGGCGTTACGGACGTTCGAGTTTGAGAGCGAGTTGTGTCAATGAATCCCGAGTTTTCCGAAAATTGATGGGGGTTAGGGAGATGACTGTGCGTAAAATGCAGCTGTGGGATATCAGAAGCTTGCGGCATTGCGAATGTAAGGTCGCTACCATGCGAGGTTCCGCCGAACTGGGGCGAACAAGTCCTGTCGTCTATATCTAGGAACCGGATTAGCTCAAAGTCAGCCAATGCGTCAATGGACTAAGTTAGCCAATTATTAGGAGGAATACATACAGCACGCTTGCGAAAGGTCGCAAATTCCGTAGCGCGGTGGGATGGAGACCCACTATATTGAGAGTGAACGCTTGTATATAACGGGGCATTTTCTGTAGCATCGGGAAAATAGGGAAAGGTTTCGAAGAACGCCTTATCCACACCAGTAACCCCATCTGTCGGAAGGCTAAATAGTTGGGAGTCAAGTGTCCCGGCCAATTCGTCGCTAGAAAGTGAGTTCAGTTGTGAATGAGTTTCAGGCTCGAAAGTGTTTGCAAAATCAATGCCTGAGAACGAACAAGTTGCAGTGCCCGTATCATTGGCGGCTGTGTGGTCCCTATTGAGTAGGAAATTGGCGTGGTTGTCCGCCATGAACCGGAACATGGCACCCTGGGCTAAGGGGGAATTATCGTTGACACTTGGGGTTCGGAACGTTGCATTTCTGGTTGAATAGTAACCAGAATAACGATGGCTGTCCGATAGGACCTCCCGTCTTCCGTTTTTGTTGAGCGACACCGTTGCTTGAGCGAGTCTTTCGTCAAGAGAGTGCTCGGTTTCGACGTGGTCAGTTGCCTCAGTAAGTCCCGTCAACTCATCTGGCTTGGCTTCCCTGTCCTGGAATAGCGATGGGTTGAGAACGCTGTCGTCGGCAAACTCGTCGACAAACTCGTCGACAAACTCGTCGTCAAAGTGAGAGGCCATTGTGTCTTCAACGACAGACATCGTTTTAAGTGGAACCTCGTAGGTCGGCGCAGGACTGACCACTACGAATCGACCAGGAAAAGAAGTGGGAAGAGTTACCTCCCCTCAGTTTTGCGGTTAATTGCCGTTAATATACGTGAGCCGTGCAAAATCAAACACGTAGGGCACATTGCGGGAGTGGGAGATAAGAAAATAGGAATTTGCAACCAATGAAAACGCACTGAAATTAGGTTGAAAATGTAATTAATGCGTGCGGAGCGGGAAATATTAGGAATAAAGAATAGCAACAAAGAATAGCAATAAGAATAGGAATAAGTAGCCAATCGAGCGAGATAAGGAGATGTGAGGTGTGGTTAAATTGAGTGGCCCACGGCTGGAATCTTGCAACCCGTAAGAATGAAACCCCATATTTCAGTCCCGACCAAATTGTTTGAGGCGTTGAATCGACGCTCGAGGTGCCTAGCGACAGGACCTCGCTACCGCCACCGTACTTCCAACATCCACGGTTGCAATCTTGCATTCAACTCATCCTTCTCTCGAGCCAACCAAACCAAGCTCATGTTGACCTCCCAGCCCCCTGCCGTCATTACAATTGGCCACTCAGACCCCTCAGGGAGAGCTGGCATTCAAGGAGACCTCCAGACCTTCGCCGCCCACAATGTTCGCCTGTCCGTCTTTGCGGATTGACAATAGGTCCACGGCACATCCGTCATAACTGCGTTGGAAACGACTACCTCGAAGTACTTTCACGTCGTCCCTGCTGAATCCGTGGAGAAACAAGCAACTGGTGTGATTAATGACAACCCGCCGAAAGCTGTCAAGACTGGTACTAGTTTCTATATCAGAGCTGATCTAGGGATGCTCGCCAATGAAGAACATATTTCTGTTGTCGCAAATATGTTGGTCATGAATTCAATTCCGTCAGTCGTAGATCCAGTTTGTGCCTCCTCCAGATAATGCTGAAGGCCAGGCAATGTCTAGCTCAAGTCCACTTTCTCAATCCACCGCAAGGTCATACCTCAAAGAACTTTTTCCCGTTAGCACCCTCCTGACGTCGAGCCTTCCGGAAGCTTTGCTCTTTGCCAAAGTTGCTGGAAGAGATTTTGGGGAACTCGCCGGCCTTACTATGGAGAAAAGGGTGGAATTGGCAACCTTTTTAGCTTCAATGGGTCCTTGGATATTATTGAAAGGAACATATGCTCCGCTTGAACGAACCGGCAGCAAGGTTATCATCGATATTCTCACCACAAACAAAGGCCAAACACACAAGTTTGTCTCTGAATTCTTACCCCTCAACCCAGCTGTTGGCGCGGGATGCACGTTGGCATGTATATTGTCTTATACCCCTCTTGACTAACAGAAGCGTCAATTGCATCAAATCTGGCATTGGGATACGACACAATGGAAGCTGTTCAAAAGGCTCTGGACTTCGTTCAGGGTGCAATTCGACATTCTTCTCAAAAGAACGGCCCAATAAACCGTCTCTACCGTCAACGAAATCTTCCGTTCACTCCGTGCCTCACCCCACCTGAACATTTCTCTAACGGCAGCGGCAAGTTCTACGACTACCTTCTCAACCACCCACAGATCGTATCCCATTGGCATAGATTCACTCGTACATTCCGCTGCCGTATAGTATGGCTTACACGTGTCTACAGATCACACATTCCTTCATCAACTTGCTCAAGGAACTCTTCCGCTCGAGGCGTTCAAATATTTTCTCATTCAAGATTATCATTTCTTGACACATTTCTCACGCTCCCTGGCGCTGGGAGCGTATAAATCCACTTCGCTCCGAACAATTTCTGCCGCCGCGGAGATGATTGCACATATTCAAACGGAAGCTAAACTTCATCGAGCATTCTGTTCAGATTATGGTATATCGAACGACGAGCTAGACCACGGGGAAGAAGATTTAGCATGTGTTGCATACACGCGATGGGTCACTGATGTTGGGACAAGTCAGGATTGGTATGGGTTACAAATGGCGTTAATGCCCTGTTTGCTAGGATATGGAGCAATTGGAAGGAGATTGTTCGATGACAAGGAAACTGTTCGAGGTGATTTCTTCAATTATACCGCCACGCTGATGAAAGATGGTAATCCGTACTTCCGATGGATCGAAAATTACATTGCGGATGATTACACTGAAGCCGTAAAAGCCAGCAGGAAGTTGTTGGAAGAAAATGCGGTGAAGCTCAGCCCTGAACGTGTGGAGGAGATGGTGGAGACGTTTCGAGAGGGTACGAAGTTGGAAGGATGTTTTTGGGATATGGCAATAGAACATCGGAGGTAAGCGACTGAAAGGGTCTCGTAAAATGATGTTATCTTGAATTAACTACCTACAAAGCGATCCAAATGCTTGAAGTGGGAGCGTAGCCAAGGGAAAGACCTACGTAAGTTCAGGGACCTACCACATGGACCACCGCCATATTTAACGCTCCCTCGAACAGCCAAATTTAAATTATACTGTTCGAGGGGGCACTAAATATGGCGGTGGCCCATTGGGTGGGGTGGTCCGTTGGTAGGTCTTTGAACTTACGTCCGCTTCGCGCTCGGCTCCTACTATATATACAACCATTCTAGCGCGATGCGCGTCGCGTCTTTACCATATCTCTAGCACTTTCTAATCTTTTCGAGAATTGGCCCAGATTCCTAAGGCGGGGGGCCGCACACCACGTACACATACGTAATTACAGTAAATAAGGTCCCATGGTCGAATGTTTTATATGTGCGAACCTCAGTTGAATTGGGCCTGCTGCACCTGGCAAACACGGTATTTAAGTTTCGCAACACATTCCGCCACAGGCGGGATGCATTGCGATAGCACAAGAATTGGGCCTGCGCTGTGCGGAACTACGCTCCCATTGCGCAAAAGACTCCTCCAAACCTAAAAGCGCGCCAACGGAACCACCAAGGCAAGCGTCGCCAGTTAATGATAATTGTGGAATTTAACTTTTCTCCTGTGTGGTTGCACAATCTGTTGATTGGTTGCTGCTGTGTGTGCGTTCTTGGGAAACTTTAACCCGTTATCTTTTAGGCCAGACGGCGTGGGTCATTGGTCCAGGGTGTGGGGGTGGGAGCTCATTTCGGGATTAATCTGCTGCCCCCACAGCCTCAAGTTCGGAATAGCAGCGATCCCTCAGATCACCCCCAATTCTTTTGGCTGGTAATGAATATACGTTACCGGTTGGCATAGTAGTGAGGCTATGCCAAGCCGGTTACAAATTAATCTTCTGTGTAACGCCGTGAGAATATTCCAACATCAACTCAACGTATTTTATCCTCGGCTTATTCGGGCTTATTTTCATCAGGGAATGCCAATTCCTTCAGGAGAGAATAAGGTTTTCAGCTGCGGGAATTAGTTTTTGCCTTTCGTGGCTATTATGCAATCCCACGGACCTACTACCTGCCAAAAGTCAGACCACTTTCGACAAATCGAGCCACTGGACGGTTTCAAACGTGGGGGTGCACGCACAACTTTATTATCCTTGGTTCGGGAACTTGTTTCGACGATGGAAGCAATGGCGCAATGCACCAATGCTAAAAATAATTCTTGTGCTATTGCGATGCACTGCGAACCCTAAAAACGGCGTGTCGTGATGGATGGGTTCAGGCTCAATTCGTCCTCCGTTGCCGCATCCAGAGATGGCTATCAAGTTTAATAACCCGGCAAATTTCCCGGACGGGTTCACCTTCAAGATGGGAACAGCCTAAATAACGCTAGAAAGTCCCGAGTCCCAGTTGGTATATTCAATCACCGGAATATATCAGGCCAGGGAATTGGAATTATTAAGAGCCAATGATTACACATTCCGCTATCTCAGCCACAAAAGTTTAAAACACCGCTGCATTAGAGGCTGTGTCGATTCGTTATCGATATTGCTCTGAGTTAGACGTCGCGATTCCCGCTATGGTGGACCCTGGGGATTTACTTTAAATCACTATTATATACTAAGGGCAATTCCCTGACTCGATTTTGTCCCGTGTAGTTCCCTATGTCTCGACAAAGCGTAGAAAGCCATCGTACGACCTCCACGTTCAGCAGTCCGTCTCATGCTACGAGCGACACCGAAATCGGCAATAAAACTGGGAATGTAATAGACGCTTCCTCCTCACCGGGTATTGGATTGGCAAGTATCTTCCCGGTGCTAGGGGCTTGCATTTTATTCACGTTCCCTTTACTTTACGGTGTCCTTGGATTTATTCTCACAGGTTTTGAGTTCCAAAGGTCTTAATTGATTGAAACAGTTGGTATTGAGTTTCGGATGGAACTCATCCTCGGGAATGACGTTCCTATTTACGGCGGGCTTACTCCTGTCAACTCTTCTCTTGTCGATAAAGTACCAAGTTGGATCGAGACGATTTTTTTACCGAGTACTACTCGTATGGGATTGTCCAATCTGCGCAATACGTCATCGGTGTAGACAAACTCGAATTCTATGAACCCGAGAATTACACCTTCGGTACTGGCGATTGTTCGACGTAGGGATTGGATCAGGGTCAAGGTTGGCACATTTGCATCGGATCGGAACATTCTAAAAATTTTGCAGGTATTACCTCTTGAATTTTTCTGAGTTAGGTTGGAGTGTATGCCCGACTATATTATTTGCCACTGACTCTTGCGGCGCTGATTTGAGTTGGACCAACAGTTCGGACCAAATAATCGCCATGAATGCATTCAAAAGGACCTCGACGACCGCGTACTCTTCCCAGAATTTGTCAATCCTCACTTTGGAATCGATATCCGCCCCCGAAACATACGAACCAAATGTCACTGCCTTTCGTAAAGGCCTCGACGCTGTACTCACGGGGGATTCCAATATCACGTCGGCGTATCTGACTGCGGCCGGATGGTTCCTGCGGTTATATCAAGATGAATTCAAAAACGATACTGGGTCTCCGATCAGCCTTCTTATCGTCCAACAACAGTTTACGGTCATGCCTGGCAATATGCCAACACAAGTAAAGCTGCAAACGACCCGAATTCGACGACATATGCGCTACCCCCCGATCTGCAGGCGACAGCTGCCGCGGCGCAGTATCAATACCGTGCCATTGCGAAATACCCTGCTACCGTCTACACGTTTATGGTCATTGGATTCTCGCTCCTCGTTTGCTCGGCCTCGTTCGTTTGTTTTGTCGTTCGATCCCGGATCTGCCTACCCCATACGTCCCAATTTCCCCAAGTCGACTTGAGTTCCAGATCTGGGTACCCCAGTACTCACAATCTTCCAAACAGCGCCCACAACTTACTTGATTATACGTCCAAGATGCGACTCGCAAAACTTTCAAATGCACGTTCAAGTCAGATCATTGCTGGTACACAAAATATGGTTATTCGCTTTGTGGATATGACAAATGAATCTGGGCAGTCATCTGGGGTCTTTGTCGTTGGAGATAGCAAGGAGTCGGTGAGCTCTTTGGGCAGCAATCCTAGGGAGTGAGTAGTTATACATATCGTCGTGGCCTATAGTAATACGGCCATATAGCTATCATATCCTTCCCTAGGATCGTTATATTGCTTGGAGTAGACATTCACGGCGAAGTTCATCCGTTACTGGCAATGATAATCGAAGACCTACAAAGAACGAACTCCGAGCAATGGCTAAGCCCGGAAACGACCCCGAGGAAGCGGCGATTGTGGCTGGGAAACCTAATTTTCGAGTAACGAGCCTAAAGCGACTAGTATTCCCGAGCCTAAAGATCCACACTGCCACCCACATTCTGTCCCTTCTTTCATGAATATATAGATATGTGTGGTCGCCAATCCATTGATTGGTTGCTGTTGACCACGTTGATGCCAAGGTCCGAATCTCAAGAAGTAACGTGGGGCTAACGGATCGCTCACAAATCTCGCCGGTTTCTGCGATCCCTTGACACTTGTCCACTCTGATGTCTAATGTGGACGAGGCGCTATCAGACAAAGACGCCTTTTGAGCTACTTCTGAGCTATTTTCGTTTGTCGATGGCCTGCCCAACGAACACAACAGTCCGGTTTTTAGAGTTTCGCAACCCTCTCCGTCACGGGCGGGATGTATTGAGTGGGCCTAGGGCTGGTCGGGCTTATTTTACCGACCCGTAGCATACCGTATTTTACCGATAGAGGACGGTCAAATTCATATATGACCGTCAGATAAAATGGGTAATTGTCTTAACCGGTTAAATAACTTCCATATGACTCTGGTGAGTGAAATATGGGTGGTTTATTCTGGCAGAATATTACTTCATATAATTACCTGTTGCCAGGATGCAAATAGAAACAAATACTTACATATGTAAATTCCCAACCTCATCAGGAATCCTCTCCAAAAAAGACGGTAATATTACCGCCTTATTTTACCTCGGTCGGTAAAATTAATTTACGACGTCGAGAACCCACCCCTAAGTGGGCCTGCACCCCGAGAGGCCACCGCGGGACTGTCTGTCTGTCTGATTAACAAAATTTTGTTCTTTGACCAAGAAAACCCGACAGTCCACAGACAGAGTGAGAAAGGTTAAACTTCCTCAAGGTTCTAATTGGTGAGGGCTGCGTGGAGTGAATCATGTGCTCTCTTCCAGTTTAAGGTTCGAATTTCGGGAGTGTGGCTGCGCAGCATCACCTGGACCCTAGTTCCGCACGGGTGCTAGCCCAATTCCACTAAGGCCCGCCTTGACATAAGTTCAGGAATTTGCACTAATTCCCGAAAGGAATAATGGTCAGAATCACCGCAAATTTACAAGAAACTCAGAATTTCTCCGTGGTAGAACGTAAAGAATAGCGGGCTCTTTGGCGCTAACGGTCCCCTGAAGCCAGCACTGAGTCTAAGATTATTTGTAGCGTGGACATGCATGTGATTGTCTCATTTCGCATTACTTCGCATTTCACCCACCATCGCGTGACGGTCTAGGCCAAAGGACCCAACCAACAAAGTTTGAACTCTAAATTGGGGCACAGCGTTATATAAGCCCTTTGACCCATAATCGTCCGAAGACGAAATAAGGTTTGCTAGAGCCTAGGCCTCGTTCTGGCGTCATATGATTTGCATCCTTTGTCCTGTTATATGTGCCCCCACCCTCGCAACCCTTTCCCTTTCTCGCATCATCAATGCCGTTGCTCCCAAAGTCCATCCCGCTTCGTTGATCCCAAAGACAAACCCATCCCTAAGAGTGAATACAACACACCCTACGTAATGCAGCCTCGGCCACGCGCTTCAGCAAGTAGTGCAGTCGTCGCTCGTAAAAGTGGGGTCGCCGGTAAGAATGATCCGAAAGAAACCGTCTAACATGTTGTAGCTGTGTCGGAACTTCCCCATCAACCTCGTATCCTCGCTCTTGATGGAGGGGGAGTGAGAGGCTTATCAGCGCTTCTCATCCTACGCGAGCTCATGAACGATATTAAACAGATTGCAAAATTGGAAGAAGTCCCTCTTCCTTGTACCTATTTTGATTTGATTGGTGGCACGAACACTGGAGGCTTGATTGCAATCATGCTTGGTCGTTTGAGGATGGTACATTACCTCTGCAAATGTACAAGCCAGTCTAACTGGGTAGTCAGTTGAGGAATGCCTCGAAAAGTACATGAAGCTGAGTGAAGAAGTTTTCAACGGTGATCATGCTCTCTCAGCTGAAAAGGGTGTTCTTTTCGATGCGTCCATCTTGGAAAAAGTGGTGAAGAGGTTGGTGAAGGACAAGTTGAGCGATGAAGATGCCGTCATGGCCGAACTGAGCACTGCAGACCACAAGCCATGTCCGACCTTTGTCGTAGCCATAAGTGCCGCCATGGC
>Ga0302325_10002367_pt1 | contig 45891 bp, 36 predicted proteins | sample Palsa_T0_2_FD_201948 | JGI IMG/M metagenome (GOLD analysis project Ga0302325, IMG submission 201948) | Peat permafrost microbial communities from Stordalen Mire near Abisko, Sweden - Palsa_T0_2 | ecosystem: Environmental > Terrestrial > Soil > Palsa > Peat permafrost | place: Sweden: Abisko...
CGCCGCGGGGGGGGGGTGGGGTATGTTTGGTTGGGGGTATACAATTTGCTAGGGGGGGGGCATCGCCCCGTTGGGCGCACCCCCGCCCCCTTCACTTCCGCGCAATTGACGATTACGCGGAAGTGATCGAGGAGCGCCCGCGGTTGCGGGCGCTCCTCGAATATCGGCGGGGCGCATCGCGCCCGCCGTTATGAACGCAAGACGGGGCCGGTTCGCGACGCGAGCCGGCCCCGTCTGCGTTGTTGTCGCAGAGAGCCGGCGTCAGCCGGCTCTCTGCGACAATGTCATTCCTTGAGGAACCCCGTCACGGCCTTGCAGAACGCGTTTTGCTGTTCGTAGGGCAGCATGTGGCCCGCAGCCTCGATCATCTGCACTCGCGAATTCTTGATGTGTCTCGCGAATTCGTCGGCATAGATTGGCGGGACCAGGCGGTCCGACTTGCCCCACAGGACCAGCGTCGGCGCCGCGATACGATATGCACGCTTTTTGAGACCGCGATCGGGAATCGGCCAGAGGAACTTCGACGCCATCGACAGGCGCTTCACTCGCTCAACGTACATATCAGCGAGCAGGTTCATGTCTTCCGGAATGGCGAGGAACATCTGCGCGAATGCCGATTTAGGGTCGTGGAAGAGGTAGGAGCCGAGTTCACTCAAGTCGAGCGCGAAGAAATCCGGTATGGGCGTCTCGTCGATCCAGAAACCGGCGGCGCCGACCAGCACGAGTTTCTTCGCGCGATGAACGTCGAGTGCTGCGACTTCCGCGGCGAGCATCCCACCCATCGAATGGCCGACGATATGCGCCGAATCGATACCGAGTTCATCCATCAATTGATGGTAGAACAGAGCCGCGTCGATGACATCGTCGATCTGTTCGCCTCCGGTCGATTCGCCGAAGCCCGGCAGATGCGGCGCGATTACCGTGAAGTCCTTGCCCAATTCCTCGAGAAACGGGTCGATGCCGAGGAGGCCGCCGGCGCCATGGAGGTAGAGTAACGGTTCCCCGCTGCCGAAACTATGAACCTCGACCGAGAACTTGCCGTCGCGAACACTCTGTATCGTTTTCATTACTTCGCGCTCCGGCTCTCGGGGGCGTCGGCAGCGGTATGCACGGTCTTGCCGTTGGTTGTCGCCGGGCGCGTGAAGTTGAGTGGCGCCGGCATCGCGCGTTCAGGCTCCGCCATCGGTTTCGGCGACCACTTATCTTCGAACCCCTTCCACAGTCCTCGCATATGCGGCATCACTTCACGGGCGAACAGCTCAGTGTTTTTGCGCACCAGTTCCGGCGGCATCGAGCCGATCTGCTGCAGAATCATCAGATGGCCGCAGTTCAGGCTCTTCATCGCCTCGGTCAGGCGCTCGCGCACCGTCTTGGGCGATCCCGCGATGATGTAACCCTCGTTGACGAAGTCTTTCCAGGTAAGACCCTCGCGGCGCAGCGCGGCTTCCTTGCCGACCTGTGCGAGAACGCCCGCCCGGATGGTGCTGACGGTGCGATAACCGGGAGCGTCGGCGAAGCCGTTATAGACGTGCAGGCAGCGGTTGTAGAAGTAATCCATATGCGGTCCGTAGAGCCGCTCCGCTTCTTCGTCGGTATCTGCGACCGCGACGACCTGCGCGAAGCCCAGGCTGTACGGATTGAGCTCTTTACCCTTCTTCGCCATCACGTTCCAGTAACCGTCGGCGACCTTCTTGCCGGCCTTGTAGCCGAAGTAGGAGAGGAAGCTGTACTGGTAGTCGTGGTCGGCGACGAAGTCCCAGGTCTCGACCGAGCCGCCGCCGGGGATCCAGATCGGCGGATGGGGTTGCTGAATTGGCTTGGGCCACAGGTTGACGTAGCGCAGCTTGGTGTATTTTCCGTTGAACGAGAACACTTCGGGATTGGTCCACGACTTGATAATGAGGTCGTGCGCCTCGTAATACTTCTCGCGCAGCGTGGCCGGAACCTCGCCGTAGCAGAAGTTGGTATCCATCGAAGTGCCGACCGGAAAACCCGCGACCAGCCGTCCGCCGCTGAGCACGTCGAGCATCGCGAACTCTTCGGCGACGCGGATGGGCGGATTGTAGAGCGCGATGGAATTGCCGAGAATCACCAGGTTGGCGTTGCGCGTGCGGCGGGCCATCGCAGCGCCCATGATATTCGGCGACGGCATCAGGCCGTACGCGTTCTGATGATGCTCGTTGACGCCGAGGCCATCGAAGCCCATTTGGTCAGCGAATTCGAGCTGATCGAGATAGTCGTTGTACAACCGATGGCCGAGCTTGGGATCGTAGAGATCGCGCGGAATATCTACCCAGACGCTGCGATATTTCTCCTTGAAGTCGTCGGGCAGATACCGATACGGCATCAGGTGAAACCAGGTGAATTTCATACGCTTTCTCCTTGGCGCCGCGGCCGAGGCGCCGCGCTACGCGGAGAGCCTACAACAGAAATGAATCTACGAAAACACCAGGCTCGCAAGCTCTACTCAGATTTTAAAATGCGCACCTCGCAGACTCGTTTTTCTTGACGCAGCTCGCAGACTCGCCTGCTCGTTGCGCTTCGCCTCACTAGTGAGCTCGGCTCGCAAGCTCGCCTAGTGGGAAGGTTTCAGACTTCCCACGGTGATTCACCCATGGAGCCGAAGGCAATCTGAGCCTGCGAGCGGCGGCCGCGACACTGGCTGAAGCGGGACGAATTCGGAAGCAAAGCTCGAGCCAGTACCGCGTATCAACCCTAAAGCTCGAGATTGAGGGTGGAAGGGCATAGGTTCGCCCCCGCTTGTCCCTTATTGGGCCGCGTTCCTGTAAAATGGTTGATTGGAATGGGTGGAGAACAGCGTGAAGGAAAAATTACAGAGCGACCTGAAGACCGCGATGAAGAGCGGCGACAAGCTGCGGCTGATGACCGTGCGCGGCATCCTCTCCGAGGTAACGCGGCTGGAGAAGGAAGTTTGCCGCGCGGCGAACGAGGACGAGATCATCCAGATTATCAAGCGCGAGCGCGCGCGTCGCGACGAGTCGCTGGACTTCGCGCGGCGCGGTAAACGCTTCGACCTGATCACCCAGTATGAAGCGGAAGCAAAAGTGCTGGAAGGCTATTTGCCGCCCGCAGTGGCGGTTGAGGACCTGAACGCTGCCGTCGCGGCGCAGATTGCGGCCGGCGCGAATCAGATCGGACCAATCATGAAGGCGCTGCGGGATCAATTTGGCGCCAGCCTCGATGGGAAGATGGCGAGTGCAGCGGTTAAAACGGCGCTCGCGCCAAAGTAGTATCGTGAGATGCGGGTGGGTGTGGACCTCTGCAGGCGCCGATCTCGATGATGAGGAGCTGAGCAATTTCAGGTGCGCCCCCTGGCGGTACGCGTGAATGATTTCAGTGATCGCATCTGCTAAGAATTGAAAGAGTATGGAGCGAAGAAAAACGGGCTTCCATTATGAGACGTAAGGTTGATCGCGACCGTCGCGTGGTGGTGACGGGCCTGGGTCTTATCTCGCCACTGGGGACCGGGGTCGAAAAGAACTGGGAAGCGCTGATGGCCGGCCGCTCCGGGATAGTGCCGATCACGCGCTTCGACACCAGCGACTTTCCGACCAAGTTCGCGGGTGAGATTCCCGACTTTAATCCGCTCGACTGGATTGAGAAGAAAGACGTCCGCAAGATGGACCTCTTTATCCAGTATGCGATGGGTGCCGCCGAGCAGGCGATGCAACAGTCGGGATTGCGGATTACCGAGGATAACGCTGACAACGTCGGAGTGCTGGTGGGCGTCGGGATTGGGGGGTTGTGCACGATCGAGGAGAATCACATGATCTTCCTCGAGAGCAGGCTCAAGCGGATCACACCGTTTTTCATCCCGAAGCTGATCTCGAACCTGGCCCCCGGACAGATCTCGATACGCTATGGCGCGCGTGGAGCGAATTTCTCGACCACCAGCGCGTGTGCGTCGGGGAGCCATGCGATCGGCGAGGCCTATCGGATGATTCGGGCGGGCTACCTCGATGCGGCGATCACCGGCGGCGCCGAGGCCGCGATAACCTCGCTGGGAGTGGGCGGCTTCATCGCGATGCGCGCGTTGTCAACGCGTAACGATAATCCGACGGCCGCGAGCCGTCCCTTCGATCGTGAACGCGACGGCTTCGTGATGGCGGAAGGGGCGGCATCGCTGATCCTTGAAGAGCGCGAGAGTGCGATCGCGCGCGGTGCGAAGATCCTTGCGGAAGTGGTCGGTTACGCGACCAACGCTGACGCCTATCACATCACCTCGCCGTCACCGGACGGCCAGGGCGCCGCCAAGTGTATGCAGCGTTGCCTCGAAGACGGCGGCCTCGATCCCAACGAAGTCGATTATATCAATGCGCACGGCACTTCGACGCCGCAGGGCGACGTGGCGGAGACCCACGCAATCAAACACGTCTTCGGCGAGCATGCGGCGCGCATAGCGGTAAGTTCGACCAAGTCGATGACCGGGCATACGCTGGGCGCAGCGGGAGCGATCGAATCGGCATATACGGTGCTGGCGATCCTCAATAGCGCGATTCCGCCGACCATCAACTACGAGTACCCTGATCCGGAGTGCGATCTGGACTATGTTCCGAATCGCTCGCGCCCGGCGAAAATCCGGCTGGCGTTGAAGAACTCTTTTGGCTTCGGCGGCACCAACACTACCGTGGCGTTTCGGCCCGCGGTCGAGCAGTGACGGACGCATAGATAATGGGTTCGAGAATCGTCGCTACCGGGCGCGCGACGCCGCGCACCTTAATCACCAATCACGACCTCGAACGGCGGATGGATACGTCCGACGATTGGATTCGTACGCGCACCGGGATCGGTCAACGCTACGTTATGTCGAGCGGGGAGTCGCTGGTCGAGATCGCGGCGCAGGCCAGCCAGATGGCTCTCTCCCGCTCTGGCCTGAAGGCGACGGACCTCGACGCGATCGTTGTGGGGACGGTCTCTTCGGATTACGGCTTTCCGTCGTTTGCCTGCCAGTTGCAACATCGACTCGGAATCGATTCGATTCCCGCCTTCGATGTAGCTGCGGCGTGCTCGGGTTTCGTTTACGCGCTGAGCGTTGGGGATACTTATATGCGCGCGGGGGACTGGAGCCGCGTACTGGTTCTGGGCGTGGATGCGCTTTCAACGATGGTGGACTGGGGTAATCGCGCAACTGCGGTGCTCTTCGGCGATGGCGCCGGAGCGGCGGTGCTGGTGAAAGAGAATGGGCCGCGCGGCGTGCTCGGCAGCATGCTGCGATCATCGGGCGGATTCTGGGACCTGCTCTATGTGAAGAATCGCGGCGTGCAGACCACGATGGACGCCGAGGCGCGCCGCGCGAGCGAAGACGCAATCACGATGAAGGGGCCGGAACTGTTCAAGATTGCAGTCAAGAGTATGGAAGACGTCACGCGCAAGGTGGTGGAGCGCGCGGGCGTGCCACTGGAAGACATCGCGCTGATCGTGCCGCATCAGGCGAACCTGCGAATTATCAACGCCGTTGCGCAGCGGCTGGGCCTTGGTTCGGAAAAGGTCTTCACGAACGTCGATCGTTATGGCAATACCTCGGCGGCTTCGGTGCCTATTGCGCTGGACGAGGCGATCGAGTCCAAACGCGTGCATGACGGCGACCTCATCCTGCTCAATGCGTGCGGCGGCGGACTCACCTGGGGCGCGAACCTGATTCGCTGGTAGCGGCGGCAGGAATAATGGTCGAAGAGGCCGGAACCTGTAATTCTTCAAGAAACTGAAACCTTACCAAGGTTTCAGACTTCCCGTTGGGTAAGAGAAACTTTTCGAAACTTGGTGTGACCCTCGTTCAGCGTGGCGAAGATCCCGGCCTTAGACGATTGCAATCAGGGACCCGTTCGCTCCGCTCAAGTTGACAGCGCGGAAAAGCGCCGAATCCCCCGCGTTGGCGAGGAGCTTACGGCTGGTTCACCGGGCATATGACTGACGACCTGCTGGCGCATCGATTGATCGCCGTCCTCGGCAAGGGCGGGGTCGGCCGCACGAGTATCAGTGCGGCGATCGCGACGATAGCGATGCGACGCGGCAAGCGCACGCTGATAATCGAGGCGGATCTCCGCGGCCCGATCGCCCTCAGTTACGGTAAGACGCCGGGATTTAATCCGGTCGAGCTCGAAGCCGGTTTGTTCGGCATGACGCTAGGCGGTCAGGAGTCGCTCGAGGATTACCTGGGTCTGGTGATGCCGCGAACGATTCTGCGAGCGGTCTTCGCCAGCTCGATTTACCAGTATTTCGTGCATGCCGCTCCGGCGCTCCGCGAACTTACGATGATGGGCAAGGTTTTTCACGAGATCGAGCGCCGGCCTGCCTCGCTCAAACGCTGGGATCTGGTGGTGTTTGACATGCCCGCCAGCGGCCAGGCCCTCAGTATGATACGTACCCCGTTCGCCGCGCGTGAGACCTTCGGCGAGAGCGTGGTCGGGCGCGAGGCGCGCAATATCGCGGACTTGCTGAGCGATCGCGCCAAGTGTGCGATGGTAGCAGTGACCACGGCGGAGACGCTCGCGATGACGGAGACGCTAGAGCTTAATCGCACGCTGGCGACATTGCCGATCGAGACCGCGGCGATCTACTTCAATCGAACCAGTCGGGCGACCTTCGAGAGTGGCGATATCGCGCGAATGATGCGGCGCGGGGCGCTTATACCAGAGCTTCGAAATCTGGAGACGCTGGCGGGAATCGCACGTGCTGAATTGCAGCGGCGCGCGAGGGAGCGGCGGGCGCTGGCGATTTTACGGCGGCAATGCGGATGCCAGGTGATCGAAGTAGAGGATCGCCGCGGGCTATCGGGGACGGCGCTGACGCGGCTGCTATCGGATCAGATCGAACAATCGCGCGTGGGGCATCGCGACTCGGCATCCGCGACCGAGTGAAGAATCAGCGGCGCGTCACTGCCGGCTGATCGGGCGACCAGGTTCGCTGCGGGCGGCGGTGCCTGTTTTACCCTGATAAGGGTTGCCTTCATCAGATTTTCCCTGGCTGTGTTGGTGCGCTTCTATTTCGAGATGGAATTTGTGTAGGAAGCGATGCACCAGCGGGGTCAACATCAGGCCGGCCAGGCTGATTAACAAAAGGCCGCTGTAGAGGGCATAGAAGGACGCGAAAAGCTTGGAGGTGTTGTTCTTGAGCGTATCGACGGGTCCCATCCCACCCAGAATCATCGACGCGTTCAGGGTCGAATCGATCCATGAAATTCCGTCGAGGTAATGGTACCCGCAGATGCCGACGGCGAGCGAGCCAAAGAGAATTATCGCGGCGGCACTGCCCCAGCGGACGTAACGCCACGCAAACTCGCGGCGCGAAAGCAGCGGCTGGTAGCGACGTTCGAGAGCCATCGGGACATCGTAAACGATCGTCGCGGTTTGCGCATCGCAGCGCGGGGCGTCTGGAATCCACCGCTCGCGGCAATTACGCTGATGGCAGTAATCGGCCAGGGGCCTGATTGGGCCGCATGGCGGAGGAACGAATGGCGGAGGATTCCGGCAAGAAAGCGCTCGACGTAGAAGCCTCACGGGAAATGTCTAAGGGGGAGGGCGGACCTGCGAAGCCCGCGCGCGAGTCCGCAAAGCCTGTTCGCGAGCCCTGGATAATCCGCACCTACGCCGGCTTCGGCGACGCCGTCCAGGCGAATCGGCGGTTCCTGAATAACCTCAAGGAAGGACAGCGCGGGCTCTCGATTGCCTTCGACTTGCCGACGCAAAACGGCTACGACCCGGACGCTCCGGTCGCTTCGGGCGAAGTCGGCAAAGCCGGCGTATCGATTTGCCATTGGCGGGACATGGAGCAACTGCTGGACGGGATTCCGCTCGGCAAGATCAACACCTCGATGACGATCAACTCGACGGCGCCGTTTATCCTCGCGCTGTACCTGGTAGTTGCTGAGAAGCAGGGCGTGCCGTGGAAGGAATTGCGCGGCACGACACAGAACGATTTGCTCAAGGAATTCGTCGCGCGCGGCACCTCGATTTTCCAGCCGGAAATCTCGTTGAGGCTGTCGGCCGATCTGATCAAGTTCGCGGTCGAGCACGCCCCGAATTGGAACCCGATTAATTGCTGCGGCTACCATTACATGGAAAGCGGTGCGGGACCGGCCGAGGAAATCGGCTACGCGTTCGGCAACGCGCTGATGATCCTCGACGCGATCCGACCGTCCCTGAGCGCCTCCGATTTTGAGCAGACGGTGCGGCGGATTTCGTTCTTTATCAACAGCGGGATCGAGTTGGTGCCGGAGATCTGCAAGATTCGCGCGTACTTCAAACTGTGGCGCGATCTGTGCCGTGATGAATACGGGATCGAGGACGTCGCGTTTCGCGCCGGATGCCAGGTGCGGTCGCTCACGCTGACCGAGCAGCAGCCCGAAGTTAATATCATCCGAATTGCATTCGAGGCGCTGCCGGTGGTGCTGTCCGCGAATGCGCGGGTTAACGCTTTGCAACTGCCCGGATTTCGCGAGGCGATGGCGTTGCCCGACCAGGCCGAACAATTGATTGGATTGCGGACGCAGCAGGTGCTGATGCACGAGACGGGCGTCGCGAAATACGGCGACATCTTCGAGGGCAGCAAAGTAATCGAGCAACTTACCGACGAGACCGCGGCGCGCGCACGCTCAATCGCGATGCGCTTGCGGGAGGCCGGCTATGCGCGATCGATCGCGTTGGTGAGTGCGGAGCTGACCCACGCGCTGGCAGAGCGGCAGCGACGAATTGAGGCCGGAGAGATCCTGCAGGTGGGCGTGAACGCTTTCATCGGCGAGATCGGTCTGACGCCGGCGGCGCGCGACGTCGATACCCCGGACTACACAGCGCTGGAGCGCGAACGAATCGAGTCGCTGGCAAAGTGGCGTGCGGGGCGCGACAACGAGGCGGTTGCGAAGGCGTGCGCGGAACTCGTGCGCGCGGCGGCAATCGGGTCGGGCACGATGGAGGCGACCTTGACGCTGGCGCGGGCGGGCGGAACCGTTGGCGAATGGACCTCCGCAATCGAGCGCGCGACGCACGGACGTTATACCCCGCCGATTCTGGAGAGCAACGCCGCAGTGGGTGCTTTCAAGGTAACGAAGTCGCGCCGGCGGATTCGTATCGCGATCGGCAAAGCGGGTCTCGACGGGCATATCAATGCGGTCAAGCTGCTGGCGCATGCGTGCATGCAGGCCGGGATGGAGGTGATCCTCGCGGGCTTCAAACAGACGCCCGCGCAACTGGTCGAGGCGGCGCTGCAAGAGGACGCGGATGTGCTCGCGATCAGCAGTCTGGCCGGAGCGCATATGACGATCGCACGCGATACTATCGCATTGCTTGAGGAACGCGGAGCTGGCGACGTGAGACTGGTGATGGGCGGGATTATTCCGGAGGCAGATCGGACGCGCCTCGCGGCCCTCGGGGTGCGCGCAGTCTTTACGCCCAAGGATTCAAATCTCGGTTTGATTATTGATCGGATTGTCGCGATCGGCGAGGAGCGTGACGCAGCGGCGTGAGGGTGGGGCGTTTTCGAGGCGCCATCGAGTGGATGGAGGAGGGGATCCGCGATGAAGTTACCGAGCCGGGCAACTACCGTAGTTTTCGCGGTGGCGATAATCGTGACGGGGCTGATTACGGCGCGACCGGCGCGTGCCGCCGAACCGCGTCCGTGGCTCTGCCGGGACAAGCCGGTATTTTCATCGGGCGGGCCGATGACCTACGACGCGAGCATGCGCGGCAGCGGCCAATGGATGGTGATCTTTATGACCTTCGACCCGTCGGGAGGCCATGACGGCTTCACGATATTCGACTCGCGCACGGTGAGCGGGTCAGTCACCGGTTCCCTCGAGCGCGGGCAGTGGTATGCGGTGGGGATGTATCGCGAAGGGGGCCGTTGGGTCTGCGCGGCGCAGGCCCAGGAGAACCATCAATTCGTGCCTGGAATAGTGCGCGACCTTTGTTACGGCGCATCGCCAGACGGCTGCGACGTGAAGCTGATTGTGCGCGAGGCCGGGCATAGCGCGCCTTAGAAAATGGGTGTCGCAGAGGGTTAATCGCGTCGTTTTTCCAGCGCCGGGGAGGGCTTATCTGGCTCTCGTTACCATGCTACGCGCTCGTGCGCGGGCTGCGCGGCAGCCGGAAGTATCTCGCAAAGGCTCGCTCGACAGCGCATAATTGAAGGCCCTGTAGCGGGCGTGCTAGCTTCGCTATCCGTGTGCATTTCGCGCACGGTCTGTCTGATCAGGGGCGGCGTACCCAAGTGGTTAAGGGAGAGGTCTGCAAAACCTCCATTCAGCGGTTCGAATCCGCTCGCCGCCTCCACCTAAACGACTGATTCTCGATCGAAAGTCTGACGATCCGATAACGCGGAAACTGCTAGGCGGCGGCGCGCTGAGCGAGAACCTGGCGCAGGAACTGTCCGGTATGCGATGCCGATGCGGCGGCGATTTCCTCAGGCGTGCCTTTAGCGACCACCTGACCGCCGCGATCACCGCCCTCGGGTCCGAGATCGATCACGTAGTCCGCGGTCTTGATGACGTCGAGATTGTGCTCGATCACAATAATCGTGTTGCCGCTATCGGCGAGGCGGCCGAGCACCACAAGCAGCTTCTTGATGTCGTCGAAGTGCAAACCGGTGGTCGGCTCGTCGAGGATATAGAGCGTGCGGCCGGTGGCGCGGCGTGCGAGTTCTTTCGCCAGCTTGATGCGCTGGGCTTCGCCGCCCGAAAGGGTCGTCGCCGATTGCCCGAGATGGATATAGTCGAGGCCGACGTCGCGCAGGGTTTCGAGCTTCTGGCGGATCGAGGGCACCGAACTCATGAAGTCGAGAGCGTCGAGCACCGTCATGTTGAGGACCTCGGCGATGCTCTTGCCTTTGTACTGGATTTCGAGTGTGTCGCGATTGTAGCGCTTGCCGCCGCAGACCTCGCAGGTGACGTAAACGTCGGGAAGGAAGTGCATCTCGATGCGGATGATGCCGTCGCCCTGGCATGCCTCGCAGCGACCGCCCTTGACGTTGAATGAAAAGCGGCCGGGCCCGTAGCCGCGCATCCGGGCCTCGGGCAACTGCGCGAAGAGCTCACGGATTGGCGTGAACAGGCCGGTATAGGTCGCGGGATTGGATCGCGGCGTACGGCCGATCGGACTCTGATCGACGTGGATGACCTTGTCGAGATGTTCGACGCCGTCGAGTCCCTTGATTGCGCCGGCGCGTTCGCGGCTCCCGCCGAGTTTTTGCGCGAGCGCCCGGTTGAGTGTATCGAGCACCAGGGTCGATTTGCCCGATCCTGAAACCCCGGTTACGCAGACCACCACGCCGAGCGGAATGGCGACGGTGATATCACGCAGATTGTTCTCGCGCGCGCCGCGAATGGTGAGCCATCGATTACCTAGTTGCCGGCGGCGCGACGGTACCGGGATTTCGACCTCGCCTGAAAGATACTTGCCGGTAAGTGAAGCCGGATTGGCCATCACCTCGTGCGGAGTGCCTTGCGCGACAATGTAGCCGCCGTGGATGCCGGCGCCGGGACCCATATCCACGAGGTGATCGGCTTCGAGCATCGTGTCCCGATCGTGCTCCACCACCAGTACCGAGTTGCCGAGTTCTTTGAGCCGCTTGAGCGTGCCGAGCAGGCGCTGGTTGTCGCGCTGATGCAGTCCGATCGAGGGCTCGTCGAGAATGTACAGGACGCCGACGAGGCTTGACCCGATTTGGGTCGCGAGCCGGATGCGCTGGCCCTCGCCACCGGAAAGGCTGCCCGAGGTGCGGTCGAGAGTGAGGTAGTCGAGGCCGACGTCGGCGAGGAAGCCGAGGCGCTCGCGAACCTCCTTCAGGATGAGGCGCGCGATCTCGGTTTCCTGGGCGCTCAGCTTGGGATTCGCGAAAAAGGCTACCGCCTGCTTGATCGACATCGCCGTGACTTCGCTGATCGATTTGCCGTTGAAGCGGACGAAGAGGCTCTCTTTCTTGAGGCGCGCACCGTTGCATGACGGGCACGGCCGCATGTTCATATACGATTCGAGGACTTCGCGGATGCTCTCGGACTCAGTCTCTTTGTAGCGGCGATCAAGCCACGTCAGCACACCCTCGAAAGCGCGTGCATAGCCGTGTTGGCGTTCGCCGCGCTGGTAGGTGAACGCGATTTCCTCTTCGCCGGAGCCGTTGAGGATAGCCTTGCGAACCTTGGCCGGGATGGACTTCCACGGCGTGTCGAGGCTGAATTTGTAATGCGCCGCCAGTGATTCCAGCACCGGCTGCATGAAGTTGAGCGTCGCCCAAGGGGCAATCGCACCGTCGGCGAGGCTCAGGTCCTCGTTCTGCACCACGAGTTCCGGATCGAAGTACATGATCGATCCGATGCCGGAGCATTCGGCACAGGCGCCGTGCGGGCTATTGAAGGAGAACATCCGCGGCGTAATCTCGGGATACGAGATGCCGCATTCGACGCATGCGAAGCGCTGGCTGAAGTAGATTTCGCCGCCACCATTCTTCGCGGTGGTGTCGAGGCGCTCAACTTTAAGGAGGTCTTGCCCGTACTTGAATGCGACTTCCAGCGATTCGCCGAGGCGCTTTTCGATGCCGCTGCGAATTGCCAGCCGATCGACCATCACATCGATGGTGTGGCGTTGATTCTTGTTGAGGCTGATGTCGTCGCTGAGTTCGACGAGTTTGCCGTCGATCTTGGCGCGCACGAAGCCGGCGCGGCGCAGGTCGGAGAGCTCTTTCTTGTACTCGCCCTTGCGGTCGCGCACGATCGGCGCGAGCACATGGAGGCGTGCACCCTCCGGCCACGCCATGATGCGATCGACGATTTGCTGGACGCTCTGCTGGGTGATCTCGCGGCCGCAGTTGTAACAGAAGGCATGGCCGACGCGCGCGAACAGCAGCCGCAGGTAGTCGTAGGTTTCGGTGATGGTGGCGACGGTCGATCGCGGATTACGCGAAGTGGTCTTTTGCTCGATCGAGATGGCTGGAGAGAGGCCTTCAATCGAATCGACGTCGGGCTTTTCCATCTGTTCCAGGAACTGGCGCGCATACGCCGAGAGCGATTCGACGTAGCGGCGCTGGCCCTCGGCGTAAATCGTGTCGAAGGCGAGCGAGGATTTGCCGGAACCCGAGAGTCCGGTGATGACGACGAGTTGTCCGCGCGGAATCTCGATATCGATATTCTTGAGATTGTGCTCGCGCGCGCCCTTGATAACTATGCGGTCCATCGGAGTCATTCCAGTTTAACCGTAGTCATCACGCACCGCGAGTGCGCGGCAAAGTTCACGCGGCGCGACGAGTGTGAACGATGTGTCCGCGTGCCGCGCGAGCCGCATACTCGATCGCGGCGATCATGCTGGAGGCGTCGGCAGTTCCAGTGCCGGCGATGTCGTAGGCGGTGCCATGATCCGGCGACGTGCGTATGAAGGGCAGGCCGAGCGTGATGTTCACGGCGCGATCGAACTCGAGGGTCTTGAGCGCGATCAGCCCCTGGTCGTGATACATCGCGACTGCGCCGTCGAAAGCGAACTCACCTTTGGTGCGGATGAAGGCGGTGTCAGGTGCGAGCGGTCCGCGAACCTCGATACCAGCGCGTCTGGCGCGCTTGATCGCGGGCATAATTACGCGTGCTTCCTCATCCCCGAATAGTCCATTTTCGCCTGCGTGCGGATTGAAGCCGAGGACTCCGATCCGGGGCGCTGCGATCCCAAGACGACTGCGCATATGTTCGGTCAGGAGCCGGATCGTCTGGTACACGCCTTCGCGTGTGAGCGCTGCCGAAACCTTGGCGAGTCCCATGTGCACGGTTACGAGCGCGAGCCGCAAGTGATCGCCCGCGAACATCATGCGCCACTGGGAAGAGTGGGAAAGCTCGGCGAGCAACTCGGAATGTCCGGGAAAGCGATGACCTGCGCGGTTCAGCCATTCCTTATTGATCGGTGCGGTGACGAGTGCGCTGACTTCATTCGCGAGGGCCATTTGCGCGGCGGAGACGATGTATCGGTAGGCGGCGTCAGCGCCAGCGATACTCGGACGGCCGGGCCTGATGGCGCGGGGCGGCAGACGTCCCAGGCTCAACACGGCGAGGCCATCGGCGTGACTTTCAGTCGCGTCGCCACCCGGCCATTCGTATGGTTGCGGCGCACGCGAGGCGAGCCGTTTAGCGGTCGCACGCATGACCTCGAGGTCGCCGACTACGAGCAGCGACGGCGCGTTGCGGCGGCGCGACAGAACGCCTGCGGCTTTAAGGATCACCTCGGCGCCGATACCCGCCGGATCGCCCATGCTGATGGCGATGAGAGCGGGCGTTTTGGCCGGTGTCCTCACTGTTGCTGCTGCGGTAAGGTCTCGACGTAATGTTTCTGGATCAGTTCGGTGTCAAGCCACTTCTGGAATGCTTCCCTGGACTGCTCGGTCATCATAATGTCCCGAATCTTGCCGCGAACCTCGTCCAGCGGCTCCAGACCGGGGGTCTGATGCATTTCCACTTTGACGATGTGGAAGCCATATTTGGTCTTGACCACCGGAGAAATATCTCCAGCTTTTAGATTTTTGATCGCCGCGAGAACCGCGTCATTCAGATCGCCTGGAGAGAATTCGCCGAGCTCGCCACCTTTGGTTTTCGAGTCGTCGTCCGAATACTCGAGTGCGAGGCTGCCGAAATCGGCGTCGCTTTTGACCGCCAGTTTACGGATATCTTCGGCTTTTAAGCGAGCGGCGGCCACGTCCTGGGGCCGCGCATTGTCGGGCACCGAAATAAGGATCTGGGCAAGCTTGAATTTCTCCTGGGTGGTCGTGAATTCGTCCGGATTATTCTTGTAATAAATCTCGATTTCTTCCTCGGAGACGACGATTTTCTGGCGCACCTCCCGATCGATCATCGTCATCGCTTCGACTTGCTTGCGAATTTTCGCACGGAACTCATCGTAACTTATATTCTGCTGCTGAAGCTGGGCACGCAGTTGAGTGTCGGTGATGTGATTCTGCAGCTCGAGATTTGTGATGTAGCGATCGACCTCGTCTTCGTCCACTTTGGAAGCGTATTTATTGGCTTCCTGCTCGAGCAATTTCTGTTCGATCGCGTTTTTAAGCGCGCCTTGCGGATTTTCAGGCGTCCCCATCGAGAGTCCCGAGCCCATACCCCCGGGCCCTCCCACCGACGGGTTCTTCAAATCATGCGACGTGATGGGCTCGCCATCGACGCTGGCGACCACGCTATCGATTTCTTCTGCCAGGATTACCCGTGCGCCCAACGCGCTCGCCAAAAGGACGGTGGCGAATACGATGAGCGCTCCGGAACGCACTGCTTTGTGAGGCTTTTTCATTAACAGGATAACTCGCGTGATCGTTCGAGTGATAATCAGCGGCGCCATTCCAGTTCGGCTAATTGATCAATGGTCCAGCGGACCGGACCGGCTGGGATTCCAACTTTTCACACGCTGCCAGGGCCTGCAAGATGGACTCAATTTGCGCGAAGGTCTGCTCATATTCTCCGGGCGTTATCTTCACGATCACTTGGAACGAGGGCGTCAGGCGCATCGTATTGCGGTTGGCGTGGGCCAGCGCGGCCAGCTTTTCGGTTTCGACCGGGGCGTCGGCGTGAAACTTGATTTCGAGCTGATCGCTCTTGAGGACCGCGCTGAGAACCATCTGATCCCGCATCAGCCGGCGGATGTTCATCGCCGCTATCAGATTTTCAATCAGCGTCGGCACCGGGCCGAAACGGTCGCGCATCTCGTCGCGCAATTCGTCCAGGTCGGCGGGGCTTGAGGCCCGCGCCATCCGCCGGTAGAGCACTAGCCGCTCGTTCTCGTCTGGCACGAAGCTGTCTGGAATGTAGGCTGGGATGGCGAGCCGCAGTTCAGGTTCGAAGTCGGGACGGGCCGGTTCGCCGCGCAGTTCCCGAATCGCCTCGTCCATCATCTCGGTATAAAGCTCGAAGCCGACGGCCGCGATTTCGCCCGATTGCTCGCGCCCGAGCAGGTTGCCCGCGCCGCGATGTTCAAGGTCGCGCATCGCGAGCTTGAAGCCGCCGCCACCTTCGGCCTCGACCAGTTCACGCAGCGCCTCGATGCGGCGTTTGGCGTCGCGCGTGATGATGTGCTCGCCGGGAATCAGCAGATAGGCGTAGGCCTTCCGCTTGGCGCGTCCGACCCGCCCACGCAACTGATAGAGCTGGGCCAGCCCGAAGTGGTCGGCGCGATTGATGATCATGGTGTTGGCGTTAGGTATATCCAGGCCCGATTCGATAATCGCCGAACAGATCAGAACGTTGATGCGATTCTCGATGAAGTCGCGCATGACGACTTCAAGCTCATGCTCCTTCATCTGGCCGTGGGCGATCGCTATTTTCGCCTCGGGCACCAGTCCCTGGAGGTGGCGCGCCATGTAGTCGATGTTCTCGACGCGGTTGTGAACGAAGAAGACCTGTCCGGCGCGATTAAGCTCGCGGATAATCACGTCGCGAATCAGGCCGTCTTCGAAATGCGCGACAAATGTGCGGACCGCCTGGCGGGCAGGCGGCGGGGTCTGGATCACGGAGAGATCGCGGATTCCGAGCATCGCCATGTGCAACGTGCGCGGAATCGGCGTGGCGGTGAGCGTAAGGACTTCGACCAGCTTGCGGAAGCGCTTGATGCGTTCCTTATCGAGGACGCCGAACCGATGCTCCTCATCGATGACGAGCAGGCCCAGCTTGGGGAACTCGACGTCGCCCTGCAGCAGCCGATGAGTGCCAATAACGATGTCCACCGCGCCGCGGCGCACATCCTCGATAACCTGCTTGTTTTCTTTGGCTGAACGGAACCGCGAGACCATTTCGATCCGCACCGGATAATCCTTGAAACGGTTGCGGAAATTGTTCCAGTGCTGCTCGGCGAGAATCGTCGTCGGCACCAGTATCGCTACCTGGCGGCTGTCCATCACACACATGAAGGCGGCGCGGAGAGCAACCTCGGTCTTGCCGAAGCCGGCGTCTCCACAAATCAGCCGATCCATCGGCTTGGTTCTGGAGAGATCGCGGATGACCTCGTCGATCGCAGCCTGCTGGTCCGGAGTTTCCTCGAACTCGAAACGCTCGCAGAAGTCGTCAAAGTCGCGCCCCGGATGCGGGAAGGCGTGGCCCTCGGCGACCTCGCGAGCGGCGTAGATATCGAGCAGATCGGAAGCCATCGCGAGCACCGCCTGCCGGGTGCGCTTCTTGACCCGGTCCCATGAGCCGCCGCCCAGTTTGTCGAGTTTGGGCTCGGTACCGTCGCCCCCGCCGACATAGCGCTGGACCAGGTTGATGCGCTCGACCGGCACGTACATGGTGTCGTTGCCAGAGTATTCCAGGTTGAGAAAGTCGCCTTCGGCATCGGCAACTTTCAGATGTTTGAGTCCGCGATAGCGGCCGAGTCCGTGGTCGATGTGCACCACTACATCGTCCGGCCGGAGCTCCTCAAGATTGAGCAGAGCGCCCTTGCCATTGCGGCGCGTAGGACGTCGCCGCGCGCGCGGCTCGCCGAAGAGGTCCTCCTCGCTGTAGATGTAAAGCCCGTCTTTCTGAAGGATGGCACCGGACGCGATTTCCCCCTCCATGATGACAGGGCGGAAGTCAGGCCATTCGAGCAGCGCTGCAAAGCCCTTGCACTCGGTGTTGATTTCGACGTCGTACGCTTCGAGGTGGCGCCGGAGACGCGCGGCCTGGTTGGGACCTTCGACCACCATCAGGGCGCGACCCTGGCCGCGGCGGACTTCTGCGAGTTCAGTCGCGAGGGGCTCGAATGACGGCGCAGCATTAGTGCCGGTCAGTTCGGCCGCGCCGAGGCGCAGGCTGGGTTGCGACTGAAGTTCGATTGGCGTTGCCCAGCCCTCCCGCGGAGCGGTTACCGTGATCAGCGAACCGACCTCGACCGCAATTACGGCGGCGAGCGATCGTTCCAGTTCGTCGGTGCGGAGATAGAGTGACTCGGGAGCGGGATAAAAGATCGGTTTCGCCTGCGCGGCCGCAGCCTCGTTGGCGACGCGCTCCGCGATGCGCTCGGCTTCGGCGAGGATGCGGCCCGGATCGATCATCCAGGCGATCGCGTTGGCGGGGACATATTCGAAGATGGATTCAAGCCCCCGCTCGTAAAGCAGCGGTGAAATCAGCTCGACGCCCGGGAACAGCAGTCCGTTTTCGAGCGTCTCGGTGAGTTCGGCGGTCTCCTTGCGTATCATCCCGATTTCGGCGCAACGGAGCGCGACCCGATCGACCAGGTGCTTGTCGCGAAGGATCGAAGGCGGCACCAGGCGGGTGCGGACTACCGTGACTTCATCGATCTCGCCGAGCGATCGCTGACTCGACGAATCGAAGTGTCGAATCGAGGTGACGATGTCTTCTTCCAGTTCGATGCGCACCGGGTTGTTGTAGAGCGGGGAAAAAACATCGACGATGCCGCCGCGCACACTGAAGTCGCCCGGCTCTTCGGTTTGAGGGACGCGCTGATAGCCCATCGCAGCGAGGGCCTCGACGATCGCGTCAAGATCGACGCCTTCGGCGAGCGCGAGACGAATAACCGAGTCCTCGAAGACCCGGCGGGGCAACGTCCGCATCATCAGGGCCTCGGCCGAAGTGACGACGACCGGCGCGGCGGTGCGAAGCATCGCGAAGAGCGCAGCAAGCTGAGCTGCCTGGGCGTCGGGTGGCGGCGAGAGATGGGCGAATGGACGGACTTCCCACGCGGGCAGGAAATGCACTCGGGCACTGGCGGCATCGCAGGTGGCGGGTTGATCGAGAAAGAACGCGAGTTCACCGGCCAGAGCCTCGGCCTCGCTCGCGAGCGAGGTGATCGCAATGATTGGGCGATCGAGATTGAGCACCGCCTCGCGTAGCATCAGGGCGTTCGCGGCGCCCTTGAGGCCCATCACGGGAAAGCGTCGTTCGCCGCCACCGTCGATCCGCGCCTTGAGCTCGCTACCGGCTTCTTTGAGACTGCGTTCCAATCGTCGAAATCATCTCCCGCTAAAATAGCTCGCTCCGGCGCGTCGCGTGAAGGCTCGATGCACCGGAACCTCCCGATCATAGCAGAGCTGCCACAATCGCCGAATCATACCGCCGATTAAGCCCGAGTGAATTTCGGCGCGCCGTCGAACTAGGGCACTTTCGGCCTTGGAACCGCGGAGCTGGCGGACGGTTGCGCGCCGGTTGGATCGTCAGCGTCTGCGACCTTGGACGCGTCGCCGAGCTTGATCGGCAATTTCATGGTCTGCTTGGAACCATCGGCGGCGGTCCGCAGGACAGTTAGGTAGATAACGTCGCCCGGCTTGAGCGATTCGAGTTCAGACTGGAGATCGTAATCGGTGGCCACCCGACGGTCGTCGATCGCGATGATGAGATCGCCGCCCTGGCCGAGCGATCCAGTCTTCTTCAGCAGGGGCATTACGATGAGGTCGAGCGGCGGTACCAGCGCCCCGACGGTCGCTCCGGATTCTCCCGCCGAGGTCATTTTGGTGCGGCCGCGCAGTCCCGCAATCGCGGCCGGGCTGTTGTTATCGACGCTGACAACTTCGAGCCCCGAAACGAGACTGCCGGGCCGGTCGTCGGAGTAGATTGTCTGCACTGAAATTCCGAGGTACGGGTGGCTCGGATTCGCTGGCGCGGGCTGCTGACTGGCTGTCTGATCGGTTTCCTGAGATGAGGAATTATCGCTCGCATTCGCGTTCGAATCCGGCTCGGATGGAGGCGGGGCTGGCGGCGGCGCGACGATACGCGGCGCAATTTCGAGAGTCTGATCGGACGGATTAGCCGCCGGTGCATCCGAGGATGGGCCTTGTGCTTGCGCCGCCCCATTTCCGGTTTCACTTTGATCCGCACCGGCCGGCCCAACGCCGCTTTGTGCGAACGCATCAGGGTTGCGCGCGATGAAAGCGGCAAGCGCCATCACTATGAGCGCTAGATGTCGTCGGAGGCGCATCAGGAAAGCATCTTAACGGGCTGGTACCGATCGCGAAACCGACGGTCTGACGCCTTTCCGCGATCCGCGATGCTGTCGCGGCTCAGGGCGGATTTGCTTGAAGGCGGCGGTCGCTCCGTGCGAGATTGGCGCATCTCGAAAAGCGCCGTGAGCCAATGAAAATTCTCTCAACTGTAGGTCTGACGCCAGCGCAAAGCGAAACGATCGTGGCAGCCGCCGGGCCAGATATGGAATTGATCGATCGTCCCACGCGAACGCGCGAGGAGTTGATCGAAGCCGCCGGAGACGGCTGTGATGTGCTCTTCGGCCTGCGGGCACCCGATGAACTGGTGCGCCGATCGCCGCAACTTAAATGGGTTCAGTTAACCAGTGCGGGCGCGGAGCACATTCTGAAGGGATTGATTGCCGAGCGCACAGAGGTCGCGGTGACGACCGCGAGCGGCATTCATGCGACGCCGATCGCCGAGTACACGATCGGATCGATGCTCGCCTTCGCGCACTGCATGCATGTCACGATGCGGTCGCAACTGCGCCACGAATGGTCGCGCGGGTCGTTCATGGAGACAGCGGATTCGCTGCGCGGCCGGACCCTCGGCGTGATTGGTTACGGATCGATCGGACGGGAAACGGCGCGAATTGGCGCCGCGCTGGGGATGACGGTGCTGGCACTCAAACGCAATCCTGGAGATCGCATCGATACCGGCTGGAATCCACCGGACGTTGGCGATCCAGAAGGCCGGATTCCGTCGAAATGGTTCGGGCCGGACCAGTGCGCCGCGATTCTTAGCGAGAGCGATTACGTGACGGTGACCTTGCCGGCGACGCCGCATACGCGCGGGTTTGTCGGGGCTAAGGAAATCGGCGCGATGCGTCCGAGTGCCTATATCGTCAACATTGGACGCGGCAGTGTCATCGATCAGAATGCGCTGATCGCCGCGTTACAGGAGAAGCGTATCGCCGGTGCCGGGCTCGACGTCTTCGAACGCGAACCGCTCGAAGCTGAAAGCCCGCTTTGGGATATGGAGAACGTAATCCTCACGCCGCACATGTCAGGGGCGCGACGCGACTACAATACCGACGCATGCAAGCTATTCGCAGATAACCTGCGGCGTTTTCGCGAGGGTCAGCCGCTGTTCAATCTGATCGATCGCGCACTCGGCTATTAGATTTTCACCTGCCGCTGAACTTCGGCGCGCGCTTGCCGAGGAAAGCCGCGATCCCTTCTTTCGCGTCTTCCGTGCGTGAGCATTCGGCGATCAATTCGGTCTCGAGTTCCATCTGCTCGGCAAGAGTGTTGTTGGTCGAGGCGTAGAGCAGCCGCTTGACCCCGCCAAGTGCGTTAGTGGCTCCGTGCGCAAGCTCCGCCGCGAGCTTTCCGGCCTCGGCCATCACCTCGGCGTCCGGTACGACGCGCGTGATGATACCCATCGCTTCGGCCTCGCGCGCAGTCAATGCGCGATTGGTCAGCGCGAGTTCCATCGCGCGGCGCAGCCCCACGATACGCGGGAGGTAGTAGGTCGAGGAGCCGTCCGGGGTCAGGCCGATGCGCGTGTAGGACATCGTGAAGCGTGCGGACTCCGCAGCCAGGACGATATCGCCCGCGCAGATGAGGCTCAATCCCGCCCCGCCGGCGCTCCCATTGACGGCCATCACGAGCGGCGCACGCATCCGTGCGAATCGATTCATAGCGGTATGCAGATAAAGCGTCACGCGCTTCAGATGCGCCGCGAGTTCCTCGGGAGGCTGCGCGGCAAAGGACTTGAGGTCGCCGCCGGCGCAGAACAGCTTGCCGGTTCCGGTCAGCAGTACTGCGCGCACGTCCGCGCCCTCGTTGCAGCGCAGCGAAACCTCCTCCAGTTCCTGTGCCAGCGCCAGATTCAGCGCGTTGGCGGCCTCGGGACGATTCAGGGTGATATGCGCGACATTGTCGCGGACTTCAAAATTGAGCGATGAATAATTCGACATGGTCTGGGTTCCTGTCTTGAGTGTGTTCCTGATTTGCGGCGCTATTTCTATAGCGAACGGAGCCATCCGGCAATCGCTCCGCCGATCTCGTGCGGGGAATCTTCCTGGATAAAGTGCGAGCCTCTGACTGTCACCTCGCTTTGATTCGGCCATTGGCGGCAGAATTCGCGCTGCGGGCCGATCAGAATCGCGCCAGGTTCGGCGTTGACGAACAACTTAGGCAGCGGGCTCTCCTTAAGCCAATCGGCATAGGCGTTGACGATCGCAGTCACGTCGGCGGGTTCGCCATCGATCGGAATCTGACGCGGCCACGTGAGCATCGGACGCCGCGATTCGCCGGCTTCAAGATACGGCTTGCGGTAAACGGTCATCTCGGCGTCGGTGAGTTTGCGCAAAATGCTGCCAGGGAGGATGCGCTCAATGAAGACATTGTTCTTTAAGACCATCTCGTCGCCCGCCGGACTGCGCATCCCGAGGAACACTTTGCGCGCCGCGTCGGGCCATTCGGCGAGCGTTACCGGGCGCACGATTGCTTCCATGTACGCGATGCCCCTGACGCTCGCCTGGTTGCGATGGGCCCAGTGAAAGCCAAGTGCCGACCCCCAGTCGTGAACGACCAGCGTGACGTTACGTTTAAGGTCCAACGCGTCGAACCAGCCGTCGAGGTAGCGCGCGTGATCTACGAAACGATAGGAGCCATCGGGAGTGCGGCCTGAATCGCCCATCCCAACGAGGTCAGGCGCGAGGCATCGCCCGAGTCCGGCGAGGTGCGGGATAATATTGCGCCACAGATAGGAGGAGGTCGGATTGCCGTGCAGGAAGACAATCGGATCGCCGGTGCCAGCTTCCACGTAGGCCATCTCGACGCCATGGACTTTCACGCGTTGGCGCGGATGCGGATCGACGGCGGAAATCGTCTCGCTCATTGTAAATGCTCCTGCGCGGAAACACTGCGCCGAAACACAGAGATACGGGCTGGCACACAGATAGGCAAGGTTCGCAATGCTGGCGACTCGCGATAATCTGGGAATCATATCGTCTGATACGGTCGCTCCTTGCCGGATGGCGCCGGAGCGGAGCACAATTGCGCGACGATCCTAACGCAATGTCGTTGGTGGCCGGCGCTTCGGTTCGGGGCCACGGACGTGCGGATTCCAAGGAGTAGAAAGATGGCGGAGCGCAGGCGCAAATTCTGGGGTTGGGGCTACGAGGATCAGGGACCGAACCCGGCGCAAAAGCAGCAGATGGCCGAGCGGATGGCGAAGCGCTTTGGTCTCGCTGGGTTCGAGATAACGCCGCCGCCGACCGAGGACGAATTGAATCTGCGTGCGCCGCGCGTGACGCCGCCGGCCGCGATCGCCTCGATCTGCTCGACGAGCACCTACGATCGTGCTGGTCACAGTTACGGCAAAAGCTTCCGCGATGTCGTGCGTGCGTTCGATCGCGATTACCCGAATCCGTTCGATATTGTCGCCTTCCCGCACGATGAACAGGAATTAGTGCGCGTGCTGGAATGGTGCGACGCGGAGAAGATTGCGGTGTGTCCGTATGGTGGTGGATCGAGCGTGACCGGCGGCGTCGAACCGCCCTCAAGCGGTGATTATCGCGGCGCTGTGTCGATCGATCTTGGCCGCCTAGACAAGGTGATCGAAATCGATCGGGTTTCGCGTGCTGCGCGAATCCAGGGCGGCGTTCTCGGTCCCGCGATGGAAGATCAGCTGCGCCCGCATGGCTACACGATGCGCCATTATCCGCAATCGTTCGAATTTTCGACGCTGGGCGGTTGGATCGCGACGCGATCGGGCGGACACTTCGCCACGCTCTATACCCACATCGACGATTTCGTCGAGTCGGTGCGGGTGGTGACGCCGACCGGCATCATAGAATCGTTTCGCCTTCCCGGATCAGGCGCCGGACCCAGCCCCGATCGGCTGTTCATCGGATCGGAAGGCACGCTCGGGATCATCACAGAGGCGTGGATGCGCCTACAGGATCGGCCAACTTTCCGTGCGGGCGCTTCGATTTCGTTTCCGGATTTCGAGACTGGAGCGAAGGCGGTGCGGGCGATCTCCCAGGCGGGACTGTACCCCGCGAACTGCCGCCTCCTCGATCCAGGCGAGGCTGCCAACGCGGGCGCGAATCAGGGTGAAGCCGCGGTGATGGTGCTCGCGTTTGAATCCGCGGACCATCCGCTGGAACCCTGGATGAAGCGGGCGCTGGAATGCTGTGCGGACTTTGGCGGCAAGATACCGGAGGAGGCGGCGAAGACCCGCACCGATGCCGAGGCGACGCATGAGGGTGCCGCCGGCGCGTGGCGTAATGCGTTCCTCAACGCCCCATACCTGCGCGACACGGTGGTCGCGATGGGGATGGTGAGCGAGACCTTCGAGACCGCGATTACCTGGGATCGGTTTCCCGAATTCAATGCGCAGGTGATGGCGACGGCGAACGATGCGGTCAAGCGCGTCTGCGGTACGGGCACGGTGACGGTGCGCTTCACTCACGCGTATCCGGATGGGCCGGCGCCGTATTATACGATCCTCGCGCCCGGCAAACGGGGTTCACAACTTGCGCAATGGGACGAGATCAAGCAGGCGGTCTCGGACAAACTCAACAGTCTCGGCGGGACTATCACGCATCACCATTCGGTCGGCCGCGACCATCGCCCGTGGTACGACCGGCAGCGCCCGGACGGCTTCGCGACGGCGTTGAAGGCGGTCAAGCGCGCGCTCGATCCCAAGGGGATATTGAACCCGGGCGTACTGTTCGATCCGTGATTGATGAGAGCGGATCGGATGGTTGACCCGTAAGATTCGCGTTAGGCCGCGGCTTGCCGGCTGAACCGTCTGGCCTCAGTCGTCGAGCTTGAGTTGTCTGCGCGCGGCTCTGCTCATGCGGTCGGGCGTCCAGGCGGGTTCCCAGATGAATGCAATGCTGGCGTGATTGCAGTCGGGAAGTCCGAGCAGTTTCTCCTCGATTTCAGCGGCAATCTTATCGCCCATCGAGCATCCGCGCGTCGTCAAGGTCATTTGGATGTTGACCGTGTCGCCGTCAAGCATGACGGCATAGATGAGTCCGAGGTCAACGATGTTGACAGGAATCTCCGGGTCGAAACACTCGGTGAGAACTTCATAGACTTCAGTTTCGGATAGCATCGTGGTTGTGACCGGAAGAACTTCTCCCGCAGGCCAATTTCTACTCCGGGACGCCTCTAGTATATAGATCGATCAGTCGGCGACTAAGGGGAACGTCCGGAGGAATAGTATGCCCGAGAACGAAGACATACAGGCACAGGCTGAAGACTTGTGCGACGAGGCGGTCGATCAATACGCCGACGGCAATTACGACGAGGCGATTGCGCTTTACACGAAGGCGCTCGGACTCGATCCGCAATGCGGCGACGCTTTCACCGGTTTGGCGATGTGCCATCAGGCGAAGGGCGATCTCGATGCCGCGATTGAGGTGACCAAGCGTTACGTTGAGGTCGAGCCGGAAGATCTCCTGGGATTCACCAACCTGAGCATGTTCTACCAGAAGAAAGGCATGATAAAGGAAGCCGAGGCCGCAGGCGCAGAAGCCCGCCGGCTCGACTGGAAGCGTCAGTTGAAAGAGGCCAAGGAGAAGGGCGGTACTAATTAGCGGCGCATCGGGCGCTTCCCCCGACCAAGCAAGAGCCCGGCGCCGAGCCGGTAGTGAGGACAGGCACGATGAGGTTGAAGGATAAGATTGTATTGGTAACCGGTGGCGGCTCGGGCCTCGGGCGCGAGATGGGTCTGCTCTTCGCTCGCGAAGGAGCAAAAGTCGGCGTTAACGACGTCCGCCCTGAATCGGCACAGAACGTCGCGACCGAAATCGAACGCGCCGGCGGCGTTGCGCGGCCCTTCGTGGCGGACGTTTCAAGCAGCGCCGCGGTGAAGAAAATGTTTGCCGATTTCATCGCAGCGTTCGGCACTATCGACGTGCTGGTGAATAACGCCGGTATCGGACGAACGCGTGACGCTTCCGCCGAAGTCGAACTATTGAACACGATCGACCTTACCGACGACGATTGGCACAAGATGATCGCCACGCACATGGACGCGACCTTCTACTGCACCCGTGAGGCGCTCAAGGTAATGATCCCGAAAAAATCGGGACATATTATCAACCAGGGCTCGATCGCGGGCACGGCGGGGCTGCCTTTCGTATCGAACTATTGCGCGGCGAAGGCGGGCATCATCGGTTTCACCAAATCCGTCGCGCTCGAAGTCGCGAAGCACGGAGTCGTCGTCAATGCGATCGCTCCCGGGTTTATTGACACGCCAATGACCGCACCGATGTCGGCCGAAGCGCGCGCCTGGGTAATCAGCAACACACCGATCGGACATTTCGGCGAGCCGAGCGACATTGCTAACGCTGCACTATACCTTGCATCGGACGATTCCAAGTTCATGATTGGCCAGGTCATCAGTCCCAACGGCGGATGGACGACCGCATAAGCGCATGGCAACCATCATGCGGAAGATATTTTCGTGCTTTGACCTCAAAAGTCCTCACCTCGAAACGGGAGAACGGAATCAGACGGACGTTCGAGTAAGCATGCCTGTGTCTCCGGCGAGCGCCTGAAATGGACCAACGCGTAGCTGGCGTTTTGATTCCGCTCTTCTCGCTGCGCACCACTGAAGACCTTGGGCGTGGCGAGATTCGGGGGCTTCTTCCGATGGCTGACTTCGCGCTCGCGATGGGTCATCGCATGATTCAGCTCCTTCCGATTGATGAAACCGCGCCGGGCGAGACCAGTCCGTATAGTGCGATGAGCGTACTGGCGGTCGATCCGCTCTACATTTCCGCGCACGATCTGGCCGGAGTCACCGCAGACGACATCGAGGCGGCGCGCGTAAGTGCTGGACCGGGAGATCCGCCCGACCAGGTAAAGCTTCATGGGGCCCGGATAAATCTGTTGCGCAAATCGTTTGAACACTTCATCGCGAAGGCGAACCCTGAGGAGCGAGCCGCTCGCGAAGAATTTGAACATCGCAATCACGATTGGCTACCGGACTACGCACTTTTTCGAGCGCTCAAGGAGAAATTCTGCTGGGTCGAATGGGCCTCGTGGCCCGACGGGCTCGATCGGCGCGAACCGGCGGCGCTAAAGGCGGCCGCGCGTGAGTTGGCAACGGAGTTGTCCTTTTATTCGCATATCCAGTTCGTGGCGCATCGGCAATGGCAGGAGGTTCGCTCTGAACTGGTGCGTCGCGGAGTAATGCTGGGAGGCGATCTTGCATTCTCTCCAGGTCGCGAAAGCGCCGAGGTTTGGGCGAACCAGGACATGTTCGATCTCACGCGTACTATCGGCGCGCCGCCCGACGCGTTTTCGAAAGACGGTCAGCGATGGGGCCTGCCGATGCCCGACTGGAAACGGATGCGAGACGGCGGGTTCTCGCTAATTCGCACGCGCGTCCGTCGCGCGCAGGAATTTTTCGACTTCCTGCGAATCGATCACGTCGTTGGCCTGTTCCGCACCTTCGCGTTCCGTATCGACTCTCTCGCGCCGGGCACGTTCGACCCGCCGATTGAGGCCGACCAGCGCGCGCAAGGCGAGGATATTATCCGGGCCGTCAAGCAGGAAGCTGGAGCGATGGTGCTCTTCGCGGAGGATCTCGGCGTAGTTCCGAAGTTTGTGCACAAATCTCTCAATACGCTCCGCCTGCCAGGATATAAGGTGATGCGCTGGGAGCGTGAGTGGAACGTTGCGGGGCAGCCATTCATTGATCCTGCGACTTATCCAGAACTCTCCGTTGCGACTACCGGGACGCACGACACCGATACGATGGTGGAGTGGTGGCGCGAAGCGAGGGCAGATGAACGCAGCCAGTTTGTCGAATCGCTAAGCTTTGATGCAGCGATTGACCCGGCGCGAAACGACCTCAACGATCGCGCAATTGGCGCGATCATTGGTGCACTCTACGCGGCGCCGTCACGCATCGCGATCACACCGGTGCAGGATCTCTTCGGCTGGGGGGATCGCATCAACACGCCAGGTACCGTAAACGACACGAACTGGAAATGGCGGCTGCCTTTCGTGCTCGACCGCCTCTCTGACAACCCGGAGGTGGTCCAGAGGAGCGCAGAACTTCGGACGATCGCCTCGCGCACTGGGCGCATCTGAGCGCGTGCCCCGCGCATCGTAGAGTTGCTCACCGGTGATTCCTCAGGACCGGGACTGCGAACCGTCAACGATTTCTCCAGATGATTCATCTCTAAAGCTTCCCACTGCGGCGTTCGCGCGTGCGAGTATCGTCGCCCTGGCGCTCGTCATGGCCTGGCTCACGTGGGGCCATTGGGGAGACATACAGATCGATTGCGGCCGCGAATTGTATGTGCCTCTCGAAGTACTGCGCGGAAAGCTGGTGTATCGCGATTTTTGGTATTCGTACGGGCCCCTCACCCCTTATATCGAAGCCGCTCTGATCGCCGCTTTTGGAGCCCACTTTTCGGTTCTCTTCCTTTTCGGGTTGTCAGTAACTATAGCGTGCGCATTGTTGCTGTTCGAGTTGGGTGAGATGCTTGGTGGAGTCCCAATCGGCCTAACTGCTGCGCTTGGGCTCATCGTCCAGAGTTTCGAGCCATGGCAGTTCAATTTCATCTTCCCATATTCGTATGCAGCTACGATCGGACTAATGTTTGGCCTTCTCTCCGTCTTCTTTACGATCAAGCACATAGTGAACCTAAACGGCCTCGGCCTGCTGCCTGCGAGTCTCGCGGCCGGGTTCGCGTTGCTGTGTAAACAGGAGGTTGGGCTGGCCTGCAGCGCTATGCTCGCATCGGTCATCGCAATCGAAGCGGTGGCCCACAGATCGCCTCCACTACTACTTGTCAGCCTGGTCGAATGCGCTCCCGGTGCCCTTCTCGCAGTAGCAGTTTACGGGTGGCTTTTCTGGAGGCTCAAGTTTGCGTTTGTACTGGAGAACTGGATCGGTCCCGAAGGCCCGTACTTCGCGGCGAAATACGGGAAGGAGCTGAACGCTGGCTTCGGCATGCGCTTTCATCCATTCGAAATCTTTGGCCTGTTGATCAGTGCGGGGCTGGCGTTGAGATTGTGGTATTGGCTCGCCAGGTTGTGCGTCTCTGGCAAAGGGCTTCTCTGGCTACTAGCGGTTGCGATTCTGCCGGTTGTCTTCCGCGTAGCCACTCACAGCCATCCCTGGTCTAATTCGCTGGCGTGGCATCTGCTGAACGTCCTCTACAGTATATTAGTCTATCCGCGAGGGATGTATTTCATAACCCTCGGACTCCTGATCTACGCTTGCTACCTCGTTTATCTGAGTCCTGAGGAACCGAGACAGTTGGCTACAGTCGCGTTCTGCATTTTCGCTGCGGTTCTGGCTATTCGGGTTATGTCTCAGGTCACCGCCTTTGGTTATAGCATCTATTATGGAAGTCCGCTCTTTCTGGCCTTTCTTCTGGCGGTGAATGAAGCGATCGGCGAGACGGGAGAGAAGACGATATGGCAAGGATGTACGGTTCGCAATGTATTATTGGCTTTTGAGATCGTCGTGCTGGCGTCGCTGACGATTCCAGGTAAGGACTGGCGGACTGCGAAGCTACAGACCAGTTGGGGTGGCATATCTCTATCTCCAAATGACGCCAAAGTCGCCAGTCGGATGTTGGATTTTATAGCCGAGCAAAAGCGGCTTGGTCATCGGGTAGTTGTGATGCCCGAAGCCCCCATTATGTATGCGTTGACCGATACCGAAGCTCCGGGGCGCTGGTACACGCTGCTGCCCGGATTCATGTCCGAGTCCGAAGAACAGGCATACGTCGCGCAATTGGAACACGCTAAGCCGGAATATTTGTTGGTTACTGGCCGCATTTTCACGGAATATGGATCGCCGCACTTTGGTCTCGATTTCGATCGCGAAATTTACAGATGGATCGAGACGAACTATTCGCCCGTCGATCAATACGGAGAGTTTCCTACGGATAGCAGGCAAGCATTGGCCGCGAAGGTCTATCGCCGACGAACGTCGGACCGAGATGTGCAATCGGAAGGTCAGTAGTCAACTGCTGTTACTTTGGTGACGTCGGAGATGCCATCTGCGACTGGATCGGGCGCAAGGGACGGACGCATCAGCGGAGCAGGGCTCGCCATTACTCTGACGCGACCGCCCATGGTGGTGATTCTTTGGCTCGGAGTGATCGTTCACTCACTAATGCTGTTACATCAGTTGCATTCGCGAGTTAATCAATTTGATTTCAGTATCTACTATGCTTCTGGTCTCGCGCTGCGAGAGCATATAGATCCCTATACGACCGACCTCGATCGCGTAGGTCGCGGGCTCCAGCTCGAAATCGATCCGATTCACTTCGCGACCGATCCACCGACTTTCCTGCTTTGTATGGAGCCGCTCACGCTACTCCCGGTGAGGCAGGCCTTCTGGCTGTGGACAGCTTTGAATTTCGCCGCCTTGGTATCGTCACTTATACTTCTGTTACGGGGTTCTGGTGTTGATTTTTGCACGGCGCTGGCTCTGATCGCGCTCGGTCTGCTGTACCCGCCGGTAGGGGAGCATTTCTTCTACGGACAGAACAAGATTTTCGTTCTGCTGGCGCTCGTTCTGGTGATGCGCTGGATGGCACACGGACATGACGCCGCAGCGGGATTGATCCTTGGAATCGCGGCGTTGATGCGAGGGTTTCCGCTCCTGATGATTGGGTACCTGGTGCTAAGGCGGCGCTGGCGTGTGATTGCCTACACTGTGGCGGGAATGGCGATTGGCGGCCTTCTTACAGTCGCGATTTTAGGGCTTCAACAAACGCTCAGCTTCAGTAATGGTCTGCGATTTGTGACGAAGCCGCGCTTTCTTGCGTTGCCAATCAATGTCTCGCTTGGCGCATTTGTTTCGCGATTGTACTGGTACGCTTTCGGCGCGCATGGCGGCTTCTCCAACGCTGTCCGGCTGATTCTGGTAGCTGCCGCTGAGATTGGTTTGCTGGCAGTAACCGTTAAGGCGACGCTGAAATATCGAGATGCCATTGATATGGATTGGCGCGCCTTCTCACTGTGGGTAGTGACTGCAGTGATGCTGTCGCCCACCGCCTGGGTGCACTACCTCGTTCTCATGCTGATACCCTTTGCGCAGATGGCAATTGCAGCAGATCGGGGGCGCGCAAATCATCGCGCGATCTGGATGGCGGTGGCGAGCTTTCTGCTCATCTCACTTTCGACCAGTGGCCGAACAGCGTTTGGCCCGCATCCGCGCGGCGGCCTCCCAATCATGATTGCGGAATGCTCTTTCGGGTCCCTGATGATGGCCTATCTGTCGGCCTACTGGTTTGCCTCCGACGACCTTATGAACGCGGTCGATTGTGGGGCACAATAACGCGAAATCCAGGGGATTCACTTGGAGAGTGAGGCTGGCCAGAATGTGAAGCGTGAACTGGCACCGACGGGATCCGACTCAGTCGGCGCTGAGCTTTGCGGGGGAGTTCCGTTCAGGTCTGCGATCGCGAACGACCCGACCTGGATTTGCGATCGTGGCAGCGTCAGCGCTTTTGCATTGTACGCGCTGCTTTCGCTTTTCTTCTTTGGTCGCGCACTGATTCCCGATTGTGCTGGTTCCTATGTAGGGCGGGGACCCGACCCATCATTCTTCGTTTGGGCGATAACCTGGTGGCCCTATGCGATTAGTCATCTACTTAATCCCATGATGAGTCGGATAATCTTCGTTCCGAGCGGGGTAAATATCGCTTGGATGACGGCGATTCCGTTAGGCAGCCTGCTGGTCTGGCCGATAACCGCGGCGTTCGGACCGGTTGTCGCGTACAACTGCCTCGCACTGCTCGCGCCGGCGTCGGCAGCGTGGACGACCTTCGTTCTGTGCCGCGCCCTGACGCGGTCAATGTGGGCCGCGGTCTTCGCGGGATACATCTTCGGGTTTTCTGGCTACTTTCTCGCACATATCGCGGGCGGCCATCTCGTTTTGGTTCTGGTGTTTCCCGTGCCCATAGCACTTTACCTGGTCGTTCAATGGTTCGATGGAATGATCGAATCAAGGAGGATGGCCTGTCTGACCGGGCTGATGCTGGCGGCGCAATTCTATCTATCAGTGGAGATCTTCGCGACGGCTACAATGTTCGGAGCGCTAGCCCTATTTCTTGCGCTTACTTCGACAAGCGGCGAACTCTATCGCCGGATCGTGCGGATGTCGCGAGTGCTGGCGTGCGCATACGGATTGGCACTTTTGATCATCGCTCCTTATCTCTACTACCTGTTTGCCTATGGCGCGCCGCGAGGTCAACTTTGGGATACTGTCCAGTTTTCGGCCGATCTCCTGAACTTTCTAATCCCGACGAGCGTAAACGCGCTCGGTGTTCCGGAATCACTACGGAAGATCGCTACGACATTTCCGGGGAATGAATTCGAACGCGTCGCATATGTGGGGCCGGTCTTGATCGGATTGGCCTTAGTATATGCCCGACTTCATTGGAAAGAGCCGTTGGGCAAGGTGCTGATCGATTCCCTGGTAGTTATCTGCGTACTGTCTTTCGGTCCTATGCTGCATTTAGGCGGCCGGGAACTAGTTGGGATGCCAGGTAAGGGGCTCGCCATCGTCCCGGCGATCGAAAAGGCGCTTCCAGTGCGCTTCATGATGTATGCGTATCTGATCCTGGCGATTATCGCAGCCCTTTGGATAGCGACGAGCTCTGCGAGGATCGGAACGAAGCGCGTGGTCGTGATATTGGCCGTGCTTTTTTCCTTGCCTAATTTCGATGCCTGCTATTGGAACAGCAGGCTCGATACGCCCGACTTTTTCACCAAGGGGCTGTACAAGGAGTATCTCATCCCTGGCGAGAACGTGATCGTCGCACCTTACTGGATACTCGGAAACAGTATGTTGTGGCAGGCGCAGACCGGAATGTACTTTCGCATGGCGGGTGGCTATAGCGGCCCATTACCCGATGACTACAAGACGTGGCCTGTAGTTAAGGCTCTGACTGAATGGACGCCCCTCCCGGATCCGCAAGCTCAGCTGATGAGTTTCCTGGCTAACCATCAAGTGGGAGCTATCGTGGTAAGTGACCGGGACCCTGATCGATCGCTGTGGCAGCGATGGCTGCCAGCTGCGGTCGCCACGCCTCTTGAAATCGGCGGCGTCACCCTCTACCGGATTAACCCATCGGCACAATCGCGATATTGCGGGCTCACTGAAGTTGATGCCGAGCGCCAGGCTGACTTTGCGCTTTTCAATGGTTTGCTCGCGGCGGCCTCGAAGTACGACGCTGAGGGCCGCCGACCCGAATTGCTCACTCCGTTCGCTGCGGAAAGGCTGGGGTTGATTCCAGCAGATTGGCTGCCGGGTCCGGTCTGGGTGCCTGAATGGGTTGTGGGCACAAAATTCGATATGACGCTCGACGCCGATCAGCCGATGTATCGCGGCGTTTGGCTGGGTTACGCAGGCGGAACGTTCCTTGGCATCGGGATCAAAGGGACCTACAGAGGGTTGAAGCCGATCATCGAACACTATCGTTCCGATGCCTATCGGATTTACTTTCCATTTCCAAAAGGACTCGGCTCCGAGACTCGTGAAGGCGATCGCGGATTGATGGTGGTGTTCTTCAAGCCCGACGGGCTCAAACGCGCGATGGCGGACAGTGCGACGCGTAATCCCGATGAGCGGTAGTTTATGATGGTCGATCAGAGCATTATGACTGCGTGGATCCGCAGGACCTGATTGTACCGGGGATAACCGACTCACCGTCGCCGCCCGCCGACTCTCGCATCACGACATTGCGCGCTATTGGCATCATTGCAGGACTTCTGATCGCCCTCGCAACCGCAGGCTGTAGTGCGCACAATCCCGTGCCGCTGCCGCCCGCGGGGAATCCACCCGCCGGGACCCTTCCGCTCGTCCCACCGCAACCGATGTCGCCGCCGGCAGCGCCACAGACAAGTTCAGGGACGGCGGGTCCGGCACCGTTCGCGATTGCGGCTGGCCCGGACGGCAATCTGTGGTTCACCGAGTTTCGAGCACACAGAATCGGCCGCGTTACGATGCAGGGAGCGACCAAGCCCTACGAATTGGATACCGATGTCGTGCCGGAACGCCTGGCGGCGGGTCCTGACGAGGCGATCTGGTTTACCGACCCCGGCCGCAATCGCATCGGACGACTCGATCCGACCGGGGCTCAGGCTTATATCCCGTTGCGGACCGAAAACAGCGGTCCCGCTGGAATCACATTGGGACACGACGGCAATCTATGGTTTACCGAGCATGCTGCCAACCGTATCGGCCGCGTCACCCCGCTCGGGACAGTAACTGAGTTCGTGCTGCCTAATGCCGGCGGACCCGCTGGCATCGCGGCCGGTCCCGACGGGAGCCTGTATATAGCTGAGAATAGCGGCAATCGCATCGATCGGATGGCGGTGGACGGGCGCGTTGACGAATTCACGTTGCCACGCGAGCGCAGCCTTCCAAATGGAATCGTGGCTGGCCCCGATGGCAACATGTGGTTCACGGAACTGGCGGGCGGCAGGGTCGGGCGGCTTTCCCCAATGGGCGATCTCACCGAGTATCCGCTGCCCGCGAGCGGGACCCCCCTGAGCATCACCGCAGGACCTGCCGCCGCATTATGGGTCACCGTGCCCAGGGCTCATGCGGTATGTAAGGTCAGCCCTGACGGTCACGCGATGACCTTCTATCTACCCGCGACTGTCATACCCGGTTTCATCGCCGCGGGCGCGGACGGCAACCTGTGGTTCACGGAGCCAACCGGCAAGATTGGCCGCCTCACGCCAGGCGGATCTTTAACGGAATTTCCCGTCACCACACGCGATGTCGACAATCCCGAGGGAAATCCGGAAGCTGACTCGAGTGCGCATTAAGAATTGTCTCTGTAGCTGCAATCTGTCGGTGGTTTTACGGCTGTCGCCCAATCTGGAATTTACGCTATAAGCGGTGAAACGCGAGATTCGCCAATCGTGATAGGTGGCGGGCCGCAAGGGAGAACGATCGACGATGACTCGTCATCTTGAAGGAAAAGTTGCCGCAATTACCGGCGGCGGACGCGGAATCGGACGGGAATTGTGTCGCGCATTTGCTGCCCAGGGCGCTGCCGTTGTGGTCAACGACCTCGGCGTCTCCGTCGCCGGCCAAAAGGAGACGGCGTCTCCAGCCGATGAGGTCGTCAAGGAGATCAAGGCTGCGGGCGGTAACGCCGCGTCAAATCACCTCGACATCTCCACTCCAGAGGGCGGTGAAGGCCTCGTCAACCAGGCGATCAAGGATTTCGGCAAGCTCGACATTCTCGTCAACGTCGCCGGGATCCTGCGTGACCGGATGATCTTCAACATGACGATCGAAGAATGGGACGCAGTCGTCCGCGTTCACTTGCGCGGACATTTTTGCACCATGCGTCCGGCCAGTGCGCACATGCGCGAGCGCAAATTCGGTCGCATCATCAATTTCTCATCGAATTCGGCGTTAGGGGCGCCGGGACAGCCCAATTACGCTGCCGCCAAGGCTGGAATTCTCGGATTGACTTATAGCGCGGCGAACGGCTTGCAAAAGTATGGCATCACGGTGAACGCGATTATGCCGGGCGCCGCCACCCGCATGACTGATACGATCCCGGAAGGCCGCCTGCCGGGGACCCGCCCCGCGAGCGAAGCGGCGGCCGGCACCGCAATGGATCCGGCAAACGTTGCGCCCATTGTCGTATTTCTTGCCAGCGATGAAGCGGCCTCCGTCAACGGTCAATGCTTCGGTGCTGCCGGTTATCGGATTACCCGCTACACGCATATCGAGCCCGACCGCATCCTGAGCAGTAACGGGCCGTGGGATGTCGATCAGCTTTTCAAGATTTTCAAATCGACGCTGGGCACCGGAATGCAGCCGCCGCGCATGTAGATTGTTCCGTTGTAATGGCCACGATCACGCTCTACCAGTTCGCGACCAGCCCCTTCTGTGCGAAAGTCCGCAAGATTCTCGACTTCAAGGGACTCGACTATCGCTCGATTGAAGTTGACTATCTGGAACGGAAGGAATTGATCGTCGCGTCGAATCAATTGATGGTACCGGCGTTGACTCTTGCGGACGGTGAGACCGTCGTCGAGTCGGATCGAATCGCGGCGCGCCTTGACGAGTTATATCCGGAGCCGACGATATTTCCTCAGGAGTGGCGCGGGGTTCATCTGGCCCTGGCGAGCTACTTCGATGGCGCCTTCGAGGACGCGATCTTCCGCGCGGTGCTGCCGGACGAAATCAATCACTACGGCCGTCAGGGCCGAGATCGTGAGGCCTTCTACCGGCTGATCCGCGATCGCAAGTACGGGACTGGTTTCTGCGACGAAACGGTTGACGACCACGCGGCGCACTGGGCTCGAGCGCTCGAGGTCATTGCACCGCTGGACGAAACCCTGAGTTCTCGAGCGTTCCTGCTTGGACGGATTGGCTACGCCGATTTCGCGCTCTATGGCCAGTTGAGCTATTTCGCAATCACGGGAGAGCTGAAGATTCCCGCCGCGATGAAGAATCTGCGCGCCTTTTACGGCCGTATGGATCGAATTTCTTCCGCTCTCGACCCCAACACCTGAGTCGCTACCCTAGGCCAGGTCGTCCACCGCCGAATTCAGAAAACGGCTGAACAACGCGCCGCTCGAATCCAGCGCGACGTCATAGAGGGAGGCAGTGCGTCCCGGTACGAAAATCTGATGACCTTCATCAAGGAACGCGTAAATTATGCAGCAGCCGAGCGCCACGTATGGCCGCCCTTCCAGAGGGCCGCGAATCAGCAGCCAGAACAGGATCGCGTAATTTGTGAAATGAGCTAACTTCCGGATCATCGCGTGCATCAGCGAAATCGACGCGAACGAGGCGCTCGGGAAGATCCACTGCAACACCGGCTCGATAACTTTCGAGGTGTTGGCGGCCGAGAACAAAGTGGTTGACAGGACAAAGAGCGCCGCCATCCAAAAGAGCGGGGCCGCCCAGTCCGAGAATGTAAATCCTTGAGCCGAAGCTGAGGACGAATCCGCACTACTCGGCTCTAGCTCGGGGCCCTCCGCTTGCTCCATTTATGCTTCCGGCGTTAACTCGATCACTGGAATGAAAGCTTATCGCGAGCCGTTCGGGTGCGGCGCGTAAGTGCTCGCGATCCTTCGGCTCCTCAATACTGGTCGGTGGGCGCGGTTCAATCAAGGCCCGTCGCCACTCCCATGCATCAAGAGGTAGAATGGACCCTGTGAGTGAAACGATTCATATTGCCAAGGCTCTGAGCGCGCCCCCCTGCACCGTCGTGATCTTCGGCGCTTCGGGCGATCTCGCCAAGCGCAAACTGATTCCAGCCCTGTATAACCTCAGGGCCTGCGGCGAGGGAGTCGCACCGCATGAGTTTGCGGTGCTTGGCTTTGCCCGCCGTCCGATGGCGGTCGACGAGTTCCGCGAGAGCGCGCGCACCGCCGCCGCAAAATTCTCACGGCTCGAACTCGATCCCAAATGCTGGAGCGAATTCGCCGAGCGGATGGATTATCTATCCGGCCTCGACGATCCCGACGGGTTCAAGCGCCTGAAGGAGCGCCTTGAGCAAATCGAAGCGGCGCAGGGCCTCCCGCCCAATCGCATCTACTATCTTTCGGTGCCACCCGAGGCGGTGACCGAATGCGTTGAACGGCTGGACAGCGCAGGTCTGATTGCCAAGCCCGGCGCGGCCAATTTTTCTCGCGTCGTGGTCGAGAAACCAATCGGCAGAGACCTCGAGAGCGCGCTCGAAATCGAAGGCATGCTGCGGCGGCACCTCGACGAATCGCAGATCTTCCGCATCGACCATTACCTGGGCAAGGAGACCGTGCAGAACCTCTTTGTCCTGCGCTTCGCCAACACGATCTTCGAGCGGATGTGGGGCGCGCGCAACGTTGATCATGTCCAAATCACCGTTGCCGAGAGCGAGGGCGTCGGCACGCGCGCGATGTACTACGATCCGGCGGGCGCGCTGCGCGACATGGTGCAGAATCATATGTTGCAACTGCTCGCGCTGATCGCGATGGAGCCGCCCATCTCGCTCGAATCGGACGCGATCCGCGACGCCAAGCTCAACGTTTTGCGAGCGCTGCGGCCGATTCCCCGCGAAAGTGCGCGCGATGTTGTCGTGCGTGCGCGCTACGCGGCGGCCACTATCGAAGGGAAGCCTGAACCGGGCTACCTGCAGGAGCGCGGCATCCCGGCGACGTCGCACACCGAAACCTTCGTTGCGTTCAAGGCCGCGATCGACAATTGGCGCTGGGCCGGCGTGCCGTTCTACTTGCGCACGGGTAAACGCATGCCGTCGCGAGCCAGTGTCATATATATCCAGTTCAAGGACGTGCCGCGGATTCTCTTCAACCGTGAGAACCAGCTTCCGCCCAACGCGCTCACCATCCGAATTCAGCCCGACGAAGGCTTTTCATTCGAGGTGCTGGCGAAGGAGCCGGGCCTGGATTTAGCCATTCGGCCGGTGCGCATGAATCTGCGTTACGACAGCGAATTTTCCGGTCCATCGCCGGAAGCCTATGAACGGCTCCTGCTCGATGTCATGAGCGGCGATCGCACGCTTTTTGTAAGCGCTCCATTCGTCGAGAAATCCTGGCAGTTTGTTCAGTCGATCCTAGATCCATGGACTAGCGGTCCAGCCTTTCCGATGCACGAATATCCGGCGGGATCCCATGGACCGGAGGCTGCCGAGAAGTTGATTGAGAACGACGGACGCAAATGGCTGGATCCGTGATCCTGGCGGTTTTTTAACGCTCTTTGCGAAACCTTGGCGCGGCCCAATCGTACTTGAAGTGGAGGATTGATTAATCGCGTCTGATGAGATTCCCTGCGACCGCCAAAGCCTATAAAACCATGGTGGCGCCTCATTGGGCGTATTATTTTGATGGCAAGGCTTGAGCAACTGAATCACGACATCCCGATTGCCGCAGTGGAATCCGTTTCTGCCGTGGAACCGGCGCTCGAAGGGCATGGCCTAACCAAGAGTTACAGCGGCCGCAAGGTCGTCGACAACGTCAACGTCGGCATTGGCAAAGGCGAAGTGGTGGGAATGCTCGGTCCCAACGGGGCCGGCAAGACTACAACCTTTTACATGCTGGTGGGTCTCCTGAAGCCCGACGAAGGGACGATAGCCTTGGGCAGCGACGATATTACACTGTTGCCGTTGTACCAGCGCGCACGCCGGGGCATCAGCTACCTGCCGCAGGAGCCCTCGGTATTCCGCAAACTCACGGTTGAACAGAACCTGCTCGCGGTGCTCGAGACCTTGCCGCTCACCGAGGAGGAGCGCCAGGCGCGACTTCAATCGCTGCTCGGCGAGCTTGATATCGCGCACCTCGCGAAATCTCCGGCGGGGGTGCTCTCGGGTGGCGAGCGGCGCAGGGTCGAGATCACGCGAGCGCTGGTGCTGAATCCGCTTTTTCTCTGCCTGGATGAACCTTTCGCGGGTATCGATCCGATTACCGTGATTGAGATCCAGCGCATCATTACCTATCTGAAAGATCGCGGCATCGGCGTGTTGATGTCCGATCACAATGTGCAGGAAACGCTTTCGATCATCGATCGCGCTTACGTCATCCATTCGGGCAAGATTCTCTTTGAAGGTACGCCGCGCGAGATCGCCGATAATGATCGCGTGCGCGAAGTCTTCCTGGGCGAGCGTTTCCGCCTGCGCTGATTGCCTTTCGCGAAGACTCTCCGTGCGACAGTCCCGATTGCAATCAAGACAGGGCAGCGGTGCCGGGTAATTGATCCGCGGTTCCCACATCGACGTTATCGACGGCGCATGACCGAGGGGAGTAAAATAGCTTCCATGAGCATCTTGATTCCATTCGTGGTCGAACAGACCGGTCGCGGCGAGCGCTCCTATGACATCTACTCGAGGCTGCTGAAGGACCGGATCGTCTTCGTGGGCGGTCAAATCGGCGACGACCTGGCCAACGTCGTCACCGCGCAACTGCTCTTTCTCGAATCGGAAGACCCCGAGCGCGAGATCAACATGTATATCAACTCGCCGGGTGGCTCGGTCACTGCCGGCCTGGCGATTTACGACACGATGCAATTCGTCAAGCCGCCCGTGTCCACGCTATGCGTCGGGCAGGCCTCCAGCATGGGCGCCGTGCTGCTGGCGGCGGGCGCCAAGGGCAAACGCTACTCGCTGCCGCACTCGCGAATCATGATTCATCAACTCTCGGGTGGCTTCGAAGGGCAGGCTGCCGATATCAGCATCCAGGCACGCGAGGCTTTGCGCCTGCGCGACATGCTCAACGAGATTCTCGCGAATCATACCGGTCAGGCGGTTAAGAAGCTTGAGAAGGACACCGACCGCGACAATTTCCTCAGCGCCAAAGAGGCGGTGGAATACGGACTGATCGACGAAGTGATCGAGGGCCGCATCACGAAGGTCGTCGCCACTTAGCCTTAGCGCGCCGCGCTCGCGGGGCGCACTTCGCCCGATTGCGGGGGTCAAAGCGAATGAAAATGAAACCGGCAGCTGATCACTGCGATCAACCGCCGGTTTTTGTCGCTGTTGTTAGCGCGTCTCAGCGGCCTGCCGCGGCTGACGTAGTATCCTTTTCCGTGTACGGCGTCAGCTCGTCGAGCGCAGGCTTGATCTCGCGCATAAACAATTCGAGATTCTTGATTACGACTTCCTTCGGCATCTGCGCGTAGTGATAGATCAGCGTGAGGTACTCGGCCGGGAACTTTTTCCATTCCTCGACTAACTGATTTCGTACTTCGTCAACTGTGCCGACCGCCCACATGCCGAACTGCGTCGTGGACTTCACGAGGTCGCTCGTGTCCATCTTGCGCCGGCCCATCGAGGCGTAAAAGTTGCGGAAGATGTCACCGTCATAATCGATTAGTGACTTGCGCGCTTCCTCTGTCGTCGCGCCAAGATGCGGCATCCGCACCACCGCCTGGTTCTGTCCCAGGGTAAAATCGTGTCCGCTTGCGGTCGCCGCATTCTGGTATGCCGTTCCGAGCGCGAGTGCGTTATTCACGCTGGTGAAATAGAGCGGGATGAAGCCGCGCCGGCCTGCATATTCAGCGCTCTGAGGACTTCCCGCAGTCGCCACGAAAACGGGAGGATGCGGCCGCGTGTAAGGTGCAGGCACCACGCTGATACGATGCACGTTGCCGTCGGCGCCGACTTCGCCAGGTGCGCCGAAGCGTCCCGTCACGCCCGCCCGCGCGAGCGGCCAGTCATCGACGCCCTTGTCGAACGGGAACGGGATTTGCCACGACTCGCCTTTGATCGCGATACTGTCTTCGGTCCACGCCTTGACGACGATATCGACTTCTTCCTCGAAGATGCGGCGATTGAGGGCGTCGTCGTCAACATCGCTCTGATTCTTCTCACCTGCGAACATGTGATCCTGCTCGCCTGCGCCCGCGGTCGGCGAGATCGTCGCGCGCGTGCCGAGATGCTGCCCGAGCACGTTGGTCCATCGCGATTGGTAGCCGCGCGCGAAGCCGACGAAGCACCGGCCTTGCGTCAGATGGTCGATAATCGCCGTCTCCTCTGCCACGCGCATCGGATTCTGCGTGCTCATCACATAGCCCATCTGGCCGACCCGGACGTTCTTCGTGATGGCGGCCCAGTAGGCGTCGAGCACGCCGGGATTGGGACCGCATTCGTAGCCTTCCGACCAGAAGTGATGCTCAATGGTGGCGACGCCCCACAGCCCAAGGTTATCGGCGGCGCGAATGATCTCGTGCCAGCCGGTCAGCGTTTCCTGGTACCGCTCCCGGTTGCGCCCGATGGGCCGCAAGGCCTCGCGTTCGGCCTCATTGGCGGCGGGAATCACCGGATAAAGTTGAAGTATTACTTTAAGCATCGCAGACCTCTGGAAAGGGGTTCGGTTCTGATTTGACCGGCACGTCGCTTAGCTCGCGAGTACCACGCACCCCGCCATCCGGCAAGGCTAGACCTTTCGATGCGAACAGTTTCAGGCGCCGATGACCGCCTCAACGGTGGCCTTGAAATGCTGCATCAGCGATTTGCCCGGGCCGATCGGAAAGATCACCGGATGACTCACACCGACCGCGCGAAAGCTCTCGATAAACTTGCGCCCCGCAGCAGGCGGTCCGAATGCCGCCAGACGCCGCGCCGACGAATCGCTCAAGGCGTTGGGGGCGTCGTCGCGCTTGCCTTCGCGCCACAGGCGGCGCACTTCGGCGAATTCGTCCTGAAGCCCATAGCGCTCGAACATTGCGTTGTACTGATCGACGAAGGCGTAAGTCGCCAGCTCGCGCTTGAACGACATCACGGCGGCCTTTTCGTCCTCCGTGATACACATGCGCAGGTAAATGCTGATGTCGATATCGGAGAGTGTGCGTCCCGCCTTTTCGGCGCCGGCGCGGACCTCCGCGATCATCGGCGGGATCGCCTCGGGCGGCGAGTAATTGAGCAGAACGCCATCGGCGATCTCGCCCGCAAGGCGCAGCATCGGGGGATTCAAAGCGGCCAGGTAGATTCGCGGCGGCGGATACTTCGACTGGAAGCCGAGGCGGAAATCACTGCGATAAACCTTGCCCTCGAATTTGCCGCGGCCCTCGGTGAAGAGCTGGCGCATAATCGTGACGCACTCGCGCATCGCGGTGACCGGCTTCGCATACGCGGCGCCGTGCCAGCGCTCGACGATTATCGGGCTCGAAACGCCGAGACCCGCAATCGCGCGTCCGCCGGAGAGTTCGTTCAGCGTGATAAAGCCCATCGCCATTGCGCCCGGCGTGCGAATCTGAATCGGCACGATACCGGTCGCGAGATCGGCCTTGGTGGTCGCTTGCGCGATTGTCGCCAGCGTGACGAAAGCGTCGGGGCCGCTGACCTCGGGCACCCAGATTGAGGCATAGCCGCGGTCCTCGGCCTCGCGCGCGAGACGTGGACACTCGCCGAAAGCGGTGGAGGCAATCGACATTTCGAGACCCAGTTTCGGTACGGCAGCGGCCATCAATGACTCCAATCGAAGCGTGAAAATAGCGCAGTCGAAGCGCAGCGCGATTGTGCTCCGAAGCGGTTATCGCTTCAAGGCCGTCCCTCGCATCGACTCAGCCCCATCTGCTGGAATTACTTCAGCGCCTTGCGCCATGACCTCTCGCTCCATGATAGCGGTGTACGCTCGCTCGCCCAGTTCTCGCCGAAGTGGCGATTCCGTCCATGACCGACCGGTTTAGCTGATCGACGGCGACAATAGATTCCCATCGACGGTGAAGGGTGCGTCGGGGCCCGGCGGATGCGGCAGCATCTTGAGAAAAAAGCCGAAATGGTCGAGGCCGTTCTGCGTCGGGGTGAGGTAAAACGTCAGATTGATCGTGCTGTCGTCGAGGGTTTCGCCGAGCTGAATGGTGCCGTCGGCCTTGAGGTCGAGGTCGTCGCCATGCGCGACGATCCCGCTCAGCTTGATCGCGGCCTGATCCAGTTGAACGTTGCCGGTGAGCGTGCCGACGCGAATCGGCGGGAAGCCGTCAACCACCGCAACCTCGATCTGATCGCCATTTACGGCCATGGTTGCGTGATCGTCGGGAAGGAGCGGTCCATTGATTTGAGCCGCCCCGTTGCCCGAGAGATTGCCCTTGACGATAGCGCCGAACGACCTGAGCGGAGTGCTCTGCGCCAACTTGAGCGAGTCCAGGCTGAAGTCCAGATTCACCGCGCCAGCCCGCTGATGAATCGTTACGTGAACGACGCCACCATAGAGATTGGCGCGCACGTGCATCCCGGGCTGGCCGAAAAGCAGCGATGCGATCGTCGGGGCGAGCGTCACAGCGGGACTTTGCAACAGGGCCTCGTCGCCATTGCCAGTGGTCGAGAAGAGTTGCACGCCAACGAGTTCGGCACCGATCGGAGGGCTCAAGCGCTGCGACTCGTAGGTCAGTTTGAGGTTATAGGGAGCGAGCAACGAGGTCAGCGTATCTTTGTAGGGAAAATCGGCGACCAGAAAGGCCGCGAAGACCGCGATGCCGATCAGCGCGCTCGCGACGATCAGCATCCGCCGACTGCGCATGATTCCGCCGGCCGGCTGCGCCGCCGCTACTTCATCCATTCCGGCCCAGCGCCACGCACGTCATATCAACGTCGTAGGTGTGAGGATCCTGATCGCGCTGACGCACATGCAGATCGGAAACCGTCACTGGCATCGGCAGCGTCTGCACACCGTACAGGGCGTCAACGATTTGCGCGAGGTTCAGTCCCGCCAGCTTGAGGTCAACCGTATATTCCTGGTAGCCGCCCGGCACCGGGTGGTCCGAAGGCGTAATTGAACCGATCTTTTCGTGACCGATGCTCTTCGTCAATGATTGCTCGATGACTGAGAAGAGTGAGAAGTCTGCGCTCGGCACCGTGCGCTTTTCGGTCCCCGCGAGTTCGACTTTCAGGCGGTCGTACGATCGCATCAGCGCCCGGGTGTCGGACAACTGTTGCTGGCGGACCGCGACCTCATCGCCGAATCCTCCGCTGAGACCCGCAATCGGAATATAGACGAAGTTGTAGAGTACGATGACGCCAAGGACCAAAGCGAGCGCACGCAACAGAACTTTCTCGCGCTGCTCGCGTTTCGAGTACCACCCGTACGCGACGGTCCATGCCGGCGCCGCCAACCGCACGATACGTTTCCACTCGCGCTCAGCCAACGCCGCGACGCGCGCGCGCATTTTCCTTACCGATGGTGCGTCCGCGATCGCGCGCATCCGTTCGCCGGTGGCAACCCTTATTTTTTCCGGAAGTTCTCTGAAATTTGGCGCCATGACCTATTCGGTTCCCGCGGGTGCTTCCCGCAAAGACGCGCTGAGCCGGAATTCAACCTTGCTCGGATCCGATCCGGCAGTCGCGTGGTCCACCTGGATCTCATCGAACTCCGAGGTGCGCTCCAAAGCCTTCTTGACCTGATCGACGGTGGCGTAAGAGTCTGCCGTACCTTCAATCTTCAAACCGCTGTCATCTATCAGCAGGTCGTTCACCTGTACCGGCACGCCGGGCGGAATGGCGCGCGAGAGTGCGAGCAGCACGTCGAGCGGCGATCCGTGACCAAGGTTGCCACCCATGAGGCGCAGCCGTTTGCGCATTTCGATGATCTTCTGCTGGAGGTCGGCCGGCGCCAATCCTGGATCGACGTTGCCCAGCGCGGGCGCGGTGATCTCGGTGATTTGGCGATTGAGCAGGTGAAGTTGGCGGGCGCCGGCCGAGACTCCCAGGATGAAGTTCAGGAAGGCGAGGAAAATCGCGACCCCCGCGAGCGCGACCGTCAATCGCAGCGGGCCAAGCTTGCTGGTATGGCCGCGAAAGGCGAACTCGCCCTGGCGGAAATTCAGCAACTCCAGCGGCTTGCTGGGCGCCTCCGCGAGTAACATCGCGAGGCACGGGGCAAAGGCGATCGGCTCCGTCCGATTGCCCGCGAAAAAAGACGAGCAATCGAATTCGTCAACATTGTGAATCGGCACCGCGAGTGCGTTGCTCAATTGTTCGCGTACCGCAGGCGTGATCCCAGCGACCCCGGTCAACACCAGGTCGGGCGGCTCATGATCCGCACCGTGTGCGAGCAGGGTCTGCCGCACCGCGCCGAGGATTGCGCCGGCGATTGGCGCGGGGAGTGCCGCGGTGCCATTTTGCGGGTGGATACCGCGCCCGACGGTACGAACCGCGCGCGGCGTGCCATGGGCGTCGATCAGAACCATTGAAGTGCAGGCATGATCGATATCGACGACCAGATGAGATCCGCCCGCACCGTTGCGCGCGCGCGCCAGCAATCCGGCCAGTGCGAGTGTGCCCAGCGTGACGATCTTCGGGTCCAGTCCCGCCCGGCCCAGCAACTCGAGATGGCTCTTCAGGTCCTCCTTGCGCGCGAACGCCGCGATCACGAGCGTCTTGCCATCCTCACGACCGACGCGTGCGAACGCGACTGCGGCGTCGTCCACCGGGAACGGGAGATGCTCCTCAAGGGCGAAAGGCACGACTTGCGCCAGGCGGCGCCGATCGCTGAAGGGGAGGGTGAGCAGCCGCTTGGCGACGAATTCTCCGGGCAGTGCGGAAATCAGGA
>Ga0302325_10002368_pt1 | contig 45891 bp, 44 predicted proteins | sample Palsa_T0_2_FD_201948 | JGI IMG/M metagenome (GOLD analysis project Ga0302325, IMG submission 201948) | Peat permafrost microbial communities from Stordalen Mire near Abisko, Sweden - Palsa_T0_2 | ecosystem: Environmental > Terrestrial > Soil > Palsa > Peat permafrost | place: Sweden: Abisko...
AGCCACACCAATTCGAGCTGGCGGTATCGCTCACGCGGGTAACGTTCCCTTACCTTCTGCTCATCACCCTCGTCACCTTGTGGGGCGGCATTCTGAATGCCTTGCACCGTTTCGCGGCGGCTGCCGCGGCGCCGATCCTGCTCAACCTGTCGATGATGGCAACGCTTGCATTTGCCGCGTTGTTTGGCGGAGCCGCTTATGCCGCGGCTTGGGGAGTGCTTATATCGGGCATTCTTCAGGCATTCCTGGTGGGCGGTGACACGCTGCGGGCCGGAGCGTTTACCGGCTTTCGTGCGCTGCGGGTCGATCCCGACATACGGAAATTTTTCAAGGCGCTCGTTCCGGCGACCATCGGTTCGGCCGGCACGCAGCTTGCGTTGTTTGCGGATACGATTATCGCGAGCTTCCTCGCCACCGGGGCAATTTCGGCGCTGTATTACGCCGACCGCATCGATCAACTTCCGATCGGCGTGATCGGCATTGCCGTGGGTACGGTCCTGCTGCCGGAGATGACGCGGCGGATCGCTGCCGGCGACGAAGGCGGCGCCCGTTCGGCGCAGAACCGCGCCATCGAATTTGCCCTGTTGTTGGCGGTTCCCTGCATCGTCGCTTTTCTGGTTGCGCCCGAAGTCATTATGCGAGGCTTGTTCATGCGCGGACGTTTTACCGCCGAGGATGCGCACGCGGCGGCGCTGACGTTGATGGCTTACACGATTGGCCTCATTCCGTTTGTCCTCATCCGCAGCGTGGTCGCGCCGTTTCTCGCTCGCGGCGACACGCTGACCCCGATGAAGGCGGCTTTGCTGGGAACTGCCGTCAATATTGCTTTTAAGCTCGCGCTGATGGGCGCCCTGGCGCAAGTCGGGCTGGCGTTGGCGACCTCGATCGGCGCTTGGATCAATTTCGTTGTCGTACTCTACCTGGCGGCGCGCAAAGGCTTTATCGCTTCCGACGCTAGGCTGAATTCGTCCATCGCGAAAATTGTCGCGGCGGGCGCTGCGATGGCGTTGGTGCTTTGGTTTGCTTTTCCGCTGGTCGCGTCGCCGTTATCCTCGTTATCCCGGTTCAGGGATGTTGCCGAACTGATCGTGTTGACGCTGCTTGGCGGAGCCGTCTATGCCGCGCTGGTGCTTGCGCTGTTTGGACGTCATTGGCTTCCCGTCATTCGCCGTCGCAGGCGACCGGTACCCGCTCCGACGTCGGACCCATTCGAAGGCACTTCGCCTCCGGTCGCGCCTGATTAGTGCGACGGATCGCGCTGTAAGACAGCAAGCGCGGCAGGAGCGACCTGATCGCCCCATTCCTGCACGAAATGTCCGGCCTCGGCGAATTCGAGCGGCGGCGGGCAGCCGCGAATGTCGTGATGCAATGCGCGCATAATTGGCGGTCCAAGAACCGGGTCGGTCATGCCGATCGCCATGACGCTTTGCCCGCGCCAGTCGTTGCGCCAGAAATCGCGGGCCGCGCGCCCGATCGCCGCGCCGGCGCTGTCGGGAAATTCCGGCACCAGGTTGGGAAAGCGGCGCACGCCGGCTTTATAACGCGTGTCGGGGTAAGGCGCGTCGTAGGCCGACGCTTCAGCGGGCGAAAGGTGCGGGCAGGCGCGCGCCAACAACCGGCCGACGGCCATGTCGGGATGGCTGTTGGAAAACGCCCGCCAGTCCAAAAATCCTTGGGGCAGCGGGACATCGCCGGTCGGCAGTGCCGTATTCATCACCATCAACCGGCTAAAGCGCTCGGGCATTTCCATCGGCAGCGTCAGGCCGAGCAGGCCGCCCCAATCCTGCACGACGAGAGTCACGTCGCTCAAATCGAGGGCGCGAACGAAGGCGAGAAGGCTGTCGCGATGGAAATCGAATGTATAGACGCCTTCATCAGCCGGCTTGTCCGAGCGTCCGAAACCGAAAAGATCCGGCGCCACGACGCGGCTTCCGGTCGCCAGGAAAAACGGAATCATCCGCCGGTAGAGATTGCCCCAGGTCGGCTGGCCGTGCAGGCATAGGAACACCGGCGCCGTTTTTGGTCCTTCGTCAAGATAGGCCATCGACAAGCCGGCAAATCCAGGCATGCCGTTGCGGCTCTGCGGCAGCCACGGAAAGCCGGGTAGATTGGCGAAGCGCTCGGCCGGAGTTTTCAGAATATCGCTCATGATCTGCAATTTGTCCGGCAGATTGGCGCTTCCGCGCCGCCAAGCCACGCCGGCTGGTGCGGCGCAACTTTCGAGCTAGTCCGGCGATTGAAGCCGCTCCCGCCGTCGCGCGATATGCGTCGTCGACGGATATTTGACATCCCACGCGAGGCCCAATTTTTCTAGCAGCCGGATCAGCCAATAGCCGAAATCAATTTCGCGCCGTTTCAGTCCGAACGCCGCCGAGCTCGGAAATGCGTGGTGGTTGTTATGCCAACCCTCGCCCCACACTAATAGGCCAAGCAGCGATGAGTTGCGGCTGTTGTCGTCGGGCACATGGAAAGGCCGTGAGCCGAGGAGATGCGTGAACGAGTTGATCGCCGACATCGACTGCTCGACCGCGAACATGCGTACGACGCCACCCCAGAGAAAGCCGGTGAGTATGCCGATCAGGCTTTCGGTGAAAACGCCGCCGAGGACGGCAGGAAATAACAGTCCAAGCGCGACCCAAACGGAATAGCGACGGTTGGCATGCACCAATACCGGATCGCGCAACAGATCTGGCGTATATCGCGCGACGTTCGGATAATCGTGCTGCATCATCCACGTCCAATGCGCGTGCAGCCATCCGCGCAGGCGCGCCATTGGCGACGCTCCATGCATGTTGGGAGAATGCAGATCGCCCTCGCGGTCAGAGCATTCGTGGTGGCGGCGATGCATGGCGACCCAGGAGATCATCGGTCCTCGTCCGGCCATGGATCCGAGAATCAACAAGGCAACCGACACCGCGGGCCCGGCCGCGAATGCCCGATGGGAAAAAAGGCGGTGAAAACCGACGGTTAGCCCCAAGCCGGTGGCAAGCCACATGACCAAGAACAAGACGATGTCGGTCTTGCTCAGAGGATGCACGAAAAGGAGCGCAATCGCAGCCAGCGACAATGCTGCGGGGGCCACGTCGAATAGAAAAAAATGCCGCCGTTGCGCCGCGTGAAGGTAAGGACTTGAAATCGCGCTGCGGTCGCGCCGATTAGGTCTTCGGTCCGCTGCCTCTACCGTCGTCATCATCCCGTCCCCGACCTTCACCGCTGTTACGATAAAAGGGGCAATTTCGTTCGTGTCAACGTCCAGCGGTGTGACGCTGGTCCGCGTCATCGGACTGGGTATCAAGATCCTTTTTTTGCCAGAGAACACGCGTCAAATTGCGCTGTACCTTTCCGCTGGTGGTTTTCGGCAGAGTGCCGGGACGAACCAGAACAATCTCCCCGACCGCAATTTCGTGCTCGTTCACCACGGCTTCGCGAATCGCTCCCAGAACCTCGTCAACGTCTAGGTGATGGCGCTGGGCGCGCTCGACTTCATGCACAATTACCAACATTTCGCTGCCGTTTGGGTTGGCGGCGGCAAAAGCCGCCCCGCAGTCGCGGCGGAGCGCCGGATGGCTGTTATGCGCCGTGTTCTCGATGTCCTGCGGGTAATGATTGTTGCCGCGAATAATGATGATGTCCTTGATCCGGCCGGTTACGAACAGCTCGCTGTCTTCGTCGAGAAAGCCGAGGTCGCCGGTGCGCAGCCAGACGCCGGTGCGGCCTTCAATAACGGCTTGAAATGTGTCGCGTGTCGCGCCGGCATTTTTCCAATAGCCTTGCGCGACATTCGGGCCGCTCACCCATATTTCGCCGATGTAATTTGCGCCGAGCTCTCGTTGGGTCTGCGGGTCGACAATTGCCAGCTTTTCGCCGGACACGGTGTGACCGCACCCGACCAAACTGTAGCGGTCGGCGTCGGTCGCGGGCGCCGACAGCTGATGGCGTTTTAACGCTGCGCGCGATACCGTTCTGGTCACCGGAGCCATGGCACCCCGACGGACAGATACCAGCAGTGTCGCTTCCGCAAGCCCGTACAACGGACGCAGCGCGCTGCGATCAAAGCCATACCGCGCAAACGTCGTCACAAACCGCTCAAGCGTATCGGCGCGTACCGGCTCGGCCGCATTATAGGCGACCTTCCAGGATGAAAGGTCCAGCTCCCTTGTGTGCTCCTGCCGGAAGCGGTTGACACAAAGGTCGTAAGCAAAATTCGGTGCCCCCGCTTCGACGGCTCGGTAATCGCTGATGGCGCGCAGCCAGGAGAGCGGGCGCTGCATGAACGCGCTCGGCGCCATCAGCACGCAATTCGCTCCGACGTAAAGCGAATGCAGCGCGTTCAGCACGAGGCCCATATCGTGATAAAGCGGGATCCACCCGACATGCGTCGACTCCGGCGTGCTGCCGAGCCCGCGCCGGATCATTTCCAGATTGTCGATGAGATTGCCGTGACTGACCATCACGCCCTTCGGCGTCGACGTCGAACCGGAGGTATATTGCAGGAAGGCAATGTCGTCGCGGCCGATTGCGCATGCCGGGCCAGGCGCCACTTGCGTGTCATCCGTTCCGTCGGTGAGGAGGCAGTCAAATGGTGCGTCCCGAAACCGTTCGATCACATCCGGCCGTGACTCTTTGAGCGCGCTATTGGTGATCAGAAGTCGCGGCGTGCAATCGGTGAGAATGGCGGCGCTCGAATCGCGCGCGCTCGTCCGCCGCGGCACCATCAACGGGACCGCGATCACTCCCGCCTGCAAACAACCGAAGAAGGCAACGATGAAATCGAGACCGGGCTGAAACAAGAGGATGGCGCGCTCTCCCGGCTGCGCGCGCTCAGCAATACGCGCGGCGAGCGCATTGGCGCCGGCTTTCAGTTGGCCGAACGTCAGGCTTGCGTCTTCGCCACCGCGCTCCTTCAGAAAGACATAAGCACGCGCATTCGGCTGTTGGTCCGCCCAATGGGCGAGCACGTCCGTCAGCGACGTCACGTCCTCCGGAAGGCCATTCATCACTTGCCGACCGCGGAAGCAGCCGCCTGCGGAAACCGGCCGGCAACGTGGCGCGCAAGTTCGGCGACGGTCGGATGATCGAACACCACATCGGAACCGAGCTCCACGCCGAGCCAGTCTTCCAGCGCGACCAAAAAGAACACCGACATGGCGGAATCCATGCCGAGGCGGGCGAATTTCGTCTGCGGATCGATACGGCTGGGCGGTAGCTTCAAGGTTTCGGCCAGATAGTCGGTGCACCACCGCCGGATGTTAAGTTCGGCTGCATCGAGATTTTCCACTCATCCACTCCGTCCATGATCAGCGCTCCGGCGCCCCCGCGGCGATGATCGCCGATACAGACTGTTCCATCTGCCGCGCCAGAACCGCCCGGTAATGCATCGCATTCATGAAGTTTTCCGGGTCGCGCGTTACGGCATTGTCAACGCGAAAGTCAAGGAGGCCGCTCCGCGGCCGCCGAGCGACAATTTTGTCGAGCGCCGACTTGCACTGTGCAATGCGAATTCCCGATGAGCTATGCGGCGCCGCGAGGTCATCCGAATATACGGGCGGCACTACAATGGCAACGGCCACTGTCGGCGGCAACTCGCTCAGCATCGCTTCAAGCTCTGAAATGGCGGGGAAGGGCTGTTCGGCGGACGTTGCAGCCGCGGTCGTATCCTTGGCTTCGGCTTCGGTCCGAGGCGGCGGATGGAAGGACCAGGTCCAGCCGATTTCATAATCCAAGAATCCGTCGATGCGCGCGACCGGCCGGCGCAGCCGCAGCGCTAGTCCGACGCGGCGGAAGCCGAGCTCGATCGCATGCCAAGTCGCAAAATGCCGCAGATAGTCAAAGTTGCCGTCATAGAGCCAGAACGGAAACGGATGATCGAGCGGGGGAGACGGATCCGGCGTGCACCAGCTTGGGTCGGTCACAATCACGAGCGCCGTGGTATGCGTATGATGTGAAATGAAGTAGCGCAGCAATGTCATCTGCTCGCGGGGACCGGTGCCCGGTACCGTAAGCTGCACAAAATGCAAGGATGTCGCCGCCGACAAGCGTTCCGGATCGAGCAATTGCCCGGTTGAATTGCCGAACAGCGCGGCGTCGAAGAGAGCATTTCGCGCGCGGCCGGCATTTGCCGTGCGCGGATTTCTATCGACGACCCCGGAAACACGCAGTCCTGGAAAGCGGCCGCTGTCGTAGGGATCGAGCAGAAGCAAGGAAAACCATGTCACGACGAGCGCTGCTGCAAACACGGCCGCGCATGCAATGAGCCATTGTCTCCAAGCCTTGGCGTTGACTGCTTCAGAACTGGAAGTAGATGAAGTCATACGTCTCATTATCGCCGATTTGCAGAAGCACGACCACGGTTGCGATAGCGGCGGCTACGGCCACAGCCGGCCGCGGCTTTGAGGCGAGGCGTTCGACCAGTTCGCGCGTGGACGGTAAAGCCAGCGCCACGAGCGAGCAAATCGCCACCGTTGCGGTGATCGGCTTTATGCTCGGACCGGCAAAAAGTCCCTGATAGGTGTGCAACGCTGCGGCCGGGCTGGCGGCGCGAAACAGCACTGCGGTCAGTAGAAAGAAAGCGACGGTCAGGAACCAACCTAACCACCGGCCGGGCGACGGAAAGAACCGCCGCCACGCGATAGCCCAGACAATCGCCAAGCCATGCAGCACGCCCCAGAGCACAAAGTTCCATCCGGCGCCGTGCCACAAGCCGCACAGCGCCATGGTAATCAAAATCGCGGCCATATAATGCGCCGGCGTATGTCGAAATTCCCCCAAATGCAGGTCCGACAGCGGCACGAATACGTAGTCGCGCAAGAACCGCGACAGCGTCATGTGCCAGCGCTGCCAAAGCTGCAGAATGCTGGCGGCATGGAACGGCGCGTTGAAATTCTCCGGCAGCTCGATGCCGAAGAGCAAACCCAGTCCGATGGCAATATCCGAATAACCGGAAAAATCGAAGAACACCTGAAAGCCGAAAGCCAGCGCGTACCACGCGCTGCCATCATTGACCGGCCCGTTGCTCGCGTTGGCATAAATCGGATCAAGCGCGCGGCCGAGCGTATCCGCGAGCAAAGTCTTTTCGACAAGGCCGATAACGATATAGAGAACGCCGCGTGCGAAGCGCGGCTCCCAGCCCGGTGCAAAAGCCTGCATGCCGTATTGACGGCCGACTTCAGACCACCGCGACAACGGTCCAGCGATCGCTTGCGGGAAAAAGCAGATGTAGAGCGCATAATGCGGCAGGCTGCATAACTGCGCGCGCCCGCGCCGCAGATCGACCAGATACATGATATGATGGAAGGTGAAAAAGCTGATGCCGAGCGGCAATACCACGTTCAGCCGGGTGATTGGCAGGCCGAACAGCGCCTCGATATTATCGACGAAGAAGTTCGCATATTTGAAGAGAAACAAAACCAAGAGATTTCCGGCAATTGCCGCGACGATAATGGCGATGCTTTTGGTGGCGGCGAAAGACTGAGCCGCCAGCCAATTCAGCACAATCGAGGCGATGAGCAGAATGAGAAAAGCCGGGGTCCAGGCGCCATAAAACACAAGCGAAAACGCCACCACCGTGGGAATGCGCAGGCGAGGACGAGAGTCGGCAAGGGCGTAAACGGCGAGAGACAGCGGCAAAAACAGCAACAGAAACTGATAGCTGTTGAACAGCATCAGGAACCCCGAAAGCCCTTCTGTTGGATGGCTGACTTCACGCTACAGGATCGTTTGGGCTGGGCCATCCCGGGCGGTCTGCTTGCCTGGCGTCGTGCCGGGAGTTGCTGTGTTACTTGGCCGCGGCCTGGATCGCCTTCCAGTCAAATTTTTTGGCGATCCCGAGCGCCTCATCATCGGCAATGCCATTAAAGGAGACGCTGAACACGCTGTTGCTGCCAAGAGCGATGAGGATTGCGCCGGATTTGTCCTTGAAGTTGAACGTCCGCGTCACTTGATACCCGTCAACGGCGGACGTGCTCATTCGGCCCTCGCTGGTTTCAATCTTCATTCCGGTCTGGGCAATAGCCAGCGCGCCCTTGGCAGCCGCGCCGACCAGCACCTGGGCATGAAAGCGGGCCGGCCCGCGCTGGTATTCGCGGGTCGCTGTGATCATGGTGTTGCCCGGCATCTCCATGGAGATGCCGTCGGGCTTTTTGCCTTGCCAGCCGTCAAGATCGATAAGAAACGGGAAAAATCGCTGGAACGCCTGATCGGCATAGGCGGCGGAAATTTGCAGAACGCAGCCAAGCAATGCTGCCGTCAACAAGCCTATCGCGTGCCGGCGATTGAACATTTTCACCCCCCACTCATTCAACGGCGCGCTCAACATAGCAATGCCGAACGCACCGGGGAATGGCGGTAAGAAGTAAAAGTGCGGCGGGTTCCGCGGCGCCGCCTGCCGCGGAGCTACATCAGGAGACGGGTCACCCCGCGCGCTTACGCTCCAGCGGCACGACTGAAATCGTCATCCGTTCGCCGCCGCGCAGCAGGTCGAGTGTCACGCGCTCGCCGATTTTCTCGCCGGTCAACAGGCGTACAAGATCATCGGCGCCCGTGACGGTGCTTCCGTCCAGCGCGAGTACGATGTCGCCGGGCTTTACTCCGGCGCGATCGACGGAACCGCCCGCTTCGACGGTGCTGACCATCACCGCGCTCTGCTGTTCGAGGCCGGCGGCGTGACGTAGCCGCGGCGGCAGTGCGATTTGCTGCGCCGACAAACCGATGAAAGCGCGGCGCACGCGGCCGTGGCGAATCAGTTCGCCGAGCACGAAGCTTGCGGTGTTGGCGGCGACGGCAAAGCAGATTCCCTGCGCGCCCATGATCACGGCGGTGTTGACGCCGACAATTTCGCCGCCGGAAGACACGAGCGGGCCGCCCGAGTTACCGGGATTGAGCGCGGCGTCTGTCTGGATCACATCGTCGATGAGGCGGCCGGTGCGAGCGCGCAGCGAGCGGCCGAGCGCAGAGACCACGCCCGTGGTCACCGTGGATTCGAAACCGAGCGGATTGCCGATCGCAATCACCAATTGACCGCGCTTGAGGCGCTTGGAATCGCCGAGCCGCGCAGCCGGCAGCGTGACGCTCTGCTCCACTCGCAAAAGCGCGAGATCCGTATCCGGGTCGTCGCCGACCATACGTGCCGTCAGCCGCTGGCCCTCCGCGGTCGTGACCTCGACCATGGGCGCCGACCCGGCGGCGCCGGCGACGTGGCTGTTGGTCAAAATAAGGCCGTCGGGCGCAACAACGACACCCGAGCCCGCTCCGCCTTGGGGTCGTCCGCCGCGTCCGGAGGCAGTTTGGGTCGAGTTGCTGCGCACCGAGAGCCCGACGACAGCCGGACCGACGCGATCGACAACATCGATCACGGCGCGCGAATAGGCGTCGAGCAACGCTTGATCTTCAGATGGCGCTTCCGGCGGGATAGGAGTTGCAGGCCGTCCGCCGGCAAGGCCTGCGTCGCTGAGAGGCAGTATTTTCACTTGAATTCGCCTGGTCTGCCGGCATCGAGCTGCTGCAGGAGCCGGGGCGTATATATGGTGGTCCGCCGCAGCCGGAGAAGGCCGCGGATTTCTGCTCCCGCCGACCGCGGCAATCGCCTATGGTGCGGCCGCAACGAGGTCGAAGGAGACCCATGGCCAGAGTTCAGCGCGGTTGGCACGCAGGGCTTTTACTTCTGTCGGCGGCGGCTATCGCCGGCTGCGGTCAGGGGCAACAGCAGAGCGCGGCGCCGCCGCCGCCGACCGTTACTGTGGCGCGGCCGGCCCAGCGCACCGTCACCGATCAAGACGAATATGTTGGCCGGTTCGTTGCGGTCGATTCGGTCGAGGTGCGCTCGAGAGTCTCCGGATACCTTTCGCAAATTCATTTCACCGATGGGCAGATGGTCAAAAAGGGTGACCTTTTGTTCGTGATCGACCACCGGCCGTTTCAGATTGCGCTTGACCAGATGCGCGCCAATCTCGCCCAGGCGCGCGCCAATCTCGCCTTCACCGAAGCCGACCTCGCCCGCGGCAGGGAATTGGCCCAGAACAGGACCATCACCGAGCAAACCTTCGATCAGCGCAAGCAAGCTAAAAGCGTCGCGGAAGCGTCCGTCACCGCCCAGGAAGCGATGGTCCACTCGGCGGAGCTCGACTTGAATGAGTATTCCGAATTACGCGCGCCAATCGACGGCCGTATTGGAGATCGGCGCGTCTCGGTCGGAAACTTGGTAACCGGCGGCAACGGCAGCAACACGACGCTGCTGGCGAATATCGTCTCGGTCGACCCCATTCGCTTCGAATTTACCTTCGACGAGGCCTCATACCTCCGTTACCAACGTGTCGCCGGTGGCAACGGGCAGATGAGCGGCAGCGGCCAAAGCGCCGTTGCAGTCACGCTTAAGCTGATCGATGAAACCGACTTTGCTCACATCGGCAAGATGGATTTCGTCGACAATGTTATCGACCGGTCCTCGGGCACAATCCGCGGTCGCGCCGTCTTCGCCAATTCCGATAGTATTTTCACGCCGGGCATGTTCGGCCGCATCCGCGTACCGGGTTCGCCGGCATTTACGGCGCTGCTTATTCCCGACGCGGCCATCGGCACCGAGCAGTCGCGCAAGTACGTGTTGGTCGTCGACGATGGCGGTATCGTTCGGCAGAAATATGTGGTTCCCGGGCAGATCGATGACGACCTGCGTGTGATCAAGGAAGGGCTGACCCCCGCCGATCGCGTGATTGTCAACGGCTTGATGCGCGCCCGGCCTGGAATAAAGGTGACGGTGGAAGAAAGCGGCACGCCGGCGGCATCGTCAGCGCCGAAAGATGCGGCGCAAGCCAAGGCGAACTAGTGTGGCGGTTCAGAAGTCCGCATCATGCTTGCCACGAGCGCTTCATGCGGACTTCTGAACCAAAAGCCACACTAGAACTATAATTTGCTAGTGTCCTTTCGATTCCGAAGTTCGCAAACGAGAGTGCCGCATCATGATACGAACTTCGGAATCGGGACACTAGCCGCATGCGCATTTCGCATTTCTTCATCGACCGACCGATCTTTGCCGCGGTGGTCTCGATCATTTTCGTCATTCTCGGCTCGGTGTCGTTCTTTCGCCTGCCGATTGCCCAATACCCGGAAATCGCGCCGCCTTTGATCAGCGTCACCGGCCAATACCCGGGAGCGAGCGCCGAAGTCGTGTCCTCGACCGTGGTGACTCCGATGGAGGAGCAGATCAACGGCGTCGAGAACATGATCTATATGGCGTCAAATTCGACTGCTGATGGACGCTTCTCGATCGCGGTCAGTTTCGATCTCGGCACTAACCTCGACATCGCTCAGGTACAAGTACAAAACCGCGTGGCCATCGCCCAGCCGCGCTTGCCGGCCGACGTGCGCAACATTGGCGTCACCGTGCAGAAGAGTTCGCCCGACCTGATGATGGTCGTGCACCTCTATTCGCCCGATCACTCGCGCAGCGCGCTCTTCATCTCCAATTACGCGACGCTCGAGGTGACCGACGCGGTCACTCGCGTCGACGGCGTGGGGTCGATCATCGTCTTCGGCGCGCGCGATTATTCGATGCGAGTATGGATCGATCCCGATCGCCTGCAATCGCTCGGCATGACCGCGACCGACGTGGTCAACGCCCTGCAGGGTCAGAACATTCAGGTCGCCTCGGGCATGCTCGACCAGCCGCCGACCGCGCATCAGGGTGCCTTCCAAATTGCGGTGCAAACGCTTGGCCGCCTTGCCGACCCCGACGAATTCGCGTCCATCGTGGTGAAACAGACGCCCGGAGCGGTGGTTCGTCTAAAAGACGTCGCCAAAGTGGAGCTTGCGGCGCTGGACTATTCATCGAATTCCTATCTCGATCACGATCCGGCGGTGGCGTTGGCGATCTTTCAGCGGCCCGGCTCGAATGCACTGGCCACCGCCGAGAGCGTGAAGAGCCTGATGGCTGAGCTGTCGAGACGCTTTCCGCAAGGCGTCAAATACGACATCTTCTTCAATCCGACGCAGTTCATCCAGCAATCTGTCGACGCTGTGATCGAAACCATCGGCGAGGCCACTATCCTCGTCGTTCTGGTGGTCATTCTGTTCCTGCAGACGTGGCGCGCGGCGATCATTCCGCTTGTCGCCATCCCGGTATCGCTGATCGGGACTTTTTTCTTCATGGCGGCGTTTGGCTTCACGCTCAACAATCTGTCGTTGTTCGGGCTGGTGCTGGCGATCGGCATTGTCGTCGACGATGCGATCGTCGTTGTCGAGAACGTCGAACGCAATATCGCCGCCGGACTGCCGCCGCGCGAAGCGGCGCGCAAAAGCATGGACGAAGTCGGCTCGGCGCTTGTCGCCATCGCGCTCGTCCTTTGCGCCGTGTTCGTGCCGTCGGTGTTCATCACCGGAATATCGGGGCAATTCTACCGGCAGTTCGCGCTGACGATTGCCGGCGCGACGGTGATCTCGCTGATCGTTTCGCTCACGCTGTCGCCGGCGATGTGCGCGTTGCTGCTCAAGCCGCACGACACCGGCCAGCGCGACCGCTGGTGGCAGCGGCCGATTCACGGCTTCTTCGCGATGTTCAACCGCAGCTTCAACGGCGTGGGCGCCGGCGTGTCGTGGCTCGCCGGGCGCACCGTGCGCCGCGCCGCCATCATGGTCGTCGTCTACCTGGTGGTGATCGGCTTCGGGCTCAATCAATTCCGCCAAACGCCGGTCGGCTTTATCCCGCAGATCGACGCCGGCTACATGATCGTTGTGGTTCAACTGCCGCCGGGCGCTTCACTGGCGCGCACCGATGCCGCGCAGCAGCGCGTGCTCGACATTGCGCTTGGCGTGCCCGGGGTGGCTCACGGGGTCAATGTCGTCGGCTTTTCCGGCGCGACGTTCACCAATTCGCCGAATGCCGGCGCAATCTTCCTGGTGCTCGATTCATTTGCTTCGCGCGCGCGCGATCCGCGGCGTTCGGCGGCCACCATTCAGGCCGAGTTAAACCGGCGGCTGTCGAAAGTTCAGGACGGTTTTTTCGTCGCCGTGCTGCCGCCGCCGGTCCGGGGCATCAGCAATTCCGGCGGTTTCCGCATGATCGTTGAAGACCGCGCCGGCCTTGGCTCCGCGGCGCTGCGCCAGGCGACCACCGAACTGATGGCGCGCGCGGCGCAGACGCCGGGTGTGGCTACCGTTTTCACCTTGTTCGAAACGTCGACGCCGCAAGTCTATCTGAATATCGATCGCCCTAAGGCGCAACTCCTCGGCGTCAACGTGCAGGACGTCTTCAACGCACTGCAGGTTTTCATCGGTTCGGCTTATGTCAACGACTTTAATTTATTCGGCCGCACGTTCCGCGTTACCGCGCAGGCGCGCGAGGAAGATCGCCGCAATATCGCCGACGTGCTCAAGATCCGGGTTCGCAATTCCGGCGGCGATACCGTACCGCTCGGCTCCTTTACCACGGTGACCGACATTTCCGGTCCGTTCCGCGTGCCGCATTACAATCTTTATCCCTGCGCCGAGCTCGATGGCGCGGCTGCGCCCGGCTATTCGCAAGGACAGGGCATCGACATTATGAACAAGCTCGCGGCCGAAACCTTGCCGGAAGGGTTCGCCACCGAATGGACATCGCTGGCCTATCAGCAGATCAAAGCGGGCAATACGGCGATGTTCGCTTTCGTGCTCGCGGTGGTGTTCGTGTTTCTCGTGCTCGCCGCGCAATATGAGAGCCTCACTCTTCCACTCGCGGTGATATTGATTGTCCCGATGTGCCTGGTGGCCGCGATCACCGGCGTCATTCTGCGCGGGCAGGACAACAACATCCTTACCCAGGTCGGTTTCGTGGTGCTGATCGGGCTCGCCGCCAAGAACGCCATCCTCATTGTCGAATTTGCCCGCCAGCTCGAAGACCAAGGCCGCGACAGATGGCAGGCGGCGGTCGAAGCCACTCGGCTGCGGTTGCGTCCGATCCTGATGACCTCGTTCGCCTTCATCCTCGGCGTGACGCCGCTTGTCTGGGCGGGCGGCGCCGGCGCCGAATTGCGGCAGGCGCTGGGAACCGCAGTGTTTTCGGGCATGATCGGCGTGACGGCGTTCGGCCTTATCTTCACGCCGGTGTTCTATGTCATCGCGCGCTATCTCGCCCAATTGGGACCGCGACGGGACAAAAGCCGGCGCGGGATGAAGCCTGCTGAATGATCCCGCAGGCGCAATAACGGCGAGACCTTTATTGGCCAACCCGGCGAACATCGAAACATTATGGCCCGATGCGATTCACGCCCATTTCCGGCGGGTCGGAATTCGCCAGGTGGGTCATGTACCCGACGCCGGCCATAGCCGTCTGATCGCGCTGTGCCGTGACGATCCGAGCATTGCCGACGTGGTGCTAACGACCGAGGAAGAGGGCGTCGGCCTTGTCGCCGGCGCTGCGCTCGGCGGCCAACGCGCGGCCTTGCTGATGCAATCTAGCGGCGTTGGCAATTGCATCAATATGTTTTCGCTGCTCCGCAATTGCGGCTTCCCTTGCGTCGTGCTCGTGACCATGCGGGGGGAGTTCGAGGAGTTCAATCCTTGGCAGGTACCGATGGGCACGATCACCGAGGACGTTTTGCGGCTCTGCGGTTTTCTTGTCCATCGGGTCGAGCGTGCCGATGCCGTTGACGAGATCGTCGGCGCCGCCTGCGACGTTGCATTTGAGCGCAACGTTCAAGCCGCGGTTTTGCTGTCGCAACGTCTGATCGGCCCGAAACAATGGACACGATGATGCTGGACCGGCGGGATTTCGTGGCGGCGCTTCTGGCCGACCGCGAGAATCTCCTTATCGTCTGCGGGCTGGGGTCGGCGACCTACGATGTCGCTGCGGCCGGCGACCATCCGCTCAACTTTTATCTTTGGGGCGCGATGGGCGGCACTGCGATGATCGGCCTCGGACTGGCCCTGGCGCGGCCCGATCGCCGCGTTGCAATCATCACCGGCGATGGCGATATGCTGATGGGTCTCGGCAGCCTCGCCACGATTGGCGTCAAGCAGCCGCACAACCTTTCCATTGTCGTGCTCAATAACGCCCATTACGGCGAAACCGGCATGCAGCCTAGCCACACACACGCGGGGGTCGATCTTACCGAAGTGGCGCTCGCCTGTCGTTTCAAACGCGCGAGTGTCGTTTCGCGCCTTGAGGAGGCCGCCGGCGTCCGCGCGTTACTGCACGCCGGCGATGGGCCCCTATTTTTCGACGCCCGCATCAAGGCCGAGGATACCCCGCGGGTGCTGCCGCTTCGCGACGGTCACGCCATCAAGCAACGTTTCGTTGCGGCTTTGAATTCAACGTGAGACGCGGAATCCGACCGGCTGCCGTATTCCGCCAAGTTAAGGTTGATGGCTAATGGTAAATCGCGCGGGCTCCCGCGCATGATAAGAAACTCCCCGAAACCTCGCGTTGTTCCGCGACTCACGTGTGTCGCTGTCTGCGACGCCGCAGTGGAAATTGGGGAAAAGCGATGTCGTTACTAACCCATGCCAAACAGACCCGACGCGTTCTGACCAACGCGTTCAAGAACAATTACGCACGACACATGCCCTACAGCGTGTTCGTCGACCGGCTGAACCGGCAGCCGCTGCTCGACGACTTCAAGCAACAGCATGCCGACGTGCCTGCTTTCACTACGCGCGAACAGATGTGGTCCTTCATCGCCGAAGGCTGTGCGGGTGCCGTGGATTACCTGGAATTCGGCGTCCATCGCGGTCACAGCATCCTCTATTTCGCGGCGCGGAATCAATCGCCCGAAAGTCGATTTTTCGGCTTCGATTGCTTCACTGGTCTGCCCGAGGATTGGGATAGCGATTACCCGCGCGGACATTTCAATACCGGCGGCCGTTTGCCGCAGACGCGCGACTCCCGTGTTCAGTTTGTCGCCGGAATGTTTCAGGACACGCTTCCCGAATTTGTCGCGCGGTTTGAGCCCCGCAACAGGATCGTCGTCAACATTGACTGCGATCTATATTCGTCGGCGCTTTTTTGCCTGACCAAGCTCGATCCAATTCTGCCGACCGGCGCTATTCTAATGTTCGACGAATTCGGATCCGTGCTTCACGAATTCCGCGCGGCGCAGGATTATCTATCGAGCTACCGGCGCAAGTTCAAAGTGATTTGCTCGCATGACAACTTCTTCACGGTCGCCGGCGAGCTCTTATAGCGGCGGCGACCGGCCGGCGACGCGGACAAAACGCACCGGCTCGCTCAGCCCTCGCAGCGCGGCGGTATCCTCGATGAGAGCACGGCCGGTCAGAGCCTCGCGCGCTTCGCTGTCGGCCGAGATCGCTTCGGAAACGATCACTTCGCCACCGCGACATTGATGCTCAAGGCGCGAAGCGGTGTTCACCACTGAGCCGAAATAGTCGAGTACGCCGCCGGCGGTGACCGCAATGCATGTTCCGCCGTGCAGGCCGAGTTTCAGCACGACGCCGGCGTCGCTGCGCCCGCGATTGAAATTTTCGACTTCGTCCTGGATGGATAACGCGGCGCGGACGGCATCCGCCGGATCGTGAAACGCCGCCATGACCGCGTCGCCCACGGTCTTGACGATGAAACCGTGATGACGCTCGATCCGCTCCGATAAGAAGGCAAAATGGTCGCGCACCAAACGGTAGGCGGAGGCGTCGCCAAGGTCGTCGTAAAGTCTGGTCGAGCCTTGAAGATCGGTGAACATGATTGCAATCCGCCCGATCTCAACTTCATCGCCGGGGCGCAGAAGTTGTTCCGGACAGAGCCTACGGAAAGCCGCCATGGCAATGACGCGTTCTCCGGTGAGTGCGTCCGCAGTCCAGGCGCGGCTCTCAACGACAAAAAATAGCGGCCTGTCGGTGTCGTTATGGGCGGCGAAACCGCCTGCGTTGCCGCCCTTCGCCAAGATGACCTCAGTGCCGCGCACTGTGACGTCGGGGATGACGCCGTCTTCACCGATTGACGCATCGGCCTGGCCGCCGGCCTCAATAGTGCGAAAACGATAAGGACCGGGAGCGAGCTCCAGGTGAAAATTTTTTGTCGAGTGCGCCGGCACCTCGCCCTGGAATTTGACGTGGGGAGTGCTGCCTTGACCGAGAAGACAGAGTTCCCCCTTGGGAAGCGGCCGCAGCCATGGCTCCGGGTGGAAGGTCAATTCCACATTGCGCGTAAAGTCGCGGCCGTAATCGATGTTGCAGGATGAACAGTGTGCCCCCTCGGGCAGGTCGTGTAAGTTATTGACGCTTAATTTTGCTCCGCGGCAGCGCGAGCACAGCAAGTCCCAGCCCATGGCGACAATGCCGCGCTGCTGTGCGGCGAGAAATAGTTCGACCGTATCGTCCGCCGTTGCGCCCCAAGAGCGCGCCAGCGCCAGCGGGCGAATGCCGCGCAACGCTACGACCGGTGCGTGGAGAAGGAAGTCGGCGAGCTTTGACGCGAGGCCGTGGCTCGCTGGATCGTTTTCGAGTTCGCCGATCAACGCGGCAAGACGCCGGCGCGCGATCGGCTTTGCCGCTTCGTGCGCAGAGGCGCCCGGCAGGGGCATGCCGGCTTCCGCGATGAGCTTCTCGATGGCTGCCAGACGTTTGTCGCCCTCGCGGTCGATTTGACCTGAGAATTTTGCGAGCCGACCCAGGAGGCCGGCACACTCGATTTCCGACGAAAATACCACCCGGGTGCCCGCATCTTCGGGATGGAGTTCGACCACAGCCTCAAAGCGGCGGAGGGGGCCGTTGAGAAAATGACGGGTCTGCACCAGCCGCCGATTTTCCTCCCACTCGCTGAAGCCCTCTTGCCACTTGATTCGCAACGGGCCTAGACCGGCAGACGCAAAACGATCAACGCGTCCCTTCGCGTCCATGCGCTCCTCCACTTGATACGGAGGTGAGCCGGACAGTTCGTTGATACGGGCTGTGTCGGCGACGCACGGCCAGATCACTTCAGGCGGTTTGGCGTAATGCCGTTCCTTGCGGTAGCGGTAAATGCTTTTCATCGGCGTAATGTATGGACCCCGCTCGCCATTATACGGCCTCAGGTTAGTTCGGTTTCGTGATTTATCGCTGCTTTTAATCCCTGTACTCTTCGCTCTGTGCAATCCGTTCAATTATGCCGATCGCTCACACCGTAGGGACCAGAGGAATTTTCGCATGATACGCATTTTACTCTCCGTTATGGCATTCGCTCTCGGCATTACAATCGCCGCCGCCCAGGACCCGATCAAGGAGCGAAAGGACCTGATGAGGGGTCTGGGCGATCAAGCCAAGATTGGGGGCGCCATGGCGAAGGGAGATGAGCCGTTCGATCTCGCCAAGGCGCAAAAAATCTTCGCGACCTTCGCCGAAACGGCGTCAAAGGCGCCCGCGCTGTTTCCGCCGAATTCGAATGATGAGCCGACCGCCCAAGACCCGTATACCGCCAGCCCAAAGGTCTGGCAGGACACAAACGACTTCAAATCGCGATTCGAGAAATTTGGCGCCGATGCCAAGGCGGCTGGTGCGAACGTGAAGGACATCGAGACGTTCAAGGCCGCATTTGGGAGCATCGGTAAGAACGATTGCGGCGGATGCCATCAAGATTATCGCCTCAAGAAGAGTTAACGCTTCGCTGGGCGCGCGAGACAGGCGGATACGTAGGCCGCAATGAACAAGATCCTGTCCGGCGCGGCCGCGGGCGTCGCCGGCATTGCGCTCCTGTTTTGGATTTTGACTATTCCGGCGACGGTGCCGGCGACTGAGTTGCCGCCGTACACGCCGGACGTCGGCAACGGCCGGACGGTGTTTTACATCGCCGGCTGCGCGTCGTGTCACGCTACACCGAACAGCGATGCGAAAAAAGTCGACTACACGCGGCTTGGCGGCGGCCTTGCTTTGCCTTCGCCGTTTGGCACTTTTTATGTTCCAAATATTTCGCCGGATCCAGCCGATGGAATTGGCGCGTGGAGCGAAGCGGACTTCGTCACCGCGCTTTGGAAGGGGACTTCACGAAGAGGCCGGCATCTGTTTCCGGCGTTTCCCTACACCTCATACCAGCACATGACGCTTGCTGATGCGCGCGATCTCTTCGCTTATTTGAAGACTCTGCCGCCGGTGCCGGAGCGTGCGCGCCGGCATGATTTGGCTTTTCCGTTCAATGTGCGCCGTTTGGTCGGATTGTGGAAACTTCTGTTCCTCCACGGCGGGCCTTTTGTTCCTGATCCGGCGAAATCGGCACAAGTGAACCGTGGTGCTTATCTGGTGAACGGCGCCGGGCACTGCGCTGAATGTCACAGTCCGCGGAATTTTCTGGGCGCCATCGTGGAGAGCCAGCGATTCGCCGGCGGGCCGACGCCGGACGGGAAAGCGTGGGTGCCGAACATCACGCCCGCTGGTTTACAGCATCAGGATCCGCCCTGGTCGGCGAGCGACATCGCTACCTTCCTGGCTGACGGCATGGCCCCATCGGGGGATTATGCGGGCGGCGCCATGGTTGACGTCATACGCAACCTTGAGCAAATCGATGCTGCCGACCGCGAGGCTGTAGCGGCGTATGTGTACTCCTTGCCGGCGCGCGAGGGCCCAAAGCCGCCGCTTAAGTCCCTGCGAAAGCCTTGAAAGTGATGATGGTGCGCGTGTCCTGGATGCCGGCAATCGTCTGTACTTTTTCGGACACGAAGTGGCCGATATCCATGCTCTGCTCCACATAAAATTTCACCAACAAGTCGAAATCGCCGGCAGTCGAGTAAATTTCCGAGGCTATTTCGGCGTCAGCGAGCCGATTGGCCACCTCGTAGGACTTGCCGAGCTGACATTTAATCTGAACGAAAAAAGGAACCATCCGTATCTCCACCTCGCATTCCAGATGTTAATCTAGACCGAGGGCGCCGATAATACCTGGTAAATTGCAAAGAGCCACTTCGGCGGTTTCCTGAGCATCTGGTAATGGCATGCGACCACCACTTGATCTACGGCTGAACGCCATTCTCGATCCCGAACGCGCTGGCGGACACGATTTGTCCGATCTGGCCCGCGCCGTTGCGGCAGGCGGAGCGACGTTGGTGCAGTTGCGCGACAAAAAAAGCGACACTCGCGCCATGGTCGAAAAGGCGCGGGCGATCAAAGCAATTTTGGCGCCTCTCAATATCGCGGTTGTCGTCAACGATCGAATCGATGTGGCGCTCGCTGCCGGGGCTGACGGGGTGCATATCGGCCCGGATGATATGGCGCCTGAAGATGCGCGTCGTCTCCTCGGGCCGGACGCGATCATTGGGGTGTCGATCAAGACGGTCGCCGCGGCCGAGGCCGCGCCGGTCGGTCTTATCGACTACGCCGGCGTCGGCGGCGTGTATGCGACTTTGTCGAAGGAGCAAAAGACCTCGCCGATCGGTATTGATGGATTCGCCGGAGTTGCGGGGGCCCTGCGCCGCCGGGCGCCGGCGATTCCGATTGTCGGGATCGCCGGCATTGACGCCAGCAACGCGGACGCGGTCATAGGCGCGGGGGCTGATGGTATCGCCGTCATCTCGGCATTATCAGGGTCTAGCGATGCCGCAGCGGCGGCCCGCACCTTGCGCGAAGTCGTCGACGGTATGCTGGCGAAGCGCGGAACCTAAGTATCGCCGCCGTCGCGCCGCCAAAGCAGCCTACGGGTCGGCTGGCGCTTTCCGGCCGCTGCAATTAAATCTCTGCAATGATGGCAACGCGAAAACGAACCGCGAGGGCTCGGCGCGGCGGCGATCAGCGCTCAGTGCCAAGACGCGGAAAAAGCGCGTACCGTACGCCAATCGCGTTGACTATCGCCGGCTCGGATTCAGGCGGCGGCGCCGGGATTGAGGCGGATCTCAAGACTTTTTCGGCGCTCGGCGTCTACGGCGCCGCTGTCGTCACCGCGGTCACCGCGCAAAATACCAAAGGCGTGCTCGGCATCCACGATGTGCCGGCCGACTTCATCGCGGCGCAAATCGATGCCGTCTTTGCCGATCTTGACGTCGGCGCGGTGAAGATCGGTATGCTTCCTGGCGTCGCCGCGATCGACGTCGTGGCCGAGGCGCTTGATCGCCACCGCCCGCCCAATGTCGTGCTCGACCCCATTATGGCCGCAACGTCAGGCGAGCGCTTGCTGCGCGCGGATGTTGGCCGTCTGCGGTCGCTGCTGTCGCGCGTGCGGCTCTTAACGCCCAATCTGGCGGAAGCTGCGGCGCTACTCGATGTCGCTCCTGCTTGCGACGATGGCGAGATGCGGGCACAGGCGGAAAAGCTCCTCGCGCAAGGCGCTGCTGCGGTCCTGATCAAGGGCGGCCACCGGAGTGGGCCTGAGAGCGTCGATTTTCTCGTCGAAGGCGGCCGCTGCCTGCGGCTCGTGGCGCCGCGCCTGGCGACCAAAAACACCCACGGCACTGGCTGTACGCTTTCGTCAGCAATTGCCGCCGGCCTCGCCCAAGGACTGTCGCTGGAAGCGGCCGCCAAGCGAGCCAAGGAATATGTGAGTGCCGCCGTCGCGGCCGCGGATCGCCTCGCCGTTGGCTCGGGTCGCGGACCGCTGCATCATTTTCACGCCTGGTGGTAGGCTTCCGAGCCGCGCCGAAAATTGCTACCGCTTGCTGTGTTTATCGGGAAAACCCGACGGAGATCGCGATGATGCGCGCCATCCTGACCTTTATGGCGGCAGTGGTAACCATCATGCCAATGAGCCACGCATCTGCCGCTGAATACGAAACGGCGAGCCAGACTGACGTCGTTTATGCCGAGCACGACGGCACTAAACTGGTCGGCGATCTCTATCTGCCCAAGGGCCGCAGCAAAGCGCCGGTCCTGGTCGCGGTTCACGGCGGCGGCTGGCAGGTCGGCAGCAAGGCGTTCTACCGATATTGGGGCTTGTTTTTCGCGCGCGCCGGTTACGCGGTTTTCGCTATCGACTACCGGCTCGGGAAAGCGGGCACTTATCCGGCCGCGGCTTACGACGTTAAGGCAGCCATTCAGTTCGTGCGGGCCAAGGCCTCCGACTTTGACCTCGACCCAAGCCGCATCGGTCTTATCGGTGATTCCGCGGGCGCGCATTTGACATCACTCATCGCGGTCGCGGGTGACCAGTTCAACGCGGCCTATCTGGACGATGCCAACGCCGCCGTAGCCACCGACATCAAGGCGGTCGTCGGCTTCTACGGCGTTTACGACCTGCACGCTCAATGGACGCACGATCTGACCTTCCGCCCGAACGATAATATCGTGCAAAAATTTTTCGGTGCCTCGCCGACGCAGAACCGCCGCGTTTATTTCGACGCCTCCCCGATCAGCTACGCCACCGTCGACCGCAACCGCGTCCGCTTTTTGCTCATTCACGGCACCAACGACGATATTGTCGATCCGCCGAGTCAATCAGGCGCGTTTCTCACCGCACTTAGCCAAGCCGGTTTTTTTGTGCGCCGGATCGTCATCCCGGGTGCTGGGCATTTTTGGGCGTCTGATCCGTTCGAAAGCGAGCCGCGCAGTTCCGCCGCGCAGGCGATCCCGCAAATGATGCGGTTTCTTGAAAGCTCGCTCTGAATGTTCGAGGACGGCGGCCTGCAAGCCGAGCGACAGGCGCGCCGCCATAAAGAGGGAGGAATGGGTCATGTTGAAAGCGATTACTGTGACGGCCGTTATGGCTCTTTTGGTCACGGCGTGGGTGCTGCTGCCGACCCAGGGCCATCTCGCCTTAGCGCAATCCGGACCGTTCCTTATCAATGCGGTCGAATACGACGTCGTGCCCGGCCAGATCGACAATTTCCTTGCTGCGCTCAAGGAGAACGGCGCGGCCTCGGTCAAAGAACCCGGTTGCCGCGAATTGAATATCTCCGTGTCGCAGAAGGACCCAAACCACGTCCTCATCTACGAGGTCTATAACGACGCCGCAGCCGCTGAAGCACATGCGGCGACCGATCACTTCAAGAAATACAAGGCGGCGACGGCCGGCATGACGACCAAGCGCGAGGTAAAGTCATACTTGTCGGTGGCGTTGAATATGAAGGGCATGTAACTCGCGGGCGCTCCGCGAAACTGACAGGACACAGGAATGGCCAGAAAAAAAAGAGGTGTTGTCGGGATCATTGGTCTCGGCATCATGGGGGGCGCTTTCGCGCGCAACCTGCTCGCCGCCAATTGGCGCGTCGTCGGTTATGACGTCGCGGCCGATCGCCGGCGCGCGATGAAAAAAGCCGGCGTCGACATCCGCTCGGATGCGGCGGAAGTCGCTCGCGAGGCGCCGACGCTCATTTTGAGCTTGCCCAGTCCCAAGGCGCTCTCGGCGACGGTCAACGCTATTGTCGAAGCTGGGGTGCGGCGCCGCGTGGTGATTGAGGCATCTACATTCAAGCTGGAAGATAAGACGGCGGCCGAGGCGACGCTGCGTAAAGCCGGCCATGTTTTGCTCGACTGTCCGGTCAGCGGGACAGGCTTTCAAGCCGAGGTAAAGGACCTCGTTGTTTATGCCTCGGGGGGTTCCGCCGAGATCAAACGGTTGCGCCCGTTATTCGCCGACTTTACGCGGGTGGTGCGAGACCTCGGCGAATTCGGCAACGGCAGCCGTATAAAATACATCGCCAATCTTCTGGTCGCCATTCATAACGTCGCAAGTGCCGAGGCGTTAGTGCTCGGCATGAAATGCGGGCTGCCGCCGCAGCTTATCTACGACGAGATCAGGGTGGGCGCCGGCAACTCGGAGGTGTTCCGCATTCGCGCGCCGATGATGGTGAGGGGCCGCTACGACAAGCCGACGATGAAAGTCTCAATCTGGAAAAAAGACATGGATATTATCGGCAGCTTTGCGCAGTCGCTCGGCGCGCCGACGCCGTTATTTTCCGCGACGCTGCCGATCTACGCCGCGGCGCTGTCGACGGGATATGCGATGCAGGACACGGCCTCGACCTGCGCCGTGCTTGAATCAATGGCCGGGATAAAGCGCGGCAAGAAGGCAAAACGTAAACGCGCCGCCCCGGCGAGATAACGCGCATGGCGCGCCGCCGTCTCGCTGCGGAGCCGACATCACGGCTTGCCATCTGGGCGCGGCGGCTTGCGCTGTTTTCGCTGGCCGCAACGCTCGTCGCCGTCGTCATTGTGCGCTCGGGCGCGCTCGATATCGTGCCAGCTTTGTCGACGCTGGCGGGCGCCTTGGTGCTTGCCGTCGTCGCGATCCTGCTCGCGTTTGCCGCCGGCATACCGATTTGGCGGGAAGGAATCCGCGGCATTGGCGAGGCGGTCACTGGGCTGATTGTCGGCGTCGCGCTGATTGCTTATCCGCTCTATCTCGGCGTCAAGGCGTATCGCTTGCCGGCAATCTACGACGTCACAACGGATCCAATCGACCCGCCCCGATTCGAGGCGATTGCGCGGCTGCGGCCGCGCGACGCCAATCCGGTGAATTATGCCGGCCTCTATGCCGCCGAGCTGCAGCGCGAAGCGTATGCCGACATTGAGCCGGACGTAACCGAAGCCTCGCCGCAGGACGCCTACGATGCCGCGCTTAAGGTCGTTACCAAGCGCAAGTGGCGCGTCGTCGATGCGCGTCCGCCGCAGGCGGCTCCGCCGCGCGAGGGGTTGATCGAGGCGATCGCGCGCACGCCTATCCTCGGTTTCCGCGACGACGTGGTGGTGCGTGTGCGCGCGGCGCCGGAAGGCGCCCGCATCGACATACGCTCGGCTTCCCGCTACGGGCGGCACGATCTAGGGGCGAACGCGGCGCGCGTGCGCTCGCTTATCGACGATATCGATGATGCGCTGGCAGCGCCTGCGCCCGATAAGAAGCAGCCCGAGGCGGTAAAACCGGCTCAGGCGGCCGGTCGGGGAAATTCGGTCAAGCGATAAACGCCGCCGATCGTCGGCGCGCCGTCGGTTGCGACGAGACCGCGCGCTGCCAAATCCTCAAGATGCGCGAGGAGGGACAAGGCAGCCGCTCCGATGAGCCGCGGATCGAGTCCGATATAGATCGCGCGCACCAGCGTCGGAATGTCGGCGGCGCCTTTATCGAGCCGGTGCAGGATCGATGCCTCGCGCGCTTTGCGGTGCCCGATATAGCTCTGCACAAAGCGCGGAGCATCACGCACCGGACCGCCGTGGCCCGGCAGATAAACTGGCTCGCTGCGTCGAGCGAGTTTCGCCAGCGAGGCCATGTAATCGCTCATCGCCCCATCAGGCGGGGCAACAATCGGGGTCGACCAAGCCATCACGTGATCGCCGGAGAAGATCAAGTCCGCTTCGCGGAACGCATAGGCCATGTGGTTCGCTGTATGCCCGGGCGTGGTCAATGCTTCGATGGTCCAGCCTTTGCCCGTTACCGTTTGCAGGTCAGCGAGTGCGACATCGGGACGGAAAGCCGTGTCGGCGCTGGCATCGAGCGGCGCCGTTTCGCCGATATGGAGCGGCCGCGCCGCGCGATGCGGCCCTTCCGCGTAGACGGTGGCCCCGGTCGCCTGCTTGATCTTTGGCGTGGCAGGCGAGTGGTCGCGGTGAGTATGGGTGACGAAAATCGCGCTCACGCTCTCGCCGCGCACGGCGTCAAGCAGCGCGGCAATATGGGCGTCATCGTCCGGTCCGGGATCGAGGATCGCGACGTCGCCGCGGCCAATGATGTAGCTAACCGTTCCTTTGAAAGTAAACGGGCCGGGATTGTTGGCCACCAAGGCCCGCACGCCTTGTGCGACTTCGGCGGCTCGTCCAGCAATCAGGTCGAATGCCTTGTTGTAGGGTATGTCTTCGCTCATGCGCCCGACGGTCAATCAACACCGTTATGGGCTCATCATTTGCGGGGACGGCCGACCCAGCGCAAGCGGGAATTTCGCGGGGCAGGGGCCGAAAAAGGATGGAGCCCCGGTGCCGGGATCGCCGGGGCTCCAAGCAATCTCATTCAACACGAGTTGTGAGACCGAGATCGCACTAATGTCTATGCAAGCGCCGGGCCAAGTCGCCAGCTCGAACTAAATTGTCCGCGAACCAAAACTCGCGCCGCTAAAGGGGCGCCAAATTGCCGGATTGCGCTGCGGCGGCGGTCTTTGTCCGTCCAGCGAGCAATGCCATGGCTAAATTACGGGCAGTGCGCGGGTTACTTTAAAAAGGCGTGCGGCTGCGGATCGCCGCGGCCAGGGTTCCCTCGTCAAGATAGTCGAGTTCGCCGCCGACCGGCACTCCATGGGCCAGGCGCGTGACCTTAACGTTGGCCTCGTGAAGGAGATCGGTGATGTAATGAGCTGTGCTCTGGCCGTCGACCGTAGCGTTCAGCGCAAGAATGATCTCGCCGACCGCCGGCTCATGAGCGCGCGTAACCAGCGCGTCGATCGACAGGTCTTCGGGTCCGATGCCATCGAGCGGCGATAAAGTTCCGCCGAGGACGTGATAGCGCGCATGGATGGCGTGAGCGCGCTCAAGGGCCCAAAGGTCGGCGACGTCGGCGACGACGACGATTGCGGACGCGTCGCGTCGAGGATCGATGCAAACGGTGCACGGATTCTGCGTGTCGATGTTGCCGCAGATTTTGCACACCTCAATTTTTTCCATTGCGGCTTGGAGAGCTGCAGCCAGCGGCGCCATGACCAGTTCGCGTTTCTTGATCAGGAACAGCGCCGCCCGGCGGGCCGAGCGCGGTCCCAGCCCGGGCAAGCGGGCGAGCAGTTGAATGAGGCGTTCGATCTCCGGACCGGCGGCGGCGGGCATAATGTCAGAACAGCTTCAATCCCGGCGGCAGCGACAATCCTCCGGTGAGGGATTGCATGCGCTCGGCGAGCAGCGTCTCTAGTTTGCGGCGGGCGTCAGCGTGTCCGGCGACGATAAGATCCTGAAGAATCTGCTTCTGGTCCGGCTTCAGCAGCGAATCATCGACCTGCGCCGACCTGAGCTCGCCTTTGCCGGAAAGCTTCACCGAAACCAATCCGCCGCCTGCCGTGCCTTCGACCTCGACCTGATCGAGCTCGGCCTGCATCGCTTCCATTTTCGACTTGAACTCGGCGGCCTGCTTCATGAGGCCGAGAAAATCCGCCATGGTGCTCCTTCACAATCACAATTCGTCGTCGGCCGCGCCGGGGTCGGTAGCCGGCTCGATCGGGGGCTCCTCGAGCTCGGCCGGTGCGCGCACGCCGACGATCTCCGCGCCCGGAAAACGCGCCAAGACGGCTTGTACCAGCGGATCGTCGCGGACGCCGTCTTTCAATTCGTCTTTTCGCGCCTGTTCCTGGGCATAGATGCTCGGCATGCCCGGCTCGCTGGAAACGATCACCATCCAACGTCTGCCGGTCCAGTCGGCAAGCTTCTTCGAGAGTTCGCCGACGAGGCTTTTTGGCGCATTCTCTTCCAGCGCGATTTCGATCCGGCCGTCCTCGAAACGCACCAGCCGAACGTTGCGCTCGAGCGAGCTTTTAATCGCCAGGTCGCGCTTTTCTCCGGCGAGCGCCACTAGCGCTGTAAAGCTCGCTACTGCCGTGCTCTGGTGGCTTGGAGTCGCGTCGACATCGGCCGCCGGCACTTCGCCAGGGACTTGGATTGGCACTTTGGCCGGCGCGAGCGCCGCGCGCATTGCGCCGCGCGAACCTTCGCTGCGAAGTTGCGGTTCCGGACGCGCCGGTGCTTGAGCCGCAACAGTCGATCCCGCGCCGTTCCCGCCCGACGAATCCGCCAGCAATCGAATCGCTTCATCGGGTGTCGGCAAATCGGCGGCGTAGGCAATGCGCACCAGGACCATTTCTGCGGAGGCGAGCGGCCGCCCCGCCTCTTGCACCTCTTCGATGCCCTTAAGCAGCATTTGCCAAGTGCGCGCCAAAACCCGCATCGAAAGTTTGGCGGCAAAATCGCGGCCGCGGGTTCGTTCCTGCTCGGTGAGCGAAAGGTCTTCCGCCAAGGTCGGCGCGGCCTTCACGCGAGTGACGAAATGGGTGAATTCGGCAAGATCGCCGAGCACCGTCGCCGGATCGGCGCCCTTGTCGTATTGGTCGCGCAACTCGGTTAAGGCGCTCGGAAGTTCGGCGCCCATCAGCGCGCCGAACAAATCGATGATCCGGGCGCGATCGGCGAGCCCGAGCATCTGCCGCACGTCCTCGGCGCGCACCGGGCCGGCGGCGTGGGCGATGGCCTGATCGAGCAGGGACAGCGCGTCGCGCACCGAGCCTTCGGCGACGCGCGCGATCAGCGCCAATGCCGTGGGCTCGGCTTTAATCGTTTCTTGCTCCGCGATGTTCTGCAAATGCTTGACAAAAAGCGCTGCATCGAGCCGGCGCAAATCGAAGCGTTGGCAGCGCGACAGAACGGTAATCGGGACTTTGCGGATTTCGGTCGTTGCAAACACAAACTTGGCGTGCGGCGGCGGCTCCTCGAGCGTTTTCAAAAGAGCGTTGAATGCCGAGCCCGAAAGCATGTGCACTTCATCGAGAATGTAAACCTTGTATCGCGCCGAGACCGGCGCGTAGCGGATCGCTTCGTTGATCGTGCGTACGTCCTCGACGCTGTTATGGGAGGCGGCGTCCATCTCGATAACGTCGAGATGCCGGCTTTCCACGATCGCCTGGCAATGGACCCCGAGAACCGGCATGTGAATCGTCGGTCCAGTGACCGACCCGTCCGGCAGTTCATAATTGAGCGCGCGCGCCAATATGCGCGCCGTCGTGGTCTTGCCGACGCCACGCACGCCGGTGAGGATCCAGGCTTGAGGAATGCGGCCGGTTTCGAAAGCGTTTGAGATCGTGCGCACCATGGCTTCCTGGCCGATCAAGTCGGCGAAAGTCGAAGGCCGGTATTTGCGCGCGAGCACGCGGTAGGAGGCGGCCGGGCCGGATGCAGGGTTGGTGTCGTTCATCGGCGATACTTAATACGTCATCCTAAGGCGCGAAGCCGCGGCAGGGCCAGCCTCGGAGGATGACGGACGCGCCATCACCCTTCAAGGCTCGCTGCGCTCGAATGCCGGCGCAGTGCTTCAATCGAAAGGAGAGGGTGGGAGGCTGACGAGCGACCCGAACCGCGCTCGTTAGGGCTGCTTCCTTCCGGACCTGACCCGGTTGGCGAGTGGCTCGTCCACCGCCAACCTCCCGGGCACCTATATTGGCTCGGAAATCGGAGAAAGCAAGCGGCGCAAACCTCGTCGGAAAACGGCGCGGTTTGGCCGACGGTCGCTGTCGATTCTACTGCGCCGCGGCGAAACCTGCGCCTAGTCCGTTCGGTATTTCGATGTCCACTTCGAGCGTGGACACCGATTTGCCGCGGTCCATCTTGATCTGGACCTTGTCGGGCTCGAACGAAATGTGCCGGCTGATCACCGCAAGGATTTCCTCGCGCAGCACGCCGAGCAGGTCGGGTTGACCGCGCACCGTGCGCTCGTGCGCGAGCAGAATTTGCAAGCGCTCGCGTGCTACCGGCGCGGAGCCGCGCCGAAAAAAATTGAACAGGCTCATGCCGCTTTCCGTCCAAATAGCCGGTTGAGAATGCTTCGGCTCGCGCTGGGCACGACCAGCGGAATGTCTTCGCCTTTAAGGCGGCGCGCCGCCTCGAAATAGGCCACCGCCGGCGCGCTCAACGTGTTGCTCAGCGTTACCGGCGCTCCGACATTCGAGGCGCGAAGCACTTCCTCGCTCTCGGGAATGATGCCGAGCAGCGGGGTCGACAGGATTTCGAGCACATCGTCGATCGACAGCATTTCGCCGCGTGCCGCCCGGGCGGGAGAGTAGCGGGTGATGAGAAGGTGTTTGGCGACCCGTTCGCCGCGCTCTGCCTTAGCCGTTTTCGAGTCGAGCAGGCCGATAATGCGGTCGGAGTCGCGCACTGACGAGACTTCGGGATTGGTCACGATGATCGCCGCGTCGGCGTTCCGCATGGCGAGCGTGGCGCCGCGCTCAATGCCGGCCGGACTGTCGCAGATGATCCAATCGAATTTGGTTCGCAGCTCGGCAATGACGCGGGCGACGCCGTTTTCGGTGAGCGCGTCCTTGTCGCGCGTTTGCGAGGCGGGAAGGAGGCAAAGATTGTCCAAGCGCTTGTCGCGAATGAGGGCCTGCTGCAGTTTCGCTACGCCGTGAATGACGTTGATCAGATCGAAGACGACCCGGCGCTCGGCGCCCATGACCAGATCAAGGTTACGCAGTCCGACGTCGAAGTCGACGACGACGACCCGCTCGCCCTCTTGAGCGAGTGCAGCGCCCAGCGCCGCCGTCGACGTGGTCTTGCCGACGCCGCCTTTGCCTGATGTCACGACCAAGACTTGGGCCATATTCGCTGCCTTTCTCGTTTTCGTAGAGCGCGATCCGTTCTTGCGCCCGCCGCTTTCCGTTTCCTGCTTTAGTTCATCGCCGAAATTTTCACCGTGCCGCCGTCGAGCCAGGCTTGAACCGGCCGGCAACGCAAGCTGGCTTCGATGTCGTCGGCGGTTTTGTAATAACAATCGATGGCGAGGAGTTCGGGTTCGGCGCGGTGGCAGAAGATGCGCGCGCGCGCATTGCCGCCGGCACCGGCGATGGCGCGGCCGCGCAGCGGTCCGTAAACATGAATCGATCCGCCGGCGACAATTTCGGCGCCCGAGGCGACCGAGCCGAGGACGGTGATATCGCCCTCGATGAAGACGATGGATTGCCCCGAACGCACCGGATCCTGGATGAGTAGAGACGTTTCCTGCGGCTTGAACGGCAAGGGCGAAGCGCTCGGCACGGGAGGTTCTACAGCGGCGGCTGCAGCGCCCGATTTCGGAAACTCGAAGCTTTGCGTGCCGCGCCCGTTGCGCAAGATCGGCGGCAGACCGGGAGGCAACGCGGCTCCATCAGCATCCTTGAGCCCTTCGATGCCGAGGATTCTGATGTTGCGTTCCGCGAGGTTTGCGACCAGGTGCGCGATGGCGGATGGGCTCAACTGCACGGCGGACAGGTCGAGTGCGACGGCATGATTGGCAAAGAAGCCGTCAGATCGGGCGAGATTGGCATCGAGGTCGGCGAGCCATTCGACGATCGGCGGCTGCGGCGCAAATACGAATGCCATGTAGGATCGCGCCCGGAACATGAGCGACTGGCGTTGGCTGGCGGCAGCTGACACCGTACCCCTCCGCTTTCCGGATGATTCCGATGGTTAACAAATTGCGTATGCCCGGTTAACGCCGGGTTAACGCGCGGCTTGATTTCGGATGATGAGAATGCCGGCTGGCGCTACGCGGCAATATTCGGAAGCTGTCAGAACGGCCTAGTTTTTTTGCCGCCGGTCTTTAACTCGCGCGGCCTTGAATTCGGTTTGCGGCAACGTTCCCGGCGTCAACACTTCGACCGTGGCGCGCACTTCGCAACGGGTGCGGATTTCCTCAGCCACGGCCGCGGCAATGCTTTCGCCGGCATGGTGCTCCACCCGCACCGTCATGACGTCGAGCCCATCGGGATTGGTGAGGATCACGATCTCGAATTCGTCGCCGATGCCGTCAATCGACCGCACTGCGTGCTCGATTTGGCCGGGAAACATCTTTATGCCGCGCAGATTGATAAGATCGTCGGCCCGGCCACTGAAAGACCCCACCGCGCGGACGTGGTTTCGTCCGCATCGGCAGCGCGAGCGATCGAAGGCGGTGTAATCGCCGACCAGAAATCGCAGTTGCGGCGAGGATTCGGAATTGAGGTTTGTGCAGACGGTCAGTCCGCGCTCGCCATCCTGCTGCGATTTCAGCGAATGCGGATCGACCGTTTCCCAGACTTGTACGTCTTCCAACAAATGCGTGGTGACGGGACCATTTGGCGGCTGTGAATGAGCGCAGGAGAAGCCGCCGACATGCGGCGACGCTTCGGTGCAGCCGTAAAATTCAACGAGCCGCGCATCCCACAATTCCTGAATGCGCGCCCGCGTGGCGTCGACGCTCATACCGGGTTCGCCGGCGACAAACAGCATCCGAACCGCCGTCTTGCGCGGGTCGGCGCCGAGCGTTTCCAGCGTGCGTCCCAAATGAAGCGCGTAAGACGGCGTACACAGCAGAATTGTCGGCTGGTATCGGATGACCACGTTGGCGCGCGCCCGTGCGTCCATTCCGCCGCCCGGCAGCGTGGGCAAACCCATTTTCGCTAGCGCGTATTGCACGCCCCAGGCCCAGACATGCGGCCCGTAACCGGTGACCATGAAGACTGTATCGCCTTTGCGGAAACTCATGGCCTGCAGCGCGCGGGCGTTAGCCCAGGCCCAAAGTTCGCGGTCGACATGCGAATAGCGAAATACGCGGGCCGGACCGGTCGTTCCCGACGATGAGAACATCATCCAGCCGCGATCGCGCCAGATCGCGTCGTTCATGGTCGTGAAGCGTCCGTAGGGCGGCTCCCTGGCGGCGTCCTCGGCCATTTCCAGCTTGTCGATCACCGGCCACTTGGCGATGAGATCATCGACCGTGCGCAAGTCGGAGGAAATGAGACCAAGGCGATCGAAGCGGCGCCGATAGAAATCGCTGTTTTCGTAGAGGAACGGCGCCACCGCCGCTATCTTGTCATCCTGGATTGCCCTGATCTCGTCACGCGAGGCGGCATCGAGCCGCGGCGACCAATAGTCAGACGAAGCGGATTTATCAGGGTCGTGACGGTGGCGCTCGATGGTTTCGAGCCAAACTCGCCGCGTTGCATCCGCGCGATCCGGGCGACTGGTCATCGTTTCCTCCCTGAGTGGCGATTGTAGCTCCGATGTTGCCAAGCTGCACCCGGCTCCCGTGAGGTAAGCTTGCGTGCGCGCGTTTTCGCTTCGTACCGGCACGCTTCATCGTTACAAAATAGGCTTATGGTTCATCCGCCGGTTCGTGCCGACCACATCGGCAGCTTGTTGCGCCCGGCCCCGTTGCGCCAGGCGTTTCGCGCATTTCATGCAGGCGAAATCGACGATGTCCGGTTTGCCGCCGCCCAGGACGCAGCGATCCGCGATGCGGTAAAGCTGCAGGAGGACATTGGGCTGGCCGTCGTCACAGACGGCGAGTTTCGCCGCGGCTCCTACTGGAGCCGCTTCGTCGAACGTACCGAAGGTCTCGACGTTGCCGCCGCGCGCTTTCAGTTCCGTGATGAACAAGGGCAGGAGCTTGCCTTCACTGCTCCATTCGTCGCCGGCAAAGTGGCGCGCCGAAATCCGATCGCACGCGATGAGTTCGATTTTTTGTTTCGTCATACCAATGTACTTGCCAAGGTGACTTTGCCGGCGCCATCGACCATGCATTTCTGGCGCGGCTCCAATTATGCGGCGTTAAGCGTTTATTCCCACCCGCGAGATTTTTTTCGCGATCTTGCCCAGGTCTACCGCGCCGAAATCGCCGACCTTGCCGCCGCCGGCTGCCGTTATGTTCAGCTCGACGAGGTCGCGCTGGCGATGCTCTGCGATCCGGCGGTACGCGCAAAGGTGATTGCCGACGGTAACGATCCGCACGCGATTGCCGATCTTTATGTTGAGGCGATCGCCGAAGCTGTCGCTGCCGCGCCGCACGATATGGCGATCGGCGTGCATCTGTGCCGCGGCAATTTCAAAGGCAAATATTTAGCCGAAGGCGGTTACGAAGAGATTGGCAAGGCTCTATTCGGCTGTGCCCGTGTTACGCATTTCCTTCTCGAATTCGATACGGCGCGCGCCGGCGATTTTAAGCCGCTCCGTTTCGTCGCGCCTGGCAAAGCCGTCGTGCTGGGGCTGATCAGTTCGAAGAACGCTGTGCTAGAGAAAATCGAAGATCTGCTGGGCCGGATCGATGACGCGGCGCGGTGGATCGAAAAGGATCGTCTCGCCATAAGTCCGCAATGCGGCTTCGCTTCGACCGTTGCGGGGAACCCGCTCACGGAAGCCGATCAACGCGGCAAGCTTCTGCGTTGTGTGGAAACCGCGCGCGCGGCGTGGGGATAAAGAGAGCCCGGAGCGCTTGACCGCGCCTTCGGGCGCGGCTTCAATCCGCCCGTACCCGAATACCGGATGAGGATCGGTGATACAGATAAGGTTCCCTGTCGCCGTCGCCGACAAAATGGCGCGCCATCTGACGAAGTCTCGTCAAGCAGCCGGGCATCAGCACATTTGAGCGTCCTGTCCAAGCGTTCCGAGCCCGGCGCCTCCTCGCGCTTCGCTTATGCCGGAAGCAGCATCGAACGCGCCGCCGTTTGGCGCAGCGATGATGCAAAGCTTGCCGACCTCGGCGCGAGTTCACGCGCCGGCTTTTATCTGTTCGCCGGCGATTTGGTGCTGCTCAAGCGCGACGGCCAAAAATTCGACCCGCTGTTTTCGTCCACTGAAGCCAACGCGTTTAGCCAAGCACGCGAGACTGTATTTCTCGGGCTCCTGGGCGAGGACGCGCGCTTTGCTCGCTCGCTTTCCTCCGCCGGCGTCGAGTCGCTCAGCGCCCGCCCCGACCTGAAGATCCTCGATTTGCGAAGCATTGCCGTGCAGGGCGCGGTTGCGACCGAACATCTTCCGCCACTCGCGGAAGCCAAGGCGCTTCTCGGCTGGCATCTTAAGCATGGTTTCTGCGCAAATTGCGGTGCCGCGACAACGCCGACGCAAGCCGGCTGGCGGCGTGATTGTCCATCGTGCAAGACCGAGCATTTCCCGCGTACCGATCCGGTGGTCATCATGCTGCCGGTCGGGCGCGAGCGTTGCGTCCTGGGCCGCTCGCCCCGATTTCCGGAAACCATGTGGTCTTGCCTCGCCGGCTTCACTGAGCCGGGAGAATCGATCGAGGAAGCGGTGCGCCGCGAGATACATGAAGAGGTGGGACTTGTTTGCGCCCGTGTTACATATTTTGCGTCGCAGCCGTGGCCATTTCCGTCCTCGCTGATGATCGGATGCCACGCTGAAGCGATATCCGACCGGATAACAATCGATCAAAACGAAATCGAGGAGGCGCGCTGGTTCGACCGGGAGGAACTCCAACTGATGCTGGCGCTTAAGCATCCGCAAGGCCTCACCACCCCGCCTCCGATCGCCATCGCTCACCACATTATCCGCGACTTCGTCGAACGTGGCGCGCAGGTGCTTGAATGAAATGCTCAGGGTCGGGCGATTGCTTTCGTAAAGACGCGTTTGGTCGAGGACAGGGGTGAAAAAAATGAACGCTGGCCGCGCGCCGCGCATTCTTTGCACTGGTATTATCGTGCTCGACGAGGTTTTCCGCGTCGAGGAATTTCCGCAGGCCGACGGCAAGGTCGAGGCCAAAGACTTTTTCGTCGTCAACGGCGGTTGTGCAGCGAATGCCGCGGTCGCCATCGCGCGGCTGGGCGGCCGTGCCTCAATGGCGGGCCCGTTGGGCGGGCCCGCCGGGCAAGATTCGAACGGCGACCGGGTGTTAGCGGCGCTCAATCGCGAAAATGTCGATACTGCTGCGTGTCATCGGGTTAGCGGACTGGCGACGGCGCTGTCGGCGATATTCGTCAACGCCCGCGGCGACCGAACCATAGTGACGTATCGCGACCAGCGCGTCGCGGCCGTTGTTCCAGACGATCCGGAAACAATTGTCGCGTCGGCCAACCTGGTTCTTGCCGACAACAGGTATCCCGACTTCGCGCGTCCGATTTGCGAAGCAGCGCGACGGCGGGGAATTCCAGTCGTCCTTGATGGCGACAAGCCGACGAAAGAAAGCGATGCCTTGTTTCGCATCGCTTCCCACGTCGTATTCTCCTCAGAATGTCTGAAAGCGACGACCGGTGTTGGCGATCTCAGCGACGGGCTCAGCCGAATAGCCCGGCACACCGACGCGTTTCTTGCGGTCAGCAACGGCCCCGACGACATTCTTTTCCTCGAGAAAGGTGCGATCCGCCGCGTTCCGGTCTTCGCCATTCGAGCGGTTGATACGCTTGGCGCCGGCGACGCATTGCATGGTGGGTTCGCTTTGGCCCTCGCGGAAGGCCGCAGCGAGGCGGATGCCTTGCGCTTCGGCGCTGCGGTCGCCGGCATAAAATGCACTCGCATTGGCGGCTCAGCCGGGACACCGAAGCGGGCGGAAGTCGAAGCGTTCTTGGCCGAGGGCGGGAAATCCGTGCCGGCGCCCGGACCGGCGTAATTCCCCAGTCGGCCTCGTTATTTACGCGGGCGGAATCCCAGCCCGCGGGCAATGTCCGGTAAATAATTTCACTTGATTTGGAATATTATTCTCGATAGAGACCATTCCTACCGGGTTAATGAAAGATTTTTTCATGGACGCTATCGATCGAAAAATATTGGCTGTCTTGCAAGAGGACGCTTCGTTGGCGGTCGCCGAGATCGGCAACCGGGTTGGATTGTCCTCCACCCCATGTTGGAAGCGCATTCAGCGCTTGGAGGCTGACGGGGTTATTCAAAGGCGCGTCGCGCTGGTCGATCAGGACCGGGTGGGTCTCGGAATCACGGTGTACGTGTCCATTGAGACCGGCGATCATTCACAGGAATGGCTGGAGCGCTTCGCAAAAGTCGTTCGCGCAATGCCTGAGGTTATGGAACTCTACCGGATGGCAGGCGACGTCGACTACATGCTACGTGTAGTGGTGCCTGATATTGCCGGATACGACGCTTTCTACAAGCGGTTGATTGCGGCGGTGCCGCTGGCGAATGTGACTTCGCGGTTCGCTATGGAGAAGATCAAGTCCACGACCGCGCTGCCCATCCCATGACGCCTGGCCGCGACGCGCTCAGGCAGTGAAGCGCACCCAAACTGGCTGGGGCTAATGTGCGCCCGATCCGCCGGCAGCGGCGGACTGGCTATTGCGGTTGGTGACCTGCTTCATCGTCGCCTCGAAGATATCCGGGGCGTCACCGAGCGCCAGGCTGCGCGAGCAATCCGGCGCACAGCTATAGGTTTCGCGCTCGGCGCCACGATAGACAATGACGCTGCTTTGGTCGTTTGAAAGCGTCACCTCGACGTTCTTTTCCGTCAGCACGACGCCGGCGCGGTCGAGCACCACGAAGTTGGTCTCGCCATAACTTTTGCCGGTAATGACCGCGAGGCCGCCAGGCTGAACGGAAAGGTCAGCGATGAGCGGATTGCCGATGACAATAGTCGAGGCGCGATCCGGTAGATGGAGGATTTTGGCTTTATCGAGCGATACCGAGATCTGATCCGCGGCAAAGGCCGGCGTAGCCAGCGCGCCGATACCCAGGACGGCCAATAATAGGAATTGCGGTCGGCGCTTTGCCCGACCGGAAATGCGCGACGCCGTCATAGGACTCTCCGATACGCTACGCGGACACAACAATCGATAACGCTGTTCCGGAACCTCCAATTGACGCCAAATTGGTGAAAGAAATGCAAATCCGCGTGGCCGTTTGACCGGCAAAAACGCTTCAAGCAGCCGCCGAAAGATCGGCCGGAGGCTTTTGCCCTCGCTCGGCTGTGAACGGGTGCACAAGTTGCCCGCCGAAAGTGGTGGGAAACGCCTTGTCGTCGACGCCGTACTGGTCGGGAAGCTGGCCGGCCGGCATATAGAACGTGCCGAACAGAATATCGAGAATAGGGAAAGTGGCGGCAAAGTTCTTCTCACCACCGCGTTCCGCAGCCGTGTGGTGCCAGCGATGGAAGACGGGGCCGGCAAACACGTATTTGAACGGCCCAAGCGTCCAGTGAAGATTGGCGTGCACGAAAGCCGAATGGGCGATCGTGACCGGCCCGAGCACGACAAACACATTCGGCGAAATCCCGGCCAGGAGCAGGACAACGTCGGCGATCACCGAACCAAAGAAGATGTTCACGGGGTGAAAACGCGCCGCCGAAATCCATTCCAGTTCTTCGGAAGAATGGTGCACGGCGTGATATTTCCAAAGATTTGCCCCATGAAACAAACGATGGATCCAATAGGTGATGAGGTCTTCACCGACCAGAAACAGGATCATTTGCGCGACCAGCGGCAGCGCCGCCAGCGGCCCGTGGCCGTTTTCGTAAAAGGCGATCAGCCCATCCGCGGTGGTAATGCCGAATAACACCGCGGCGCCGGCGACCAGCAAGCCAATGCGGAAATAACGGGCGAAAACGGGGATGAAGAACCAGTAGCAAAGGTCGGTGACGATGTCGCGCTTTTGCCACCAGGGCCGGCCCGGGTTGCAGGACCAAAAGTAGGCGAGCACGGTAAAGACGGCGGCCAGCCCAAGCGAGATTGGGATGCTCTTCATGAACGTTTCGCCTACGCTGATGACGAATCCAAGCAATTCCTTGCTCATCTCGCCGAACCTCTTTTTTAGAGCTGCGATACCGCGTTGACGGCGCGTGTGTTTTATCTGGTATCAGGCACGCCAATTAATAGGCGATGAATAAAACTTTCGCCGAGCTGTGCAGCAGAGCCTCCGCAGAATTGCATCAAATGCACGGCGCCGTCTTACGCCAACGACAACACTTCCTCGCTATGGGTTTGGCGTGCGCTTCCAATTTCCGAGGCTACACTCGCGCTCGGGATCGACGCCGGCGCAAAGCGAGTTTCGATGAGTTCGTCAAAATGTTCTGACTGCGGAAGTTAGCTATTAACCAAATTTTGGATCGGCGCGTTAAGCCCTAGTTTCAGCGGTCGGTTTAACCGCATTGCAATTTGTCATTGTTACGGTGGCCGAGTGATCCAAATGGTCCGGCAAACGGGCATTGGGTCGAGCTCAGACAGCCACGTATGGACCTTAAGGAGCCATGTCATGAAGACCCTTGTTTCGCGTTTCGTGAAAGACGAGTCAGGTGCGACGGCCATTGAATATGGTCTGATCGCCGCCGGCATTTCGGTTGCCATCATCGCCGTCGTAAACGGCATCGGCACCAAGCTGAACACGAGCTTCGGCAGCATTTCGACCCAGCTTAAATAAGCGGCGTTTTGTTGCTGTCATAATCCGGGCTCCGGCCAGTGGCCGGAGCCCGTTCGCTTTGTCGACCGTCCGTCGACATTGCTAACTTGCCGTCAACTTGCGTCGGCTAAGACCGCGACGCGTTGAAACAGCCGACGGTGTCGCGGCGCCATGTCCTTCGTTATTCAAGCGATCAGTCTGACGCTCTTTCCGGCCGTAATGGCGTTTGCGGCGTCGAGCGATTTTTTCACGATGACAATCGCCAATCGGGTGTCGCTGATCCTGGTCGGCGGGTTCGGCGTGCTCGCACTTCTGACGGGAATGAGCCTGCCCGACCTGATGTGGCACGCCGCGGCCGCCGCCGTAGTGCTTGTTATCGTTTTCATCTTTTTTAGCCGAGGCTGGATCGGGGGCGGCGACGCCAAGCTCGCGGCGGCAACAGCTCTTTGGCTGGGCTTCGCGCATCTGCCTGATTATCTGATCTATGCATCGCTGTTTGGCGGAGCACTTACCCTTTTGATCGTCCAATTTCGCGCGTTGCCGTTACCGCGGGCATTCGTCGGGCGGGAATGGGCGGAGCGGCTCCATCAGCGCGGCGCCGGTGTTCCTTACGGCATCGCTTTGGCCGCGGCCGCTCTTTGGATCTATCCACAGACTGAGTGGATGGCGTCCATAGTTCGTTAACGAATTAGCGCGTAACCGGATTTGCTCGTCAGCAAACCGACGCCCGCATGGGCGAAACCCTTCGCGTAACGCGTAATTAACGCGATTTAGATACGCCTCATTAACCATGCCTTGACGTTTAGCTGATGAAATCGGTTTCGCGACGCGACCGGCGGTTGCGTCGATTTGTCAGGTGGTGAAGGCGTTATGAAACCCGCCCGTCTCATCGTTCTAGTCATCGCTCTCGCCGCCGGCGGGGTTGCCGCCATGCTGGCCAGTGGGCTGCGGCAGCCGCAGGCTCCGCCGGCGCCGCCGCCGGCTCCGCCGCTGGCGACCGTCGATGTGCTTGTCGCCAAGGCTGATCTCAACATCGGGCAAACGGTCAACGACAAAGACATGGGCTGGCAGTTGTGGCCGGCCGCATCTGCGGGAAATTTCATCAAGAAGGCCGACCGGCCGGATGCGATGAAAGAATTTGTCGGCGCCATCGTGCGCTCGCCGGTCGTCGCCGGCGAACCGATTCGGGACAGCAAGGTCGTTACCGGCAAGAACGGCGGCTACATGGCCGTCCTTCTCCCAAAAGGCATGCGTGCGATCTCGATGGACGTGGCCGCCGATACCAGCGCCGGCGGATTTGTCCTTCCCAACGACCACGTCGACATCCTGCTTTCGCGTCGGGACAAGGCAGCGGAAAAAGTTACCGGGGTCGAAACCTACCTGAGCGAGACCATTCTGCGAAATGTGCAGGTGCTCGCGGTCGATCAAACGATAGAGGAAAAGGACGGTCAAAAAGTGGTGGTCGGCAAGACGGTTACCGTCGCGCTCGATCCGCAACAGGCTGAGACCCTCGCCCGTGCGCGTCAGCTCGGCTCGCTGTCACTGACGCTGCGCAGCATTCTTGATTCTCAATCGGCGAAGCCGGAGGGCGGCGACGATGAGGGCGCCAAGAGGGGCATTAATACAGTGCGTTACGGCGTTAGCACGCAAACCACGACGCATTGAGAGGAAATTGATGATGAGATCACGGACTCCGATGCGTGTGGCGGCGGTTCTCGGATTGCTGCTGTTCGGCGCGGTGCCGAGCATGGCCCAAACGGCGGCCCGCCCGGAAACCGATACGGCGTCCCAGACCGTACCTGTGGTAAGCGGCGAAGTCGGATCGCGCGTCGTTCGGCTCGGCGTCGGCAGATCGGTCGTCGTCGATTTTCCGCGCGAAATTAAAGATGTGCTTGTCGCTGAACCGAAAATCGCCAACGCCGTCGTGCGCTCGTCGCGACGTGCTTACATTATTGCCGTCGACAAAGGCACCACGAATGTCGTGTTTTTTGACGGCGACGGCAATCAGATGGCCAACTTTGACATTGAAGTCGACAAACCCACGCCTCGTAGAACTCTGCAAGATATTCACGACGCCATAGCGCGGCTAGTTCCTGGCTCTCAGGTCCAAGTTGAAGCCGTCGGCGACGGCATCGTTCTGTCGGGAACTGTGTCGAGCCAGCTCGAGGCGCAACAGGCTTTCGATATTGCCTCGCATTTTACCGCTCCCAACGACGCCTTCAACACTGGTGCTAACAACGCCGGGGGTTCTGCGGGCGGCGCTGGCGGCAACAACGTGTCCGTTGGGGCATCGCCGTCTGCTCTGCCTGCGGGAGGGTCTTTGAATAGCGCCAGTGCGAGCAAAGTCGTCAACATGATCGTCGTTCGCGGCCGCGATCAGATCATGCTCAAGGTCGTCGTGGCCGAAGTCGAGCGCGATCTCATCAAGCAACTCGGCGTCAATCTACAGGGCTCGCTTGGCTACGGCACGGCGGTTATCAGCTTCAACAACACCAATCCATTCACCGCTTACGGGCAATCGCTCAGCGGCTCCCAGATCCAAGCTGGATGGAAATCGCTCACCGGCACTCTGCAAGCGATGGAGCAGGCCGGCGTCATTCATACTCTCGCCGAGCCCAATCTGACGGCGATTTCCGGAGAAACCGCGACCTTCCTCGCCGGCGGCGAGTTTCCGATCCTCAACGGCTATTCATGTTCGGCGACATCAAGCACGCCGGGAGCGCCGACCACCTGCCAGCCGTCGATTGAATACAAGAAATTCGGCGTCGGCCTTAACTTCACTCCTGTGGTGCTGAGTGAGGGCCGCATCAGCCTCCGGGTGATGACCGAAGTGTCGGACATCACCAGCCAAAATTCGCTGACCATCCCGATCCCGGGCTCGACCGACACCGTGACCGTGCCGGCAATTCGCACGCGCCGGGCTGAAACGACGCTCGAAATTCCGTCCGGCGGCTCGTTGGCGATGGCCGGCATGATTCAAGAGGGCACGAAGCACAATATCAATGGTTTGCCCGGACTGATGGATCTTCCGGTTCTCGGTGCGCTGTTCAAGAGCAACGACTATGTCAATCAGCGCACCGAGCTGATGGTTATAGTGACGCCGTATGTAGTCCGGGCGGTGTCGCAAAAGGATTTGTCGCGCCCGGATGATGGCTTCGCCGACGCGAGCGACCCTGCGCAAGTGCTGCTCGGCAAGTTCAACCGTATCTACGGCGTCGGCGGTACGACCGACCCGCCCGATAATTACCGGGGCAAATACGGCTTCATCCTCGACTGACTTGCGGCGCAAGGAGACGGCGATGCTCACTTTCAAGATACCGACCGGCACCAGTCGCGGCGTGCCAGGAAATGCGGTCCGGGCCGCGATCATCGCCGGGTGCGCGTTCTTTGTCTGCGCCTGCAACACCGATCAGCAGGTTGCCGCTGCTCCAGACGTTCCCTTCGACTACCGGTTGCGGCATCCGATTTCGATAACCGAAACGCAGCACACCGTGGAAATCTTCGTCGGCTCCAATCGCGGCGAGCTCAATGCCAGCCAGCGCGCGTCGCTTGCCGAGTTCGTCGAAAACTGGAAACACGAAGCCACCGGCGGTGTAGTTGTCAGCGTACCTGTCGGCAGCAGCAATCAACGCGCTGCGGCGGAGGTAGCGCCGGCCATTCACGCGATTCTCACCGCCGGCGGCGTGCCGGCCAACGGGATACGGCTGCAGCGGTATCAGCCGCCGCCCGGCACGCTCGCAACCATCCATGTCATTTATCCGAAGATCGGCGCCCAGGCGGGGCCTTGCGGTATTTGGCCGGAAGACATCGGACCAAGCGGCAATCGCAGCTATTTTGAAAACGCGCCACCGTGGAATGCCGGCTGCGCCACTCAACGTAATCTTGCCGCCATGGTCGATAATCCGGCGGATCTCGTCCAGCCGCGCGCGGAAACGCCGCCTTACGAAATGCGGCGTACCAACGTCATGGGTAAATATCGGACCGGCGATAAAACCGGTGCCGAACCTCCAGAAAGTCTCGACAAGGCAAAGATCAGCGATCTCGGCAAATAATCACACTTAATGATGGTCTTGTATGAGCCCAGCTAGCCAAGCAGTTCAGTTTGATACTCCCGCCGAGCTCGCCGGCCGTGAGGAAAATATCGCGCCCGCGCCGCGCGTTTCGGTGCAGGCGTTTTGCGAAACCGTAGAGACCGCTGCCGCGATCCAGTCAGCCGGCGAAGACCGGCGCATGGCCAAGGCGCACTTACGCATTCAGATGGGCGGCTTGGTCGCCGCTATCGAGGCGTACCAGAGTTCGCCGACGCCGAACGTCATTATTCTCGAATCGGAAAACCGCGACACCGACATTTTGGACGGTCTTGATCAACTTGCGCCGGTCTGCGATGCGGCGACGCGGGTTATCATTATCGGCAAAATGAACGATGTCGGGCTGTATCGCGAGTTGGTACGGCGCGGCGTCAGTGATTACTTGATCGCGCCGGTCAACACACTGCAGGTCGTGCGGGCGGTTTGCGGGCTTTTTTCGGCGCCAGACGCCAAACCGGTAGGGCGCATTATCGCGGTGGTCGGGGCCAAGGGCGGGGTAGGGGCCTCGACCATAGCGCACAACATCGGTTTCTCGATCGCACGCGACCTGATGCTCGATGCCGTCGTTACCGACCTCGACCTGGCTTTCGGTACGGCCGGATTGGACTTCAACCAGGATCCGCCGCAGGGCATTGCCGAAGCGGTGTTTTCGCCCGACCGCATCGATCACGCCTTTATTGATCGGTTGTTGTCGAAATGCACCGACCACTTAAGCCTGCTGGCCGCGCCGGCCACGCTTGACCGGGTCTACGATTTCGGCGCGGACGCGTTCGACGCGATCTTTGATTCGCTGCGCGCGACCGTTCCCTGCGTGGTCGTTGACGTGCCGCATCAGTGGACCGGTTGGACCAAGCAGACGTTGATTAGCGCCGATGACATACTGATCGTTGCGGCGCCCGATCTGGCTAATCTCCGCAACACAAAAAATCTGTATGACTTTCTAAAGGCGGCGCGGCCGAACGATCAGCGACCGCTCTACTGTCTCAACCAGGTCGGAGTTCCCAAGCGCCCGGAAATAAAGGCGGCAGATTTTGCCAAGGCGCTGGAAGACAACCCGATCGCCACTATTCCGTTCGAACCGCAAGTATTCGGCGCGGCCGCAAATAACGGCCAAATGATCGCCGAGATGGCCGCGAACCATCGCACTGCGGCAACATTTCGCTCGATGGCGCAAAAGTTGGCGGGCCGCGGGGAGCCACCGAAGCAACGGTCGAGCTTCCTGTCGCCGCTGATCGAAAAGCTGATGAAGAAGTAATTGTCAATACGTGGTCCACTGGAGTTGAGTTGTGTTTGGCAAGCGTGACGTTTCCGATAATTCAACCGTCGCCGAACCCGAAGATCGGCCGCCGAGTCCCGCCCGGCCGGCAGCGCCACCTGGGCCCGCCGGGCCCGCGGTGACGAGCCCGTCGCCGCAAGGTGGACGCACGCCGTTTCCATCGGCCGGTCTAGGCGCGCCGATTTTAAGCGCCCCTACGCCTGGCAAGGCTGCGGCGGCGACACAAAACCAGCAGGTTTCGTCGGCAATCGACTCTCGCCGTTCGGATTCCTACTATGAGACCAAAGGCACCATCTTTGGCGCCTTGATTGAGGCGATCGATCTTGGTCAATTGGCCAAGCTCGACGCCGATTCAGCGCGTGAAGAAATCCGCGACATCGTCAACGAAATCATCGCGATCAAGAATATCGTCATGTCGATCTCCGAGCAGGAAGATCTGCTCGACGACATCTGCAACGATGTGCTTGGTTACGGACCCCTTGAACCATTGCTTGCCCGCGACGAGATCGCCGACATCATGGTCAACGGCGCCGGCACCGTCTACATCGAGGTCGGCGGAAAAATTCAGAAGACGGGCATTCGTTTTCGCGACAACCAGCAGCTACTGAACATCTGCCAGCGCATCGTCAGTCAAGTCGGCCGCCGCGTCGACGAATCGTCGCCGATCTGCGATGCGCGTTTGCCCGACGGGTCGCGCGTCAACGCCATCGTGCCGCCGCTCGCGATCGACGGGCCTGCGCTCACCATCCGCAAGTTCAGAAGGGACAAGCTGACGCTCGAGCAGCTCGTCCGGTATGGCTCGATTTCACCGGAAGGCGCGGAAATTCTCAAGATCATCGGCCGGTGCCAGGTGAACGTTTTGATTTCCGGCGGAACCGGTTCGGGTAAAACTACGCTGCTTAATTGCCTGACCAGATACATCGACGATGACGAGCGCATCGTCACCTGCGAAGACGCGGCTGAATTGCAATTGCAGCAGCCGCACGTGGTGCGGCTGGAGACGCGGCCGCCGAACCTCGAGGGCGAAGGCCAGATCACGATGCGTGATTTGGTGCGCAACTGCTTGCGGATGCGGCCGGAGCGGATCATCGTCGGCGAAGTGCGCGGACCGGAAGCTTTCGACCTGTTGCAAGCGATGAACACCGGTCACGACGGTTCCATGGGCACGCTTCACGCCAATATGCCGCGCGAGGCGCTCTCGCGGTTGGAATCGATGATCACTATGGGCGGATATTCTTTGCCTTCCCGCACCATCCGCGAAATGATCTGCGCCTCCATCGACGTGGTCATTCAGGCGGCGCGTCTGCGCGACGGCTCAAGACGCATCACCCACATCACCGAGGTGATTGGGCTTGAGGGCGACGTCGTCATCACCCAGGATCTGTTCGTCTACGACATCTTGGGCGAGGACGCTAACGGCAACCTTATGGGACAGCACAAATCAACCGGGATTGGCCGACCGAAGTTCTGGGAGCGGGCGCGCTATTTCGGCGAGGAGGTGCGGCTCGCCGCGGCGCTCGATGCCGCACAAGCCGTGAACCCGACGAGGAACTAAAGGGGCGGCGGCGGTGAACATATACGTCATCTTTTTCATGGTAGTGCTGGCGATCGGCGGAGTCGCTTGGGTCTTCCTCTACCCGATCCTGTCCGGCGAAAAGGCCGCGGAACGGCGCATGGCGAGCGTCACGCGCGCCGAACCGGCGGCGGCGCGCCCTACCAGGGCCGCCCAAAAATCGCGGCGCGAGCAGGTCGAAGGATCGCTCAAACAGCTCGAAGCAAGACAGAAGACCGCGAAGCGCGTGCCGCTGAGCGTCCGGATCGCGCAGGCCGGGCTGGAATGGTCGACACGCCGGTTCATGATGACCGCCGCCGCGCTGGGCGCGGTGTTTTTTTTGGTACCGCTTA
>Ga0302325_10002370_pt1 | contig 45862 bp, 44 predicted proteins | sample Palsa_T0_2_FD_201948 | JGI IMG/M metagenome (GOLD analysis project Ga0302325, IMG submission 201948) | Peat permafrost microbial communities from Stordalen Mire near Abisko, Sweden - Palsa_T0_2 | ecosystem: Environmental > Terrestrial > Soil > Palsa > Peat permafrost | place: Sweden: Abisko...
GATCTCGGGGAAGCCCGCCAAGTGCCCGATGTCGCCGGCACGATCTCCGTGCAACACGCGCCGCACGGGCTCCTCTTCGACCCTCGCACCGGCGCTCTGCAAACAGCCGGTCGTCCCAACTCGGGGACGAGCTACACCGTCATCGGTCTCGTCCCGCCCGACGCCGCCCAGCTCGATACCGCGGCACCACCCGGCGCGGAGTTGACCACCTTCCTCGCCGTCCCACCCGAGCCGCCCACCGTCGCCGCGCTGATCGACAGTGCCCCCCCTGGACTTTCCCCGTACGAACGCCTCCAGTACGTGCGGACCCAGTACTTCGCTCACGTTGTCGCATCGGGTCCGGGCAACCCCGTCGATGTCACACCTGACCGGGTGGCCGAAATTCTCGCCGGCAGCCCGGCGTCGCCGTACGAGATCACCGCCGGCGAAGTCCTCATGGCTCGTTGGGCCGGTGTCCCGGCGCGGATCGGTTATGGCTATTACCAATCCACGGCCGCGCCCGGCGGCCTGTACTCGTTGCGTCCTGCCGACGGCGCCATGTGGCTCGAGGCCTACTTCAGCGGGTACGGCTGGGTCCCGATCCTCGGCCATCCTCCCCGCGCCGTCTCCAGCCTCGACCAGCACGTCAAGAAGCAGACGCAGATACTTCCCAATGGGGAGCTGGCGGCGCAGCTCTACATCCCCTTCCAACAGAGCAGCATCAAGTTGCTGTACGCCCTCGTCCAGTATTGGCTCGAGCGCATCCTGCCTCCCGTGCTACTGGCGCTCTTCATCTGGCTCGCCGTGCCGGGCCTCCTCAAGATGGCGCGCACATTGCGTCGCCGCCGCTTCGCCCAAAAGCTGGGACCGCGTGCGCGGATTGCCGTTGCCTACGCCGAGCTGCGTGACCGGGCCATCGACTTCAACCGGGGTCACCCGACGCTGACGCCGCTCGAGTTCCTCGAGGTGACCGTACCCGACGACGATCATCTCGAGCTCGCCTGGCTCGTGACCCGTGGACTCTGGGGCGACCTGCGGCGGGACCTGCGCGAATCCGATGCCGAGCGGGCCGAGGAGCTCGGACGCTCGGTCACCCGCCGATTCACAACCGGTGCCCCTTTTGCCTCTCGCGTCGTGGCCTTCGCGTCGCGGGCTTCGTTGCGAGCTCCCTACGCCGACGACGTCCCCAACCTGTGGGGGCGGCCGCGACTTCGCCGCTCGAGGCGAGGGACCGCAGCTGCCGCGGCGGCCGCCCTTCTGATCACCGGCGGATGCGGCGTGGCCGTCAACCTGTCGACCAAGGGACCGGTCACGCCGCTCCCCGCCGTCCCGACGATGGTGGGCGACTACGTCCTTCATCTCGACCCGACGTTCGGGATCCCAGCGCCGCTGGCCAAGGCCGCCCTCGTTGACTCGCTGAGTCTCTATGAGATCCACCAGACGGGTTTGACCATCGGCACCTTGCAAGTCGCGGGGCTGAAGCCGACGTTGCGGTCTCGGAATGTGTCCGTCCAGCAAGGGATTCTCGCGTCCGCTGGAGGCCAGTTCAGTGTCGAGCAGGTCGGCGGCCAGATCCTCTTTGCCACGCAGGTCAACGCGGTGCGGGTGCTCATCCACTTCTCGGCCGATGGGCGGACCTACGAGCTGCTCGCCGCCTCGCCCCAGTTCGCCCAACCCGACACCATGTTTGCCCAGCTACTGGCTACCCAGGAGGGCGGCGCCGCCATCGCCGCCGCGCAACACGGCGTCGCCCCCGTCGACGCCCGCCAGGGGGAAGGATGAGCGCGTCGCGGCACGTGGTTGGCGCCGTGGCGCTGGTCGCCGCCGCGGCTCTGGTCGCTGGGTGCGGTCCCAAGCAACCGCTCAACGTTGGGACTTCGGACGTGCCGCTCTCGCTGGTCCTCGGCGAACGGCAGGCCGCCCAGACCGCCCCCATCGGTCCGCTCACCCTGCCACCTTCCATACCCGGCACCCCGGTGTTCGGCCCGCCGCCGGCAGCCGGCGCGACAGCCGCCGCGCCGTTGAGTCAGACGGGACCGGCCACGACGGTCGCGTCTGCCACGGTCGCCTGCCCCAACTACAGCCCGATCGCTCCCATCCTCGGTGTCACGACCGCGATCGCGGCGCCGCCCGCGCCGGCGACCTACACCTATCGAGCAACCGTCGAGGACCGCACCGGGTCGACGACGGACTCCTACTCGGGACCCACGACGTGGACGGTGTCGCGGGCGTCGAAACCCAACAGCATCGGTGACTACACCTTTGCCATCAGCGTCGTGGCCGGTGACCAGACATCGGTGAGCACGTATGAAGTTGTCCCGACAGGAGTCGTCGTCGACGGGCAGGTCATACCTCCCGATGTGGTCGGGACGCTCAACGGTCTGCTCGCCACGGTCGGCGCCCAAGTCGGTGCCAGCCTGCCGTCGGTGACGGGCGCCCCTGCCGCGCTCGGCCAACCGGGGCTCTTCCTGCTGGGCATGACGAGCACCGGCCAGAAGGCGTTCCAACCGTCAAGCCCCCTCATGCTCGTGCAGTTCCCCATCACGCCGGGGGCGAGCTTCACCGCCACCGGGACCGACGGCACGACGACCATGACCTACCTGTCGACCGTGGGCAAACAGGTCAAGGACAACGCGTGTGGTCTGCCGGTGCAGGCCTGGCGCATCGCGTTGACCGACGGTCGACTCATCACCGAAGACAGCGCCGGGAGCACACAGTTGCTGGCCTTCACCCGCGACCTCGACGTGGCCACCCAATTCGGCGGTCTCATCGTCCGCGACGACTCGACGATCAACGGCCAGACGATCCCGTCGATTGCCGTGTCGCTGAGCAAGGTCTTTACGATCGACCGGCTGCCGCTGACGGCCCGAGCGCAATCATGAAGGCGGCGAGATGGACGGGCCTGCTGGCGATCGTGGCGTTGACGGCCGGCTGCAACCTGCCGGGTGCCAGCCTCCCACCCCCGCCCGTCGCCGCGCCGGCGGCGACCACCGGCGGCGTCCTGTCCGTCGGCATCACCCGGCCCGCCGGGATCGATCCGTTTAACGCGTACGAGCCCAACGGTCGCCTTGTCAGCAGTCTGCTGTGCGACACCCTCGTATCCGTCGATCCTGTGACCGGCGACCTCCGGCCCGACCTGGCGGCCAAGTGGCTCGTCTCACCCAACGGCACGACGATCACCCTCGAGCTTCGCCACGGCGTGCGGATGGCCGACGGGCGGACGCTCAACGCGTCGGATGTGGCCTGGACGCTCTCGTCGCTGGCCAGCCCCCGCACCGCGAGCCGCGAAGCCGGCCTGATGTCGGAGGTCGCGGGCTACGACAAGTTGGCCTCGCAGCTGATCACCACGGGCCGCACTCAACTTCTCGGGGTCAGCATCATCGACACCCACGACCTGCAGATCTCCCTGTCCCACAAAGACCCCGGGTTCTTGTACGCGCTGGCCGAGCCGGCGGCGGCGCCGTTGTCCGAGGCGAGTGCCGTGGCTGACCCGAGCGCCGTGACCGCCGATCCACCGTGCGCAGGTCCGTACGTGCTCGCGGCTCCGTATCGGGCAGACGCCGACACGCTCCGTCTTGTGCGCAACCCGGCTTACCGCGGAGACGACCTTGCCATGACCCACGACGGCACGGGGTACGCGTCGTTCGTGGATGTCCACATCTATTCGACGGTCGACGCCGCCGACCGGGCCTTCGTCGCGGGACAGGTTGACCTTGCGCCGGAAGCCTCAGCCGGCGCGCCGGATGTGCCCTCGCCGCAGGTGGTGAGCGGACCCGACGGCAGCGAGGAATACATCGGCCTGCCGATCGGGCTGTCGGGTCCCCTCGACGTGCCCGCCGTCCGCGACGCGCTGAGCATGGCCCTGGACCGGACGGCCATCGTCGACCAGGTGTGGGGCGACACGCGGGGCCCCGCGACCAGCATGCTCCCGCCGTCGTTCCTCTCGTCAGCGGCGTCGACCTGCGCCGAGGCGCCCATCTCGGGGATGCCGGCCGCCGCCCGCCGGCTGCTCGGCAACACGAGCGTCGGGCCTATCACGTTCAGCGTCGACCCCGACTTCGACAACGTCGCCGAGGCCGATGCGGTGGCACAGCAGTGGCGGCAGGTGCTCGGGCTCGATGTCTCGGTCGATGTCGTGCCGTGGACGACCTACCTGCAGACCGCGCAAGCCGGCTCCGGTTTCCCCGGTCCCTTCCGCGTCTCGTGGTCGGCGCAGGCGAGCGTGCCGTCGCCGTCCTACGACGACGGGGCCGAGTATCTCTCTGCCCTCTTCCCAGCCGGGGGCGTGGCCAACTGGGAGCGGTATGACGATTCTCGATTCGAGTACGACTTCGATACCAACGTGCTTCCGGCGGCGGCCGGGAGCCAGACCCGCCGACAGGAAGTGACGGCTGCGGCCAAGGGACTCTGCGCCCAGCTACCCCTCATCCCTCTCGCCTACGGGATATCCCGGTGGTTGATCCGCACCGACCTCGTCGGGACGGCGCGCACCGCCACATGGCTGAGCGCCACCGGGTATCCGCTCCTGCGCGAGGTATACCTGTCGAGTGGCTCTGGCGCTGTCGCATCGTGACCACGATCGATCGATCCGGTCGTGCTGCCGTCGGTGCCAACGCCGCCATTGCTGTCGCCCTCGTCGTCCTGCTGGCCGCGGTCGCGCTCGTGGCCAAGCCACCGGCGCCCCCGGGGATCGCCGAGTTTGCACCCCAAGCGGCCCAGGCCATCACCAAGGCGCCGCCTGGTCAGTCGAGCCAATTCGGGCGGGGGGCCACGTCGTGCAGCGGCGGGCCCTGTCTTGGGTTGGCGACCACCACCACCCTGCCGGGCGCCACGACCACCGTCGTGCCGGTCACCACGCCGGGCGCGCCGGTCATCGCCGGCGTGCCCAGCTCGTTGCAGTGCTTCACGTGGCCGGATGGCGCCGTCACCCAGACGTTCGATCCCCAGTCACCCCCGTGTGTGCCGGACTGGCCGCAGGCCGCGCGAGGCAATGGGGGGGCAACGAGCCCAGGCGTAACGGCCACATCGATCCGAATCGGCATCGCCGGCAGCAGCAGCGAGCCGCCGGCGGCGGCACTACTCACCTTTTTCAACCAGCACTTCGAGTTGTATGGCCGCCAACTGGTCGCGGTGGACGACGCCGTCGCTTCTACGGGTATCGGTCCCCAGTACGAGCACGCCCAGGCCGTCCAGGACTTGGAGGACCACGAGTTCGCGGCGATCTTTGGCGACTACACACAAGACGATGACCTGCCGTACTTGAGCGCGCTCGCTCAGGAGCGGGTGATCGGCGTGAACGCCTACAGCACGAATGTGACGACTCGGCAGCTGGTGAGCATGGCGCCCTTCGCGTGGAGTTATTACCCGACGGTCGACCAACAGGAGCTCAACTTGGGTCAGTTCTCCTGTCGGGCCCTTGTCGGCCACCCCGCCAGCCAGGCGGGCGAGTCGTCGCTGCGGAGCGCGACCCGATCGTTCGCCGTGCTGTACCCGGATCCGGACGGTGCTAACGCCATCCCCGTGGGGACCCTCCAGAGTGCGCTTGGCACCTGCGGTGCCAGCCTGCCGTCGGACGAGTATGAGGGGTATGTCCAGGCCGACGCTCAGGGGGTGAGCCAACCGAGCCAGCAGAACGATGAGCTCATGCTGGCGCTCAAGAGCAAGGGGGTAACGACGGTCTATGTGACCGGGCGCTCCGTGGATACCTTCAACGCGCTGTCGGCCGCCAACCTGGTTGGCTACCACCCGGAGTGGGTGATCTTCAACACCGCCGACTACTACGACGGCGCCTACACCGCCACAGCGCCGACTCAACTCTCCAGCATGTCCGGCATTGCCTATTGGAACAAGGAGCTCCCCGCGATCACCGACGTCGGAGACGAGTCGTTCAGCGAAGAGGCGGCGCCGATCAACTGGAGCGATGAGTACGAGAGCCTCTACAAGGCGTTGTTGCTCGTCGCTTCCGGTATCCAGGCGGCTGGCCCCGACCTGACGCCGACGACCTTTGCAAACGGGCTCGACAACTTGGCGTTCCCCAACCCCGAGGCAGACTCAGCACCGACGTTTCCGGCACGGGTCGGCTTTAGTAAGAGTTCGCCGGCGATGGTGGACGATTTCGGTCTCTGGTCCTGGCAGCCGGGCGGGATGGATTACAGCGCCGCTCCGGCAGCCCGCAACACTGGGGCCTACTGCTATGTGGGCGGTGGAAAGCGGTGGTCCCTCGGCTCCTGGCCGACGCAAGATCCGTGGCCCGCCTGCTGAGCTGACGCCCTATTCTCTCTCGCGCTGTCGCTGCGGCGCGTTAGCTAAGGCGTACACGGACTTCAACGCTCGTCAGCAGCAGCTGGTGCGCGGGAATGCCAAGCGCGGGCTCTTTGGTAGCGCCGTCTCCGGCCTTGTCACGGGTGGCGGCTTTGTCGTCATCCTCGTCTTTTACGACGCGGGTCAGCTGACCCTTCCTGGCGCTGCTGCCGCCGGCTTCGCGTACCAACAGATACGGGCCTGGACCCAGCAGTTCACAGGGTCAATCTCCGCGTTGTTCCAGGCAGCCATCTTCCTTGAATCGTTCGAGTCGTTCCGTCAGGCGGACAAGCAGTTCGCGGATCGGTCCGGCAGCGAAACCGTCCCTGGCCCGTTTGGACGCATGGAGCTCTCGCACGTGGGGCTTCGCTATCCCGACGCTGAGCGGTTCGCCGTCGAGGACGTCAACATCACGATAACGGCTGGTGAGGTCCTTGCCATCGTTGGACGCAACGGCTCCGGTAAGACAACTCTCGCCAAGCTCATTTGCACAGCTGTATCGGCCGGTCCGAGGGACGATCGCGTGGGACGGGCTCGACATGTCTGACGTGAAGCTTGAGTCGGCGCGGGAGCACATTGCGATCATCTTTCAGGACTTCGTTCACTACGCACTGTCCGGACGGCAGAACATTGGATTTGGGCGCGTTGCGGAGATCGACGACGACCAACGTCTCCTCGACGCCGCGACCCGGTCCGAGATTCGTGACGCGCTTACCGCGCTACCGGCCGGCTTCGAAACCGTCCTTTCGCCGCAGGTGCCGGACGGCGCCGACCTATCCGGCGGCCAGTGGCAACGGGTGGCCCTCGCGCGTGCATTCTTTCGAGACGCCCCGCTCTTGGTGCTCGACGAGCCGACGTCCGCGTTGGACGCCATCGCTGAGCAGGCGCTCTTCGACCGCATCCGCACGTTGGCTCAGGGCCGGACGGTCGTCGTAGTTTCCCACCGATTTGCCACGGTGAGGAGCGCAGACCGGATCATTGTGATGACCGAAGGTCATATCTCCGAGGAGGGGACTCACGATGAGTTGATGGCTCGAAAGGGTCACTACCGAGAGATGTTCGAGGCCCAGTCCGCCGGCCTGTTTGGGGATGCGGCCGCGCAGCCGTGAGTCGGACGGAGCTCAGGCAAGCGGACGGATCCGCAAACCCCGAACGGGCTCGAAGTCACGTCGGTTGCGGGTAGCCAGGTTGAGGTCGAGCTCAAGTGCCGTCGCGGCGATCAAGGCGTCGCCCAGACGCATTTGCAACTCACGGCGCAGGCGCCCCGCTCGCTCCGCGATCGACCGGTCGACCGCTAGCTCCCGGAATGGCGCCAACAGTTGCGTGGTGAGGTCGGCCCCAGCGCTCCCGGCAAACAGCTCGGCTCGGGTGATGACTGAGTAGTGCAGCCGGTGTTTGCCGACCGTCAGTCGCGTGGCGCCGCGGAGGTGATCGATGAACACATCCGTATCGACGAGGACGTCAGCCACGGTCCCATTCGTCCCGCCTTGGCACTCGGGCGTCGGGGTCGGCGCCGAAGGTTGCCGCCAGAACCTGGGTCGAGTCGACGTCGCGCCCGAGGTAAGCGTCCAGGGCCCGACGTACCACCTCAGCGAGTGTCGTTCCCTCGGCGCGGGCTAGCTCATCGATCCGCTCCCGCTGTTCCTTCGTCAGGTAGACCTGCGTGCGAGTTGCTGACATACAGCATGACTATACAGCACTAGGTTCAGCAGATGCGGGGGAGGGGGTCGCCGACGAGCATGTCGACGATGCGGGTGCCACCGAACGGTGTGACGAGCACGACGATGCCAGGCGGGTCGCTGCGGATCTGGCCGATGCGACAGGCAGCACGACCGACGGGGTGAGCGGTGAGGGCGGCGAGCGCGGCGTCGGCCTCGTCCGGAGCGACGATGGCCACGAACGCGCCCTCATTGGCCACGTACAGCGGATCGATCCCGAGCAGCTCGCACGCGGCGGCGACGGCGGGCTGGAGAGGGAGTGACGCCTCGTCGAGCACGACGGTCAGCTCTGAGTCGCGAGCCAACTCATTGCAGACCGTCCCCAGTCCGCCGCGGGTCGCGTCGCGCAGCCACCGCGTCGACGGGGCCGCGGCGAGAAGGGCTTCCATCAGCTCGTGCAACGGCGCGGTGTCGGAGAGGATCTCGGCGTCGAGAGCAAGGTCGCCGCGCGCGAGCATGACGGCGGTGCCGTGGCCGGCGATGGAGCCGGAGACGAGTACGACATCGCCCGGCTCGACACGCGACGCCGCGAAGTCGCGCCCGGCCGGGATCAACCCCACACCCGCAGTCGTGATGTACATGCCGTCGGCAGCGCCGTGCTCGACCACTTTGGTGTCGCCGGTGATGATCGACACTCCAGCGGCGGCGGCCGCCTCAGCCATGTCGGCCACGATCCCACGCAGGTCCTCGATGGCGAAGCCCTCCTCGAGGACGAAGGCGGCGGAGAGCCCAAGAGGCCGAGCGCCCATCATGGCCAAGTCGTTGATCGTGCCGTGGACGGCGAGGTGGCCGACCGACCCGCCGGGAAACCGCAAAGGATGCACGACGTAGGAATCGGTGCTGAAGGCCAGGCGGTCGCCGGACGGGAGGGCGATGACGGCCGCGTCCGTCTGCGGGGCGAGCGGGTTGGCGGCAAAAGCGGGGAGGAAGACGGCTTCGAGCAAGGCCGCCGACGCCTTTCCTCCAGCGCCGTGAGCGAGTGTCACAACCTCATCGAGAAGGCGGGGCTTGCGACGACGGAACGCTTCGATGCGATCGAAGACGGCGGCTTCATGGGATGGCGTCTCGGTCTGGGCAGCAAGGGTGGTCATGTGGAGCTCACTCTCTTGAGGCAGTCCTGCACGACCGACCAGAGCCGGAGGACGAGGGCCGCCTGGGTTTCCTGGATCCGATGGACGCTGTCTGATGCGACGACGAAGCAATGGTCGATATCGCCCGTGCTCGCCATCCGGCCCCCGTCATACCCACAAAGGCCGACGGTCAGCAGACGGCGCGACGCGGCCTCGCCGAAGGCCTGCAAAACGTTGACCGAGTCGCCGCTCGTCGAGAAGCCGATGGCGATGTCGCCGGGCTGGGCGTGGGCGATCAACTGCCGGGAGAAGATGAGCTCGAAGCCCACGTCGTTGGCCAGGGCGGTGATGACGGCCCGATCGTCGACGAGGGAGAGCGCGGGCAGGGCGTGGGCGCCCAGCGGGGGAGAGCGGAAAAGGGCGACCGCGCTCTCGGCGTCTGTCGAGCTGCCACCGTTGCCGAAGGCAAAGAGCCGACCGCCGTTGCGGAATCGCTCAGCCATAGCCATACCGCACTCCTGCAACAGGAGCTCGTATCGCTCGACCGTCGCCGTTCGCAGCTCAGCGCTCAGGGCCATCTTGGCGGCCGCGGATGCGGCGAGATCGGCGATCAGTGTGGGCGCGTCGTGCTCGTCGGCATCGATGAACGGATAGAGGAAGCCGGTGGGCTCGGTGGTCACGTCAGGCTTCCGCGACGAGCGTGATGGCGATGCCGGCGTGGACCAACACGAGGTCCCCGGGTCGCACCGGGTCTACGAGCGTGACATCCACCATGGTGGGGGTGCCAGCCAGGCGTACCTCGGCCGAGCTGTCGGTGAGGACGTGCATCACCTCGGCCACATTCCCCTCGTCGGAGCACGTCACGCAATAGGCGTCCGCATCGGCGTCACAGGTGGGCGACTCCTGGAGGAGGCCGGGATGCTCGAAGACGACGTGGGTCAACTCCCAGAGCAGGTGGTAGAGCAGGACGACGTCCCCGGAGCGGGTCGCGAGGTCCGCCGCAACATCGTCGACCCAGAGGATGTGGTCGGCTGAGCCCGCCGGTGGACGGGGGCCCGCGCCCAACCATGCCGTCGTGACACCCCAGGGCTCGGCCCGTTGGAGGACGTTGCGGACCGGGCCGTCGTCGGCCGGTCCGACGGCCACCACGAGATCGCCCGGTCGCACGACCAGTCGCAATGCGGGGAGAAGATCGGTCGCCTCGACGTGGATGGCGGGCAGCGCCCTCTTACCGATGATGACCGGGTGGACGAACTCGACGGCGAGGTGGCGACCGTGCTCGGGCCACCGGGGTGAGACGCACCACATCGTGGCGCCGTTCGCGAATCGACGGGCCACGGTCAGCGCGGCGGTGGCGAGGTCCTCGGCGACGTGCGGAGCCGTCGCGGTGGTCGTCATGCCCGGCTCCGCGTTTTCTGTCGCCGTGCCGCGATGGCGATCTGGCCCAGCGCGAGTCCGCCGTCGTTGGCGGGGACCAGCCGGTGGGTGAGGACCTCGAAGCCCCGCGCTCGCAGTCGGGCGCGGGCGAGGCTGAGCAGCACGACATTTTGAAAAACGCCACCGCTCAGTGCGACCAGGTTGAGGCCGGTGCGGTCGCGCACGGCGTCGGCGGTGTCGACCATCATGGTGGCGACGGCCGCGTGAAAGCCGGCGGCGATCACTCCAGTGGAGTGGCCGGCTCGCATGTCTTCGATCATTGCTCGGAGGACCGGGCCGGGATCGATGCTGGCGAGGCGGTCGTCGGTCGCAAATCGGTAGCCACGCGCCGTGGCGATGTTGGGCGCGGCGGCCGTCTCGAGCTCGATGGCGGCCTCAGCTTCGTACGACGCAACGTGACGAATGCCGAGCAACGAGCTGACGACATCAAACAGCCGACCCATGCTCGACGTCGGGGCGCACTGGACGTTGCGCTCGAGTTGGCGTTTAAGGGCGTTGCGTTCGGCCTCGGCGGCGAACCGGACGGGTGCGAGGTCGGTGGTCCATGGGATGGCCGCGGCCCAGAGCTGAGCCAGCGCCGCTCGATAGGGTTTGCGGACCGCGGCGTCGCCACCGGGTAGTGGCGCATACCGGAGATGGCCGGCTCGCTCGAAGTTCTCGTAGCCGGCGACCAGGATCTCGCCACCCCAGATGGCGCCATCGCTGCCGTAGCCGGTGCCGTCGAACGCATAGCCGATGACCTGTTGGTCGGGAGGGAGCCCGTGTTCGGTCATGACCGCGGCGATGTGGGCGTGGTGATGTTGGATGGCCTCCACGCCGACGGGCGAGTGGGCCTCAGCCCACGTCCTCGTGTGATATCCGGGATGGCGATCGGCGGCGACCGTCGTCGGATTGACCTCGTACATGTCGACGAACTGGGTGAGGGAGCGACCGAAGGCGGTCAGTGTCTCGACGCTGCCCATGTCACCGAGGTGCTGGCTCATCCACGCGTTGCGACCGGTGGCGACGCAGAACGTGTTTTTGAGCTCCCCGCCCACGGCGAGAGACGCGGGCACTTCGAAGGGCAGATTGATCGGCAGCGGTGCGTAGCCGCGGGAACGTCGGATCGGGAGCTCGACGCCGCCCTCGACTCGCAGGACCGAGTCATCACACGGAACATGGATCGGGCGGTTGTGCACCAACCACGCGTCGGCGATCAGCCCGAGGCGAGCATGGGCGTCGTCGTCCTCGTAGCAGATGGGCTCATCGCTCAGGTTGCCGCTCGTCATCACCAGCACCGTCGGCACCTTCGGCCCGTCGTGGCCCGGCACTCGATGCAAGAGCAGATGATGAATGGGCGCGTAGGGCAGCAGCACGCCGATGAGAGGGTTGCGGGGAGCGACCTCGCCGGACAGGATCGACCTTGGTCGTTGACGGAGGAGCACGATCGGTCTTTGCCGGCTCTGAAGGAGAGCAGCCTCGGCAGGGTCGATGAGGGCGAGGCGAGCGGCGGTCGCTAGGTCGCCCACCATGACGGCCAAGGGCTTGTCCCCGCGATGCTTCCGCTCGCGCAAGCGGGCGACCGCGGCGTCGGACGTGGCGTCGCAGGCGAGGTGATAGCCGCCGATGCCTTTGATGGCGACGATGGCGCCGCCGGCGAGGGCCCGCTGGCACGCGGCGATGGCGTCGTCGCGCTCGTGTCGGGCCGAGCCGGACTCGAACCACAGCCTGGGCCCGCACGACTCGCAGGCCAACGGCTGCGCGTGGAAGCGCCGGTCGTCGGGATCGCGGTACTGAGCTTCGCAGGCGCTGCAGAGATCGAAGCCGCGCATCGTGGTGTTGGGCCGGTCATACGGAAGGCGGGTGGTGATCGTGAACCTCGGTCCGCAGTTGGTGCAGTTGATGAACGGATACCGGTAGCGCCGGTCGGTGGGGTCAAAGAGCTCGTCGATGCAGTCGCGGCACACGGCCACATCGGGCGACATGAAGGTGGCGACGGCCGACCCGCTCACCGTCTCGACGATGCGAAAGCCCGACTCGCCGACCGGCTCGACGCGGTCCGCCTCGACGCTGTCGATGCGGGCCAGTGGGGGAGCGTCGGTCCGCAGGTGCGTCGCGAAGACCTGCACCGCGGCCTCGTCCCCCTCTACCTCGACGAACACTCCATCGGGGTCGTTACCAACATGACCGGCGAGGTCCAACTGGGTGGCCAGGTGGTAGACGAACGGCCGAAAGCCTACGCCCTGGACGACGCCCCGCACGCGCATGCGCGACCGCACGGTGACGCCGGCCGGCGCCAGGACCGAAGCTGCCATCGGCGACACCAGCCTCAGGCCGAGCGTCCGAGAGTGACGGCCGCCTCCCGATGCAGCCGCCCGAAGTTGTAGTACGCGGCGCAGGCGCCCTCCGACGAGACCATGCACGTCCCGATCGGCGTCTCCGGGGTGCACGCGGTGCCAAACACCTTGCACTCCCACGGCTTGATGACGCCCTTGAGGACTTCCCCGCACTGGCACGCCTTCGGATCGGCCACGCGCACGCCGGGTACGTCGTATCGCAGCTCGGCGTCGAAGGCCGCGAACTCCGGTCGCAGTTTGAGCCCACTCTGGGAGATGAAACCCAAGCCTCGCCACTCGAAGTGGGGACGCAACTCGAACACCTCGGCGAGAAGGGCGAGCGCCTTGGGATTGCCCTCTTCGCGCACCACTCGCTTGTACTGGTTTTCGATCTCGCATCGCCCCTGTCGGATCTGGGTCAGGAGCATGGCGATGGTCTGAAGGACGTCGATGGGCTCGAAGCCCGCGGTGACAAGTGGCTTGCCGTAGTGGTCGGCGACGAACCGATACGGACGCTGGCCCACCACGGTGGAGACGTGACCGGGGCCGAGGAAGCCGTCGAGGCGCAAGTCGGGGGACTCGAGGATGGCCTTCAGGGGCGGAACGATGGTGACGTGGTTGGAGAACACGGTGAAGTTCTTGACGTCTTTGGCCTGAGCCTGGAGGAGGGTGAGAGCCGTGGACGGTGCCGTCGTCTCGAAACCGACGGCGAAGAAGACCACCTCGCGTTCCGGCGTCTCGATGGCGATGCGCAAGGCGTCGAGCGGGGAGTAGACAAATCGAACGTCGGCTCCCTGCGCCTTGGCTTGGAGAAGGTTGCCGTTGCTCCCGGGCACCCGCATCATGTCGCCGAACGAGGTGAAGATGACCCCGGGCGTCTTGGCAACGGCTACGGCGTCGTCGACCCTGCCCATCGGGATCACACACACCGGGCAGCCCGGTCCGTGCACGAGCTCCACTCCCGCCGGGAGAATGTGCTCGATGCCGTGGCGATAGATGGTGTGGGTGTGCCCGCCGCACACCTCCATCAGCTTGAAGTGGTCGTCGCCGGCGAGCTCGGTGATCTGCGCGACCAACGCTCTCGCTGCCGCGGGGTCCCGGTACTCATCGACGAAGCGCATGGCTCTACGCGACGCGACGCAGGTGGGCGCCAGGCTCGGGCTGCTGTAGCCGGTCGGCGATGATGCCCGCCCCGCGCTGCACAAGATCGGCAGCCATGGTGACACCTCCCGCCAACAGATCACGCACCTCTTCCGATGTCGTGATCGTCGTCCACGAGTCCTGTATCTCAGCCCAGGAATCCTTCCCACCCCGCGCACCGAGCATGTACCCGATCACGAGACCGACCATCGCACCCATGCCTCATCCTCCTGTCGTGTCGGCGCCGATCCGTGATGACCAAAACGCGTCCAACTCCTCGTCATACGCCTTACCCATCAGTTGCAATGAGGCCAACGCCAGGTTGGCCTCCTCCTCGTCGATCTTGGACATGGCGAAGCCGACGTGGATCAGCACCCAGTCGCCCGGGACCGGGCGGTCATCTTCGAGAAGGCCGATGTTGATGACCCGGCTCACGCCGGAGACGTCAACGCGGGCGAGGTGCTCATGGTCGAGAAGCTCGACCAACTGTCCGGGAATCCCAAGACACACGGCGTGACCTCCTCTAGGCCCGGTACTCGATGGATTCGAGTACCAACTCGTCGCCGCCAACCAGGTCGACATCGACGCCACCACAGCTCGGGCAGGCCAGGGGGATCTCGTCGCAGTCCCAAGTGGTTGTGCAGTAGTTGCAGCGAGCGCGCACCGGGAGCAGCACCAATTCGGCGTCGGCGTCCTCGGCGATCGTCCCCATCGCGGCGATGGCAAAGGACTGGTCGAAGGCCTCGGGATGGACGTGATGGAGGCGTCCAACGCGCACCGTCACCCGCGCCACGGGCCGCTCGCCCGCCCGATGCTCAATGGCCTCGACGATGGAGCTGCACAGACCAAGCTCATGCATACGTTCAGCTCTCCTTCACGGCGACGATCTCGACGCGGACGACGACATGTGGCTCGACCTTGAGCATCAAGATGCGGGGGGGCTCCATGCCGAAGTCGCGGATGTCGAATGTGGATTGACCCCCGAGCTCGACCGTCTCCTCGTCGAGGAACACGACGGTCATGTTGTCCTCGCATCGGCGCACGACGCCGCGGAAGGCCAGATCTCCGCCGACCCGGTACGTGCTGTCGGCCTCGCCGCGCTCCATGGTCGTCAGGAGGCCGTCGATGGTCGGGAACCGTCGCACGTCCATCCGCTTCTGGAGCTCTTTGTCCTCGAGGCGATTGCCCGATGACAGCCGGGCCACCGGCAGCGACAATTTGCCCGCGGGTTGGGCGGCCACGTCGACGTCCCCAGCGCTCTCGCGCTCGAAGTCGACATAGCCCTCCAGGCCGTCGGTCTCCGAATGGATCGGGTGCACGTTGGAGCGCGCGTCGATCCAGACCTGTGACCGCTCGGGGACAATCCGGTAACGGGGCACCGACGACTACATCCTCCGCAGCTTGCGGTAGCGGGCGAGATCTGGAATCGATCGGATGGTCAGCCCCAGCCCGCCGAGGACGGCGACGGCAACGACGGCCACGGCGACGTAGCCGACGATGGCCACCGCTACATCTCCCGAATCTTCAGGTACCGGGCGATGTCCGGCAGTGACTTCACGACGAGTCCGGCGACCAGCGCCAGCAAGACGGATGCGACGAGACGGCGAATCATTCTGTGGTCTCCCTTCCAGCGGTTGCGAACAGTTCGTTGAGTACTTCGATACACAGGTCCACGGCTTGGTCGACGACCTGCGCGACGGGGAGGGACAGGCCGATCCCGTCCTCGAGCGCGGCGGGCTGGCACCCCACGACGAGGATGCGACCGACCGAGCCACCGAGGCCGGCGAGCATGGCAAGGACCACGCCAGGCGACATGGTGTGGGCATCGACGACGGGATCGAGATCGTCCCCGGCGTCGAGCGGCTCGGGCGGATCGGGCTCGAGCACGACCAGCGTGCCTGGCGCGTCTCCCGTCTCCGTGGCATCGATCAGTACCAAGACGTCGTAACCCTCTAGCAACTCGTAGGCGAGGTGGAGGCCACGGATGCCGTAGTCGACGACGTGGACGCCTTCGGGCACCGTCCGCTTGAGGAGTTGGTTGGCGACTTCGACGCCGAAGCCGTCATCGGACAGGAAGATGTTGCCGATCCCGGCGACGAGGACTCTGGCCGTCATGACGCGGCCTGGCTCTCTGTTGTGAGCTCGACCTCGTCCGGGTAGAAGAAGAGATAGCGGCCTTGCCATTCGAGCGCTTCGGTCGCCGGGTCGGAGTCCACAGTGACGGCCAGATGGGCCTCGCCGTCAACGTCGCGAAAGACACCGGCGACGGTCGCCTCGAGCCCGGCGAGGAAGAAGTCGTGGGCGTCGGAGCGTCGCGAGGGTCGCAGCACGACCTTGGTGCCTTGACCGACCTCGACGCCGGAGATCAGGAGTTGATCGGTCCACGGATCGAAGGTCGCGTCGACATCGGCGTCCCACCACGGGAGAGGTTGGGGCTCAGCAACTGCCTCACTCGGGCGCAACGCTCGAACCGCGCCATGGAGGCGTTCCCAGAGCTCGGGGGGCATGTCCTCGCACCGATCGATGATCGCCGCGGCTCGCGGATCGGTGCCGCGGGCCTCTGCCTTCTCCTCGTCGGTGAGCGTGAGAATGCGCAGGGCGAGGATCTCGTCGATCTCGGTCGAGTCGTACAGGTCGCCCGGACTCTCGGGGGCGACCTCCGGATGGTCGTAGAGGATGATGGGCGAGGACAGGACGACGTCGTCACCACCGATGAGGACGGGGAATGTGCCCTCGTTGACGCAAGCCGCCACCGCTTCTCGGGCCTCATCTGGCGGGTCAAGCAACGACACGAACGTCCCGTCATCGATCGCCAGCATGGTGTGGACGGCGACAAGCGAACGGCTCAGCACATCGTCGCGTCGTGCGGTCGCGTCCGACCACGTCGTCGCGTTGTCGACCTTCACCGTCACCTTGAGCAACGCCCCGGGCCCTGCGGCCCACTCGCTAGTGGTGGTGACGCGGCCTTCGACTGCGTCACGACGACGCGACACGCGGCCGCGGACGGATCCATCTCCGGCGTGGAGGATCTCGGTCTCCTCCGACGCGGGCAGGTCAAATGTCAGCTCTTGGGCCGCTGCCGCGAGCGGCAGGAGGACGAGCGGCTCGAGATCGATGGCCTGCTCGACCGCCTCGTCCCAAGGGACGTAGACCGCCCCATCGAGGTGAAGGTTGCCCGTCTCCTCGAAGGTTCCGGCGGCGGTGGCCGCCTCGATCGATCGGCGCTGGATCTGGAGAAACCGGAGCCGGACGGTGAGCACCGGTGTCTGGCCCGGGTCGACGATGCATTCGGTGCCCATCGACCAGCGCTCGGATGCGTCGGCCTCGCTGAACGATCGGGGAGCGAGCACACCGAACTGCCAGCGAATTTGGTTCTTGGGCGCCGATGCCCGATAGGGGTAGAGGACGTAGCCCTCATACAGGACGGCGTCGGCGACCGAGCGGGCGGTCGCGAATCGATCGGGGGTCATCCGATGTCCTCCCCGGCTTCTTTGAAGAGGCGCTCGATCGTCTGGTCCCACGTCGGCAGGGCGCGGTCGGCCTTGAAGCGTTGCAGCGCGTCGAGCGTCTCGCGGCTCACGCGAAGCCACCCACTGTTGGGGAAGTACAGATCCATGACGTCCCGCCAGACTGAGACCGGCAGTCGGAACGACGCCTCCTGGTCCCACGCCACCGGTTCGGCGGCGAAGCCGATCTCACCCTTGGTGAACAGGGTGCCAGAAAACAGCAAGAGGAGCGGGATCTCGCCGTCGGCCAGAGCGTGGAGGTATTTGGACGATGCCACCTCGAAGTCGTAGGTGCATTCGATGGCCAGGTCGACTTCGGTCGAACCGGTGAAGGCGGTCAGGACCGTGCCAACCTGGGTCCACTGGAAGGGCCGCAGCGAGTCGCCCCATCGGGGGGTTTCGCCGAAGAGCTCGAAGAGACGACTCTCCTCCTCGCGCGAGTAGCGCCGCCGCTGTGGCTCGATCCGAATCTGGCATCGCAACGCCGAGGCGTGAACCGTCGCCCCGGTCGACTCCGTCACCCGGAGACGAAGGGCGATCGTCGGGACGGCGGCGTGCGCTTCGGCGCGAGCCCCGAGCACCTCGAACGTAAGAGCGGTCATCCGGTGCGCGCCTGGGCGCCGGCCCGCTCCCTTGCCCGGCTGAAGAAGTTCTCGAGGGCGTCGTGGGCCTCGCGGCCGCCATCGAAGCCCCGCCACAGCCGGCGCAGCTGGCCGACCAACTCGTAACACGCGTCGATGGGCACGATGAAGCACTCGGCGCCGCCATCGGTCTTGTCGGCCCGGACGAGGAAAGCCTCGACGTCGGGCCTGAGCGTTTCGAGCGTGGGCTCGGTGGCGGTCAGCTCCGACCACGTCTCGAGCGGCAGGAGCGACTCGGTGGCCCCGGCGGGGCCCGGATAGAAGGCGGCAACCCGGTCGAGTGAGGAGTTGATGAAGAAGAAGGCGACGCCGACGGGGATCTGGAGGCTCTCCCATTGGGAGGCGGAGAGCCGGAAATCGGCGAAGGCGACGAAGCGGTCGGGGACGGCGCGGAAGTGGCCACCCCCTGCCCCTTCACTCGTGAAGAGCAGGTAGCAACCGCGGCACGCGCAGAGAAGGTTGCGCGCCTGGGTGTCGACGAGATGGCCGTGCTCCGCCGAGATCTGCTCGCCGCAGAGCTCGCAGCGCTCCTCCTCGGGCTGAGGCGGTCGCGGTCGCGGCGTGCGGATCCGCTGCAGTACGGCGAGCGGGTCGCTCATGTCGACGCCGCACTCATGTCGACGCCAGCTCGGCGGGGCACTCGGTGTACACGGGCTTGGTGGTGAGGGCGATCGGCGTGCCCGGAGTCGCCTGAGACGGCTGCTCGACGTCGAAGATCACGATCTCCGGCGCGTGCTCGAGGATGGACCGCTCGACGGCCATCCTGAGCGTGTCGGCCGACGAGGGGCACCCGTCGCAACTGCCCAACAGTCGCAGTCGTACTGCCCCTACGTCGGCGTCGATGTCGAGTAGCTCCACGTCACCTCCGTGAGCCGTGAGCAGCGGCCGCACGCTCGCCAGAGCGGCCTCGATCCTGCCTTCGAGCGGATCGTTGTTGAGCCCGTGAACGAGCAGCAGGCTGGCCACGAGATCGTCATGGCGCATCTCGTCGAGGGCCTTGGGCGCGGCCGTCTCGAGGATCTCGACGATGCGGGCCAGGGCGCCCCCATACAGCTCAGTGACGAGTCGCAGCAGCTCCGCCGCCCGATCGAAGATGCGCGGATCGGCAGCCGCTTGCAGGTCGTCAAGCAGCTGCTCGATCCGGTCACCGACGACCCGGAGGTTTTGCGGTGTGGACACTCAGGACGCGAGTTCGGGATGGGCCACCTGGGTGGGGGAGTGAAGCCTCTTGAGGGTCTTGCCCTTGCCGAGAGACATGTGCACCCCGCACGGGAGGCACGGGTCGAAGCTCCGGACCGCCCGCATGATGTCGATCCCCTTGAAGTGGTCGAGGTCGTTTTCCTCGAAGATCGGCATGTCCATGACCGCGTCCTCGTACGGACCGGGGGTGCCGTAGCTGTCCCGAGGGTTGGCATTCCACGGTGTCGGGGGATAGGGGTGGTAGTTGGCGATCTTGCCGCCCTTGATCACCATGTGATGCGACAGGACCCCGCGCACCGCTTCGGTGAACCCGCACCCTATGCCTTCGTCGGGCACCTCAAAGGGCTCCCAGGTCTTGGTCTTGCCGGCCCGCACGTCCTTCAGTGCCTTCTCGATGAAATCGAGCGCAGCGGCAGCCGAGTAAGCCTGGAAGTAGGTCCGAGCGCGGTCGCGCTCGATGGCGTTGGACCACTTGGGGATCTTCCACTCGAACGTGACCTCGGGCTTGAGCACGGTCTTGGGCAGATGGATGACCACGCTGTGGCCGGTGGCCTGGATGAAGTCGGTCTTGACGAGACCCGACAGCGCCGTCGACCAGAGGCGGGCGATGGGACCGCCGCCGGTGTCGAGTGCGAGATAGTCCTTCCCGTCGAACCACCGGGGTGACATCACCCAGCTGTATTTGTCGTCGAAGTCGCGCTTTTGTGGCGACGGGTTGGTGTGTTGATTCCACGGGTGCCGACGATCGACCGGGTTGCCCAACGGGTCGCGCGTCACGAACGTCTCTTGGCCTTCCCAATCGTCGTAGAACGAGCTCCCGAGAAGGATGCGGATGCCGAGGTTGATGTCGACGAGATCGTTGGTGACGAGCTTGCCGTCGACGACGACGCCCGGTGTGACCCCCATCGCTCGACCCCAGGTCGTCATGTCCTTGTAGTCGAAATTGCAGACGGACGGATCCTGGAACGCACCCCAGCAGCCGAGCAGGATGCGCCGTCGGCCGACCTCCTCATAGCCGGGCAACGCCTGATACCAGAAGTCGAAGAGGTCGTCGTGCATGGGCACGACCCGCTTCATGAACTCCACGTATCGCATCAGTCGGATGTAGTAGTCCGTGAACAACTGAATGGTTGCGGTGGTGCCGACGCCGCCCGGATACAGCGTCGAGGGGTGCACGTGGCGACCCTCCATGAGGCAGAACATCTCCCGGGTGTAGCGACTCACTTGCAACGCCTCCCGGTAGAACTCTCCGGAGAAGGGGTTGAGCGACCGCATGATGTCGCCGATGGTTTTGTACCCATGATCGGCGGCGTGAGGAGACTCGGTGCGATTGGCGAGCTCGAGCACGCCCGGGTTGGTCTCGGCGACCATCTTCTCGCAGAAGTCCACACCGACCAGGTTTTCCTGAAAGATGTTGTGGTCGAACATGTACTCGGCGGCTTCACCGAGGTTGACGATCTGCTCGCCGAGGGCCGGCGGGTGAACGCCGTAGGCCATGTTTTGGGCGTAGCAGGAGCACGTCGCGTGGTTGTCACCACAGATCCCGCAGATACGGCTGGTGATGAAGTGGGCGTCGCGAGGATCCTTGCCCTTCATGAAGATGCTGTAGCCCCGGAAGATCGACGACGTGCTGTGACACTCGGCGACCACCCCCTTGCCGAAGTCGATCTTGGTGTAGATCCCCAAGCTCCCCACGATGCGGGTGATGGGATCCCACGCCATCTCGACCAGGCCGTTCGCGCCTGTCTTCTTGGTGGCCATGATTACCTCAATCCTCCCTTGTATCCGGTGAGAAGCTCGCTGCCCTTGGCCCGCCATTTGGGTTCGTCATCGAGGGTGTGGGCGGTGATCCGCCGCAAGGAGCTGATCGCCTTGCCGTAGATCCCGCTCGCCATGGTCGAGACGGTCGCGCCCGGCGGCTCGTCCATGAACGGCATGAACTTGTCGGGGAAGCCAGGCATCGTGCATCCGATGCAGATGCCGCCGACATTGGGGCAGCCACCGACCCCGTTGATCCAACCCCTCTTGGGAACGTTGCACTTCACCACCGGGCCCCAACATCCGAGTTTGACGATGCACTTCGGTGAGCCATATTCCGTGGCGAAGTCGCCTTGCTCGTAGTAGCCGGCGCGGTCGCAGCCTTCGTGGACTGTCGCGCCGAAGAGCCATTGCGGGCGCAGCGCATCGTCCAGTGGGATCATCGGCGCCTGCCCGGTGGCCTGGTAGAGCAGGTAGAGGATCGTCTCGGACAAGTTGTCCGGATGCGTGGGGCAGCCCGGCACGCAGACGATGGGGATCCCGGCCTTGGACTTCCAACCCCACCCGAGATAATCGGGCACGCCCATGGCGCCGGTCGGATTGCCGGCCATGGCGTGAATGCCGCCATAGCAGGCGCACGTGCCGGCGCAGAGCACGACGAGTGCCTTCGGCGCCAGCCGATCAAGCCACTCACTGGTCGTCATGGGCTGGTTGGTCTCGGGGTCGTTGCCGAACCCGCACCAATAGCCCTCGCGCTTGATCGCCTCGTTGGGGATCGACCCTTCGACGACGAGCACAAACGGATCGAGCTCGCCGCGATCTGCCTTGAAGAACCACTCGATGAAGTCGTCCGCTCCGCCGACCGGCCCACACTCGAAATCGATCAGCGGCCAGTGGACGGCGATCTTGGGGAGACCGGGCAACGCTCCCAGAGCGATCTCTTCAATGCTGGGCTGGGTCGCAGCGGTGAGCGCGACGGAATCCCCGTCGCAACTCAGTCCCGCGTTGATCCACAGCACATGGACGACAGGCTCGTCGTCCGGTGGAGCCTTGGTCGGCGACACTCCAGTTCCTCCCCCCGAAACGCGACGCACTTGCGCCGATGGCCAGTTGATCCGATAAGGCCATCGAAGTAAATCGGTGTGTTTCACACCCATCGCGCTTGTGCGATTAATCACAAGAGCGCCGGTTGACACATCGAGAAACCAGGCTTACAAAGGATTCACCCTGGGCAGAACTCCTTGGGCCGAGGGGGGCGCCAGATGGAGGATGTTGTCCACGCTCTGAGTGACTTGGGGGACCAGGCGGCCCGTTTTGGGCTGGCCCCGCCCCGACGGTTTGTGCTCCCCGCGGTGCTCCTGATTCTGTCCGAGCGACCGGGTTATGGCTACAGCCTCCAGAAGGATCTCGAGGAGTTCAGGTTCGGGCCGATCGATCGGCCGACTGTCTACCGGGCCCTCGCCCAGCTCGAGGCGGATGGTCTCGTCGAGTCGTGGTCGGAGCCTCCCAAAGCGGGGCAGCGCCGCCACGTCTATGGCGTCACACCGCTCGGCGAGCGCGTCCTGCGCGTGTGGATGAGCGTCATCAAAGACGAGCGTGACTGCCTCGGCCGCGTCCTGCGCCGGTATCAGGCCACCGGAACCGCCGACGCCATCCTCGCCGAGGTCGAGGGAGGCTGGGGGGCGACGCTCGGATTCGGATGGTCGCCGGTCTCCTCCACCTCCGCCGGTCAGCGCACGCTGACGTCGGTCGAGGCGCCGGCGCCGTCGGCCCCCGTTGCTTCGTCCGAAGGGGACGAGGGGGGCGGCGCCGGTAGGCGTAGGTATCGCCTAGCCCCGGAGCGTTCGGTCGTTCTGATCGACGTGCGCTCAACGGTTGGCCCCATCAGCTTCGGAGCCATGGGCGTGGTGGGGACCGTCGAAGCCGACATCCTCGACGGCGCCATCCGCGCGGGGACGGTCCCGTCCGCCCATCTGGAGATCATGGTGGACGGCCTCCGGTCAGGTAACCGCGTGTACGACGCCGAGTTGCTGCGCCGGATCGGCGCTCGCCGGTTTCCGTCCGTCGTCCTCGACCTACGCGATTGCTTGCCGGGCGGGGCAGGAAATCACTACCGACTGGCCGGCGACCTGACGTTCCATGGGGCGACCCGTCCCGCTCAGGGCAACGTCACCGTCGAGATCGGCGAGGCTGGGAAACTCGTCGTAACGGGCGAGCAAGTCTTTGATATTCGCGACTATGACATCCCCTCGCCAACGGTCCTGATGCTCAGGATCTACCCTGACGTACGGGTCCGGCTTCACGTCGAGGCCGAGCTCGAGGAGGCCTGATGCGGACGATCTTGGCACTCACCATCGGCTATCTCATCGGAGCGCGGGCTGGCAGCAAGGATGTCGACCAGATCGTGGGCTCGGTCAAGGCCTTGCGCGAATCAGAAGAATTCTCCGATCTTGTCGCAGCCGTCCGGACGCACGCGGGTCACACCCTTCGCGAACTGGCGACGATCGTTGACACCGGTGGATCATCGCTGCTTCACGTGAGCGACACCGGCGAGTCGGCGAATCTCGTCGACGGGGTGCGGGAGCTGTTTGCCCAGGGCTGAACGAGGACGTCACTCAGGGCCGACGCCGTCGCCCTGACGCCGGTCGGTCACATCCTGGCCGATGCCGCGCAAACCGAGCACCTCGCCCGCCGAGCCCGTCGTCGGTTGGGCTCGGGCGTGAACGCGACGGATTTGCGAGTCAGGGCGGACCACTCGGTACTCGTCTTCGAAGGGACGACCTGTGGCGACAGACTCCTCCAGGCCGAGTCTGACCCGCTCGCGGTCGTCGGCATGGACGCTGGCGAGGTGCGACTCCAAGGTGCCTGCGAAGTCAAGCGGATCGACGCCGTGGATCCGGTGGAACTCGTCACTCCACTGCACAACGCCGGACCGCAGGTCCCAGAGCCAACTCCCGACGTGGGCCAGGGCTTCGCTCTGCCGGACGCGAGCCTCGGCCTCGGCGAGGGCGGCCTGGGCCAGACGTTGCTCGGTGATGTCGCGGGCGATCGCCACGGCAGCGACCGGGGTGTCGCGGCTGTCGAAGACGGGCGAGAGCGACAACGAGATCAAGATCGGCATCCCGTCCTTTCGCACGATCTCCGTCTCGAAGTTGTGGACGTGATCGCCGACCGCCACTTGCTCGAAGACCACTCGTATTTCGTCGCGCCAGTGCTCGGGGAACAGCTCGAGCGCCGAACGGCCGACCACCTCGGTCGCGTGATAGGCGAAAAACCGCTCGGCCGTGCGGTCCCAACTCGTGATCGTGCCGTCGGCATCCTGGCTGAAGACGGCATCGTCGGAAGCCTCGATGAAGGCGGCCAGCAATGCCTCTGAAGGGACCTGCCAGATCCCCCCCGTGTCGGTGTTGCCTTGACCATTCATTCTTGAGTCAGGTTCTATCAGGCCTTGACCCGGCCTGTGGTGCGCGGCGCCGGGGTCAGGTCCGGTCCACGCAACTGAGGGTCAGGGGCTGAAGATCATCGATCGATCTGAGCCGCAGGATCCTCGTGCCGGGCGGCGTGACGATGGCGATCGAGCACTGCGACTCTTGCCACTGGTTGAGCAACGCAAAACCGAACGCTGACTCGTTGAGGATCACGTCAAAATCAAGGTCGGGGTCGGGGTCGGGGTCGGGGTCGGGCTCGGGGTCGGCGTCGGGGTCGGGGTCGGCGTCGCCCTTGGCGCTGTCGCCGCCGTGGCTGGAGCGAGGTAGGGGTGTGAGCACAAGGTGGACGCGCTCCGGTGCGGTGACCGTCACGGAGCGGACGCGTATGCGGGGCCTGTCGGACATGGTGCCGAGGTCCTGGCGGATGCCCGTCCCGCGCTGGGCCACGATGCCAGTGCTCCGACGGATCCGCGTGACGATGAGGGTGACGACGAGCGCGATCGCGAGAACGAGCGCGACGTTGGCCATGCGATGAGCTTGGCACTTTGATCCGGCTGCGCCACAACTCGGCCGTCGGGTTACGGGGCGAAACCGAGAGTGCCCATCGCCGGTCGATGCACCGTCCCCCCCTTGGGGCGGGGCACGCCTGGGGGTCAGGCCGGGGGCGCCGACAACTCGCGGCGGTCCTCTTCGATGGCGGCCGAGATGGCGCGTAGCGCATCACCTCTGAGTCGAAGCTTGCTCTCCGCATGGGCTGCTCGGTCAAGCGTGGCCAAGTCATGGGCGAGGCTGGCCGCAGCCTCGTGAAGTTGGGCAGGGGGCACCACGCGGTCGAGCAACCCCGCCGCGACCGCCTCGTCCGGCGCGAAAACCTCGGCGAGGAGCACGGCGCGATTGAACGCCGCCGGCGTCACCCGTTGGCGGCAGATCTCGATCGCCGCCCGTGGCATGGTCAGGCCGATGGCCACCTCGTTGGCCGTGATCTTGTATGGCCCGGAGGCTCCGATCCGATAGTCGGCCGAGAGGAGCACGAAGACGGCCATGGCTACAGCGTGCCCGTTGCAGGCGATCACAACAGGCCTCGGGAACGAGAGCAAGCGCACCGAGAGGTCAAACCCGGCGCGCAGCATGGCGAGTGCGTCCGGCCCGCCGCCTCGCAGAGTGTTGAGGTCGAAGCCGGCGGAGAAACGATCGGGGCGGCCGGTGAGCACGACCACCGCTCCATCGGCGGCGGCCTGGTCCAGGGCGACGTTGAGCTCACCGAGCATCTGAAGCGACAGCGCGTTGACCTTGCCGTCGTCCATCGTGATGGTGGCGATCGAGTCTTCAAGGCGATACGAGACAAGTGTGGGCATGCCCCGAACTCGTATCATGTAAGCGGCATCGTCGGCGGGAAATCTACTCATCGGGGGCAGCGGGGCCCCAGACTGGGTGGTGCATGTCGACGTCGTCCACCACGCCCGGCTTGAGCGACCTCGAGCCCCGTCTCGGGGCGCTGATGCGTCGCGACGAGGTGCGCCTGAGGGAGCGCCTCCGTCGCATTGGCAGCGCGTCCGATCGCGGCGCCGAGCTCGCCAAGATGGTCGGCGAGGTTGAGGCCGCGGAGCGGCGCATCCAGTCCCGCAGGGAGTCGGTGCCGGTCTTGCGCTACCCGCAGGCGCTGCCTCTGGTTGAGCGCAAGGACGACATCCTCGCCGCCATCACCGAGAGCCAGGTCGTCATCGTCGCCGGAGACACGGGCTCCGGTAAGACCACCCAGCTCCCGAAGATCTGTCTCGAGGCCGGGCGCGGGGTGCGCGGCCTCATCGGCCACACGCAGCCCCGTCGCATCGCGGCGCGCACCGTTGCCGAGCGCATCGCCGAGGTGTTGGAGGTCCCGCTCGGGCAGGCCGTCGGCTACACCGTGCGTTTCACCGACCGGGCTGGCGAGGCCAGCCTCGTCAAGGTCATGACCGACGGCATCCTGCTGGCCGAGCTCCAGCGGGATCGCCAACTCGATCGATACGACACGCTGATCATCGACGAAGCCCATGAGCGCAGCCTCAACATCGACTTTCTCCTCGGCTACCTCGCCGCCCTTCTACCCCGGCGTCCGGACCTGAAGCTCATCGTCACATCGGCGACCATTGACACCGAACGCTTCTCTCGCCACTTCGACGATGCGCCGATCATCCAGGTGGCCGGCCGGACCCATCCGGTCGAGGTGCGCTACCGACCCGTCAACGACGAGGGTGACGATCGCGACCAGATCCAGGCCATCGGTGATGCCGTCGACGAGCTGAGTCGGGAGGGACCAGGCGACATCCTCGTGTTCCTGAGCGGAGAGCGCGAGATCCGCGATACCGCCGACGCGCTTACAACCGACGGCCGGGTCGGCGGCGCCCTCGAGGTCGTTCCGCTCTATGCCCGGCTGTCGCCCGCGGAGCAACACCGAGTCTTTGAGGCGCACACCGGTCGCCGCGTGGTTCTGGCCACCAATGTCGCGGAGACCTCCCTGACTGTCCCCGGCATCCGCTATGTCGTCGATCCGGGGACGGCCCGAATCTCGCGGTTCAACCGGCGCACCAAAGTACAACGGCTCCCGATCGAGCCCGTCTCGCAGGCCTCCGCAAACCAACGGGCCGGACGTTGCGGGAGGGTCGCGCCGGGCATCTGCATCCGGCTGTACTCGTCCGAGGACTTCGAGGCCCGGCCCGAATACACCGAGCCAGAGATCCTCCGGACCAATCTGGCCTCCGTCATCCTGCAGATGACGGCGCTCGATCTCGGGGATGTCGCCACCTTCCCGTTCGTCGATCCGCCCGACGGCCGATCGATCAAAGACGGGATTGCCCTGCTTGAAGAGCTCGGCGCGTTGGCCCCAGGCGGCGACTCCTCGCATCGACGGCTCACCCGGGATGGTCGCACGCTGGCGCAACTCCCCATCGACCCTCGCTTTGGGCGGATGATCATCGAGGCCGACCGGCAAGGCTGCCTCGCCGAGGTCCTCGTGATCGCAGCCGGACTCTCGATCCAGGACCCCCGGATTCGTCCCAGTGAGCATCAGGCGGCCGCCGATGAGATGCATCGCCGTTTCGCGGGCAAGGACTCCGACTTCATCTCCTATCTCAATCTCTGGGTCTACCTCCAAGAGCGGCAGGCCGCGCTCTCATCGAGCGCATTCCGCCGACTCTGCAAGGGCGACTTTCTCAACTATCTGCGAGTCCGTGAGTGGCAGGACCTCCACAGCCAACTTCGCCAGGCGGCGAGAGAGCTCAGACTGACGATCAACGACGAGCCGACCACCACCCCGACGGCCATCCACCAGTCCATCCTCGCCGGGCTCCTCTCCCACATCGGGTGGCGAGGGCCGGGGAAGGTCGATCCCGCGAAGCCCGAGTACCAAGGAGCTCGAGGCAGCCGGTTTACGGTGGCGCCCGGGTCGGTCCTCGCCAAGCAAGGTCGTCGCTGGGTGATGGTGGCCGAGCTCGTGGAGACCGATCGGCTCCGGGGACGAGTGGCCGCCGGTATCGAGCCGGCCTGGGCCGAGCGGCTCGGCGCCCACCTCGTCACACGCACCTACGGCGCGCCGCGCTGGGAGCCGTCGCGCGGCAGCGTTGTGGCCGACGAGAGGGTCATGCTCTTCGGCCTCACCCTGGTTGCATCACGGCAGGTCGAGTACGCGGCTGTCGACAGGCGCGCCGCGCGCGAGCTGTTCATCACCCATGCTCTGTTGGAGGGCGACTGGTCGGCCGACCATGCGTTCCTCGAGCGCAATGCCCGCCTCATCGAGGAGGTGCAACGCCTGGAAGATCGAGCCCGCCGCGGCCTACTGGTCGACGACGACACCTTGGCCGACTTCTACGACAGGCGGTTGGGTCCCGACGTTTGCTCGTCGCGCACCTTTGATCAATGGTGGAGGGCGACGCGAACCGCTCAGCCCGAGCTGCTCGACTTCACCCTTGACGACGTCATGGTCGCTGCCGGGGCCGTCGACCCCCGCGACTTCCCCGACACGTGGTGGCAGGGTGACCTGGCGCTGCCCGTCTCCTACGTATTCGATCCCGGCGCGCCGGACGACGGCGTCACCGTCGACGTCGCCCTCGCCATCCTCAACCGTGTCACCGCCGAGGGGTTGGACTGGCAGGTCCCAGGGCTACGCCACGACCTCGTGACCGCCCTCATTCGGTCGCTCCCCAAAGCGCTGCGGCGAAGTTTCGTCCCGGCGCCCGACTACGCCATCGCCTTCCTGTCGAAGGTATCGCCGGACGACGGGCCGCTCCTCGAGACGCTCGAGGATGAGCTCCCGCTCTTGAGCGGTGATCCCCTCCCACGCGGCAACTGGCAGTGGGAGCGTGTGCCCAATCACCTCCGGGTCACATTCCGCGTCGTCGACGATGACGGCACAATCCTGGCCGCCGGCAAAGATCTCGACGTCATAAGGCGGAGGCTGCAACCCGACATCGCCGCCTCAGTTTCGGCCGCCGCCGCCGCCGCCGTCGCCGTCGAGCGGACTGGATTGTCGAGCTGGGACTTCGCCGAGCTGCCGCGTCGTTTGGAGCTGACCCGCTCGGGCTACGCAATCGTGGGCTTCCCCGCCCTCGTCGACGAGCCGGGCGGGGTGGCGATCCGGGTGCTCGGGAGCGAGGCGGAGCAGGCCAGAGTGATGTGGGCCGGCACCCGGAGGCTCGCGCTGCTAGCCGCCCCGTTGCCCGCCAAGGCGCTACAACGGGTGCTGTCCAACCAGGCCAAGCTGGCGTTGAGCGCCGTCGGGTCGGGCTACGCCACGGTGGCCGATCTTCTGGACGACTGCACGACCGCCGCAGTCGACAAGCTCATGGCCGACCGAGGCGGCCCGGCGTGGGACCGAGACGGGTTCGAGCTGCTGCGTGACGCAGTCCGAGGTGAGCTGGTGGATACGGCGACGGCGGTGGTGACGTTCGTGGGTCGCATCCTGGTCGCGTCGGCTGCGGTCCAACGGCGGCTGGATGCCACCGTCGCCGACCGGCTCCAGCCCGCCGTTCGCGACATGCGGTCGCAGCTGAGCCAACTCGTCGGGACAAAGCTGGCGACCACCACGGGGGCGGGCCGACTCCCCGACGTGCTGCGGTACGTGCGGGCCATCGACCACCGGCTCGACAAGCTGCCCGAGGATCCGATCCGAGATGAGCGGCGGACGGCGCAGGTGGCAGAGCTGGACGACAAGTATCGACGGGCCGTGGCCGCCTTACCGCCCGACGCCGGGCTCGACGGCGTGACGGAGGTGAGGTGGATGCTGGAGGAGCTGCGCGTCAGCTTGTTTGCGCAGGTGCTCGGGACCCGTCGGCCCGTGTCGCCGGAGCGGGTGCTTCGGGCGATCAGCCGGCTTGGCGCACCCGCCTGACGGCAGGTCCGGTCACGATCAGCTCCGCCGTCGGGGTGGCCATCGTGATGGTCCACTGAGCGGGATAGTCGGTGTAGACCCGCAGCCGGGGCAGGACGGCGCCAGCGGCGCGGATAGCGGGCGTAGCGCCGCCGGCACCTAGCCCGACGCCGCCAGTTCCGGCGGCGTCGGCCTCGTCGCGGGTCAGGAGGGCAAGGCCGGCGAGGCGCGCCGTTCGGAGGAGACGGTCGCGCACCATCGTGTAGAGCTCGTCGGCGTCGTAGCCAACCATCAGCCAACTCTCCTCAATCGTCCGCTCGATCTCGACCGGGGCGGGGTCGGCCGGGTCGGTCCGGCGGGTCGCGCCCGCGTCGACCCGGTCGCCGACGGCGATGGCGAGGATCGAGCCGGTCAACGGGCATGCCACCGCCAGGCCTGTGCCGTAGCAGGAGGCTTTGACCCGGAGGCCAAGTACGGGCTGGGAGTCCAAAACGGGGGTCGGCATGGCATCGATCTACCCGGCGTCGGGCGTTCACAAACGTCGGCCTTGTAGGTCAGGTTTTGGCGCGCGGAGTCGGTGTCGGGCTGCTGGCTGGGGCTCGTTGGCTGGGGCCTCCTTGGCTGGGGCCTCGTTGGCTGGGGCCTCGTTGGCTGGGGCCTCGTTGGCTGGGGCCTCGTTGGCTGGGGCCTCGTTGGCTGGGGCCTCGTTGGCTCGGTCCTCGTTGGCTGGCGGATTGTGTCGGGCTCCGGCTCGGGTCGTTGGTGATCCGCTTTCGGCGCCGTCGGACGTGGAGGCCCAACTCCTTGTCAATGTTGTCCGGTCGGTGGTCAACGTCATCGGCGCTGAAGCGGAGGAGGAGGTTGCGGGCGCGGACCAGGACGTTCTGCCGCCGCAGGTCGTCGACGAGGGCATCCGGATTGGCGTGAACACCGGCACCGTCCACTTCAACGAGAATTGGTCGTCCGGAGGTCCGCCACGCGAAGTCCACCCGATACGGGTGTCCGTTGGCCTTGGGCACCTGAAATTGGCGTAGGGGAGCGGGGAAGCCCAAACGGCGCACCGTCTGCACGAACCGGGTCTCGAGCTCGCTTGCGGTCGCCGGTGTGTCGGGCCCGCGCCGACGCAGGAAGCGACGAAGTGCCGCCGGGCCAGGATGCCCTCGACGGGCGGTGATGGTGGCTAGGTCGCGGAGGGTGCCGTGGGTCGTCAGCTTCGCTCGCAAGACCCACTCGCCGACCTGCTCCAGAACATCGTCGTCGACCACGCGGCCCAAGTCGGCCAGCATCCGGGCGGGCGTCGTGACGTTGACGCCGCCAACCGACACAACGTCCACGGGCCTGAGGCCGCGCATCCGTCGGACGACGCTCACCTTGGACGATTTTGCCGACACGAAGTCGAGATGCTCCGGCTGGCGGGTGTTGAACGGCGCAGCCCGGTGGATCCACGCTGCCAGCCGGTGTGACGCGACGGCATCGGGGTAGCGCAGCTGGACCTCGATGATCTGCGTCCAGGCGTCCAAGTCGGGGGGATGCAGAAGGAGGCGACCGGGCCGCGGTACGAGCACTCCCGCATGCACGAGCTCCCCGAGCGCCTCCACTCCGATCGCGGCTCGCACCGCCGCTCTGGTCGCGACGCCGTGCAGGAGGATCGCCATCACGTCGTCCGGGGGTCTGCGCACACCTCCAAGCATGTCGACGGGGGGTGACAGCGGTCCGACGTGGTGGTCGCGGTCGGGGTTGAGGCCGTGGCGGCCGCCGGGTTGGTAGCAAAAGTCGGCCGGTTTGGCACGGGCTGTGGCGGGGAGGGCGACTTTTGCTACCAGGGCTTTCGCGTCTCGGCTCGGCTCGGCACGGGACGGCGGGGGCGAGGTCGGCGCCGCTGCGGTCGGCGAGCCCGCCGCCGGGTTGGTGGCAAAAGTCGGCCGGTTTGGCACGGGCTGTGGCGGGGAGGGCGACTTTTGCTACCAGGGCTCTCGCGTCTCGGCTCGAGCCGGCGGAGGCGACGGCTTGGGACGGCGGGGCGAGGGGTCGGCGCCGCTGCGCCACGTGCTGGGAGGCGGGCCAGGTAGGGTCGCCAGCCGTGGATGAGCACGGCGCCTGGGTGGCCCGCGACGCGAGCGTGGTATGGCACGGCTTCACCCAGATGTCCTGCTATGCCGACAACGAGCCGCTCGTCGTCGAGCGCGGCGAGGGCCACGAGCTGATCGACGTTGATGGCTCCCGCTATCTCGACGCCATCTCCTCGTTGTGGGTCACAACCCTGGGTCACCATGTCCCCGAGCTGGATCAGGCGGTCCGGGACCAGCTCGACCGCATCTCCCACTCGACCATGCTGGGCAACGGCAACCGGGTCGTGGTCGAGCTGGCTGAGGCTCTTGCCGAGGTGGTCCCCGTGGACGGGCCGCACTTCCTCTTCGCGTCCGATGGCGCCGCGGCGGTCGAGCAAGCCCTCCGGATCGCCATGCAGTACTGGGCCAACCTGGGCGTCGAGGGAAAGGACACCTATCTGGCGTTCGGTGGTGCCTACCACGGCGACACCATCGGAGCTCTGTCCGTGGGTGACGGTGGGTTCGGCACCGACGTCTTCGATCCCCTGAGGTTCCCGGTGGTGCGGGCCCCGTCCGGTGACATCGCCGCCGCCGTCGCCCTGATCGCGGCCCACAAAGATGAGCTGGCGGCTGTCGTACTGGAGCCGCTGGTGCAGGGGGCCGCCGGCATGATGCTCAACAGCCCGGAGTTCGTTGCCGCCGTGGCCGGCGCCGCCCGGCAGGCCGGCGTGCTCCTGGTCGTCGATGAGGTAGCGACAGGGTTTGGCCGTACGGGGACCCTGTTCGCGCTCGAGCAGTGCGGCGTCAGGGCCGACCTGATGTGCATCGGCAAAGGGTTGACCGGCGGCTATCTGCCGATGTCGGCGACCATCGTCAGCGGCACCGTGTTTGACGCGTTCCTCGGACCTGACCTCTCCGAGCGGACGCTCTACCACGGCCACTCGTACTCGGGGAATGCGCTCGCCGCGGCTGTCGCCCTCCGCCATCTTCAGCTCATCGCCGAGTGGGATGTGCTGGCCAATGTCGGCGCCCGTGCGGTGCAGCTCGGGGTCGCGCTCAGCGAACATGTCGGGAGCAAGGCGGCGGTAGCCGAGGTCCGTCAACGTGGTCTCATGGTCGGCGTCGAGCTCGACGGGCCCGAGGGCGGACGCTGGGGCAGGCGGGTCTCCTCTGCCTGCATCCGACGCGGCGTGCTCGTGCGGCCCCTGGGGGACGTGGTCGTACTGATGCCCATGCTGACCTCGACCGAAGCGGAGATCGACCGGATTGTGACCACGCTCGCCGACGCCATCGACGAGGTTTGCGCCGAGTGACCGTGTGCCCCGAGTGACGACTTGGGCCGAGCGCGTGGCGGCGGTCAACGCCGAGGTCGCGGCCGCCGGGCGCTGGCGAACCTTGCGCCCACTCGGTGGCGGAGGGCCCGTCCACACCCTGCCTGACGGCCGGTCTGTCGTCTCCTTCGCCTCCAACGACTATCTCGGCTTGTCGCAGCATCCGGCCGTCGGCGCCGCGGCGACCGCCGCCATTGAGGAGTGGGGGACCGGTGCCGGTGCGGCCCGCCTCATCGTCGGAGATCGTCCTCTACATCACCGGCTCGAGGCGGGGCTGGCCGAGTGGAAGGGGACCGAGGACGCGCTGCTCTTCCCGACCGGGTTCGCGGCCAACCTTGGCGTGCTGTCGGCGCTGGCGACGGGCGACGTCCTGGTCGTCAGTGACGAACGCAATCACGCGTCGATCATCGACGGTTGTCGACTGGCCAGAGCGCAGGTCGTCGTGGCCCGTCACGCCGACCTGGGCCACATCGCTGGTTTGCTCGATGCGCACCGCGGGCCGGCGATCGTCGTGAGCGATGTCGTGTTCTCGATGGACGGGGACGTCATCGACCTCGACGCCCTGGGTCACATGTGCGCCGACCGAGGTGCCCTCTTGATCCTCGATGAGGCCCACGCCGTGCTCCAACCGCAGTGGCGGCCAACCGCCGGCCTCGAGGTCGTGCGCGTCGGCACCATGTCCAAGACCCTCGGGGCCCTCGGCGGGTTTGTCGCGGGGTCGCGGGCCATGATCGAGCTGCTCGTCAACACGTCCCGACCGTTCATCTTCACGACGGCGCCGTCCCCACCCGATGTCGCCGCGGCGACCGCCGCGCTGGAGATCGTGCGCGGCCCCGAGGGCGCGGTGCTGGTAAGTCGGCTGCGGTCGCTCGTCGATCGCATAGCGCCCGGCCACCCGTCGCCCATCATCCCCGTCATCATCGGCGACGAACGCGCCGCCACCGCGGCGTCTGACACCCTCCTCGCCGAGCAGGGCCTCCTCATTCCCGCCATCCGCCCCCCGACGGTGGCGCCGGGAACCTCGCGACTCCGCGTCGCCCTCTCGGCCGCTCACACCGACGATCAGATCGAGTTGTTGGCCAAGGCGCTGGCGGGCATCGGAGGGTGCTGATCGTCTGCGCCGGCACGGGCACGGAGGTGGGCAAAACGTGGGTCGGTGCGCAGGTCCTTACCCGACTTCGTGCCGCCGGCCTCACCGTCTGCGCACGCAAACCAGCCCAGTCCTTCGACCCAGAGACCAAGACCAAGACCAAGGCCAAGACCAAGACCAACACCAACGCCAAGACTAGGACCAACACCGACACCGATACCCCGACCGACGCCGACGTGCTGGCCGCGGCGACCGGCGAGAGCCCGTCGGACGTATGTCCGTCTCATCGCAGCTATCCGGTCGCGATGGCTCCCCCCATGGCGGCCGCGGCGTTGGGCCTCGCCCCACCCACGATCGGCGAGCTTCTGACAGAGCTCCAACTGCCGGATCCCACGCCCGAGGTGTGCTGGGTCGAAAGCGTCGGCGGAGTCCGTTCACCGCTGGCCATCGACGCTGACACCGTCGAGGCCTGCCGCCGTCTCACCCCGGCTCTCGTCGTGCTCGTCGCTGACGCCGGTCTCGGCACCATCAACCTGGTCCGCCTCAGCACTGCCGCGCTCGCCGACCACCGTGTCGTGGTGATGCTCAACCACTACGACGAGGCCGCCCCGCTCCACCTCGCCAACCGTGACTGGCTGGCCGTCACCGACGGTTATGAGGTGGTGACGACCGTCGCAGAGTTGGCCGCTTTGATCGAAGGCCAGGTCGGAGGTGAACGCCCCACCAACGCCGAGTGAACGCCCCGGTAGCGCGAGCAGATGCAGCAAACTTCGGACCGTGGAGCCTCGCCCCTCGACACTCGACCGTCGACATTTCCTACAGGCCGCCGCCGTCGGGACAGGGGGCGCGTTGGTCCTCGGATCCCGACTCATTCGCCCGGCCCGCGCCGCCACCCCCTCCTCGACCGGCATCGATCACATCGTCATGGTGACGATGGAAAACCGCAGCTTCGATCACTTCCTCGGTTGGCTCCCCAACGCCGATGGATTGCGATCATCGAAGCCACGTTTCCCGACGGCTGACGGCAAGCTGGTCGGCAACTACCACCTGACCGAGACGATGGGCTGTGGCCATCCCGACCCGGATCACTCCTACGCCGGCGGGCGGTACGAGCTCAACGGCGGCAAGCTCGACAACTTCGCCCGCGGCAAAAACGACGTCTTCGCCGTCGGGTATTACGACGCCGCTGATCGACCGTTCATGAGCAAGTTGGCTCTCAACTACACGACCTGCGATCGGTACTTCTGCAGCATCATGTCGTCGACCTACCCCAACCGTTTCTTCACCCACGCGGGGCGAACCGACCGGCTCTCCAACACCACGACGACCTCGACCCTGCCGACCATCTGGGACCAGCTCAACCGGCCGGGCGGTCCCACGGGCCGCTACTACTTCAGCGACATCCCCTTCCTGGCGTTGTGGGGTGCCAAGTACCTCGGCATCGCGGAGCCCTTTGCCGCGTTCGCCGCCGACGCTGCCGCCGGCACCCTCCCCAACTTTTCCTACATCGATCCCCGTTTCGAGGACGAAGGCTCGGGCACGTCAGGTGACGATCATCCCCACGCCGACATCCGCGCCGGGGACAGCTTCCTCGCCTCGATCTTCCACTCCGTGGCGACCGGCCCCAACTGGTCGCGCACCGTGTTCATCATCACCTACGACGAGTGGGGCGGCTTCTACGAACACGTCGAGCCGCGTCGCGTCACGGCCACGAGTCCGCTCGACCATGACGTTGTCGACGGCAAGGCGCTCACGGGTTTTCGCGTCCCCTGCATCGTTGCGTCACCCTTCACCAAAGGCGACCCGAGCAACCCCCGCGTCAACCATGCCCTGTTTGACCACACATCGATCCTCAAGTTCGTCGAGTCCAACTTCGGCCTCAAGCCGATCGCCGGGCGCGACGGCTCCAGGTTGCCCACCGACCCCGCCGACCTCGGTCTCGTCCTGCGTCGCGGAGCGGGGACGACGGCGGTGCCATCGGACATCCCGGCCTTCCTGGCGCCACCCGTCGTGCTGCCCTGCGGTGGCCTCAATGAGACGGGCGGCGACGAGAGCGACGACATGTGGCCCGAGCTGCGCGCCCTCGCCCGCGGGAGCGGCTGGTCCGTCTGATGGCCTAGGGTCGTCGTCGGCTCGGCTGGTGCGCCGGCCTCGGGGGTGCCCATGACAGCAGTTGAGTTCTACCTCGACCCGATGTGCCCGTGGGCTTATCGGACGTCGACCTGGATCCGGGAGGTCCGGTCGCAGATCGACCTCCAGGTCGACTGGCGCTTCTTCAGCCTCGAAGAGATCAATCGGGAAGAAGGCCACCGCCATCCATGGGAACGTGACTGGTCCTACGGCTGGTCGCAGATGCGCGTGGGGGCGTTGTTGCGTCGCCAGAGCATGGACACCGTGGATCGCTGGTACGCCACGACGAGCGCGGCCTTCTTCGAGCAGGGCCGCCCGACCTTCACCCGTGAGGGCCAGCACGATGTGCTTCGCTCCATGGGTTTGCCCGAGTCGCTCGTCGAGGACGCACTGGCCGACCCCACAACTGCCCAAGAGGTCCGCGCCGACCACGACCATCTCGTTTCGCAACTGGGCGGGCACGGTGTGCCGACCTTGGTGTTCGACGACCGCGACGCCTTCTTCGGTCCGGTCGTCCTCAACCCACCTGTCGGGCCTGCCGCGGTCCGGCTGTGGGAGTTGGTGTGCGGCTGGCGCGAGTTCGGTGATCTGTACGAGCTGCGACGGCCGAAGACCGGGGACGACATGCGGAGCATCGGGGCCGCATTCTCCACGTACCTTGACGCGCGAGCGTGGGGCACGATCCAAAACGCCGCGTCATGAGGCGCGACTTTGTTGAGGCCCTCGCCGACACGTGGCAGGGGACGGCCGCCGTCGGCCACGAGCTCGACCCCGAGGAGTGGGACACCCCGACCGAATGCCCCGGGTGGACGGTGCGGGATCAGATCTCCCACATGATCGGCACCGAAGCGATGCTGCTCGGTTGGCCGTCGCCGCCGGCGGCGCCGACCGGACTCGCGCACGTGCTCAACCCGATCGGCGCGTTCAACGAGGCGTGGGTCGATGCCCGGCGCGGCCTGGCGGGGACAGCCGTCCTCGCCGAGTTCGAGGAGGTCACCCGGTTGCGGCTGGCCGCCCTCGACGCCATGACCGACGCCGAGCTCGATGCCGATAGCGACAGCCCGATCGGCCGGGTGCCGTACCGGGTGTTCATGAATGTGCGCGTGATGGACTGTTGGGTGCACGAGCAGGACATCCGCCGGGCGGTCAACCGGCCCGGCCATTTGCGAGGCGCGGCCGCCGAGATGACGCTCACCCGTCTGCTTGGGCAGTTCGGCTACGTCGTCGGCAAGCGGGCGGCGCCCCCCGAGGGGACCACGGTGTATCTCGACATCACCGGTCCGGTCGAGCGGTCCGTGGCCGTCGCCATGGAGGGCGGGCGGGCCGTGCCGCTCGAAACCGTCCCCGACGCGCCGACCACGTGGATCGTCACCGACAGCGAGGCCTACAGCTGCCTGGTCGCTGGCCGTTGGACCGCTGAGGAGGCGCTCCAGCGCCAGAAGGTCGCGGTGCACGGCGACGCTGACATCGGTCGGCGTATCGTGGAGCAACTCGCGACTCTTCCCTAGCGGGCGCGCTCTGCGCGCTCCCTCACGTCGCAGCTCGTAGAATTGGGGCGGCAGCACCTAACGCCGCCAGGAGCTACCTGGTGGCACGGCGAACTGTTCGTCTCAGACGGTTCTACCCACCACGCCGAAGCGGCAAACATCATGTCGGTCATCACCAAGCGCCTCTTGTCGAATCTGGCGGTGCGCCAGGCCCTGCTGGCCGCGGCTGGTGCTGGGGTCGTGGCTCTTGCCGGCGTCATGGTGTCGTCGACGTTGGTGAGCGCCGGCGCCGGCGCCCCGGCGCACACCACCCAGGGCCATGGGGGAGCGTCCCCCGTCGCCGCCTCACCGGTCGTCGGAGTCGTCCACACGCACCTGACGGACGCGGTGCCGCCCCGCAGATGCCCATGGCTCAACGACGCCCTGCCCGTTGCCACCCGAGTCGACGAGCTGCTCAAGGCCATGACACCGCTGGAGGAAGCGACCCTTCTGCACCTCCAGCAGCCCAGCCCGACGGTCGACTACGAGGGGTTCACCCCCGGCATTCCCCGTCTCTGCATCCCGGTCATCACCGAGCAGGACGGCGCCGCCGGCGTGGCGGCGGGTTTCACCGGGGTCACCCAACTCCCGGCTCCGATCGTCGATGCCGCCGCCTTCGATCCCACCCTCGCCGGCCGATACGGCTCCGTGATGGGCGCCGAGGAGGCGGGCAAAGGCGTGGACCTGGCCCTCTCGCCGACGATCAACATCGACCGGTCACCGCTCTGGGGCCGCTCCTATGAGACGCTCGGCGAGGACCCCTATCTCACGGCCTCCCTGGCCGTGCCGCTCGTCGAGGGGATCCAGTCGCATCGGGTCGTCGCCGTCGTCAAGCACTTCGCCGTCTACAACCAAGAAACCCACCGATCGACCCCCGCCGATGACTCGATCGTGTCCAACCAAGCGTTGCACGAGATCTATCTGCCGGCGTTCGGGGCGGTCACCCAGCAGGCTCACGCCGGCGCCCTGATGTGCTCCTACAACCTGATCAACGGCACCCCCGCCTGCCAAAACAAGGACCTGATCGACGGCATCCTTCGTGGTCAGTGGCAGTTCGGGGGTTTCGTGCGCTCCGACTGCGACTCCATCTACAACCAGACGGCGGCCATCGCCGTCGGCGTGTCCCAAGCCAAGTGCACCAGCCTGTACAACGTGGCGGCCCTCGCCGCCTCGGTGACGAGCGGCAAGCTGCGTCGGGCCGTTCTGGATGCCCTGGCTCGGCCGCTGCTGACCGTCCTCTTCGAGTACAACCTGATCGCCAGCCCGCACCCCCGCACGCGCGACGCCATCGTGACGAGCGCCGCCCACTCGGCCGTGGCGTTGGCCGCCGCGGACGAGGGTGCCGTGCTGCTGAAAAATCAGGCCGATCTGCTGCCCCTGCACCTGAAGACCCTCGGCTCCCTCGCCCTGATCGGCCCAGCCGGTGGCACGCCGATGCCCGCCGGTTTCGGGGCCGTGCACGTCCAGCCCAGCCATCCGGTGAGCGCCCTCGCCGCCCTGCGGGCCGTGATGGGTAGCCGACTGCACTACGACCCAGGCACCGACATCGCCACCGCGGTCGCCATCGCCCGGACCAGTTCGGCGGCCATCGTCGTGGTCAACGACGTCGAAGCCGAGACCCTCGACCGGCCCAACCTCAACCTGCCCAGCAGCCAAAATGACCTGGTCAGCGCCATCGTGGCCGCCAATCCCCACACGATCGTCGTGCTCGAGACGGGCTCGGCTGTCCTCATGCCCTGGCTGGCCTCCGTACCCGCCGTGCTCGAGACCTGGTACCCCGGGGAGGTGGCCGGCACATCGCTGGTCGACCTCCTGTCAGGCCGGGCCGATCCGAGCGGGAAACTGCCCGTCACGTTCCCCGCGTCGGAGTCGGCTATGCCCGACAACACCGCCGCGACGTTCGGAGGGGTCGACGGGCGGACGCTCTACAGCGACGGGGTCGATGTCGGATACCGGTGGTATGAGGCCAACAACGTGGCGCCGGCCTTCTGGTTCGGGTACGGGCTGTCCTACACCCAGTTCGAGTTCTCGGGTCTCCACGCCGTGCCGGATGCCGCTGGGGATGTGGTCGTGACGGCGACAATCACCAACACCGGGCCAGTGGCCGGGGCCGACGTCGTCCAGTGCTACGTCGGGGAGCCAGCCTCCACGGGGGATGCGCCCCGCCAACTCCGCAGCTTTGCGCGGGTCATGCTGCGGCCCGGAGCGTCGCGGGTCGTCACCTTTACCGTCACACCGGGGGATCTGGCGTCGTGGGTCTCGTCGGCGCCCGGGGCTGGCGCGGCGCCTGGGGTGGGGGCGGGCGGGCTCGCCTCCGGGAGCTGGCTGGTCACCGGCGGTGGCTACGGGCTGTGGGTGGGGGATGGGTCCGATCTGGCCAACCTCCCCCTTCACACCACGGTCGCCCTGTCGGCCCGCAACCTGGGCGTCGACTCGGGTCCCGCCCCTGCCCCTTGAGGGGCGGGCCGCCCGGCCGGCCGGCCGGCGCTTTCCCCGGTGGGCACTGCCTACCTACCGAAACACTGGCGGCTGGCTGGCAAAAGTGTCGCAGTCCCCGCCAGAGCGCTCATCGGACGTACGGTTTAGCGTTTTGACGGCCTAAACCGTACGTCCCATGAGCGCTCTGGACGACAAATCCACCGTGGCCCGCCCTCGCGCGACCGAGACCTTCGGGCCCGGGCCCGGGCCCGGGCGACCCGGGCGACCCGGCGCGTGCCAGGCCGATGCCGCCGGTCCCGTCCTCGTGGCCGGGACGCTGCGTCGCGGCGACGACGCGGCGCACGGCTTCGCTTCAGGCGCTGGCGTTGAGGAGGTCGACGCAGGCCTGACAGATGGGGTAGTCGTCGGGATTGCGCTTCGGTACCCAGAGCTTGCCGCAGAGCGCCCGGATGGCCTCACCGGTGATCTGGCTGTGGATCAGGTCCTGCTGCCGCACGACGTGAGCGGCGTCAGGGGGTTCGTCGCTCTCGTCCAGCTCGATGACGGGCGGCGCGTCGAGATCAACGTCGGGCTGAGTGATCGTCTCGCTCATGGGCATCTCCCCAGTTTGGCCGCAAACCCGCTGGCCGCAAACCCCGCGGGCCGCGAACCCGCCGCACACCTGAAGCCCCGCCGCACACCCCGAGCCCTACGAGTGCCATGGAAGGAAGAGCCCCGGACGCGCCGGGACCCCCGCCGACGGATCGACGGGGGTCCCGGCGTCAAGCCGAGGTTTGCGGACGGTCTAGGAGGCGACCACTCGGGTCCGGCGGCGCCAGACCACAAGGGCACATCCGCCGATCAGCAGAGCCAACCCGTAGGGGGCCAGAGGCTGACCACCGGTCCGGGGCAGGGGGCCGAAGCTCCCCGGCGTGGCCGGATCGGCGGGAGCCAGGACCGACAGCGTGGTCACGGCCGGTCCGTTGGTGCTGACCGTCACGCCGTTGGGCTCGCTGGGTGACTTGATCAGTGCCGTGTCCGGCAGGTTGGTACCCACGTGGTCGGTACTGGTGGCCGTCACGGTCACCGCCACGGTCTCGCTGGCACCCGAGGCGATGGTCCCGAGACTCCACGAGACGACCCCCCCGCTGTTGGTGCCACCGTTGGTAGCGGACACGAAGGTCACGCCGCTGCCGAGGGTGTCGGTGATGGTCACGCTGGTGCAGGGGTCCACCCCGTCGTTGAGGACGTGGATGTAGTAGTTGAAGCTTTCGCCGGGGAACACCTGGAGGTGGTCGGCAGCTTTGTTGGAGTCGTCCAGATGGCAGGCGGGGCCGGCAGGTACGAAGCCGGTCGGCCCGCTCACGGTGACATGGACGGCGAACGGCGTGGTCCCCGATGGTGCTCCTTCGCAGAGCCCGGTGATCTCCGCGGCGTTGCTGAAGGGTGTCCCGGCGGCCAGGGTTGCCGGGGCCTGCATAGTTATTTGTATGTTGTCCGTTTGGTTGGGTGCGAGTGGTCCTATGTTGTTGTAGGTCAGGACCAGCCCGTTGGTGGAGCTGGCGGCGGGCGTGCTCGACACCACCGTCGTGCCGGCGGGCGCCGAGATCGTGTCGACGACCTTGACCGGGTTGAGGGTGCAGGTGCCACGGTTGGGGACGGTCACCGTGTAGGTGAACTGCTGCCCGGCGGCGACAACCGACGAGCTGACGTCCTTGTGCGACTCCGACAGCGGGTTGGTGGCCGGCGGGCAGTTGACGCCGCCCACAGGCACCGACGCTGCCGCGCTGGCACCGGCGATCTGGATGGTGGCGATGTTGAGCGGCAGCGGGGACACCCCGACCTGGACGGTGAGCAGGTTGGCGGCGCCGCTGGCTGATGTGCCGTTGGCGGCGACCACCTTGTTGGTGAGCTGCCCGAGCGTCAGGGTCGCGACGGCCGGGATGGTGATGCTGGTGCTGTTGGTCGCCGCGTCGAGGGTGCCGACCAGCGTGCCACCCGAGTAGATCTGAAGGATCGGCTCGGTGTAGGTGATGCTGGCGCCGCCGGGCATGCCGGTGGCGGTGGCGGTGATCTCCGGCGGGGCGACGACGTTGATGTCGAGCTCCATCGAGGTGCCCTTGAAGAGCACGATGCCGGTGAGCTGGTCAATCTGGGTGGACTGAACGCCGTCGTGGTTGGCGACCTTGGTGCTGATGAGCTTGACCGACGAGTCGCTGGTGACAGGTCCGCCGTCGGAGTTGACGACGCTCACCGTGGCGGTACCGAGCCCCACGTTGGTGAGGACGTTGGCCGTGGCGACGGTGCTCGTGCCGTGGGCGATGTCCGTCCCGACGGGCAGGCAGGTGTCCGGGCCGAGCCAGCGGGCGTTGGCTGTCGCCGACGTGACCGTCGCGTCCAGAACCGGATCGAGCGGGACGCTCGCCAGGGTGTTGGTGACGGCCGTCGGATGGTCGGGGAGCGCGGACTGCGTCGAGTCGACGACCAGATCGTTGAGCGGGATAGCCCCGCTGATCAGATCGGCGTCGAGGTTGGTCGCGTCGGCATAGGACTCCTTGCCAGGTGCCGCCGTGATCTTGGCGTTGGATGACACCTGCGCGGTGGTGGGAGCAACGAGGACGTTGGCCACCTGAAGGGTGGGCGGCGCGGTTGCAGTGGCGCCGGGGACGGTGACCGCGGTCACACCCACCAGGTTGCCGGTGGCAGATCCCCCATAGATCCCGGTCCCCGTCTGTGCGGCGGCCGGTGAGGCCGTGACGGCTGCCGTTGCGGCGACGGCAGTCGCGCCGCCGGCCAGCAGGGCTGCCGAAGCAACCAGGCGGCCAACGAGATGTGAACGCATGAGGCTGTGCCTTTCTGAGCGATGCGGCGAGTCAGGTGACTCACCGTGGAAGAACGGGCCCGACATCCGGTTCTTGCGGGGTGCAGTTGTCATAGTGCCCGGACGTAGACGTCGCAAGAACCTATAGCCTCGATTGTTGGGACTTGGCATTCAGCGACCTCCGGTACCGGATCTCCCTATGAATAAACGTCAGACCGTGCCGGTCGTGACGGCCTCAAGCAGAGGATCGTGATGTTGCACCTCTGCTCTGTCGCCGCCACGTCGATACACGACGAACCACGATAGTGGGCCCAGCAGCCCAGGTGGCGGACATCGTAGGCGCAGGGTCAGTCCGCGTCCCATCGGCCGTAGTGGATCGTCTCGGTGCGGGGCCGACGACCACGTGCGAGCGACGGAGAGCGCGGGTCGTTTTCTGCGGGCCACCCCAGGGTCACGGCGCCAATCGGGCGGTAGCCATCGGGGATGCCCAGGGCGGCCAACAACGCCTCCTCGCCGGTGAAGATGCCGAAAAACAAGGCGCCGAGGCCGGCGTCGGTCGCGGCCAGCAGCATGGTCATCGCCGCGAAGGCGGTGTCGATCGCCCAGTACGGCATGGGCCACCGCTCCGAGCGCTCCAGTCCCGCGCCCGCCTTGTCCGGCTCGGAGTAGCGGGCGAGGTAGGCCGCTTCGTGGCAGAGCGGCAAGATGATGACGGGCGCGGCCCGTAGCCGGTCGAAGCGACCGCCGGCCGGAGGCGCCTGCGTCGGGGTCGAGGTCAGCTCCCAAAACAGCGAGGTCTGGCTTTGCCCCTCGAGCACCACGAAGGCAAAGCCCTGTGTGTGGCCGGCAGACGGCGCTCGTCGAGCGGCATCAAGGATGGTATCGACCAGCTCTCGCGAGACCGCCTGGTCGGTGTAACTACGGACCATTCGGCGGTGGCGGACAGCGTCGGTGAACTCCAAGGGCGGCAGTCTAGGACCGGTCCGGTACCATGCCACGGGCCCTGAAGGCACCGAGCCCTCGGATGCAACTGAAGGACCCCGCGCCTGGCGGCGTGGCCGAGTGGCTTAGGCAAGGGCCTGCAAAGCCCTGTACAGCGGTTCGATTCCGCTCGCCGCCTCCAACCGTTTCTGTGGTATAACTGCAGGTCAGGGACGGTTTTGGCAGTGACCGGTGCAGACCGCTGGTGACCGCTGAAAACCCCGAAAACCCCCTGGTTCACTCCGATGTCGGTCACTGGAGGGCCCGGTACACCGACCCGGTCGGACGGCAGCGGTCCGAGACCTTTCGGCTCAAGGCCGACGCGGAGCGTTTCCCGTCACACAGGTTCCGGCCGGTCGACCCCACGAGTCGGTGCCAGCTCCAGAGGAGCCCTCGGCTGGCTCAGGCGATGTGGATCGAGATGCCCAGCTCGGGGGTCTCTCCGATGAGCCACCCGCTGGTCCCGAATCGCGCCGCGATCGCCACGACCGGCCGGGCTGACGTCTGCCAGCAGCTGGGATAGCTGACCGCCCCGAGGGTTGTGGACGGCCTGGAGCAGCCGCCAGTGCCGGCTCGCCGGCAGGCCAAGCTCGTCGACTGGCAGCCCGCCGGGCCAACGGGCCAGCAGGACGCGCACCGCCAGGTACTCGTCGATCACGATCACGACGCCGGTTCACTCGTCGTTGTCGGTGTCGCCTCCGCCAAGGAGCGGGTCGGCGTCCGACACAGCGTCGAGCGCGGCCTGGAACTCGTCCATCAGGTCGCCCGAGACCAGGCGCAACGGCAACTCCCGGTCCGCGTCGGTGACTCGCGGGTCGCCCGCCAGCCGGCGCCGGCGGCGTTCCTCCAGCAGCTCCTCGCCGATGCTCATCCCCACCACTCTGCCCTCCTCGTCGTCGGCATGGGCCCCTCCCGGACGGGACGGGCGTCACGCGTCCCGATCGGGACGCGGCCGCGGGACGGTCACGTGGACCATTGGGCGAATGGAGGGGGTGTGATCGACCCTGACCCGGTCACGTCGGACACGGCTGGGTGCTCCGAGCCGGCCGGAGCCAACCGGGTGCGTGGCTGTCACTTGGTGGGACAGGGCCGCTGTCCGCCGGTAGCGAGCGGCCCCAGGTCGCCGCGCCGGGGTTCCTGGCGTGCTGGCGGCCGCGACGGGCCGTGGTCTTCGTCGAGGGCAACCGGGAGCCGGCGCTAGCCGGCGGAGGGGCGCCAGCGGCCTGTGACCCACGCGCACGGCAAGGCCTCCCGATGCCAGGGCCGGATGCTGACGGCGGGTGTGCGGCCCCACGCAGGTGGACACACCCCAACTCCGGGTGACAGCCCCGCCGTTCGTTGCCGTCTCCGGTCGGGACGGCGATTGTCTCGCGGCGAACGATGACGTCCGGCCCGGTCCTCCGCTGGCTCATCCGGTATCTTCGAGAAGCAGTCCGGTGGCGCTTGGCAGATGAACTATTTGAGAGCTCCCCGTTCCCATGCCCTGACCACCCGCCGGACGAGAAGCCGGGGAGCCGGGGCCCCCTTGGTGCCTCTAGCCGTCCTCAACGCGCTGAAGCTCGGTTGCGGCGGCGACATGTGCGAGCACTTTCGTTCCGAGCGCCCCTCGCTAGGCTTTCGATGATGTGTCACCGATCGCCGCATAACTGGCGTTGCCGATCGGGCGGACCGGTCGATAGCCGGT
>Ga0302325_10002372_pt1 | contig 45860 bp, 40 predicted proteins | sample Palsa_T0_2_FD_201948 | JGI IMG/M metagenome (GOLD analysis project Ga0302325, IMG submission 201948) | Peat permafrost microbial communities from Stordalen Mire near Abisko, Sweden - Palsa_T0_2 | ecosystem: Environmental > Terrestrial > Soil > Palsa > Peat permafrost | place: Sweden: Abisko...
CCACAAGGGGGGAGGGAATGAGCGCGTCCCCTCCCCCCTTGTGGGGGAGGGTTAGGGAGGGGGGTCGCGCCATGCCCAAAAGATTGACGCCCATCGCGCGCAGACTCAGAAATAATGCGACCGACGCCGAACGCCGTCTCTGGAATGGCGTCAGGCGCGAGCAGATCGGCGGTTTCAAATTCCGGCGTCAGGTCATCCTGAACGGTTTCGTCGTCGACTTCGCTTGCCTGGAAGCGCGCCTGATCCTCGAAGTGGATGGCGCGACCCATTCAACCGATGGGGAGATTGCGCGCGATGCAGCGCGCGCGGCAGCGTTAAGCGCGCAGGACCACAGCATTCTTCGATTCACGAACGACGATGTTTTCCATAATATCGACGGTGTGCTGGAAACGGTTCGATTGAAATTGATCGAGCTGAGACCGCGCCTTCAAGTTGAATCTTTCGAGGGCGGCGCGGCCCCCCCTCCCTAACCCTCCCCCACAAGGGGGGAGGGAATGAGCGGCGGCGGCGCTTACGCCTTCGCCACCCTCAGCAGCGACCCGTCCTCGACGCCTGTCACCCGCACTTTTGCGCCGACGTCCATATCCTCGCCCGCCACGCGCCAGACGCTGTCGTCGACGCGGATTTTGCCGTAGCCGCGCTCGATCGGCTGGTCGAGGAAGAATTCCTTGCCGATGAGGCCGTGGGCGCGGCTGAGCGGCTCGGGCGGCGAGCGGCGGTCGAGCGAGCCGTAGACGCGCCGCCCGACGACCACCAAAGCGACGGCGAGCGCGGCGAACAGCAGCAATTGCGCGGTGAATTCCAGCGGCCAGACGAACTCGACGGTCCCGACGATCAGCGCCGCGACGCCGATCCAGATAAGGAAGGCGCCGGGCGCCAGGGTCTCGGCCGCGCATAGGACGAACCCCGCCACGAGCCAGGGGATATAGCCAAGATGCGTGAACGCGCCGAAGTCGGACATGAGCGCTCGCTTCAGGTCGGGGTTGGATTGGCCGGGCCGAACGGCGCCGGCGGGGTCGGCGGCACGACATTGCGCAGCGGCCGCGCCGGCCTTGCGGCATCCGCCGCGCGGCCTTCGCCGAGCGCGCTGGAGGCGATTTCGGCGATGCCGCCGAGCGTGCCGGCGAGCGAGGCCAGATCCAGCGGCATGATGAACACTTTCTGGTTGGGCGACTCGGCCAAAGCCGTGATGGCCCGCACGTATTTTTCGGCGATGAAGTAATTGAGCGCGGCCAGATCCCCCTCGGCGAGCGCCTTGCTGACCATGCCGGTCGCGGTCGCCTCGGCCTGGGCCGAGCGCTCGCGCGCCTCGGCGTCGCGATAGGCGGCTTCCTTGCGACCCTCGGCCTCCAGCACGACCGCCTGTTTCTTGCCTTCGGCGCGCGTGATGTCGGCCTGGCGCATGCCTTCGGCCTCCAGGATCACCGCGCGCTTCTCGCGCTCGGCCTTCATCTGGCGGCCCATTGCGTCGATGAGGTCCTTGGGCGGCTCGATATCCTTGATCTCGATGCGGGTGACCTTGATGCCCCAGGGCAAAGCGGCGGCGTCGATCACATTGAGCAGCCGCACATTGATCTCGTCGCGATGCGACAACAACTGGTCGAGGTCCATCGAGCCCATCACTGTGCGGATATTGGTCATGACGAGATTGAGCAAGGCCTGTTCGAGATTGGAGACTTCGTAGGAAGCGCGCCGCACGTCGAGGATCTGGTAGAACGCGACGCCGTCGACTTTGACCGTCGCATTGTCCTTGGTGATGATTTCCTGGCTCGGAACGTCGATCACCTGCTCCATCACGTTCAGTTTACGCCCGACCCGGTCGAAATAGGGGATGATGACGCCAAGGCCCGGCGTAAGCGTCTTGTTGTAGCGGCCGAACCGCTCCACCGTGTAATTAAAGCCCTGCGGCACCTGACGAATGCCCATCATGATGGTGATGAGCACGAACAGAACGAGGATGATGGCGAATACGCTGAATCCGGCGAGCATCGGCATGAAAATCTCTCCCTCCCCGCAAAGCCCTGCGGCAATCGGGCCGCTTGGCTTACGGGACGCGCCCTTCTATCGCTTACGCCGGGCAAAGGCTATCGGGCGGTTCGAGGGGCGCCGTCATTGCGAGCGGAGCGAAGCAACCCAGGTGTCGTGACCTTGCCTGATAGTTCACGACGCCTGGGTTGCTTCGCTCCGCTCGCAATGACGAAGTGGATCAACACGAGGACTCCCATGGAATATCGGCGACTAGGCGCATCGGGCTTTACGGTTCCCGTGCTGAGCTATGGCTGCGGCACGTTCGGCGGCAAGGGCGATTTCTTTAGGGAATGGGGCTCGACCGACGAGAAGGGCGCGCGCCGCCTCGTCGACATCTGCCTGGAGGCGGGCGTGTCGATGTTCGACAGCGCGGACATCTATTCCGCCGGGGAATCAGAACGGATCCTCGGGACCGCCATCAAGGGGCGGCGCGACAAGGCGATCGTCTCGACCAAGGCGACGTTCCGTTCGGGAACTGCCGCCAATGACGTCGGCTCGTCGCGCTTTCATCTCATCGCGGCTTGCGAGGCGGCGCTGAAAAGGCTCGACACCGATTATATCGACCTGTTTCAGCTGCACGGCTTTGACGCGCTCACGCCGATCGAGGAAGTGATGTCGGCGCTCGACGATCTCGTGCGCGCCGGCAAGATCCGCTATATCGGCGTCTCGAATTTCTCGGGCTGGCACCTGATGAAATCGCTCGCCGTCGCCGACCGCTACGGCTATTCGCGCTACGTCGCCAACCAGACCTATTATTCGCTGGTCGGGCGCGACTACGAATGGGAACTGATGCCGCTCGGGCTCGATCAGGGGATCGGCGCGGTCGTGTGGAGCCCGCTCGGTTGGGGGCGCCTGACCGGCAAGATCCGCCGCGGCGCGAAGCTTCCGGAAGTGAGCCGCCTGCACAAGACCGCCGACAACGGACCGCAGATGGCCGACGAATATCTCTATCGCGTCGTCGACGCGCTGGACGAAGTCGCCAAACAGACCGGCAAATCCGTGCCGCAGATCGCGCTCAACTGGCTGCTGCAGCGCCCGAGCGTCGCCACGCTGATCGTCGGCGCGCGCAACGAGCAGCAATTACTGGAGAATCTGGACGCGACCGGCTGGACGCTGACGACGGAACAGATCGCCTTGCTCGACAAGGCCAGCGCGACGCCGCTAGCCTATCCCTATTGGCACCAGCGCGGCTTTGCCGAGCGCAACCCGCCGCCGGTGTGACAGGCGACCTTGCGTCGTTGCGAATCGTTCGCCGGAAATCGCCATCAAGGAGGAGGTTGCCATGCCGGTCAGTTTCGCCAAGGACATCCGACCGCTCATCACCGACACCGACATCAAACATATGAGTTTCTTCTGCAATCTGGGCAGCTACGACGATGTCAAAGCCAATGCCGCCGACATCCTCGGCCGCCTCAATGGCTCGGGCGGCCCCCAGATGCCGCCAAAATCGTTCGGCGGCCCATGGCCGGCGGCCAATATCGCGCTGTTCCAGACGTGGATGAACGAGGGGAGCCAGCCCTAGGCGATTGGCTGTAACTGTCAGGACGGCGGGCGCTTTGGATGCGCCCGCGCCAGTTTCAACATAAAGACATCCGCATATCTTTATGCCGCGATTTCGCACACCCCTCCCGGCGCCCCTGTTTTTACCCCTCGCTTTTGCGGTCATTCCCTCCCGTTTTAGGAAAATGACGCTCCTTTTCGAGTCAACGGCAGGATTTTCGCGCGCCGTTTCGCGACAATTTCAGGCTGCGGCGGTTGCGAGATCCACCCTCCGCGACACCTCGTCCGCCACCGCCGGGTTGCGGGCGATCAGCAGGCCTTCGCCGGGTATCGCCGGAAGATAGGCCGAACCGTCCCATCTCATGACGCTGCCGCCCGCCTCGCGCAGGAGCAAGGCGCCGGGCGCGTGGTCCCAGGCGAGCGTTCGCCAGCACAGGGCGAAATGCCGGTCGCCTTGCGCGACGGCCGGATATTCGGCCGCGCGCAGGAGAGACCAGGCTTCGGGCGCGCGGTCGTCGAGCTTGCGGCCTCGGCGCAACAAGTTCTTTCGAAAAAGCGGAATCCGTGCTAGGTTGATATTCCCGCTTCTGCGGGAGACCGTCTCGGCTCTTACGTTAAATCACGTCCATCCGATGGAGAATGCGCTTTCCAAGTTTTTTTCCCGCAACTCGTTGAAATCGCTAGACCAACCCAAGAAAATTCCAAATAAAAGCTTGGAAGAAGTTTGGCGGCCCGAAAATTGTCGAGCCTTTTCAAGGGGCCGAAAATCGCCGATTCGCCAAGGCCACGCTTTTTTCGCGCCAACCAGGGAAATTCCAAATTTCGCGCTCAGACCAGCTTCACCAGCTGCTTGCCGAAATTGCGCCCCTTCAGCATGTCGATGAACGCCTCGGGCGTCTTCTCGAGCCCTTGCGCAATCGTCTCGCGGTAGCGGATGCGCCCTTCCGCGACATGGCCGGCAAGCTCGGTGAGCGCCTGCGGCCAAAGGGCGAGATGGTCGGAGACGATGAAGCCTTCGATCTTGCTGCGCGTGATGAGCAGCGCGCCGACATTGTCGAGTACGGTCGGCGCGCCTTCGTAGGAGGCGATCAGGCCGCAGAGGGCGACGCGCGCGAAATTGTTGAGCCGGCGTATGCAATTGGCGAAGGGCACGCCGCCGACATTCTCGAACAGCCCGTCGACGCCGTCGGGCAGCGCCGCCTTCAGTTCGGCGACGAAATCGGGCGATTTGTGATCGACGCATAGGTCGTAGCCGAGTTCGCCGCGCGCATAGGCGCATTTGTCGGGACCGCCGGCGATGCCGACCGTCTTGGCGCCGGCGATCTTGGCCAGTTGCCCGACGACCGAGCCGACCGCCCCGGTCGCCGCCGAGACGACGATCGTCTCGCCCTGCTTGGGCGCGATGATCTTGTTGAGCCCATACCAGGCGGTGACGCCGGGCATGCCGACGGGCCCGAGATAGGCCTGGATCGGAATGCGCGAGACGTCGATCTTCTGCAGGCCGCTTCCGTCGCTCAGCGCATAATCCTGCCAGCCGCCCATGCCCACGACCTTGTCGCCCGGCTTGAAGCGCGGATTGTTCGAGGCGACGATCTCGCCGACCGTGCCCCCGCCCATCACCGCGCCGACCTCCTGCGGCTTGGCGTAGGATTTGGAATCGTCGAGCCGCCCGCGCATATAGGGGTCGAGCGAAAGGTAATGGTGGCGCACCAGCACCTGGCCCGGCCCAGGCGTCGGGACGGGCGTCTCGACAAGCCTAAAATTGCCCGGCGCGACATTTCCGGCCGGCCTGGAGTCGAGAACGAATTGCTTGTTGACGGGCATGGCGATTTCCTCCGGGCGCGGGGCCGATTTGGCGCGAGCTTAGCTCGTTTTTGCGGCGAAGGGCAGAGCGAACGGCGCGCCTTAGGCGCCGCCGAACAGCTTGTTCAGCAGGCTCTTTTCGCGCGGCGGCGGCGCGTTGGCGCCCCCGACATTGGGGATCGAGGCGGGCGGCAGCGGCGGCGCGTCCTCGGCGCTGACCGGCGCGATATCGCGCCGGATCGGATTGCTCGGCGGCGCCGGGCTGTTCTGCTGGGCGACGCCGCCGCGATTGATCGTCATCGGCTGTCCGGCGGCCATCGGAATGGGCGCGGGCGGATCCGGCGGCGCCGCAGGCGGCGGGTTCTCGGGGTTCGGCGTATCGGCGTTGCGCCAGACGCCCGAGGGCAGCGCGGCGACCGGCACGCCCTGATGGGCCGCTTTCATGAAGCGGCTCCAGATTTCGACCGGCAGATTGCCGCCCGAGACCTTCTTGGTCGGCGTTCCGTCGTCATTGCCGAGCCAGACGCCGGCCACCAGATAGCTGGTGTAGCCGACGAACCAGGCGTCCCGCCATTCCTGGCTGGTGCCGGTCTTGCCCGCGGCCTGCCAGCCCGGCAGTTCGGCCTTATGGGCGGTGCCGGTCAGCAGCGTTTCTTCCATCATCGTATTCATCATCGAGACATATTGCGGATCGATGACCCGGCCGAAGCTGGCGTTCTTGCGCGAATAGAGCTGCTTGCCATTGGCGGTGCGCACCCTGGCGATCACATGCGGCTGCACGCCGATGCCGCCATTGGCGAAGGCGGCGTAGGCGGCGACGAGTTCGAGCGGCGTAACCTCCGAGGTGCCGAGCGCGATCGAGGCGTTGGGCTCGAGATCGGAGGCGATGCCGAGGCGATGGGCGGTGCGCACCACCGTCTTGGGGCCGACTTCCAGGCCGAGCCGCACGGCGACGGTGTTGAGCGAAAGCGAGAGCGCCTTGGTCAGCGTGACCGGACCGAAATATTCGCGCGAATAATTCTCCGGGTTCCAGCCTTTGACGGTGATCGGCCCGTCTTCGCGCACCGTGTCGGGCGTCAGGCCCTTCTCCAGCGCGCTGAGATAGACGAACGGCTTGAACGCGGAGCCGGGCTGGCGTTTGGCGGCGACCGCGCGGTTGAACTGGCTGTCGGAATAATTGCGCCCTCCGACCAGCGCCTTCACAGCGCCGTCGGGGCTGAGGGCGACGAGCGCGCCCTGGCCGACGCCATATTTCTCACCCTTGGCGTCGAGTTCCTCGGTCAAGGCATGTTCGGCGATCGCCTGCATCTTTTCATCGAGCGTGGTGGTGACGACAATGTCCTCGTCGATCGCCCCGACGGTGTCGTCGAGCATGTCCATGACGTAATCGGCGGCGTAATTGATCGATCCCGAACCCTTTTCATGAACCACGGTCGCCGGCTTGGCGAGGGCGAGCTTGGCCATCGCTTCGGTGATATGGCCCTGTTCGGCCATGGCGGTGATGACCTGCGCGGCGCGCGCATTGGCGGCCTCGAGATTGTGATTGGGCGCGAGTTTGGAGGGCGATCGCATGAGCCCGGCGAGAACCGCGGCTTCCGACAGGTTCACCAATCTGGCGCTCTTGCCGAAATATTTCTGCGCCGCCGCCTCGACGCCATAGGCGCCCGAGCCGAAATAGACGCGGTTGAGATAGAGTTCGAGGATCTGGTCCTTGGAATATTTGCGCTCGAGCCAAAGCGCGAGGATCGCCTCCTGGATCTTGCGCGAGAGCGTGCGCTCCTGGGTCAGGAACAGGTTCTTGGCGAGCTGCTGGGTCAGCGTCGAGCCGCCCTCCATGCCGCCGCGCCCGCTCACGTCGCGAAAGATCGCCCGCCCGATGCCGATCGGGTCGATGCCGAAATGCGAGTAGAAGCGCCGATCCTCGATCGCCACGAACGCCTTGGGCAGATAGGGCGGCAAGTCGCTCAAATGGACCGCCGCGCCGCCGGTGTCGCCGCGATTGGCGAGGAGGGCGCCGTCGTCGGCGAGAATCGCGATATTGGGCGGTCGCTTGGGCACGGCGAGCTGGTCGATGGGCGGCAATTGGCTCGCGTAATAGATCAACAGCCCCGCCAGCCCGACGCCGCCCCAGACGCCGAGGACGAAACACCAGTAAACCAGCCGACCGAGCCTGGAGCGCCCGCCCTCCCGCTTGTCCCGACCGCGACGGCCGGTTCGATTCCCGCCCGATTTGCCTGAGGACTTTCTTGTTCTCTGGCCTGGCCGGTCTTCCGGATCGGCGCGCAGATCGTTGCGGGCGCCGCGGCCGCGCCCGGAATCATCGAGCCGCGGTTCGATCCGCTCCTCGTTTCGCCTGCCCCCTAGGCCAAACATGCTGAGATCCCAAAATTCCGGCCATCGCTCAAACAACGCCTTGACGCGCGCGCCGCCGACAGACATCGAAACTAAACGCGGCGATTTAAGGGCCAGTTAAGGTTGTCGCGCCCGCCAAGGCAGGGCAGCGAATAATGCTGAAAACCCCGTTCAATGGGCGCGCCGCCCTTGCGGATTGGCCGCCGCCTTGGCAAAGTCGCGCCCCCACGCAAAGGGGCGCAAGGGGCCGGGCTTCCCTTACGGCTGGATAAGCCGGCGGCGTCTAGGCGGCTGGGTCGATTGGCAAGGTTGGGATCGCGATGAAGGTAACGTTGGAGCGGACGGCCCTGCTCAAGGCTCTGGGCCACGTGCATCGCATTGTCGAGCGGCGCAATACGATTCCGATCCTGTCGAACGTGCTGATCGAGGCGCGCGAGCGCCAGCTGACCCTGAAGGCGACCGACCTCGACCTGGAGGCGACCGAATCGGCGCCCGCCGACGTCGCGCAGGAGGGCGCGACCACCGTGCCGGCGCATGTTCTCTATGAAATCATCCGCAAGCTGCCCGAAGGCGCGCAAGTCTCGCTCGACATGTCGGGCGACACCGGCCAGTTGCTGCTGCGCTCGGGCCGCGCGCGTTTCCATCTGCAATGCCTGCCCGCCTCCGACTTTCCCGATCTGACTACGGGCGATCTTTCGCATCGCTTCGCCCTGTCTTCGGCCGATCTCAAGAAGCTCATCGACAATACGCAATTTGCGATCTCCACCGAAGAGACGCGCTATTACCTCAATGGCATTTTCCTGCACGTGGCGGAAGTCGACGGCGTGTCGATGCTGCGCGCGGTCGCCACCGACGGGCACCGCCTCGCCCGCGTCGAACTGCCGGCGCCGCAGGGGGCGGCCGGAATGCCCGGCGTCATCGTGCCGCGCAAGGCGGTCAATGAGATCCAAAAACTGATCGAAGACTTGGGCCAGGAGATCGTCATCGAATTGTCGACCGCCAAGGCGCGTTTTCAATTTGGCGACGTCGTGCTGACCACCAAGCTGATCGACGGGACGTTTCCCGACTACGGTCGTGTCATTCCCGCCAATAACGACAAGCGTCTCGTCGTCGAGAAAGAGCCCTTCGAAAAAGCTGTCGATCGCGTCTCGACCATTTCGTCCGAGCGCGGCCGCGCCATCAAACTGTCGATCGGCGACGGCAAGATGGTTCTTTCCGTCAACAATCCCGATTCCGGCTCGGCAAGCGAGGAGATCGAGGTCGATTATGATTCCGCGCCGATCGAAATCGGCTTCAACGCGCGTTATCTGCTCGACATAGCCGGCCAGCTTTCGAGCGACACCGCTCTGCTGAAGCTCTCCGATCCCGGCTCGCCGACCATCATCCAGGATCGCGACGGGGCGGCCGCGCTGTTCGTTCTGATGCCGCTGCGGGTCTAAATCCGCCCCGAGCGCAAGGCGCGCAGGACCAGCGCGATGATGCGCTCGAATCGAGCCTCCAGGACGGCCCCAGTCGTCGAGGCGTCGAGGCGCAGCGCAAGCGGATGAATGAAGCGATGGCCGGCGTCGAAGATGAGCGACAGCGCGCGCCGCTGGTCCGTCATGGCGAAGGCGCCGGACGCCACGCCTTCCTCGACGACGCGCTGGATCTCCGATTGCACGCGCGCGCGATGCTTACGCGCGCTGCCCCTGGCCTTATCGAGCGCCCCGATGAGCAGATCGAACAGCGCCGAGTCCGTTTCCAGCTTTTGCCGATAGACGCGATGGATGGCCAGCAGCATGCGCTCCAGCTTGTCGTAGGCAGGATCGGCGCCGTCCGCCGCCTCGCGCAGGCGCGCCTCCAACGGGCGCAGCCAGGACGCCGTCACTTCCTCGAACAAGGCCTCCTTGGACGGGAAATAGCGATAGACATTGGCATGCGTCATGTCGGCTTCCTGCGCGATGCCGACGATGGTCGTGCGCGCCGCGCCGAACTTTCGCAAATGGGCGCAAGCGATTTCGAGGAGGCGCGCCTCGACCGGTTCAGCAGATGAGGATCGAGGCAAGCCTGTGGAGCCCCCGCGACCGCGACTCGCGGCGTCGCGATGCTGACATGAAAACTCCGGCAGTTCCAGGCGCCTAGGTCTCGACGAGCCCGCCCATATCGCCCGACGCGCTCGAGCCGGAATGGCCATGGGCGAGGCCCAGATATTCACTGGAACGCATCTCAATGAGCCGCGAGGCCGTGCGGGCGAACTCGAAAGCCTCAAAACCCTCCTCGCCCAAGAACAGCGCCGCCGGCTCGGCCTCGGCCGAAGCGATGAGTTTGACGCGCTGGTCATAGAGCGTGTCGATTAGATTGATGAAGCGCTTGGCTTCGTTGCGCTGGTTGCCGCTCATCACCCGGATATGGTCGATCAGCACGGTATGGAAGCGTTGCGCGATGGCGAGAAAATCAGGGGCGCCGAGCGGGCGCAGACATAGATCGTCGAACGAGAACCGCGCGACGCCGTCCCAGGCCTCGGGCGCCGTCAAGGAGCGACCCAACAGCTCGATCCGCAGCGGCTCGCCGTGGTCGTGGCCGGTCAGCCGCTTGAAAGCCGCATCGAGCGCCGCCTTGGCGGCCGCGTCGGGGGGACAATAATAGACCGGCGCGCGCCCGAGCTTTTCCAGCCTGAAATCGGTGCGCGCTTCGAGCGGGCAAACCTCGAGCCGTTCGCGCAGCAAGGCGATAAAGGGCAGGAACAGCGCGCGGTTGAGGCCGTCCTTGTAGAGATCGTCCGGGGCCACATTCGATGTCGCGACGACAACGACGCCGGAGGCGAACAGCTGCGTGAACAGCCGCCCGAGAATCATCGCATCGGCGATATCCCTGACGCTGAATTCATCAAAGCACAGCAGCCAGGCCTGCGCGGCCATTTCGGCGGCGACGGGAGCGATCGGATCCTCGCCGGCGACCTCGCCTGCCTTGCGGCGCGCCCGCCATTGATGAATGCGCGCGTGAACTTCGGCCATGAAGGCGTGGAAATGAACTCGCCGCCTGGCTTTGACCGGCGCGGTTTCGAAAAACAAATCCATCAGCAGCGTCTTGCCGCGCCCGACGGGCCCGAAAATATAGACGCCGCGCGGCGCATCGGCGGACCGCACGCCGATCAGACGCTCCAAGGCGTTGAGCGGGCGACCCGGACTGTACCCGTCAAGACGCGCCGCAAGCGCCTCCAGCCTTTCGACGACGGCGATTTGCGCCGGGTCCGACTCAAGGCGACCCGCGGCGACAAGTTCGCGATAGCGCTGGCGGATGGAAAGCCTCATTGCCCGGAAAAGTCGCTTCTCATGGCGCAAAATCCGGCGCGTAGTCCGCTTTCACGCGATCCCGGAGCGGGCGAGCTTGACATTTTTGTTGCAATCTTAATCATGTCCGTCAATCACAAAACTGTGTGCTTTCCGTTGGGTCGGCGCGCGAGAGGCCGAATGGCCCGTTCTTTGCCTGTGTCGGGGTTACAAGCTGGGAGGCTATCTCTTGATGTTTCGTATCATCCATGCGGCCCTTGCGTCAGGAATTTGTCTATTCGCATGTATTGAGTCCAAAGCCGAGCCGGCGCGGCCGTTGGCTTTGGGCTCGCTTGGCGCGTTGCCGCTCGTTCCGGTCGTGGTGTTTGGCGATCATCCCCGATTGACGGTCGAGCAATTCGCCAACGAGAATCATCTCGATCTCGTCGATGTCAAACGCCGGCACGCCGCCTCTGGAGTCATTCATTGCGGCAATGCGCGCGGCGCCGGCCAATTGACGCTGGCCGACAATGTGATCACGACCGCCGCCCATGTCCTGTTCGACGAGCAAGGCCAGTTGCGCGGCGACAGCGCCCATTGCTTCTTCACCTCGACTGTCGCCGATCAGGAAATAACCACAGCGATCGACGTGGCCTCCGTCGTCTCCGGCAATTCCGAACCCTACGCCAAACCTGCGGTGCATGATTGGGCCGTCGCCCGGCTGCTCCGCCCGGTCAAGGGCGCCGTCCCTTACAGTTTGGGCGCGCCGGCCCAGACGGCGCAGGACATCGAGTTCGTGGCTCGCGGCCACAGCGACTGGGGCGCCGGCAGCGCAATGTCGATGGAGAATTGCCGATTGCACGACGTCCTGTCGAAGGGGTCGGAGGGGACGCGCGAATTTTCGTTCGATTGCGACGCCGGCGTCGGCGCTTCGGGCGGCGCCGTTCTCAATTCGAATGGCGGCCGCCTTCTCGCGGTGTTTGTCGGATATCGCTCGATCGCGCCCGATCAAACGATGCCGTTCTCGACGCAGCATTACAATTTCGCCGTGACGGTGGATGGCGCTTTTCGGCGCGCCGTCGAGGCCGCCGCCGGATTCAGCACCGCGGCCCGCTGAGCCGTTCGAAGCGACAATTCGGCGCATCATCGCCCGCACCCCGGTTTTGCCGGAAGCGATAGCCCCGGCGGCCGGGTTTGTTTAGACTTGGCGCCATGACTCAAACGCCCCCTCCCGTCGGCCCCAACGACCATATTTTTTTGGTTGACGGCTCGTCGTTCGTCTTTCGCGCGTATTTCCAGTCGATCCGCCAGGATCAGAAATACAATTACCGCTCCGACCGCCTGCCGGTGGGCGCGGTCCGGCTGTTTGCGACCAAGCTGCTGCAGTTCATCCGCGACGGCGCGGCGGGGATCAAGCCGACGCGCCTGGCGATCATTTTCGACAAGTCGGAGAATTCCTTCCGAAGGGAGCTCTATCCCCCCTACAAGGGACACCGGCCCGAGCCGCCGGAAGATCTGGTGCCGCAATTTCCGTTGATGCGCGACACCGTTCGCGCCTTCGGCCTGGCGCCGATCGAGCAGGATCGCTTCGAGGCCGACGATCTCATCGCAACCTACGCCCGGCAGGCCAGCGAGCGCGGCGCCGATGTGCTGATCGTTTCGGCCGACAAGGACCTGATGCAGCTCGTCGGGCCGAAGATCGCCATGTACGATCCGGCTTCCGGCGATCGCGAGGAGCGGCGCATCGGACCCGACGAGGTCTTCGCCTATTTTGGCGGCGGCGCCGATAAAGTCATCGACATTCAGGCGCTGGCGGGCGATTCGACGGACAATGTGCCGGGCGCCCCCGGCATTGGGGTCAAGACAGCGGCGCAGCTCATCGCCGAATATGGCGATCTTGAAACCTTGCTGGCGCGCGCCAGCGAAATCAAACAGCCCAAGCGCCGCGAGGTTTTGACCAATTCGGATTCGGTGGCGCTGATCCGGCTGTCGAAAAAACTCGTCACGCTTGTGCAGGACGTTCCGCTGGCCATTCCGCTCGACGAGCTTACGCTCGCCATGCCGGACGCCAAGCGCCTTGTCGCCTTCCTCAAAGCGCTCGAATTCACCACGATCACGCGGCGGGTGGCCGAGATCTACGGCGTTGAAGCGGGCGAGATCGAACCCGATCCCGACTTCGTCGGCCCAGGCGGCTGGCGCGCGCGCAACGGCGAGGCGCTCGAGCCGCGCGCGCCGGCGCCGCTAAGCGACAAAACCGAAACGCCGGAGGTCGCGATCGAGGCTCTGGGCCCGCGCACGCTTGCCGCCGCGCGCCTCGCCGAGGCGCGCGAAGAAAAAATCGATCGGACGACCTATCGCACGGTGACGACGCCAGACGAATTGCAGCGCTGGGTCGACGAAGCCTTCGAGGCCGGCGCCGTGGCCTTCGATACCGAAACGAGCTCGCTCGATCCGATGCAGGCCGATCTCGTCGGCTTCTCGCTCTGCGTCGCGCCGGGCCGCGCCTGCTATGTGCCGCTTGGCCACCGCAACGGCGGGACGGGCGACTTGTTCGGCGGGGGCGATCTTGTGGCGGGGCAACTCGCGGAAAGCGAGGCGCTCGCCCTGCTGAAGCCGCTGATGGAGGCGCCGGGGGTGCTCAAGATCGCCCAGAACGTCAAGTTCGACTGGCATGTCTTCAAGCAGCGCGGCATCGAGACGGCGCCGATCGACGATACGATGCTGGTTTCCTATGCGCTCGACGCCGGGTCCACGAACGAGGGCCATGGCATGGACGCTCTCGCCGAGCGCTGGCTCGGCCACAAGACCATTCAGTTCGGAGAGGTCGCCGGCTCGGGTAAGAGTTTCATCGGCTTTGCCCGCGTGCCCATCGACAAGGCGACCGATTATGCCGCCGAGGACGTCGACGTGACGTTGCGTTTGTGGCGAGCGCTTAAACCACGGCTGCCCGCCGAGGGAATGACGACGATCTACGAGACGATGGAGCGCCCGCTCGTCGCGCCGTTGGCGCGCATGGAGCGGCGCGGCATTTCGATCGATCGCGATATTCTCTCGCGCCTGTCGGGCGAATTTGCGCAAGGCATGGCGCGGCTCGAGGCGGAGATTCACGCGCTGGTCGGCGCGCCCTTCAACCTCGGCTCGCCCAAGCAGCTTGGCGACATTCTGTTCGGCCAGATGGGCCTGCCGGGAGGCAAGAAGACCGCAACCGGCGCCTGGTCGACTTCGGCCAGCGTGCTCGACGATCTGGCCGCCGAGGGCCACCAATTGCCGGCGCGGATCCTCGACTGGCGTCAGCTCGCCAAGCTCAAGTCGACCTATACAGACGCGCTACCCAGCTTCGTCAATCCGGCCACCAAACGCGTGCACACATCCTATGCGCTCGCCGCGACCACGACCGGACGCCTCTCTTCCTCCGAACCCAATTTGCAGAATATCCCGGTTCGCAACGAGGAAGGGCGCAAGATCCGCCGCGCCTTTGTCGCCACGCCCGGCCATGCGCTGATCTCGGCCGACTACAGCCAAATCGAACTACGCCTGCTCGCCCATATCGCCGACATCGGCCAGTTGAAAAAGGCCTTCGCCGACGGGCTGGACATTCACGCGATGACCGCCTCGGAAATGTTCGGCGTGCCCGTCAAGGACATGCCAGGCGAAGTGCGGCGCAGGGCCAAAGCGATCAACTTCGGCATCATCTACGGCATTTCGGCGTTCGGTCTGGCCAACCAGCTCTCCATTCCGCGCGAAGAGGCGGGCGCCTATATCCGCAAATATTTCGAGCGCTTTCCCGGCATTCGCGACTATATCGAGGCGACCAAGAAAGCGGCGCGCGCCGACGGCTTCGTGCGCACCATTTTCGGACGCAAATGCCACTATCCCCGCATCAACGCCTCAAACCCGTCGGAGCGCGCGTTCAACGAACGCGCCTCGATCAACGCGCCGATCCAGGGTTCGGCCGCCGACATCATTCGCCGCGCGATGATCCGCATGGACGAGGCGCTCGGCGCGGCGCGCCTGGACGCGCTGATGCTGCTGCAGGTGCATGACGAACTGGTGTTCGAAGCGCCGCTGGATCAGATCGAGGCGACGATCCACCTGGTTTCCAAGGTGATGGTCGAGGCGCCCCTGCCGGCGCTGCAGCTTAGCGTGCCGCTGCAAGTTGACGCGCGCGCGGCGGGGAACTGGGACGAGGCGCATTGAGGCGGACGTCCGCGAACGTCGTGGTGCGCTTTTGCGCCGAAAAGGCGGAAGAATCGGGCGCCATACCTTAGCTAAGTCCTTGATATTGACCGGAGCGTAGCGTCGGATAGCTCCGCGAATCGGGAGATATCAAGGGGCTAGGGGCCGCCTGGCCTTCCGAAAACGCATTTTTCTCGAAATCGGCGCTGCAAAATTCTTACCGCCGCCTCGCGACGATCAGCAAAGCTGCCGGCGAGAAGCCCGATCCTTCGAATGGTCTCATGGGGTCTGTCGCCGGTCAATGTTTTGTCGCCCCGGCGCCGCCGGATCGCGCCTTGCTCGGCAGCCGTCGAGAAACAGCGCGACGGCGGCGCGCAGGCGGCGCGCCTCGCGCTCGGGCGGTTCGCGGCCGATCAGCAGCGCCAGGCGCTGCGACACGCCGACGACGAGAATGAAGAACTGCTCGGCCGCCAGGCGCGGGTCGCTCAGATCAAGCGCGCCGCGCTCGGCATAGGCCTGGAGGACATGCGAGGCCGCGTCGATCGGATTGTTGGCGCCGCTTTCGATCAACAGCCTGACCTGATCGCGAAAGCGGCTCGCCTCGGCGATGAACAGCCGAAAAATGGCGAGCGATTCGTCCGTCAGCGCGACATCGAGAATGTGCTGGCCGAAAGCGACGAGGCCCTCCTCGACATCCTCCAATAGCGGATCGGGCACATCGAACGCGGCGATCTGATCGGTCCGATAGCGCAGGATCGAGCCCACGAACAACGCGGCCTTGTCGGCGTAGCGCGCGTAGATGAACCGCTTGGCGACGCCCGACTGCCGGGAAATTTCATCGATCGAGGTTGCGTCCCAGCCCTTTTCGAGAAGCAGGCGCCGGGTCGTCGCCAGCAATTCGCGATGGCGCCGCTCGGCCTCTTCGCGGCTCGGCCGACCGCCGGGGCCGCGTCTAAACTGGCCGGCTTCGAGCAAATTGCCCATTCTTGGCGATCCGGCGCGCTTGCCGCTCCTTGGCGTTTATGATAATGCAACGATATCGTTTCGTTGCAAATAGGTCAAGGCTTTGAATCGGCGCGTCGTTGTCCTCCTCGTCCTCTGCGCCGCCGTCTTGGTCGGTTGGTTTTTCCTGCGCCCCCGCCCGGCGGCGGTCGTTGAATGGCAGGGTTATGCCGAGGCCGATTACGTCAAGGCCGGACCGACGCAGCAGGGTCTCCTGACCGCCGTCCATGTCGAACGCGGCGACAAAATCGCCAAAGGCGCGCCGCTGTTCGACCAGGACGACGCGGACGACCGCGCTGCGGCCGACCAGATCGCGCGGCAACTGGCGCAAGCGCAGGACCAACTCGCCAACCTGCAGACCGGCGGCAAGCCGACCGAAATTCAGCAGGCCGAAGCCAATCTCGCCGACTCGCAGGCGGCGCGCGACAAGACGCAGAGCGATCTTGCCCGCAACCAGTCCCTGCTCAAATCGGGCGCCGCTACGGTCCAGGTCGTCGACCAGGAAACCGCCGACCTGCGCTCGGCAAACGCCAAGGTTCAGGCGATGCAGGCGGCCCTGGCGCAAATGAACGCGCCGGTTGGCCGCGAAGGCGAAATCCGGGCGCAGACCGCGGCGGTCGAGGCCGCGCGCGCCGCCCTCGCCATGGCGCGCTGGCGGCTCGAGCAGCGCCACGTCGCCTCGCCGGTCGGCGGAACCATCGCCGATGTGCTGGCCCGGCCCGGCGAAACGCTCGCCGCCGGCGCGCCCGTTGTGTCGATCCTGCCGCCCGAAAACATCTTCGTGCGCTTCTTCGTGCCCGAACCGGCTTTGTCCGGCGTTCATCCGGGCGATGGGGTCGCGCTTCTGTGCGACGCCTGCCCGCCCGATTTGACCGCGACCATCTCGTTCATCGCGCCGCAGGCCGAATTCACGCCGCCGGTCATTTACAGCGAGTCGACGCGCGGCAAGCTGGTCTTTGAGGCGGAGGCGCGCCCGAAGCCGAGCGAGGCTCCTTTGCTGAACCCGGGGCAGCCGGTTTCGGTGCGCCCCAAAGCGCAAAGTCCGCCGCGATGACCGACTATGTCATTGACGTCAGAGATCTGCGCAAGAGCTTTGGCGCGCGGAAGGTCGTCGAGGGCCTCACCCTGCAGGTCGCCAAGGGCGAAATCTGCGGCTTCCTCGGCGCCAACGGCAGCGGCAAGACGACGACGATCCGCATGCTGTGCGGCCTGCTCGTCCCCGACGCCGGCGCCGGCCAATGCATCGGCTTCGACATCATCAAGCAGGCGGCGCTGATCCGCCGCGACGTTGGCTATATGACGCAGAAATTCAGCTTTTACGAAGACCTCACCGTTTTCGAAAATCTCGATTTCGTCGCCAGCGTCTATGAGATGAAGGACCGCCCCAAGGCGATCCAGGAAATCATGGACCGCATGGGGCTAGCCGACCGGCGCGACCAATTAGCGGGCGAACTTTCGGGCGGCTGGAAGCAAAGACTGGCGCTCGCCGCCTGCGTGCTGCATCAGCCCAAACTACTGCTTCTCGACGAACCGACGGCGGGCGTTGACGCCCTGGCGCGCCGCCAGTTCTGGGATCTCATCCACGATATGGCGGGCGACGGGCTGACCGTCCTGGTCTCCACCCATTACATGGACGAGGCGGAGCGTTGCAAACGCATCGTCTATCTCGCCAGCGGGCATATCGTGGTGCAAGGCAGCGCCGAAGAGGTCTCCCGCCAATCCGGCCTCATCACTTTCGAGGCGACGGGCGACGGCATCGACGAGGCGGCGCGCGCGTTGCGCCATGCCGGCGGCGTCGAAGCGGCGGCGGTGTTCGGGCGGGCGTTGCATGTGGCGGGGACCGACCGCGCGGCCCTGACTGAGGCCATCCATTCCGCCGGCGGCGAGCTTGAATGGAAGGAGGTAGAGCCGCGCCTCGAAGATGTGTTCATCCACATGCTGAGCGTGAAGGAGGCCCCGCCATGAGCGGATTTTCCCTCCATCGGCTGTTTGCGCTGCTGCGCAAAGAGACGATCCAGGTGCGGCGCGACGCGATGACGCTGCGCATCATCATCGCCATTCCCATCATGCAATTGTTCCTGTTCGGCTACGCCATCAATTCGGACCCGAAAAACCTGCCGACCGGCCTGCTGACCAGCGATCATTCGAAATACGAACGCACGATCGTCTCCGCGCTGAAGAATTCGGGCTATTACAACGTCATCCCGCTCGCCAGCGAGGCCGAGGCGGAAGCTGGCCTGGCGGGCGGCGATCTATTGTTCGTGATCGAGATTCCGCCTGGCTTCGATCGCGCCGTCGATCGGGGCGAATCTCCGACCGTCCTCGTCGACGCCGACGCCACCGACCCTTCGGCGATCGGCAATGCGACGGCGGCCCTCGCCTCGCTCGGCGCCGATTTGCAGCGCGATCTGCCCCCTATACGACAGGCTGAGCCGCAGACGCCGGCCTTTCAGTTCGTCGTCCACGCCCGCTACAATCCCGAGCAACTGACCGTGCTCAACATCGTGCCGGGCCTCATCTGCATCATCCTGACCTTTTCGACCCTGTTCGTCACGACGCTGTCGATCACCAAGGAGCGCGAGCGGGGAACGATGGAAAACCTGCTCGCCATGCCGGTGCGCCCGCTCGAGGTGATGATCGCCAAGATCACGCCCTATCTCGTCATCGGCTATATCCAGCTGGCGCTCGTCCTCATCGCCTCGGCCCTGTTCTTTCAAATGCCGATCCGTGGCTCGGTCCCCTTGCTGCTCGCCGCGCTCGGGCTGTTCATGGGCGGCAATCTGGCGCTCGGCGTCACTTTCTCGACCGTTTCGGCCAATCAGATGCAGGCGACGCAATTGGCGCAATTCACTCTGATGCCCTCGTTCCTGCTGTCCGGCTTCATGTTTCCCTTCCGCGGCATGCCCATCTGGGCGCAATGGGCCGGCGAAGTCTTTCCCACTACCCATGCGATGCGCATCGTGCGCGGCATGCTGTTGAAGGGGAACGGCTGGAGCGAGATCGCGCCCGACCTTTGGCCGATCGCGCTGTTCATGCTGTGCGCCGTCGGACTGGCGGTATGGTTTTACCGCGAAACCCTGGATTAAACACCGATCCAGGGATTCGCCGACGCGAATCAGCCGTCATCTTGCGACTAAATTGCCGCAATTGTTCATCGGACAGTCATCGCCGCTACGTCAATATCGCTGCGAATCACTATTTGCGCCGGCTGAGCCGGCGACGGATCGGCGAATGGCTTGACGATGTCTACCCGGCTTATTCCGATATTTATTCTGGCTCTGTGCGCCGCCGCGGGGTCGGATTCCCTGTTGGACAGCGCCCAATCGCTGCCCGTCTCGACCTATTGCGTGAGCGCCGACCAATGCGCGGCGCTGTGCCGCCGGTTTGTCGAGGGCGACCGCAAGCCGGAGGATTTCATCCGCGAGGCCGCCTTCGAACTCGGGCCGCCCGACAGTTTCCGGCTTCCCGCTTCGACCGCCTCGATCCCGCCGGTGGTCGACCCGACCAATGTCTATTCGGAGGTCAGCGCCAATAATTTCAGCCCGGCGGTCGCCGGCGCCCTGGCTCGCATCTATTCGCCCAATCTCGTCACCGGCAAGGTCGACGTGATCGACCCCGCGACCTTCACCGTTGTCGATCATTTCGCCGCCGGCGCGAGCCCGCAGCATATCGTTCCCTCCTGGGATCTGCAGACGCTGTGGGTGACGGGCGACGTCAGCGGGCCGGGCGCGCATGGTTCGCTGGTGCCGATCGACCCCAAAACCGGCAAGCCGGGCGAGCCGGTCAAGGTCGACGACGCCTATAATATGTATTTCACGCCCGACGGGCGCTCGGCGATCGTCGTGGCCGAGGCGATGCGGCGGCTCGAGTTCCGCGATCCGCATACGATGGATTTGCAGGGCTATATCAACGCGCCGCAATGTTCGGGCATCAACCACGCCGATTTCGCGCTGGACGGCTCCTATGCGATCTTCACCTGCGAATATAACAATTCGCTCGTCAAGATCGACATCAACCGGCGCGAGCTGATCGGCACGCTGCAGATGTCGAGCGGCCACATGCCGCAGGACATCCGGATTTCCCCGGACGGCTCGGCGTTCTTCGTGGCCGACATGCTGGGCGACGGCGTCGTCATCGTCAGCGGCGAGACGTTCAAGGAGATCGGCTTCATCCCGACCGGGGTCGGAACGCATGGCCTTTATCCCAGCCGCGACGGCAAGCGGCTCTATGTGACCAATCGCGGCACCCATAATCTGGCCGGCGTCAAGCAGGGCGCGGGCAGCATATCGGTGATCGACTTCAAGAGCCGCGAGGTCGTCGCCAATTGGCCGATCCCCAACGGCGGCAGTCCCGACATGGGCAATGTGAGCGCCGACGGCGCGACGCTGTGGCTTTCGGCCCGCTATGACGGCGCGGTCTATGCGATCGACACGACCAATGGATCGGTGCGCACCATCCCGGTCGGCGGCATGCCGCACGGCCTCACCGTCTGGCCGCAGCCGGGCCGCTATTCGCTCGGCCATACCGGCAATATGCGGTAGGGCGAAGCCTTCGCCGCGCCGTCAGTCCTTGCCGGCGAAACGATCGGTCGCCCGCATCAATTGGTCGAGGATGCCGGGCTCGGAATAGGCATGGCCGGCGCCCTCGATCAGATGGAACTCGGCCTCCGGCCAGGCCTTGTGCAGGGCATAGGCGTAGCGGGCGGGACAAGGCATGTCGTAGCGGCCATGGACGATGATTCCGGGAATGGCGCGCAACCGTGCGGCGTCGCGCAGCAATTGGCCCTCTTCCAGCCAACCGTCATGGACGAAATAATGGTTTTCGATGCGGGCGAAAGCGAGCGCAAAATGATCGTCGCCGTGCACGGCGGAAATCTGCGGGCTCGGCAGCAGCGTGATCGTGGCGCCCTCCCATAGGCTCCAGGCCTTGGCCGCTTCGATTTGGGCGGCCGGATCGTCGCCGGTGAGCCGCTTGCGATAGGCGGCGATCATGTCGCCCCGTTCGACCTGAGGAATCGGCGCTTGAAAGCCCTCCCACTTGTCGGGAAACATTTCCGACACGCCGAACTGATAGTACCAGCGAAGTTCGGCTTTGGTCAGCGTGTAGATCCCTCGCAGCACGAGTTCGCTGACCCGCTCTGGATGGGTTTGGGCATAGGCGAGCGCCAGCGTCGAGCCCCAGGAGCCGCCGAACACCAGCCATTTGTCGAACCCCGCGCGCTCGCGTAGCCGCTCGATATCGGCGACAAGATGCCAGGTCGTGTTGGCCTCCAGGCCCGCATGCGGGCGCGAGCGGCCGCAGCCGCGCTGATCGAACAGCGTCACGTCATAGAGCTCGGGATCGAACAGCCGGCGATGGTCCGGCGAAATGCCGCCGCCCGGACCGCCGTGCAGGAACACCGCCGGCTTGCCGCCGGGCCTGCCGACCCGCTCGTAGTGGATTTCATGGCCGTCGCCCACATCGAGCATGCCGGTTTGATAGGGCTTGATCGGCGGATATAGCGTTCGCAGCGCGGTCATCGCAGGTCCGGGCGAGTTCGAGGGAACGGAGGCAAAGGCGAGGTTATCGCCGTTACAAGGTCGAGGCGCGCAAGATGTGGCCGCCCCCGCCGGAGGCCGAACTTGGCCGATCCGGAAAATAGCGCGCCGCCATTCCGGCGGGGCCAAGGTCTTCGATCTCGCGAAAACCGAGCGATCTCAGCTTCTCGTGCAGCGCGTCCGTGTCGAAATGCGAGCGAAAGACCTCGCCGGCGGCCGCCACGCGCGCGGCGAGCTCCTCATGGGCGGCGCGGCGCGCCGGATCGGCGATCGACTCGGGCGGATTGGAATAGTCGAACGTGACATGGGCGCCGCCGGGCAGGCCGGCGATAAAGGCCAGCGTGCCGAAAATCGCCGGTTCGGAGAGATAGGGAATGACGCCGAGCCAGGTGAAGAAAGTCTGCTGCGCGCCATCGAAGCCGGCGGCGGCGAGCCCCTCGGCCAGGCCCTCGCGCTCGAAATCGACCGGCGCGAAAGTGAGGGCGCCGGGAATCGCGATTCCTGCGCTGGCGAGCTGCTCGCGCTTCCAGGCCTGCGTGGCGGGATGGTCGACTTCGAACACGCGCAGGCGCGCATCCAGCGGCGCACGATAGGCATAGGTGTCGAGGCCCGCGCCGAGCACGACGAGCTGTGTCGCGCCGCGCTCGATGGCGGCCGCCAGCGCGTCTTCGGCAAAGCGCGCGCGCATGGCGATGAACAGACGCAGCCCACGCTTGCGCGGCTCGAGCCTCGCCTCGCTGACCGCCTCCTCGGCCTCCGGCCCCAGGATGCGAAGCGCCAGCGGATCGGAAAAGATGAAGCCCCGCTCCAGCACCTGATGGGCGGCGCGATGGCCGGCGGCGCCGAGCGCGGTGCGGCTTGCCTGTCCCGGCTGCATCAAGCCTTTTCCAAGCTTTTTCCAAACATTTCTTTGGGCGGGTCGTTCAATTTCAATGGCTTAAGGCCCGAAAAATTTGGAAAGGCGCGTTTCTGGACGATCTTTCCCGAGTCGATTCAACGATATCAATACTTTACGGCAATTTCAGGCCTTGCGAAAACCTTGGATCGCCTGGGTTTGACGCGGGTTCGGCAATTTCCGCGGGAGAGAGAGGGGCTTGCGAGTTTCGATCGGGCGGCGACGAAACGCTTCCGACGTCTCACGACAGAATCGCCGCCGATCGGCGTTTCGTCAATCTTTTGTTTCGGGACGCGCGCACGCGCCTGCGCGGCGATCGTCAGCGCGCGTCGCGCCTTTGTAACGCTCGCTTGTGACGCCAGCGATTGATTGCGCGCGCCGGAGAGAGCATCGTTGCGCGACCGGTCGTTCCCGCAAACATCGAAGAGCCTGCAATCGTCCGAAGCTAGGACGCGCCGCGCGGCTCGATTGCGTGGCCGTAATGAAAACGACAATCGAATATTCGAGACTTGAGGTCGCTATGCGCGGGACGCATTCGCGCCTGACTTTCGCGGATAAAGACCGTCAGGCCCGATCGGCGATGAAAATCCGTCTGATCCAGGGAGGGCCAACATGACTCGCAAACCCCATACCCGTAAGCCCAAGAAGGTCCATCATGTCGCGCCGGCCGACACAGGTTCGACAGCGACCGCCAACACCGCCGCGCCGGCGGTCGAGCCCATGGGCTCGACGCCGGTCGACCATCCGGTATTCGGCCAGCCGCAGCCGACCGCGGACCCCAAGAAGTTCGAGACGAAGCATCCCTCCGACGGCGCCGCCTACAAGCAAATCGACGCGCTCAACCGCCAGCACAAGCTCGAGGCGCTGCCGTTTCCGGCGCCGCGCGGCCTGCCCGAGCCTAGGCTGACGCTCGCCGCGGCGCTCGGCGTCGACGAAGCCGCGCTGCAAAAGCAGATTGCGGCGAACGGCAAGCTGGTGTTCCATTCGACGGGCGACACGGGAAGCACCCGCGGGCCGGAATCCCAAAATCTCGTCGCGGACAAGATGGTCAGCGACTTCACCGACGACGATCCGGACAAGCCGAGCTTCCTCTTCCACCTCGGAGACGTCATCTACAGTTTCGGCGAGCCGCAATATTACTACGACCAGTTCTACGAGCCGTATCGCGATTACCCCGCGCCGATCGTGGCGATCGCCGGCAACCATGACGGAATGGTCGCGCCGGGCACGAACGCGACGAGTCTGGCAGCCTTCCTCGACAATTTCTGCGCCACCGAATTCGAAGTCGCGCCGGAAGCCGGCGGCCTCTCGCGCACCGCGCAGGTCCAGCCCGGCGTCTTCTTCACTTTCGAGGCGCCGTTCGTGCGCATCCTGGCCCTTTACAGCAACACGCTGGAGGACCCCGGCGTCATCGCCGACAAGACGATCGGCGATTCGCAGATCGCCTATCTCAAGGCGGCGCTGGCAAGGGTGAAATCCGAGGGATTCAAGGGGGCCCTGCTGATCGCCCATCACCATCCCGCCTATACCGCGGGCAGCATGCACGGCTGGAGCCTCAATATGCTCTCGCAAATCGACGCCGAATGCGATGCGGCCGGGGTCTGGCCGCATGCCGTGCTCTCGGGCCATGCCCATAATTACCAGCGCTTCACGCGCGCCCATGGCGAGGCGCAGATCCCCTATTTCATCTGCGGCAACGGCGGCCATGGCCTCGCCAAGCTACAGACCAAAAAGGATACCAACACCCCCTTGCGGACGCCAAAACTCCTGGACGGTCCGGCCAAGTCCGACAAGGTGACGCTGGAGAACTACGACGACGAGGATTACGGCTATCTTCGCGTCATCGTGACGGCCAAGCAGCTGCGCATCGAATACCACCCGGCCAGCGACGGCGCCGGCGCCAAGACGCCCGACGATTCGGTGACGGTGGATTTGGCGACGCGCAAGCTGGTGCAATTTACGGGGTAGGGCGCTGGCGAGCACATGAAAGCCCGGATTCGGCGTCAAATGTCACGCGTTCGGAACGGTTTTGACGCTTGGACAAGCCTTCGGCGCTCGAAACATACCCGAACGATCGCAAAAATCACGGGTAAAACGAGGGGTCGGCGGGGCTTTGGAACGGATCAGCACATGCAGATATGTGCATGTGGTTATGTGAATTTTGGATTCGTGTCTTTTTTGGCGCCGGCGCGCGTCGCGCCTCACACCCGGGGCGGCAGAGCAGCGAAACGGCGTTCGCCGGCGAGCACGGCCCCCAGCTCGGCAAGTTCTTCGTCGCGCTTGTGGTAGCCGCAGTCGACGATGAGCTTGTGCGCTGTGGTGAGGTTTGTCCGGGCGTCCTCCTTGAGGCGCGCTGCCTCAGAGGCGTCTGGGAGAGCGGGCTTTGGCGGGCTGTTGTCGATGAGCCCATTGAGCGGCGCGAAGGCCTCGATCCGCGCGAAGGCGAGCCGCGCGCGTTCGAGCGCCATATCGCAAAGAAAGAGCCGCATCGGCCCCGGCTCGGCGATCTCCTCCACCTCGTCGAGATCGGGCGCCGCGCCGTCCCAGTCGCCGACGCCGCGGCGGAAGGCGGCGCGGGCGAGGAGGCCGCGGGGAAGAAAGTCATTGGCTCCGGAAGCGCGGAGGCCTTCGACGGCCTCGCTAAGCAGAGTGCCAGCGTTGCGGGCGCCATCGCGCGCGGTCCCGGTCGATAGCTCCCCTCCTCCTTTCTTCCCCGCGAACGCGAGGTTCGCACGGTCGAAGATTCTTGTCGTTGACCTTGTTCAATCCCGCGTCGGGCGTCGGGGTCAGAAGCAGCGGATAGAAGTGGACGGGTTCACCGTTCGCTTGTCTTTCCCGGATGATCGCGATCTCTTTATCGACGATGTAATTGGACGCCATGGAATTGGCGGATACGAGCAGGATGAAAATATCGCAGGCGCGAAGCTTCCGCTCGATCTCCGGGTCCAGATCGGCGCCGCCCATCATCTGGCGGTCGACCCAAAGGTCGAAAATCCCATCTTTCACAGCCGGCTGAAGATAGCGCCGCACAAAGCTGAGCCATTGGACTTCGCCCTCGACGGGCTTATCCGGCTCGTCCGCGTGGGCGTAGCTGATGAAGAGGATGGTTTGGTCGATTCGGTCGACATGAGGGCGGGCGCTCGCGATCGGCGCGACGCTTGCGTGCGAAGGCAGGCGAGTCAAGGCGGAGTCCGTAGCCGATGGGCGCCAGCCGTCACAATTTGGGCGGGGACGCTGCCGCGGCGGAGACAATTCAGTTCTCGGCCATCGTCGCGGCCGGGTTGTCTCCATCGGCGCTGACAAAGAAACACCACGCGTCGCGCTGCCATCGCCCTGCTCGCCGTAAAGGCCAAGGCGCCGGAGCGAAGCGAAGGAGTCGCGTAGCGACTTGACGGCGACTCGGCGGCGTGGCCCCCCACCTCTCTGGGTTTGGAATCGATGGGGCCACCCCCTCCCCTTGCCTTTTTCGCCGCCGCCCCGCATAGCCCGCCTCACATCCCGGCGTCTTGCGTCAGCCGAATGGAAGGGATTATGCGCGTTCCCTCCCCCCTTGTGGGGGAGGGTTAGGGAGGGGGGTCGGGCCGAGCTTTCGAAGGCGTGCGCAAGTGCCTCTTTTGGATAGCTTAGCGCGACCCCCCTCCCCGACCCTCCCCCACAAGGGGGGAGGGAGAAGCGGCGCCATCCCCCTCCCGTTTGGCTGACGCAAGAGCGCCAGCAAACATCGCGAGCGCTTCCCTCATGGGTTTCAAATGCGGCATTGTCGGGCTTCCCAATGTGGGCAAGTCGACGCTTTTCAACGCGCTGACGCAGACGGCGGCGGCGCAGGCCGCCAATTACCCCTTCTGCACGATCGAGCCGAATGTCGGCGACGTCGCGGTGCCGGATGCGCGGCTCGCCACGCTCGCCGAGATCGCCAGCTCCAAGGAGATCATCCCGACGCGCCTGACCTTCGTCGATATCGCCGGACTGGTGCGCGGCGCCTCGAAGGGCGAGGGCCTCGGCAACCAGTTCCTCGCCAATATCCGCGAATGCGACGCGATCGCCCATGTCGTGCGCTGCTTTGAGGATAGCGACATCACCCATGTCGAGGGGCGCATCGATCCCCTGTCCGATATCGAGACGATCGAGACCGAATTGATGCTGGCCGATCTCGACAGCCTCGAGCGGCGCGTCGTCGCCATCGAGAAGAAGGCCAAGGGCGCCGACAAGGAAGCCAAGGAGACGCTGGCCCTCGTCAATCGCTGTCTTGCCGAGCTGCGCGAAGGGCGCCCGGCGAGAGTCGCCGGTATCAGCCCCGAGGAGCATCGCCTGTTCCGCTCGCTCGGCCTGCTCTCCTCCAAGCCGGTGCTCTATGTCTGCAATGTCGAGGAGGCCTGCGCCGACAAGGGCAATGCCTTCTCCGACAAGGTGCAAGAACAGGCGGCCAAGGAGGGCGCGGTGGCGGTCGTCGTCTCGGCCAAGATCGAGAGCGAGATCGCCGTGCTGCCGCAGGCCGAGCAGAAGGAATATCTCGATGCGGTCGGCCTCGAAGAGCCCGGCCTCAACCGGGTGATCCGCGCCGGCTACGCTCTCCTGCATCTCGTCACCTTCTTCACCGTCGGCCCGAAAGAGGCGCGCGCCTGGACGGTCGAGAAGGGATCGCGCGCGCCGCAGGCCGCGGGCGTCATCCATAGCGATTTCGAGAAAGGCTTCATCCGTTCGGAGACCATCGCCTATGACGATTACGTCGAGGGCCGCGGCGAGGCGGGCGCGCGCGAGGCCGGCAAGTTCCGGCTCGAGGGCAAGGATTATATCGTCGCCGACGGCGACGTGCTGCATTTCAGATTCGCCAACTGACCAGCGGATGGAGCGGGGAGACGGGGATGGACCTGCTGTATTTTGAGGATTTCACGCCGGGCGAGATCGTCCAATATGGCGATATCGAAGTCACCGGCGGGCGCATCAAGGCGTTCGCCGAGCAGTTCGATCCGCAGCCGTTCCATCTCGACGAGACGGCGGCGCGCGACACGATGGCGGGCGGCCTTATCGCCTCGGGCTGGCATACGGCCGGCATGCTGATGCGGATGAACTGCGACAATTTCCTCAACCGGTCGGCCGCCCAGGGCGCGCCGGGCATCGCCGAGGTCAATTGGCTGAAACCGGTACGCCCCGGCGACCGGCTGTCGGTGCGGCGCACTACGGTCAGCGCGCGCCCCTCCGCCTCGCGGCCGGAGCTGGGCATCGTCGATTTCACCTTCGAGGTGCTCAACCAGCTCGGCGAGGCGACGATGACCCAGAAGAACGTCATCCTGTTCAGCCGCCGCCCGGCCGGCGAGGGGGCGGCGCGATGAGCCTGTTCTACGAGGACCAGAGAATCGGCGATACGAAAGCGCTCGGCGCGCATACTTTTACGCGCGAGGGGATCATCGCGTTTGCGGTGCTCTACGATCCGCAGCCCTTCCATTTGAGCGAGGAGGGCGGCAAGGCGTCGATCTACGGCTCGCTGATCGCCTCGGGCTGGCACACGGCCAGCATCTGCATGCGCCTGATGATCGACGGGCGCGACCGCGCCAGGGCGGCGCGCGCCGCGCTCGGCGAAGTGCTGCCGCAGCTCGGCGTCTCGCCCGGCTTTCGCGACATGCGCTGGCCTGCCCCGGTGCGCGCCGGCGACACGATCGCCTATTCGAGCCGCGTGGAGACAGTGCGCGAAACCAAGCGCCCGCAATGGGGCCTGGTGACCGCCCGCAACATCGGCGTCAACCAGCACGGCGCGGAAGTGTTCGCCTTCACCAGCATCGTCCTGTGGGAGCGGCGCGCGGGCTGAGCGGGGGCGAGCGGCGCTGCAGCGCTATCTGGCGCGCGACCTGTCCTTCCGCGCGATCCGCGAAGGGGGCCATAGGGAGGCGCCTGGCCGTGCGGCGGCTTGCTCGATCAGCAGGCCGGATAGAGATCGCCGTAGACGTCCCGATGCATGCACGGCTGGAAGTCGCCCTGGCCGTAGCGATGATCGAATATCCAGGATTCGACGGGCCAGGCGACATCGCCGTCGCGGTAATAGAGCCCTTCCCAGCGGTGATCGCGATAAGCGTCTTCGCGCCAGCCGCCGCCATAGGCGTTTCCGACATAGAGCGGGTCGTCTTCCGCGCCGCCGTAAAGATGATCGCGGCGAACGTGGTCGCGGCGGCCTTCGCGGTCCGCCGTGTGGGAGCGCGAGCGGTCTTCGCGCGGGGCGTCCGTGTGGATCGCGCGCCCGGGGCGCTCGCCGCCGCCGCTGCCGCCCGCCATGGCCTCAGCGGTCGGCGCGCCCGCCGCCGAGAACGCCATCGTGAAGGCGACGAAGGAACCGAAGCGCGGCCTCTTCAACATCGAATGCATCGCGTCATCATCTCTCTTGGCGCCTTCTGGCCGCTGTTCGGTCCGAATGTCGCGGCGTTCTTCGCTTCGACGCGAATTGAGGCATGCCTAGCATGAGAAGTATTGACGCCAGGTGTAGGCGCCGCGCAGCCGCCGGGCGCGAGCGAGGGCGCCGCTCCGTCCTGTGGTTCGAGCCGGCTCGCCCTTGGCGCGGCCGCGCCCGCGCCAATAGCGGCCATTTTTGCGAGATCTTGCTCTAAGGTCGAATGGCGCGAGCCGGGCGCCTGGGCCAAGATGGCCGATGGGGAGGACCGCCGAATTGAACGCCGCGCCGGTGCAATTGATGCGCCCGACCCTCGCCGATATCCCCTTCATCATGGCGACGGAGCGGGTGGAGGGCTACGAGCGCCTGGTCGGACGGTCCGACGAGGGCTGGCATTGCGCCGCGCTCAGCGACGCGCGCTTTGCTTATTTCCTCGCGAGCCAGGGCGGCGAAAAAATCGGCTTTGCGATCCTGCGCGAGTGGGCCTCGCCCGAACAGGTCACCCATATCAAACGCATCGCCGTCGTGCGGCCCGGCCAGGGCCTCGGCAAGCCTTTCCTGCGGGCGCTCGTCGATGCGGTCTTCGGGCAAACCAAGGCCTATCGGCTTTCCCTGGGTCTGTTTCCCGAAAATCTGCGCGCCCGCCGCGCCTATGAAAACGTCGGTTTCCAGGTCGAGGGCCTGTCGCGCGGCAGCGCCTTCTTCAACGGCGCCAACCGCGACGAACTCGTCATGTCGATCCTGCGGCCCGAATGGGCGCAGAGCGCGAGCGAGACCGTGTAAAGCGCGCCTATTGCTCGATGCGGTATTTGACGAAGCCGCCGGGCGCATCGCCCATCGGCGTCAGCTTGACGCCGGCCGGCGCGGCGACGGCGGCCGCGGCGGGCGAGGTGAGGAAAGTTGCGACGACGCCGGCCGGCCAGGGCGCAAAGCGCCAATTGCCGTCGGCCTTGGGCTCGACATGCTTGGTCTCGACGATATAGCGAACCAGCGCCTCTCGGTTGGCGTCGGGCGCCTCCAGGACGATCGTCGAGCCGTCGCAGCCGGGAAAATTGCCGCCCCCGCTGGCGCGATAATTATTGGTGACGACAAGGAAACTTCGGCCCGCCTCGATCGGCGCGCCATCGAACTTGAGATCGACGATGCGATGGGCCTGCGGCGCGATCAGCGCGCCCTCCGCATCGTAGCGCGAGGGCTGCGTGACATCGATGACGTAAGTCACGCCATCGATCACGTCGAAATTATACGAGGCGAAAGCCGGATCGATCAGCGGCTGCTCGGCCGAGCTTGCCGGATCGAGGCGCCGGAAAATTCCAGCCGAGCGCTCCAGCCATTCGCGCAAGGTCGCGCCGTCGATTTTCACCACGCGCAAAGTGTTGGGATAAAGATAGATGTCGGCGACGTCCTTGATCGCGATCGCGCCGGCTTTGACGTCGGTGTAATAGTCGGGACCGCCGCGCCCGCCCGACTTGAACGGCGCCGCCGCCGACAGGATGGGCAGATCCTTCAGCGCCGGCATTGTCGCGGCGAGGCGCCTGACATACCAGCTCTGCGCCGAATTGACGATCTGTACGGAAGGATCGTCGGCCACCAGCGCGAAATAAGACTGGATCGGCGAGGCGATGTCGCCGACCGGCGAGCGCACATAGGCCAGCGTTTCGTCATGGGCCGCCTGCGCGGCGGCGAGCACGGACGGCTCGGCGGCGACGAGCGGCGTGACCGTGCGGTCGTCGCGCGAATAGATGGCGCGCGCCTCGACCTTGGCCGCCGCGACGCGCCAGTTCGCATCCTTGCGCTCCAGCGTGAGATCGATGAGCCCGAGATGGCTGCCCCAAAAGCCCGGCATGAAGGCGGGAACGCCGTAAAGCGCGCCCTTGGCGGCATCGACCCCCTCGATGCCGGCAAAATCCGCGCCCGGCAGCAGCAGGTGCTGATGGCCGAGGAACATCGCATCGATGCCAGGAACCCGCGCCAGCGCCAGCGCGGCGTTTTCCTCGGCAGGTTGCGGCGCCTTGCGCGATATGCCGGAATGGCAGAGCGCCACGACAAGATCGACGCTGGCGCGCAGCCGCGGCAGATAGAGGGCCGCGGCTTCCGCTATGCCGGTCGTCGTGACGCGTCCGGCAAGGTGGCTCTGGTCCCATTGCATGATCTGGGGCGGCGTAAAGCCGATGACGCCGATGCGCAGCTTCTGTTCGGCGCCCGCCTCGTCGCGAAAAACGCGCTCCAGCACGAGCCAAGGCGGCAGGTAGAACGAACCGTCCGGCTTGAATATGTTGCAGCAGACCGCCGGAAAATTCGCGCCCGCCAAAGCCGCGTCGAGAAAATCGAGGCCGTAATTGAACTCGTGATTGCCGACCGTGCAGGCGGCATAGCCGAGCACGTTCATCGCGGCGATCATCGGATGAACGTCGCCCTTTTTCAGACCCTTGGAGAGCGCGACATAATCGCCGAGCGGCGTTCCCTGGATGATGTCGCCATTGTCGAGCAGGATCGCGTTCTCAGCTTCCTGGCGCGCCGCGGCGATCAGCCCCGCAGTCTTGGCGAGGCCGACCCGGTCGTCGGGCCGGTCGCGGTAATAATCATAGGCGAAAATATTGGCGTGAAGATCGCTCGTTCCCATCAGGCGCAGCCGCAGGCGCGAGGATGCGGCCTGCGCCCCGCTCGCCTGCGGCGCCACAAGGGCGGCGGCCGCGCCCTGCATGGCGGCGCGACGATCCAATGGCGGCGGCATGAAATCCTCTATCGGCGGGGCCTGGACGGCGGTTCATAGGGCTCGCCCGCGAATGTGTCGAGGGAGCGGGCGGCGATATCCGCCGGTCGCGGCTGTCCGGCGCGGATCGCCGCCGGCCTTGCGCCGCGTCACCAGCCGCTTCTCACATCGGCGTCGAATGAGCCGCATGCGGCGCAAGATTGCTCGCCTGGGGCGGAGTCGCCGGCGCCGGCTGGGCCGGTTGCGCGGGCATCGTCAGCGGGGCGGTCGTCTTGCCGAAATCCCAGCCTCCGGGAGGCGCGGGAACCTCGTTGGCGGTCGCGACAGGCGTCGCGGCGCGGAAATTGGCCAGCGCCGTCGCATCGGCGGCGAGCGCCTTGGCGTCCATCTTGGCGGCCACTTCGTCGCGCTTCTTGGCCGCGTCGAGATCGCCCTGCTGGGCCGCCAGCGAGAACCACAGCCACGCCTGGCTGAGATCCTGCGCCACCCCCATGCCGCGCGCAAACAGGATCGCCAGATTATATTGGCTGTCCTTGACGCCCAATAAAGCCGCCTTCTGGAACCAGTCGGCGGCTTCCGAATAATCGGGCTTGATGCCCGCCCCTTCGGCGGTCAGCACCGCAAGATTATGCATGGCGCGCGCATTGCCCGCCTCGGCTGCCTTTTTATACCAGGCCTTGGCGAGCGGCGCGTCGCGGGTCACGCCGAGGCCTTTTTCATAGAGCGAGCCCAGCCGATATTGCGCCGGCGCCAGACCCTGCGTCGCCGCCCGCTCGAACCATTGCGCGGCGGCATGCGGATCGCGTGTCAGGTTGCGCCCTTCGGCGAGGCGCGCGGCCAGTTCGAACTGGGCGGCCGGATCGCCGGCGGCGGCCGCCTCGCGCAGGCCCTGCGGCGCGGCGGCGGGAATCGAGGCCACGAGTTCGGCCGGAGCGGGGGTGAGGAATTTGGTGGTCGGGCCGGCCGCCGGCGCGGCGGCGATCGAGCCGACGGGCGTTGGGTCGACCGCGCGGGCCTCGCTCTTGACCGGCGCGGCGGGCGCGACATCCTTGGGCGCCTCCGTGCTCGCCAGACTAGGCGCGGCGATGGGCTCGATCTCGGACTTCTGCATATTGGGCTGGCGCATGACGCCAAGCTCGACGGCGACGATGGCGATCAGCGCGAACAGCGCCAGGCCCAGCAGGATCGGCCGGCGGCGCGTCGCGAAAAACGCCTTGGCCTGTTCGATGCCGCTGGCGTTGGTCAGAGCGCCCGCCGCGCCTGGCGACGGCTTGCCGCCGTCCCGCGCGATATTATTGGCGGTCTCGGCGAGCGCGGCCTGCGCCGCGCGGCGCGCGGCGGCGATATGGGCGTTGACCGCATTCTTCGGACTGGCGGCGGCGGCGTCCTTTTCGAGCGCGCGGATCGGCGCGCCGGCGCCCGGTTCGATAAGGAAATCGGATCCTTCGACCGATCGCATCGCCGTCGAGGGGGCAAATTGCGGCGCCCGAGCGTCTTGGCCGCGGTCGGGGCGCGCTTCGGCGGACGCCCGCGCCGGCGCAAAGACTGGCGCCTCGCGGATCGTGGCGTCCAGCGAACGCAGCGCGGCATTGACCGGCGACGCAGCGGCGGCCGGCTGTTTGGCAAGCGCCGGCGCGAGATCCATCGAGTCGCGCGGCATTGGATCCGCGCGGGCGATGCCCTCTTCGATTTGCCCGACGCGCTCGACCAGCGTATCCAGCATGTCGCGCACGCCGCCGAGCGTCGACTGAATGCGGCGGTCGGATTGGCTCTGTTCGGCGCGCAAATCCTCAAGGCTCTGCACCAAGGCCTCTTCGCCGTCCGCCGCGTGGGCCGGCGGCGGCGAGACATTGCGCAAGGCGAGCTGGGTCTGATCGAGCTGATCGAGCAATTCGGCGACCATCGCCTCCAGCGCGCCTTGCGAGGAAGCCTTGACGGGGGCGCCGTCGAGCCGGTCCTTGATGTCGGCGATTTGGGCGCTCAGCACGTCGAGCGCGTGCGTCGAATCGCCGGCATGGGCGTTGTCGAACTTCTGCTCCAACCCGCGAATGAGCGCTTCCAGCGCGCCGATGTCGGGCGCGATCTCGGTCTTGGCGGCGATCTTCTGCGAGAGGACCTCGACGGCATGGTCGATCCGATCGGCGGCGAATTGCGGCGACGCCGTCTCGTCGATCTTGTCGCGCAGCGCGTGCAACATCTGCTCGAGCGTTCCCGTGTCGACCGCCGGGGGCGCCGGCTTGTCGAGCTTGGCGCTGATCTCGCGCATCATGCCGGCGAGCGGTTCGGTGTCGACGGCGACCGGCCGCTCGCTCAATTTGCGCAGCACCTGCTCAAGGGGGCCGGTGTCGATGACGGGCATGGCGCGCCGATCGATGCGCGCGCCAAGATCGGAGAAGAAGCTTTCAAAGGCGCTTGGATCGAGGCCCGGCGCCGGTCTGTCGAGCTTGGCGCTGATCTCCCGCATCGCCGCTTCGAGCGGCATGGTGTCGAGGGACCCTTTTGGCGCGCGCTCCAGCGCCTGATCCATTCGCGAGGCGATCTGCTCGAGCCGCCGTTCGATCGAAGCCAGCGCCGAAGCCGGCGTCGAGCGCTCGACCTGCGCGCGGGCTTCGGTGAGCGAGGCGACAACCTGAGCCGACTCGACATGGGGCGACGGGCTCGTCGACATTCGATCCACGCGATCGGCAAGCTCGCCGATCTGCCTTTCCAAACGATCGAGAGGCACGGGGCGCTGCGCCAGGGCGCCCAGGAGATTGCGCGCCTCCTCGGTCTGCTGGCGGATGCGCTCGAAAGCCGCGGGGCTGATGCTCGCCTCGGCGATGCCGTCGACCTTGGCGGCGATGGCGCTGATCTCGCGCTTGAGCGCCTCGACGGCCTGGCGCGGGTCGTGGGCGCGCAAAGATTCGCGCAGTTCTGCAACAAGCCCCTCGACGGGCGCCAGCAGATTGCCGCGCGCGCCGTTCTCGCGCGAGGCCGCCACTCTCTGGCTGAGATCGCGTATCGCGCCTTCCAGCGCGACGACAGCGTTCCTGGGCGCAAGATCGGCAAGGCTGCGCGACATGGCGGCGAGTTCGGCGCGCAGCGCTTCGATATTGACGGGGGATGCGGCCTGTTTTTCGCTTTGCTCGCGGCGCAATTCGTCGATGCGCTCGCTCAGCTTGCGTATCTCGGTTTGCAGATCGCTTGCCGTGCCTTCCCTCGCCGCGGCCTTGTCGGCGACGTCCTTGGCGAGGGCCGGCGCTGGCTCCGCCTTCTCGGCGGGCGCGGGCGCCGGCGTGTCGACGCCGAAATTGCGCCAGCTCCGCTTTGCGGTCTCGGGTTCGCCATTGCCGGCGCGCGCGTCAAGCTGCTGGCGGCGGCGCGCGATTTGCGAGACGGCTTCGGTGATGTCGAGACGCGGACGCACGCGAGGCGCGCTGCGCGCCTTGTCGGCGCCCTCGATGCGTCGCGACAATTCGTTCATGCGCTCATCGAGATCGGACGCGGCCTCTTCGGCTGGCGGCTCGGCCGGCGCGACAGGCCGGCTCGCCGCGGCGGCGAGGGCCGCCTGCTGCGCGACGATTCTCTGCTCCAGGCTTTCAAGACGGCCGACGACGGCCTGCAGCGTTTCGCGCTCGTCGCGCCGCCCGTCCTGGCTGCGCTCGATCCAGCTTGCCACCGAATCGAACGCCCGCGCGGTGCGCGCCTCGCTCTTGGCCGCGCGGCTCTCGAATTTGCCGATCGCCGCCTCGAGCAATTGTTCGGCCCGCAGCGATTCGTCAGGCCCCGCGCGGCGGGGAGCCGCAGGCGGGCGCGGTTGCTCCGCCTGGCTGTCGAGGCGCCAAGGCCTGGCTTCGGAATCGCCGCGGCGCGGCAGGCCGGACAGGCGATCGCCGATCGCCTCGAGCCTCTCGTCCTGGTCGAAATCTTCGGGATCGACGCCCTGGTCGGCGGCGCGTTCGGCGATCACTTCATCGAGCCATTCGCCAAGGCTCATGCCGGCGCGGCGAGCAGCTTCTTGCGCGGCGTCGCGCGTTTCGCGCCCGACTCCCCTGACGCTCCAAGCAGCGGCTCTATTCATTTTTTACGACCGTCGCCGAGGTTTTCCAATTGAAGCGCCATCGGCTCGATTGGCGCCGCGAGCGCGATGTTTCGGCTTGCGTGGTGAAGAAATCGTTAATGGCGCCCCAAATTGGCGCAGCCGGACGGCGAGGCGGCGAGGTCTTAGGTTGTGACGATAAGAAATACACCCATAAGTAGCGTTTGGGCCCGATAGGGCGACGGATTGCTGGCGCCGCGCGAATCAAAACGATGGATCGCGGGCGCCTTCGCTCAGTGAGCGTGAGACATCACGGCGGATGCGCCCTCGACGATGAATCATCCGCGAATCATTCGCCATGCCGGCGATTTCGCGCTTTTCGCGCGTGATAGGTCAGCGCCAGCGACAAGCAATGGCGCAGAGCCTCCCGCGGGATCGGATCTTCTTGGTCGAACAGGATGCTCCTGTTGCCGCCGAACTTCATTTGGCCGGGATAGAGCTCGCGGAACGTCGCCACGAGATTCGTCTGGCAATGGAAATAGACCGCATATTGCGTGGCTGGCGATTTCACCCGGTCGATTCGCACCGGGCTGCCGCTTCCCGTCTGCGCGGTGACATAGCTCGGCTGTCCCCATTTGAGCGTCTCCTCGAGCGCGCCGACGCCCTCCGTCGCCAAGGCGGCCTCGAATATCAACTGGCGCAAGGCCAGTAATTTCTCCCGCAACGCCTCGGGATAGGACGCAAAGACCGCCGCGACCTCGGCGTTTTCAAAGGCTCTGCGTTTCATCCCGCCGGCCTCGCCAAGCCTCGACGATTCGCAGCGCCTTGGCGAAGGCCGCCTCGACGCTTAGGCGGCTGGTGTCGAGAACCGTCGCGTCGGGCGCCGCCTTCAGCGGCGCGGCGGCTCTTTCCGAGTCGCGCGCATCGCGCTTGGCGATATCCTCCAGGATCGCGCCGTAATCGATCTTTTCGCCGCGCGCGGCGAGTTCGAGGGCGCGGCGCTGGGCGCGCGCCTCGAGGCTCGCGGTGACGAAGATTTTGACGTCGGCCTGCGGGCAGATCACCGTTCCGATGTCGCGCCCGTCGAGCACGGCGCCGCCAGGGCGCCCGGCAAAGCCCCGTTGGGCCTCGATCAGCGCCTCGCGCACCGCCGGCAGCGCCGCGACGATCGAGGCGGCCTCGCCCATCCGGCGCCCGCGCAGCCGCGCCTCGTCGAAATCGGTCAGCGCCAGACCGCGCGCCGCCGCGACGCCCGCGTGGACGTCGTTGAGATCGCGGCCCTGATCGATGAGCATGGCCGCCGTCGCCCGATAGAGCAGCCCGGTGTCGAGATGCGGCAGGCCATAATGCTCGGCGAGCCGGCGCGCGAGCGTGCCCTTGCCCGAGGCCGCGGGTCCATCGATTGCAATGATCATGCTCTAAGGGACCCCGCCGAACGAACGGCTCTTAAGGCCTCTATGCGCCGCTGTCACGCGCCGATGCGCCGGGCAAGACCGGGCGCCCGCCGCCCGCCTCAGGCGAATTGCGCGCCGAGCTGCTCCATCAGCGGGCGAAACGCGGGAAAGCTCGTGGCGATCATGCTGGAATCGTCGACCGCCATCGCCTCGCGCGAGGCCAGCCCCATGGTGAGAAAGCTCATCGCGATGCGATGGTCGAGATGGGTCTCGACGAGGCCGCCGCCGCGCACCGCGCCATCTGCGCCGCGCACGATGAGGTCGTCGCCCTCAATGGCGCATTCGACGCCGGCGGCCGCCAGGCCCGCCGCGACGGCGGCCAGGCGATCCGATTCCTTGACGCGCAATTCCTGCAAGCCGCGCATGCGCGTCTCGCCCGAGGCGAAAGCGGCGGCGACGGCGAGAATCGGATATTCGTCGATCATCGAGGGCGCGCGGGCGGCGGGCACGTCGACCCCGCGCAAGGCGCCCGCGCGAAGGCGCAGGTCGGCGACGTCCTCGCCGCCCTCGAGGCGCGGATCGAGAATGTCGATGCGCGCGCCCATTTCGCGCAGCGTCGTCAGGAGGCCCGTGCGAAGCGGGTTCATCATCACGCCCTCGATCACAATGTCCGAGCCCGGCGTGATGAGCGCGGCGACCATCGGAAAAGCGGCCGACGAGGGATCGGCGGGAACGACGACCGCGTTGGGGCGCAATTCGGGTCGCCCCTGCAGCGTGATGCGCCGCCCCGCGGCGCCTTCGGGCGCGACCTCGACGTCGGCGCCGAAATGCCTCAGCATTTTCTCGGTATGATCGCGCGAAGCCTCGCTCTCGATCACGCTGGTCGCGCCGGGCGCGTTGAGGCCGGCCAGCAGCACGGCCGATTTGATCTGCGCGGAAGCCACCGGGGTGCGGTAGACGATGGGCGCCGGCTCGCCGGTTCCACGCAGCACGATCGGACAGCGGCCGCCCTCGGCCTGCGAAAGCGTCTGCGCGCCCATCAGCGCGAGGGGATCGAGGATGCGGCGCATCGGGCGCTTGCGCAGCGAGGCGTCGCCGTCGAAGGTCGCGGTGACGGCATGGCCGCCCACCACGCCCATCATCAGGCGGGATCCGGTGCCGGCATTGCCGAAATCGAGCGGATGCAGCGGCGCCAGCAGCGCGCCCACCCCCATGCCGGCGACCCGCCATGCGCCTTCGCCGACCCGCTCGATGCGCGCGCCGAGCGCCTTGCAGGCCTCGCCGGTGCGCATCACGTCGTCGCCTTCCAAGAGGCCGCTGATCTCGGTGACGCCCCGGCAAAGCAAGCCGAAAATGAAGGCGCGATGCGAGATCGATTTGTCGCCCGGCGGGCGTATCCGCCCGGACAAAGCGCCATTGCGGCGGCAGGAGAGCGGCCTTGCCGCCTCATTCGAATGGGAAGACACGTTCAGCTCGCAATCCCTGCAATATCGCTATCTCTGAGCTTTGGGCCCGCGGGCGGCTCGTAGCACCCGCCGCCGGGCCTGTCGACAAGCCTAAGCAAAGCGCATTGACACGGGCTTTGCACCCGACTAACCGGAGCCACCCAAAGCGATTACCCAGAGCAGGGATTTTACAGAAGTGGCGAAAATCGAGCTCGGAACCAAGCGCCAATGTCAAAATTGCAGCGCTAAATTCTTCGATCTGAACAAGGATCCGATCGTCTGCCCCAAATGCGGAACCATATTCCAGGGGGCCGCGGCGCGCGCGCAACGCGCGCCGCAAAAGGACGAAGAGGAGGAGGAAGAGGCGGTGGCTCCCGCCGGCATCGAACTGGTCTCCCTGGAAGAGGCCGACGCCGGTGACGAGAAAGTGGCCGTGGTCGCCGATGACGATATCGAGGTCGAGGACGACGAGGCCGTCGAAGACACGTTCCTCGAAGAAGAGGAAGAGGAAGAGGATGACGTCGCCGCGCTGATCGACGGCGACATCGTCAACGACGAAGAGCCCTGAGGGCGAACGGCGCGGCGCGCTGCGGCGCGCAATCGTGAGGATTGCGCGGCATTTGTGCGCGCAACGAGGGGAATCGGCAAATCAGCCCTTGTGAGCGGGCCGTCTTTGAGTCTATACAGCCGCCCCGCTGCAGGCGCGGCCGGTCCCAACCGGCCTCGCGCATCGGGTCCTCGTGGAAGAGGCCGGCTAAACGTGGGGCCATAGCTCAGTTGGGAGAGCGCTTCAATGGCATTGAAGAGGTCGTCGGTTCGATTCCGTCTGGCTCCACCACGCAACTAATTGATTTTGCTCACTTTTCCGTCTATCGGAATATGCCCCACATGTCCGCGAGATAGGCCTTAGGCCTTCGTGGAAAGTGCGCCGGAGACCGTGAATCTCGGTCTCCGTCGAAGCCATTGGAGTCCAGTCTCCAGGCGCCTGCATTCCTTTTCCGTGGCAGTTGTCGGAGAGACCGGTTCGATTCCGACTTGGGTCGCGCTGACCGACCGGCTGAACACACGCGCCGTCGTCTAATCAAAAAGATTCGGTATATTCGGGAGAGGGGACCGCGCTCGCTTTGGGATCGGTTTCGCGCCGTCGCTGTTGTGGCGGGCCCTCGCCTTCAAGTCGGCATCGTTAGCCCAAGCGCTTCGCGCTGCTTCATCCAGGCGGCCGGAAGCTCGTTCAATCTGGATACGCCAAAGCCTCGGGGCAACGTTCCATTGACCGCGGCCTTGACGATATTGGGCGCCAGGAAGGCGAGCGACAGCATCATGCGCGTTGAGCGCTCGGTGAGTCCTTCCCGCGCTGCGATCGCCTTGATATCGGCAGCTTCCCCAGAGAGGATTTGTTCGAGCCAACTCCGACCTTTAGCGATGGCCGCAAGAAGCTTGGTTCTCGCCTCGGCCCGAATTGGCCTCGCGCCGCCACCGGCGTCGGTGGGTTGGATCACCTCGCGCTTACGGTGGAAGGCTTTAGGAGGCCAGGGGATGGTGATGGATTTGGGTCGTCCGGCAAGATCAGGATCGTCCGCCAACCGGATCTCGACCGATTGGGCTCCGATGACGATCCGGTCCACAAATCTCTCGATGCTCTCCTTGGGAGAGAACGATGCGGATTGCTCTGTGTCGGTGATGGTCGTTGATGAGGGTCTGCTCATCACATTGGAATGCTTCGAGGAAAATATTCCCGATCTCCCTGATAGCTTCGGCGGTACGAGCGGCGGAGGTCTGTGGCGCGTCTACGCGCGGAAGCGCGAAGACGGGAGCTTCGAGACCGTATATCATCGGCTAATCGGCATCGCATCAAGCGAAGACAAAGGCACGCCGCCCCGGATCGCGTGTCAGGGTATCGGGCGGATAGACATGATGCTTGAAGGCGTGCGCCGCCAAATGAGCGGAAAGGGTTAGCCTGCGCCGTCCCCAAGGCCCCCCGACCATACCAGACATTTCGAAAAAGGGGGTCGTTGCGCCCGCAGGCTTGCGACACAGGGGATCGTCGCCCCGCCAAGTCCTTCTTGTCGACCGTACGTAATGCTGGGCCAGATCGCCGAGTCCGCAAATCAGGCGATCCATGACGATCGCCACGCCGGTCTTCTCGTCGGCCCTTCCGGTGACAGGGGATTGGTGCGCTTTCATCATAATAGTAGATAGCGCAAATTCGGTGATAGCCATCGGCCACGATTAGCGGAACGCTTTTCGTCATGTCTCCTCGAACGAGCAACACGGGAGGCAGCGGCTTTCCTTTGTGAATTCTTTTCAGATCGTCATCGACATGCGGCTCATCACGGGCAAGAAGCGGCAAAGTGCTGGCGCGGAGTAGGTCCTTCGCGGCGCGTTCTGTTTTAGTAGCCTTGCGCAGAGCGCGCAGCAAGTTCTCAGATTTGGCAGCCGGAAATATGAGCGAGAGAAAGTTCAAGGTGCCGTCGTAATCCTCGGCTTCTGGCTTCTTTTTCCAAACGATTTGCTCCTTGGCCATTGCGAACAACCTTCTGTTGGAAATGCGGTATGTGGTGCGACGCAGCGCACCCGGGCGTCAGACCGGCGAGCCATCATAAGGCTCCCCTTCACCAGATAATACAGTCAGCGCTGATGGCTTTGCAGGTGTCGAAGGGATGGTTTGGATGTTCACAAGACCGCTAGAGGGGACCTTGATGCGCCTCCCGGTTCGTGGAGGCGCTCGCGCATGAATGCCAAGAGCGTCTGTACGTCCGATCTTTGCAAGCGATGCGAGTGTCCGCTACTGGTGAAACAATGCAATCTGCGCAGGCGAACGGAACGGCCGCATTCCACCAGATGCGGACCTCGCCGGCTCCATAACCGTACTTCCGCGAAGCCAGCTGCGGGACGGCAACAATGGCGTGCCCCGCGTGCACCAAACTTTATGCCATTGTCCTCCGAACGCGCTGAATGCCCATCGGCCTTCGCGTCGCCCGCCATGCGCTGTCGAATGAAACAGATAGTGGGCAATTAGCCGACAAGGCTAACTCTGACGGCGACGCCGGACGGACAAAGCGTTGCGTGTCGTACGAATAGGCGGGACACCATCTCCTAGCCGGATTGGCCGAACATCCTATTCAACAAAACACCCCGCAGCCAACAGCTGTAGCGCGGCATTCTGACGAATGAAGTCCGCGTTGTCGTATGGGCCGGACCAGTTTGCCCCGTACTCATTCGTACCTGCGGGATTGGTGGCGTTGGCTATCGCCGAGTTGCAGTTCGTCAATATAAACGCGCGATACGCGGGCAGCTTCTGCTGCAAATAAAGATAGGCCAGATTTCTCATGAAGACGCCCTTGAACTGGCGGCAGTCGATGAGGTTGTGGCCCGGGCCGTCCGGAGTGTCATCGGTCATTTCGGTGAGAATGCCGTTCGTAACGCCAGACTGGGCGCCGGGAACGGCTCCATTGCTGAGGAAGATGTCGGCGATCTGCTGAGCTCGCAGCTGATATTGAATATCGCCAGTGATCTGCGTCATATCGGAAAGGGCAGATAGAATTACCCCCTGATTGTAGGTCCAGATCTTGTCCGAGGCTTCCGCGGCGTTCGGGTTGTCCGGCGAATCCATGACCAGACCACTTGGGTTGAACATGCCGGTGTTCGGATCTGAGAACCAACTCCAGGTTTTCAGCGCCCAATTTTCGTATATGGCGTATGCCGGCGGACCCGAGGTGCTGACAAACGGCGTCGCCGAGGTCTTGTTGCCATTGATCTGCGATTGCTGAGTACCATCATTAAAAATTCGCCAGAGCTTCTTATCGGTGCCTTGGAAATACACCCAGCCGTCCTGCGCGACAAACGGCGTGCCCGCCGTTTTGTTGTTGCCTAACCAATCCGCATTCTGTCCATTGATGTCTACCTTCCACAGCTTATCGTCAGTGCCTTGGAAGTAGATCCAACCGTCGTTCGTCACGAACGGCGCCGACTTCGTTTTGTACCCAAGCCAGACTCCGTTTTGACCGCTAATGTCGATCTTCCAAAGCTTGTCGTCGGTGCCTCGGAAATAGACCCAACCATTCGCTACGAAGGGCGTCGCTGCCGTCTTGTTGCCGCCGAGCCACATGCCGTTCTGCCCGTTGGTGTCAATTACCCACAGCTTGTCGTCAGTACCTTGGAAGAAGATTAGGCCAAGCCCGGTTACGAATGGCGTCGACTTCGTCTTGTATCCGAGCCAGGTCCCGTTCTGGCCGTTGACGTCGATTTTCCACAGCTTGTTGTCGGTGCCCCTGAAGTAGACCCAGCCGTTCACGACCACCGGCGTCGCCGCCGTCTTGTTTCCACCTAGCCAATTGGCGTTGTTGCCGTTTATGTCGACTTTCCACAGTTTGTCGTCGGTGCCCTGAAAATAGATCCAGCCGTCGTTCGTCACAAAGGGCGTCGCCTTGGTTTTGTAGCCGTTGCCGATCCACGTCTGTTGGCTGCCGTCACCTGTTACCTGCCAGAGCTTGTTATCGGTCCCACGAAAATAGACCCAGTCCGGAGGTGTTTGGGCGAGCTTGAGGTAGAGCTTCGCCGCAATCGCCATGAACAATTCGTTCGTGATGGCGTTTTTGTACGGCTTTTGGCCGCTGGGACCTTTCTGGTTAGGTTGCCAATAGACGCCACCGCCGAGCACGTTGTCCCAACTGCGCGCTATGTCATTGAAAATTGTGACCGCCATCGAAAGGTAGCGGGCGTCGGGATTCAGGTCATGAGCTCTGAGCCATGCAAGCGCCCACCAGCCTTCGTCGTCGTAGTGCCCGTTGATGAAATTGGTCATGTACGTCTTGCCGGGCTTCGAACGCATCGCTGCATTGCCGCCGCCAAAAATACCGACAACAGCGCCAACGACTCCACCCACAATGGCGCCGATCAGGCCGCCGATGGCGAAACCCGCCAGAACGCCAGCAAGGGCTCCTCCGAGACCGGCACCGATCACGCCCGCCGCCACCGCCGCCACATTGGGCACCCACGCCAGCTGCGCTTGCTCAAATGTTGCCTCGACCTCCGGCAAGAACTGCCGATCATCGCAGGCGAGCATGTAGTCGACCCAAGCGGTGATGGCGTTGGCGTCATTCCACCAGCATTCCGTATCCGGAAACATGTCGGCAATCAGCTGACCTGACGCCTTGAGCAGCTTCGCCAACGCCCATCCCACGGCGTTCGGGACGCCGAATTCCCCCGCGAGATCGGCGGCAAGATCGGGATCGGTCCAGCTAAAAAGGCCGGTGCTCGCCGCGAAAGAATCGGCGCCGTACCACTGCTTTAGAGTAGTGGCGGCGGCTCGCGCCGAACTTCTCAAAGTCATGATCCGAACTCCCGCAAGAGAAGAGTCTGGGACTACGCCGTAATTCGAAGACAAGCCGAAGGATCGCCGAAATCATCTAGTTCTGCGGATCGCTGCGGATGACTCTGTCGTCGAGAAAACGCGCCTTGGGCCTATCGTTACAATTAACCGAGATTCGTCAGATGCAGGCTCGGTCGAGCCGAGATTGCCGCCGCCGGCGGCATTTTTCAAGTGGGAAGCGTCGCCGTCCGCCGCCGATGGCCTTCGGAGATTTCCGGTTCCTCTCAGCAGATCGATTTGCGATGAGTTTCCCGTCATCAAGACGCAGGTCTCCCATGGCTGTTGGCGAACGCGTGACGCCTGACGCCTAATGCTGACGACATGACCGGGGGCAGCCGCAGTTCGGCGATCAACCGCAGGATGTTCGCGAAGAGATGTTTCGAAACTGCGACCTCGGCTATCTGGAAGACGACATAGCGGCCGTGACGGACGACTTTCGCGCGAATGTCTGCTTTGGTGAGCCATCAGCTTTAGCCAGAATGACATGATTGGGCGCAAATCGGACATCGAGCAGCGGGGTTCTAGGTCCACCTTCCGCTGAAGCGGGCCCTCGCCGGTTCCATAACCGTACTTCCGCGAATCTGAGAGAGCAGGCCGGCAACAGATGCCTCGCGCGCGTTCGCCAAATGAACGTTTCCGACCCGACCCGGACATTCGGGGCGTCCGCTCGCTGGGATATCGCCGCCGCCCTGGGCTGCGGTTCAATTAGGTTGGCTTTCCAGAGAAAGTCTGTTTTGGATCGTCCGTCACGGCGTCCAAAACAGACCACTGTGGCGATTCGCTCGGAACATTCCCATAGCGGACCAGCAGGTCAGGCGGCCGCGAGGTTGCCGGTCAGGAAGCCAAACAGGCTGCGCCGGCTGCGATTGCAAGGCAGGACGCCATGCGGCGAGCCGTCAGCTTCTCCTTGAGAAAAATCCGCCCGATAATCGCCGCCCAGACGACGCTGGTCTCGCGCAGCGCAGAGACCACGCCCATCGCATCGTACTGCATAGCCCAGATGACGATCCCACAAGCGAGGATCGAAACAATGCCGCCGATCAGCGCCATCACCGTCTGTGCTTTCGTATAGGCCGGCGGCTTCCCACGCACCGCCCAATAGATGAAGGGCATCGTGATGCTCCACAGCAGGAACATGCTGTTCGAATAGGCGAGGCTGTTTCCCGAAAGGCGGACACCGATGCCGTCGACGACGGTATACGCGCCGATCAGAACGCCTGTAGTGAACGCTGCAGGCAGAGAAAGTCGGCTCGAAGCCTCTTTCCTTGAAAGGCGAGCGAGACGATGCCGCCGGAAACGAGAGCGATGCCGATCGAGGCCGCAACATCAAGGGTCTCGTGTGCGAAGACCAAAGCTCCCAAGGCGACAAGGACAGGCGAAGAACCTCGCGAGACGGGATAAGTCTGACCGAGATCGCCGAAGCGGTAAGTCCGCACCAAAGATAGATTGTAGCCGACGTGGATCAGTGCTGAGGCGATGACGTATGGCCAGCTCGCCGCATTGGGCCACGACACGAATGCCGCCGCGATCGCCGTGACACTGGTGACCGCGATCATCATCAGCGTCATCGATCAGAGTCGATCATCGCCGCCGCGAAGGACGGCGTTCCAGCTCGCATGCAAGATCGCGGCGCAAACGACGCAAGCAAGGACTAATGGGGTCATGGCGTCAGCTCGGCACGCCAGCACGTGAGGTGAGACTTCATCAAGTGGGAGAGTATGTCTGCCGAGCCGATGACCAGCAAACATTAAATCAGAGATGCGAGGTCAGATAAGATCATACGAGCGAGGCCCGCAGCGCTCAGCGAAACGGCTCATGCACTTCGATCCTTCCCCCAAATGCTGTCTGGATTGCGGAAACGATCTGCATCAGCGCCGAGATCACTAGGGTCCGGACTCATAACCAATAGCTGATAGTGGCCGCGATGCAGACTGCGGCGAGGAAGTTGACGGCATTTCGATCGTATCGGGTCGCGATGCGGCGAAAATCCTTGAGGCGGCAG